>Ga0209161_10000131_pt1 | contig 54750 bp, 48 predicted proteins | sample GraSoiAngelo_155_FD_186169 | JGI IMG/M metagenome (GOLD analysis project Ga0209161, IMG submission 186169) | Grasslands soil microbial communities from the Angelo Coastal Reserve, California, USA - 14_1009_13_30cm (SPAdes) (version 2) | ecosystem: Environmental > Terrestrial > Soil > Grasslands... | reverse complement strand
CGGGGTTGAGACGGGTGAGGCGGGTGAGCTTGCCGCTCGCGACGTCGACGGCGAAGAGGTCGTCGGGCTGGTCGGTCTCTTGATTGTTGACGAGCGCGGTGCGGCCGTCGCGCGAGACCGACACCGTCGCGCCACCGGTCGACACCTCGAGCGGGGCCACGGTGGTGAACGTGTCCGCATCCACATCGAGCGTGGCCAACCGATGACTCGCACCCACGGTCTCCACTACCAACAGGTGGCGCCCGTCGGCCAGCCATTCGCCGCCGCCCGTCACGGTCCCGTGCGCCGTGACGGCGAGCGTCTTGGGCGCACCGCCGTGGCGGAGCACGGCGGGGAGTCCGGTCGAGCGCAGGCCGGTGTACCGCACTGAAAAGGCGACGGCGTCGCCGGCGGGCGCGAAGCGTATCGGTCCCGTCCCGTCAGCGAGCCGCGTCGTTTCATTGGTCTTCAGGTCGAGGGTATAGGCGGCGGAGTGCCAGTAGACGCGGTCGAGCGCCGGCCGGTCGGCACCCACCAGCGCCACGGCGTGCCCGTCTGCGGCCACGTCGAAGTCGACGACGTGGAGACTCTCGGCCGTGAGGCGCCGCTCCGTCTTGGACGCCAGCGTGTAGCGCCACAGCCCCGCGTACTTCTCGTGCCGGTCCGCTTCGATGGCGTCGTCCTTCCGTCTCTGCTTGTCCCGCTCGGCCTGGGTAAGCGAGTCGCGTGCAGTGAAGAGCAACCCGCTCCCGTCCGGGAGCCAGGCGAGCCCTTCCACGGCGGTCGCGTGGTGGGTGACGATCTGTGCTTCGCCGCCGTCGACGGGGATCAGGTAGATCTGTGCCGTCGTATCCGGCGCCGCACCGCGGCTCGACAGAAACGCGATCGTGCGCCCGTCCGGCGACCACCGGGGGGACTCGTCCGTCTTGGGGCTCGCGGTGAGACGCCGAGGCTCGGCCGTCCCGTCAGTCGGCACCAGCCAGAGATCGGTGTTCCGCTCACCCGGGGTCGCCGTGTCCTCCGGCTCGCGCACGACGAACACCGCCCGACGCCCGTCCGGTGAGATGCGGAAGTCGGCGAGATCGCGAAGCTGGGCGACGTCGCTCGGTTGGATGGCGCGCTTCGCTTGGGCGGCGAGCGCTGGGGAGAGGAGCCCGAGCAACAGCAAGTGCCAGCGGTGCATCAGACCCCCTCGCTGGAAGAGGATGCGAAGTTACGCCGCGCCGCGCAGCGAGGCTACCCGAGGGGCGGCGGTGCGCCAGACGGTTGACTAAACCGCTGTCCCTTACAACCTTGCAGTTCTGTCCATGCCGGCGTCCGCCCTGGTCCGCCGAGTCTTTATCGGCCTCCTCGTCGCCAACCTGGCGGTCGTAGGGGTCAAGCTCGCGGTGGGGATCGCGTCCGGCTCCCTCGCCGTACTCGGCGGGGCAGTGGATTCGTGCGTGGACGCGCTCAACAACGTGCTCGCCCTGATCATCGTCCGGGTGGCTGCGAAGGAGCCCGATGAAGACCACCCGTACGGCCACGGCAAGTTCGAGACGCTGGGCGCGTTGGCGATCGTGGGATTCCTGTCGATCACCTGCTTCGAGCTGGTGCGGGGGGCGGTCAACCATTTCGTGAGCGGCAGCCATCGGGTCGACGTCAGCGACTTTCAGCTGGCCTTGCTCGTCCTCACGCTCGGCGCGAACGTGCTCATCACGTGGTACGAGCACCGCCGTGGGATCGAGCTCGGGAGCGAGCTGCTCGTCGCGGACGCGGCCCACACCCGCGCGGACGTCTTCATCACGGTCGGCATCCTCGTCGGCATCCTGCTCACGCGACTGGGGTGGTGGTGGGCGGATTCGACGGTGGCGATCCTCGTCGCCCTGGCGATCGTCCTCGTGGCGTATCGCATCCTCGCGCGCACGGTGCCGGTGCTCGTGGACCAGCGCGCCATCCCCACGCGCGATATCCAGGATGCCGCCCAGGCCGTCCCGGGCGTGAAAAGCGCTTACGGGATCCGCTCGCGCGGGCCCTCCGACCTGCGGTACGCCGAGGTGACGGTGTGCGTCGACCGTCACGCGGACGTGGAGTCCGCGCACGCCATCGCCGACCAGGTGGAGGAGCGGCTCAAGCGCGACCTGCGGCTGCACGAAGTCACGGTGCACGTCGAGCCATGCTGAGCCTCTCGGGGGAGCAGCGCTCCCGGACCACGCGGCGACCGCCGCGCTCGCTCAAGCAGGAATATCAGGAGTTCCTGCTGCAGCGCATCGAGGAATACAAGAACGCGCTCACGCGAGCAGACCTGCTGGAGATCGGCGACGAGGCGGTACGCGAGCTCGAGGAGAGCGCCGCGGATCAGTACCTCCTCACCGAAGTCCTGCTGCTCGAGCACGTCGACCGCATCATCGCCCGGCGGCTGCGCCTCCCTTCGTTCCCGCGCTGGCGCCAGAAGCATCGCGCGCTGCGCGCGGCGCAGCGCGCCCCCACGCACTGGGGCCTCGAAGCGGATGGCCCGCTCGTCAGCGCGGTGCGCCGCCTCGAGCCCGGCGACCTGGCCCTCGTGGTCGGCGCCGCCGCCCTTCCCGCCGCGCTGTTCATCGCGGCGCACGACGCCGAGGTTTTCCTGGTCGATCACGACCTCGGGTCCGTCGAAGGCGCGGAAAGTCGGGCCGTCACCGAGCAGCTCGCGGGGCGGTTCCAGGCGCTCGTGGTCACGTTCGGCAGCTGGTTTCCCGACGTGGCGCCGAGCCTGGTGATCATCGATCCCGCGGCCCTCGCGCCGGCGCGCGCGCGCGACCGCCACGCGCTGCTCACCGAGCTGCAGGTCCGCACTCGTCCCGGCGGCGTTCACGTGGTCCTCGCGAGTCCCACGGTGAGCGAGGTCATCCCCCTCGCCGCCGAGGCGCTCCAGGCTCAGTACGGCGGCTGGGAAATCGTCCGCCGCCGTCGTGGTAAGGCCAGCGCCGGCTTCACGGCCACGAAGCCGGAGCGTCAGCTGGACACGGCGTTGAACGTGTCAGAGTAACCACTCCGCTCCACCCCACTCCGTCAACCCGTTGCCGGATATCACGTTGCCGGGTGAGGCGTGCGGCAAGCGTTTTGCCTCGGCAACGCGGTATCCCACAACCGGAAACGCCCTTTCCATGACGAGTCTCCCCTTAGTCCTGGACGACGACGAGCCGATCGGTATCATCCTGCGGGCCGGCCGGAAGATGCTGCGCCCGGCAAGGATCTGGGCCTACTGCTGGTTCACGGACGAGGCAGAGGAGGGGGCGGGCGACCACACGCACCGCCGGCTGCCCGAGCATATCGACTGACGCGCGAGCGGGGCCGGCCCAGAGCCGGCCCCACGTGTTTCAGCACGTATCCTCTTTGCCGATCAAGGAGTTGGCCCGGCGGCCGGTTGCCGGGTCCCCCCGCCCGGTCTAATCTTACAAGGGTCATGGCGACCCTCACGATCAACGGCCGCTCGGTCAGTGCCGATCCCGAACAGACGATCCTCGAAGCGGCCCGCAGGGCGGGGATCCTGGACATCCCCACGCTGTGCTGGTATCCCAAGCTGCCGGTCGTCGGAAATTGCCGCATCTGTCTGGTGTCGGTGGAGGGGCAGGCGAAGCTGCTCCCGGCCTGCGCCACGCAGGTGGCGGACGGGATGGTGGTGCAGACCGAGTCGCATGCGGCGGTCGAGAACCGCAAGGGCGTGCTGCGGCTGCTGCTCGAGCGCTACCCCGGCGAGCACCTGAGGAACGGCAGCCGGGCGGCGGACCGGGGGGGCCCCCGCAACGAGTTCGAGGCGTATGTCGTGCGCTATGGGGTCGTTCCCACGCCCCTCGGGGAGCGGGATCTGGTCCTGCGTCACGGGGACGAACGGCCCGGCGACCCGATGATCCAGCACGACATGAGCACCTGCATCCTGTGCACGCGCTGCGTGCGGGCGTGCGAGGACATCCAGGTGGTGGGCGTGCTCGACGTGGGCCAGCGGGGCGAGCACACCGAGATCATCGTCGGCGCCGACGGCGACCCGGACAAGGCCGGGTGCACCTGGTGCGGCGAATGTGTGCGCGTATGCCCAACGGGCGCCATTTTCGAGGTGATGCCGCGCGAGCGGTTCGCACCCGAAAAAGTCCTCCATCCGGATAAGACGGTTCGCTCGGTCTGCCCGTACTGCGGCGTGGGCTGCCAGGTGGACCTGCACGTCGCGGGCTCCCAAGTCATGCGCGTCACGTCGCCGGACATCGAGCTCGACACGCCCAACCAGGGCTCGACCTGCGTGAAAGGCCGCTTCGGCTACGACTTCCCCCAGCACCACGATCGCCTCACGCAGCCGCTGATCCGCAGGGGGTGGGAGCAGGCGGGGGGCCGCTGGGTGTGGCGCGGTGGCACGGGGAAGAATCGACGGGGCGGGCCGTGGCAGACCATCGAGGGTGAGGGCCAGAACGCCAAGCCGGCGGGTCCGCCGCGCTCGGTGGGAAAGTCGGTGCGCGACCTGCCGCTGCTCGAGCGCGTCGACCTGGACATTCGCGACCGGGTGGCGACCCCGCCGTCATGGTACGAGCCGTTCCGTGAGGCGACGTGGGACGAGGCGCTGGACCTCACGGCGCAGGAGCTGCTGCGACTCAAGGGCGAGCGCGGCGGCAATTCCCTGGCATGCTTCTCCTCGGCGAAGTGCTCGAACGAGGAGAACTACCTCATGATGCGGATGTTCCGCGCCGCGCTCGGCACCAACAACATCGACCACTGCACGCGGTTGTGCCACTCCACGTCGGTGGCGGCGATGCAGCGCGCGCTCAATACGTCGGCGGCGTCGGGCTCGATGCGCGAGGTGGAGCACGCCGCCGACGTCATCTTCATCGCCGGTGCGAACACCACGGAGTCGCACCCGGTGTTCGGCGCCGCCATCAAGCGAGCCCACGAACGGGGCGCGACGCTCATCGTAGCCGACCCCCGCAAGACCGAGCTCGCGGCCCGGGCGGACATACACCTGCAGATGCAGCCGGGCACCGACGTGGCGCTCTTCAACGCGATGCTGCACCACATCATCGCGCAGGGACTCGAGGACAGGACGTTCGTCGCCGATCGGATGCACGATTTCGACAAGGTGCGGCAGTCGGTGAAGGCGATGACGCCGGACGTGGCCGCGAAGATCACCGGGGTTCCCGCCGACCGCATCCGCTGGGCCGCCGAGATCTACGCCGGGGGGCCGAACACCAGCACGCTGTGGGCGATGGGGCTCACGCAGCACGCCAACGGGACGGATCTCGTCACGTCGCTCCTGAACCTGATGCTCGCCTGCGGCATGATCGGGCGCTGGGGCGCCGCGATGATGCCGGTGCGGGGGCAGAACAATGTTCAGGGCGCGTCCGACGTCGGCGCGATTCCCTTCGTGTACACCGACTACCGACCGGTCAAGGATCCGAAGAACCGCGCGGAATACGCGGAGGCATGGGGCGTCCCGGCTGAGTCCCTCTCGCTGAAGGAGGGCCTCATGGTGACCGAGATCGTGAGGGAGGAGAGCGGCGTTCGGGGGATGTACATCATGGGCGAGAACCCGATCATCTCGGACCCGGACGTCGCGCACGCCGAGCATTGGTTCCAGGAGCTGGAATTTCTCGCGGTGCACGACCTGTTCCTCACGGAGACCGCCCGCTACGCCGACGTCGTCCTGCCCGGCTCGAGCTTCGCCGAGAAGACGGGCACGTTCGTGAACACCGAGCGCCGCATTCAACTCGCTCACAAGGCCGTGGCCAGCCCCGGGCAGGCGCGCGGCGACCTCGAGATCCTGATCGACCTGTCGAACCGCCTCGGGCTCAAGACGCACTTCGAGACCTCCGAAGCGGTGATGCGGGAAATCGCACGCGTGACCCCGTCGTGGCGCGGCGTGACCTACCAGCGGCTCGAAGGGGCGGGGCTGCAGTACCCGGTGCCGACGGACGACTCCGCCGGGACCTCGTTCCTCTTCGACGACCGGTTCCCCACGGCCGACGGCAAGGGCGTCTTCGTCCCCGTCCAGTACGCGCCGCCCATCGAGCTCCCCGACGACGAGTATCCGTTCGTGATGAACACGGGGCGTCAGCTGTATCACTGGCACACGGGCACAATGACACGACGCGCTTCCGGGCTGGACCGACGCGAGCCCACCCCGATCGTCGAGATCCACCCCGACGACGCCCGCGAGCTCGCGCTGGAGGACGGCGATCTCGTGCGGCTGACGTCGCGCCGCAACACGATGGTGAGCTCGTGCCGCATCTCCGAGCGCGTTGCGCCGGGCCAGGTGTTCGTGCCGTTCCACTTCCGCGAGGCGGCGGCCAACCTGCTGACCAATCCGGTGCTGGATCCGTACGCGAAGATGGCGGAGCTCAAGTGCTGCGCGGTGCGGCTGGAGGCGGCGCACGTGGCGGTCGCCGACTGACCGACAGGTAGGGGCGCAGCATGCTGCGCCCCTACTTCTAACGAGGGTAGCCCCTCGCCTGTAAATTCCCGCCCTCATGGATCTAGGTCTCGCGGGCCGCGTCGCCCTGGTATGCGGCAGCACCAAAGGGTTGGGCCGGGCCGTCGCGAAGGCGCTGGCACAGGAGGGCGCCCGCGTGGCCGTCAACGGCCGCCACGACGACTCCGTGGAGCATGCAGCGCACCAGCTGTCCTCCGAGGCGGCCGAGACGGTGATGCCGTTCGTGGCCGATGTGGGCGACTCGGCGCAGGCCGAGGGGCTGGTGGAGCGGGTGCACCACGAGATGGGCCGCCTCGACGTGCTGTTCTGCAACGCGAGCGGACCGCCGGCGGCGCCCTTTACCCACCAGCCGGCCGAGGCCTTCCGCCGCGCCCTGGAGCTGAACCTCCTGTCGACGGTCCACCTCGCTCGCGCCGCGTTGCCCATCATGCGGAAGCTCCAGTGGGGCCGCATCATCTGCCTCGCGTCCGTCGCCGCCAAACAACCCCTGCCCGGGCTCATCCTCTCCACCACCGCGCGGGCGGGTGTCCTGGGGTTCGCGAAAGCCCTGGCCGACGAGGTCGCGGCCGAGGGGATCACCGTGAACGTGGTGTGTCCCGGTTTCATCGCGACGGAGCGGATCACGGAGCTCACCGAGACGCGCGCGAAGCGCGAGAAGCGCGCGTCCCAGGACGTCATGCGCGACATGGTGGCGAGTATCCCACTCGGCCGCATGGGCCGCACCGACGAGCTTGCGGCGGCGGTCGCGTTCCTCGCGTCCGAGCGGGCCAGCTATATTACCGGAGCCGTGCTGCAGGTGGACGGGGGGTTCACCCGATCCATTTTCTGACGCATCCCGCTTCCTGCTTCCCGCATCCCGGACGTCATGCAAGCAATCGTAAAAGAGCGACGCGCCCCCGGCCTGAAGGTCGCGACGGTGCCGAAGCCATCGCCCGGCCCGGGTGAGGTGCTCATCGCGGTGCGCCACGCCGGCGTGTGCGGCACCGACGTCCATATCGCCGACTGGGACGCGTGGGCGGAGGGGCGGATCAAGCCGCCGCTGGTCGTGGGTCACGAGTTCGCCGGGGAGATCGTCGCGGCGGGCGACGGCGTGTCCGAGCTCCGGCCCGGCCAGCTGGTGACCGCGGAGGGGCATATCGTGTGCGGGCACTGCCTCCAGTGCCGCACGGGCAACAGCCACATCTGCAAGAACACCCGCATCATCGGTGTAGATCGCGACGGCGCCTTCGCCGAATACATCGCCATACCTGCCACCAATGTGCTGCCCCTCGACGGCGTTCCGACCACGGTCGGCGCCATCATGGACCCCATCGGGAACGCCTTCCACGCCGTCCTGACCGCCGAAGTTCAGGGCAGCTCCGTCTTCGTGGTGGGGTGCGGGCCGATCGGCTGCTTCGCGGTGGGCATCGCCCGCGCCGCCGGCGCCGCCAAGGTGATCGCCTCGGACGTGAACGCCAAGCGGTTGGCGCTGGCGCGCCGCATGGGGGCGCACGTCACAATCAACGCCGCCGCAGACGACGTGGTACACACCGTGCTGGAGGAAACCGGCGGCGAGGGCGCGGACGTCGTGTGCGAGATGTCGGGCGTGCCGTCGGCGCTGCACCAGGCGTTCGCCGCCGTGCGCCTGGGCGGTCGGGTGCAGTTGCTCGGGATCCCCAAAGGCGAAGTGCCGGTCGATTTCGCCCGCGAGATCATCTTCAAGGGGATCACCGTGTACGGCGTGATCGGCCGCAAGATGTACGAGACGTGGCACCAGATGCGCCGCTACTTGACCGCCGGGCTGCTCGATCCCCGGCCGGTGATCACACACCAGTTTCCGCTCGCGAAGATCGACGAGGCCCTCGCCGCCATCCGCGCGGGCGACGCGGGCAAGATCATCCTGGAGATCGCATGAGCCTCGCCGGCCGGCTCGACGCCGAGCTCGAGCAGTTCAAGCAGGACGGAGTGTACAAGCGCCTCAACTACCTCGAAGGGCCCCAAGCCGCACGAGCCAGGATGCAAGGGCACGGCGAGGTCGTGATCCTCTCGTCCAACAACTACTTGGGCCTCTGCAACGAGCCTGACGTGGTGGCCGCGGGCAAGCGTGCCCTCGACCAGTTCGGCGCCGGGACGGGCTCCGTGCGCTTCATCTGCGGCACCTTTACCATCCACCGCGAGCTCGAGCAGGCGCTCGCCGGGTTCGTCGGTTGTGAGTCATCACTCACATACGTCAGCTGCTGGAACGCGAACGAGGGACTCGTCGCGACCCTCCTGGGCGAGCAGGACATCGTGATTTCCGACCAGCTCAATCACGCCTCCATCATCGACGCCATCCGGCTCGCCAAGACCATCACGAAGTGCCAGACCGCGGTTTATCGGCACTCGGACATGGCCGATCTCGAGGACAAGCTGCGGGCGGCCCAGGCGACGAACGCCCGGCTCAAGCTCATCTTCACTGACGGCGTGTTCTCCATGGAGGGCGACATCGCGAAGCTGCCGGACATCCTGACCCTAGCGCGAAAGTACGACGCGGTCCTCGCCGTGGACGACTCGCATGCCACGGGTGTGCTCGGCCGGTCGGGCCGGGGCACAGCGGAGCATTACGACATGGTGGGCAAGGTGGATATCATCACGTCAACGCTGGGCAAGGCGCTGGGCGGCGCCGCGGGCGGCTTTACCGCCGGCCCCGGCGCGCTCGCCGACTATCTCACGCAGCGCTCCCGCCCGCAGCTCTTTTCCAACGCGCTCCCCCCCACGGTGGCGGGCAGCGCCCTCGCGGCGGTCCAGCACCTCCAGCGCCACCCCGAGCTCGTGACCCGACTCCACGAGCACGCACGCTATTTCCGTGAGCGCCTCGTCGCTTTGGGGTTCAAACCGTTGCCAGGTGAAACGCCCATCGTGCCCGTCATCCTGGGGGAGACGGCCAAAGCGATCCAGATGAGCGAGCTGCTCCTCGACGAGGGAGTGTTCGTCACTGGATTTGGCTATCCTGTTGTTCCACAAGGACATGCACGCATTCGCTGTCAGCTCTCGGCGGGACACACGCGTGACGAGCTCGACTTTGCCCTAGCTGCCTTCAGCCGGGTCGGGACCCGGCTGGGACTCATCTAGCCTTCAAGTACTTTCAAGGTTCAGAGGCTTAAAGCGAAGGGCTATCGCGTTTTCCGGACGAATTCCCTATTTTGGGGGTCGCTTTTTGACCCCGAGGAGTCGTCCATGCGGGTAGTCACGGTCATCGCGGTGCTGCTGGTGGGCGGGGCCGCCACTCTCGAGGCCCAGCACCACTTTCAGTTTGAGATCGGCGGGTTCGGAACCTTCACGCGCTTCGACCGCGCCTTTGGGCTCGATAACCAGATCGGCGGCGGGGGCCGGCTCGGCTTCTGGATCACCGATTGGCTCGGGATTGAGGGGGACGGACTGTACCAGCGGCCGCACCCGAAGGGTGGCGGAGCAGGGACGGACTTTCCTGTCTGGTTCGCCTCGGGGAGCCTGGTGCTGAACTTCGGCTCCGAGAAGAGCTTCTATATCCTGGGCGGCTACTCCGCCATGGACTTCAACAGCAACGGTGCCGGGGGCTTCCGGGACACCGGGGTGCATGGCGCCATCGGCGACCGCATCTACATCTCGGATCGGGCGGCGTTGCGCCTCGAAGCGCGCGCCTACTACGCGCCCAACACCCAGTTCCCCGGCGGCACGTGGGGCGGTCAGGTGGTCGGCTCGGCCGGGCTGTCGGTCTTCCTCGGGCCCAGTCATCGCGAGTCGACGTATCCCGAGGTCCCCAAGGAGAAGCGCGACTCGATCCTCGCGGCAGGCGGCAAGGTGCCCGAAGCGGCGCCGCGGGGGGGGCCCACCTACGAGCAGCGCTCCAGTGATTGGCAGCACAAATGGTACTGGGGTGGCGAAGCCGGGATCATGGTGTTTCGCACGAACTTCGACAGCTACTCTTTTGAGCCGACGTTCGGCGGGCACTGGCTGATCACGGGGAAGCGGACGGCGCTGTACGCCGCGTTCGAGCAGTCGTTCTTCATCTCGCCCCGCCACGTGACCATCGTCGAGCCCAGCGGCGCGGTGAGCCCCGGAAACGTCCAGTTCAACAATCTGCGCCGCATCATGGTGGGGGTGCTCGCCTTCCCCGCGCAGCTGCGGGTGGAGCCGTTCGCGGGCGGCGGGTTCGCCGTCATGGAAGCCTTGAACGTCCAGGTGAGCTGCTCGAGCTGCGTCGGCTCGGACTTGGGCCAGCTCCAGGATGAGGCCGACCGGGCGGCGACCAAGGCCTTTTTCTGGTGGATGGGCGGGATCGACATCAAGCAAGGTCGGCTGGCGCTGTACGGCCACTACATCCTGACATCGGCGGCGGCCAACTTCTTGATCCAAGGCACGACGCACACGTTCCAGGGCGGCGTCCGCTATTCCTTCGGCACCGCGAAGGAGGGCGTCACGGACCGGCAGTAAGTACGCGCAGGAAGTTCTCGCCCAGGATTTTGCGGACGTCCCTGTCCGAGTAGCCGCGGGCCTCGAGGGCCCGGACGAGCTCGGGCAGCGACGTCGCGTCTTTCATGGGTCGGGGCAGCACACTGATCCCGTCGAAATCGCTGCCCAGCCCGACGTGGTCGATCCCCATCACCTGCACCGCATGATCGATGTGGTCTACCAGGCGGTCGATGGTGGGGACGTCGAGGCTCTCGGCGTGCTGGCCGACGAACTTGTCCACCTCGAACGCCGACTCACCGGGACGGCCGCGATGGCGCGCCCGGATCGAGTCGGTCTGCGGCTTCAGCCGACGCCGCATCTCCTCGTACTGGTTCCGGAAGTGCTCGTCCAAGAAGACAGGATAGAAGTTGATTCCCACCACGCCGCCGTTCCGAGCGATGGCACGCAGCTGCTCGTCGCTCAAGTTGCGCGGGTGGTGCGCCAGGGCCCGGCACGACGAGTGCGACGCGATCACCGGTCGCGTGCTGGTGGCCAAGACGTCCCGGAACGTCGCGTCGGACACGTGCGAGACATCCACCAGCATTCCCAGCTGGTTCATTCGTCCCACCACCTGGCGTCCGAAGGAGGTGAGCCCGCCGTGCCGCTCGGGATCGGTGGACGAGCCCGCCCAGTCGTTCCCGTTGTTCCACGTGAGCGTCATGTAGCGCACCCCGAGCCGGTACAGCGAGTCGAGGTGCTCGAGCGAGTTCTCTATCGCATGCCCACCCTCGACGCCCATGAGCGCCGCGATGTGGCCCCGCGCCGCGGCAGCCCGGACCTCATCGGCCGTGGTGGCGAGCTCCACCTCGTGGTTGGTGTCCGCGAGCGCCCGCACGGCTCCGATCAGGTCGAGGGCGCGTCGAAAGGCAGTGCCCCGGGCGTAACGGGCATCCACCCAGATCGAGAAGAACGCGGCCGTGAGACCACCCTCGCGCATGCGCGGAACATCGATGTGCCCGTCGCTCAGCCGACCGGTGATGTCGGCCTTCATGTCGAGCATCCGCTGCGGCGTGTCGATGTGGCCGTCCACGATGATAGGCTGTTGGAGCATCAGCAGCAGTCCTAGCGGGAGGCCCATGGTGAGCCTTCGATCAGGAATCGCAGCGGCCAATCGGCGGCGCGCGTGATGCCGATACGCGGTGTCACACTGATGGCTTGATGCTGTCGCGAGTGATTTCGCACGATACGCAAGCGTCCTCGGGTGAGCGGAAGGCCGTCGTGCCGCCCGGTCACACCCAGCGCCTGGCAGAGCTTGGCGGGACCCGAGCAGAGGTCGCGGTCAGCGACGCGTGCGCCGCCGCGCCGCCGCCGCATCGTTGCCAGTCCCTCGAGAGGCTCGAGCGCGCGGATCAGAACTGCGGCGGGGAGCCCGGCGCGCTCCGTCACCGCGTTCAGGCACCAGTGCATCCCATAAGTGAAATAGACGTACGCGGTGCCCGGGCGCTCGAACAGGCTGGCGTTGCGTCGCGTGCGGCGGGCGCGATAGCCGTGGGAAGCGGGATCATCGGTGCCGAGGTAGGCTTCGGTCTCGACAATCCGGCCGGCCGTGCGGCGGCCTCCGAGCTCGCTCAGGAGGACCTGTCCCAAAAGTCCACGCGCGACCTCGGGAGTAGGTCGCGCGTAGAACGACGCCGGCAGTGCAGCGCTTCTCACGTCCCGCCGGTGAGCCCGCGCTTCACCTTCGACCAGAACGACTCACCGCCGCCCCCGTCATCGACGTCAGGCTCACGTGCCGAGGGAGGGGGCTTAGGTGCGGGAGGCTGTGGGGGCTCAGCCCGTGCCGTGCGCGGCTCCGGGACCTCTCGGGGCTCGATGCGGTCTCCACCGACGCGATCCCCGCGCTCCGCCCGGCCCTCCGTGCCCGCGCCGCGGCCCCGGCCGCCGCGTCCGCGACCACCCCGGCGACCCCGACCACCCCGCTCTCCCCGCTCTCCCCGTTCTCCCCGCTCCGGCCGCTCGCCCAGGTCGGCACGCTCATCGCGGCCAGCCCCCCCAGAGCCCCCGGACCCTCCGGCCCCCCGGCCACGGCCCCCGCGTCCCCCGCGGCCGCGTGCACCGCGCTCGGGGGGAGCGCTGTCGCTGCCCAACTGCTCCGGCACCGCGGGCGCCGGAGTGGGAGGCTTGGGCGGCACCAGCTCGATCCGAGGCTTGAAGTTCGGGTCCATTTCAACGACCCCGATCTTTGGCATGTCGGGGGGCGCCACGCGTGGCCCACGCGAACCCCGACGGAACCGGGCGCTGCGCGAAGGAATACCGGCGGGCACGTTCGCCGGTCGCATCGATGGCGGGGCGGACGACTCCGGCATGGGGGGATCGAGCGTCTCGTCGGCATCGGTCACGGCGGCGGGCTCGGCCTGCCGTGCTTCTGGAGACGACGTCGCGTCCCGTACCTTCACGATGTAGGCTCCGTCATCTTCCTTGGCGAGGTCGATCAGCTCCCGGTCGTGCGCCTGGCGCAGCAGCTTCTGCACCTGGGCCGGCTCGACCGGCTGTTCGTCGCCTTGGATCTCGGCCATGGCCGCGCCGAGCTCCTGCGCGCTCACCGGGCGGGACTCTCCGCCCAATCGACCGATAGCCTGTTTGATGAGGCCGAAAGCGCCGTCGAGGGAGAAGGCGCTGCGGCGCTCCTCCCTGGCGGGCGGGAGAGCAGGAGGCGCGTCTGCCACGGCATGCTCTTCGCGCCCCTCGCGTTCGTCACGGCCCCCCCGACCGCGGCGGCCGCGACCACGGCCTTCGCCGCGCTCGCGCTCGCGTGGTCGGTCGAAGGCCACCATGCCCGCGGGCTGCGCCGCGGCTCCGGGCACGCCCGGGCCCAGCCCGATCTCGTACTGGCCGTTGTCGAGCTTGGTGAGGGCGATGAGACCCTTGTGGGCCGCTTCTACCACGAACTTCGAGAAGCGTGAGAACCCCAGATCCTTCTCGTTGAACGCCGGATCGATCTCCTGCATGACCTGCTTGAGGCGGTCGGACCGCATCACGTCGCTGTGCGCGGTCATTTGCTTTACGGCCTCGATCACCAGCTCCCAGGGATCGTGCCGCTCGTGCGTGACGTCGCTCTCTTTCGTGAGGCCGGCCAGCTCGTTGTAGGAGTAGTACTCGTCGCAGTTCTGAATCAGCAGGTCGCTCGACGACTCGCGGATCCCGACGCCGATGACGTATTTGCCATACTCCTTGAGCTTCAGCACGAGGGAGGAAAAGTCCGAATCTCCCGACAGCAGGATGAACGTGCCGATCTCGGGCCGCGTGAAGACGAGCTCGAGGGCGTCGACCGCGAGGCGGATGTCCGTCGCGTTTTTCTTGTTCGACCCGTACGCCGGCGCCCAGATCATATCGATCGAGGACTCGGCCAGCGGGACGATGTACTGCGGATAGCGACGCCAATCGGCGTAGGCGCGCTGTACGGCCACTTTCCCCTTGATGATGTCCGACTGCAGCAGGCGCCGCAGCTCAGACTGGAGATCCGAGCGGATCCCCATCGTCACGTTGTCGAAGTCGATCATCAGCGCCGCGTTGGGCGCGTGGGCGGGGGGTTCGTGGTGAACCGGTCGTGGCAAGTGGGCTTGCGGCGGTTGCGTCATGTGAGTGTGTCTTGCTCCTCGTGCCCTCGCGGCGCACGCACGCGGCGCCGGGCCGCCAAGCGGCAGGACGCGCGGGAGTGGCGTAAGCGGGGACGGTAGTCGTTCGAGCGCCCGAGCCCGGGCGCCTCGAAGGAGGCGACAGGTACGTGTTGCAGAGTCGTTGTGGGTCGCCGGTCAGAGTCGCGCACGGCGGGCCAATGAGGGAAGGTCTCGCCGATCGTGTCTCGGCGCGCCCGCTGCGAGCCCCGGATCCACCGGGGCTGCCAGGCGCTGCCGGACTGACCTGACGCCTCCCTACCCTGCCGCGCTATCAGTGGGTTGAAGATAAACAACTTGTGCTCAAAGAGATAGGCCGGAAGCGAGCCATGGCGCCAGCGCGTGCATGGGTAACGTTTTGCCTATCAAGGGCATTCGAGTGATGGCATGAGCACGAGCGCTGGGGGCCGGGATCCCAGCGTCCCTGATTTCTGAGGCACGCGCCGGGAGCCCGGACGCTTTGTCCGCTCTCTACCTGGAGCACGGAGCGGCGCTGTTCCGGTTGGCGTGTGGGCTGGTTGGCGCCCGCGAGGACGCCGAAAACGGGCGATGACCCGGCTACTCCCCCAGCACCTTGATGATCACCCGCTTCTTGCGCTGCCCGTCCCACTCGCCGTAGAACACGCGCTGCCACGGGCCTAGGTCGAGCTTGCCGGCCGTGATCGGGACGATCACTTCGTGCCCGATCGTGAGGCTCCGCAGGTGCGCCGCCGCATTATCCTCCCCCGTTTCGTTGTGCCGATACCGTTTGGGGTCCCAGGGCGCGATGGTGCTCTCGAGCCACTTGAGGATGTCCGCCCACAGTCCCGATTCGTGATCGTTCACGAATACGGAGGCCGTGATGTGCATCGCGCTCACCAGCGCGAGCCCTTCCGCAACGCCGCTCTCCTGTACCTGTTCGGCGACTTGCTCGGTGATGTCGATGATTTCCTGGCGCTGCTTGGTGGTGAACCAGAGGTAGTGCGTATGGGATTTCATCTCCCCCCCTGAACGCGGAAGTTGGAACGCGGAACGCGGAACTGACGGGCCGGCGTCGGGATGGCACGTTCCGCCTTCCGCGTTCCCCGTTCCGCGTTTCCACCGTGTCGAATTGTCACACGGGCACCAAAGCCCTAGATTGCCCCCTCAAATATGCCGCTCCCCTTCCGCCAGCGGATCTTCGTGATCCTGGTGGCGCTGACCGCCGTGCCGACCGCCCTGGCCGTCGTGGGCTGGGCGCTCGCCGTGCGAACAGTGGCGCCGTCCGCGGGGGCGCGGGTGGCGCTCGAGGAAATGGCGGCGTCGGCACGCCTGATGGTGGATCGGATGGACACGACCCACCTTTCCGTGCGGGAGCGGGCGGCCTTCCGGGAGCACCTGAAGCAGCTCTCCAACTCGGTGACGCTGGCGCGCCGGGCGGAGACGTACCTGCGCTACTATGCCGGCGGCTTTGCGGCGGTCGTGTTCGTGCTCGGCGCGTTCGCGGTCATCGCCGGCGTGCGTCTGGCAGGCCACCTCTCGCGCCAGCTCTCCCGTCCGATCGACGAACTCGTAGGCTGGACGCGGCTGATCCGCCGGCGTATGCCGCTGCCGGCAGGCCCGGCGACCCGCGGGGCTCCGGAGTTCGAAGCGCTGCGGCAGGCGCTGCGCGAGCTGGCGACCGCACTCGACGCCGCACGCGAGCGCGAGCTTGAGGCGGAGCGCCTGCGCGCGTTCCGCGAGGTGGCGCGCCGGGTCGCGCACGAGATCAAGAATCCCCTCACGGCCATGCGCATCGCGGTCGATCAACTGCGGCGGTCAGGCGGTCAGGCGGACGGGCGGACGGACGTGGCAATGGAGGTTATGGGCGCCGAGACCGAGCGGCTGGACCAGCTCGCGAAGGAGTTCGCCGAGTTCGGTCGCCTCCCCGAGGGGCCGAAGAGCGAGGTGGATCTGGTGGACCTCTTGATGGACCTGGGCAAGAGCGCCGTGCCATCGGAGGTGGACGTTTCGGTGCGGGCCAACGGGGAGCCGTGCAGGCTGCTGGGGCATTACGATCCGTTGCGGCGGGCGTTCGCGAACCTGCTGCGGAACGCCTCGGAGGCGATGGGAGGGCGCGGATCGATCGAGATCGCGGTGAGCCGGGACGGGAGCGGGTTGGCGGTGACGATCGCCGACCACGGAGCCGGGATCCCGGACGAGCTGCGCCAGCACGTATTCGAGCCGTACTTCACGACCAAGAATGACGGGACCGGCCTGGGGCTCGCCCTCGTGCGCCAGACGATCGAGGCCCACAACGGCAGCATCACCGTGGCGGAGACGCCGGGCGGCGGGGCCACCTTCTCCATCGTGCTGTCCACCGCGTGAGCCCGCGCGTCCTGCTCGTCGACGACGAGACGAACATCCGCAAGATGGTGGCGGCCCTGCTCGAGTCCGAGGGGTTCGAGACGGCGGAGGCGGCGAACGGCAGCGCCGGCGTGGCCGAGGTGGAACGCGACGCGCCCGATGCAGTGTTGCTCGATCTGATGATGCCGGGCGGACCCGACGGGCTCGCCACGCTCGAGCAGCTCAAGCGCGTGGCGCCCGACCTGCCGGTGGTGATGATGAGCGGCAAGGCGAACCTCACCGACGCGGTGCGGGCGACCAAGCTGGGCGCCTTTCAGTTCCTCGAGAAGCCGCTGACGCCGGAGGGCCTGCTCACCACGCTGCGGGCGGCGCTCCAGCTGTCGCGCACCCTCGCCGAGAACCGGCGCCTGCACGAGGCCCTGGGGCATGCCGACCCGCTGGTGGGCGTGAGCCAGGCCATGGACCAGTTGCGTGCGCTGATCGCGCGGGTCGCGCCCACGGAGGTGCGGGTGCTGATCACGGGCGAATCGGGGACCGGCAAGGAGCTGGTCGCCTCCGCCATCCATCGGCAGAGCGGGCGTGCGGCGAAGCCGTTCGTGTGCGTGAACAGCGCGGCGATCCCGAAGGACCTGGTCGAGTCGGAAATGTTCGGCCACGAGCGTGGCGCGTTCACCGGGGCCACGGAGCGGCGCGTGGGGCGGTTCGAGCTCGCGGATCGCGGCACGCTGTTTCTCGACGAAGTCGGCGACCTCGGGCCCGAGGCGCAGGCGAAGCTGCTGCGCGTGCTCGAGTCGGGCGTGATCGAGCGGCTGGGAGGCGAGAAGCCGGTCACCGTGGACGTGCGAGTGATCGCCGCCACCAACAAGGATCTCGCGAAGGCGTCCCTGCAGGGCCAGTTCCGGGAGGATCTGCTGTTCCGGCTCAACGTCCTGCCGATCCACATTCCGCCGCTGCGCGAGCGTCCCGACGACATTCCGCCCCTCGTGCAGCACTTGGCCGCGCGCCAGACGACGCGGCTCGGCCGGCCGGTGCGGTTCGACGCGGGCGCGGTGCAGCTGCTCACCTCCTACCCCTGGCCCGGCAACGTGCGCGAGCTGGCGAACATCATGGAGCGCCTCGCGATCCTCGCCGGGAGCGACGTGGTGACCGCCGACGACGTCGCACGCGTCGTGCCCTCGGACGGCGCCCCCCCCGCCACGACGCCGAGCGAGGGGTGGAGCGACGTGGCGCTCGCTGAGGCCCTCGACAGCTTCGAGCGCGCGCTCATCGCGCGCGCGCTGTCGGCGGCACGCGGCAACGTGGCCGACGCGGCCCGCAAGCTCGCGACGGACCGCGCCAACCTGTATCGCCGTATGCGCCGGCTCGGCCTCGAGCCGCCGCGGAACGTGGCGGGATGACACGACCGGCGGGCCGCGCGCCCCCGTCACCGCCCGCCGTCGTGCTCCGCATCCTCCCCCGGGAGGCGGCACGGCCCGTGCACCTCGCTCCGGCGCCTCCAACCAGGATGTCCGTTATGCGCGCTGTCGTGCTCGTAGTTCTCTGTGCGCTCGGCGCCACCGTCGCCGCGGCGCAGGACACCGCCATCGTGATCCAGCCCGACAGCGCCGGGCTCATGGTGCAGCTGCCCGAGCTGCCCCACGCCGTCGCGGATGACGCCGTGCGCCGGTACAACGCGGCGACGACGACGCGGCTGGTGGGTCGCTCACGCCTGCCGCACGGGAACGAGTGGCGCGGGGACGTCGCCGTGCGAAACGGCAGCGTGGTGGTGGCGGGCCGCGTGGACGGCACGCTGCTCGTCATCAACGGCGACGCGATCCTCGATTCCGGCGCGGTGATCACGGGCGACGTAATCGTGATCGGCGGGACCGTGGCGCGCAGCCCCACCGCAGCGGTCACGGGCGACGTGCGGATGTACGCCGCGCCCCTCGCCTACCGCACCAGCGGCGACGAGATCGCGCTCGCCCCCCCGGACCTGCGCCGCTGGCTCCGCAGACTGGGAATTGAGAAGTCGTGGGGCACGGCCGACTCACGCTCATCACTCACGCTCGCCACGGGCGGCACTTTCAACCGCGTCGAGGGTCTGCCCGTGGTGTTCGGACCGCTGTTCGACTGGAAACTCCACCCCAACTTGCGCCTGCGGATCGACGCGCTGGGCGTGTTCCGCACCGCCGGAGACTTCACCGGCAAGCGCAGCGACCTCGGCTACCTGCTGCGCACCGAGCTGCGCGCCGGAGAGACGCCGGCCTACGGGATCGAGTTCCGCGCCTTCGACGACGTCACGCCCGTCGAAGACTGGGGCCTGCGCGCCGGCGAGGTCGGGTGGGCCGCGTTTCTGTTCCAGCGCGACTACCGCGACTACTACCTGAGCAAGGGGATCGCGGGCCGCGCCTTCGTGCAGCCCGATCGCTCGCTGCGCGTCGACCTCGAGGCGCGGCACGACTGGCAAACCACCGTCAAATCGCGCGATCCGTGGACCGTGTTCCGCAACGACCAGGCGTGGCGCCCCAACCCCCCGATCGACGACGGGCATTACACGACACTCGCGGGGACGCTCACCTTCGACACCCGCAACGATCGACGCGACCCAACCGCGGGCTGGTTCCTGCGCGCCCGCTTCGAGAACTCGCGCTCCAAAGACGTGACCCCCCAGACCGGAGTGCCGACGGCGGTGCGCGCGCCGATCCCGACCGACGGGTCTTACGAATTCAGCCGCTTGTTCCTCGATTTCCGCCGTTACACGCGCGTGAGCCCGTCGGGACGCGTCAACTTGCGACTCTTCGCTGGCGGCTGGATCGGCGGCGATCCGCTGCCGCTGCAACAGCGGCTGTCGACGGGGGGACCCGATCCGCTGACGGGTTACGGTTTCCGGCACAGCGCCTGCAACGGCGACATCATCGACCCCGCGTTCGGCGGCACCCGACTGGCGGCGTGCGATCGCGTGATCCTCGCCCAGGCCGAGTACCGCGGTCACCTCTCGCTGCACTGGTCCTATGGCTCCTCCGCCCCCGAGGACGAAGGCGCGAAGTCCCTGTTCTCGCTCCAGGGCCCGGACCTGGTCGTGCTCGCCGACGCAGGACAGGCATGGCTCGTGGGCAGCGGGCCGGGCCGACTGGCCGCCAATCGCCTCCCCACGTTCGGCAGCTGGCTCGCCGACCTCGGCCTGGGGATCGATTGGGGCGGGTTGGGCCTGTACGTGGCGCAAGCAGTGACCGCCGGGGAGCCCCTGCGATTCACGTTGCGGCTCGACCACCGCTTCTGAGGTGAGGTCGGGGCTCGCGTTCCTGGCCCTGCTCGGCGCGGCGACGGCCTCCTTGGCCGCCGCGCAGGCCCCCGCGTTGACCGTCATCATCCAGAGCGGTGTCCCCCGGGTCCAAACCACCGGGCTCCTTGCCGACGGCAAGTTCGTCGGCCTCATGCGCTCCGGATTCCCGCTCCGCCTGCACTACCGCCTCGAGCAGTGGCGCTCCCGCTCCGGCTGGTTCGATCAGTACATCAGCGAGGCGCCGTGGGACGCGGTCGCGCGTCACGATCCCCTCGCCGACGACTTCGTTTTGATCCGCACCGGAGGCACCGTAGCCCGATACGGCACGCCCGAAGACCTGGAGCACGCGCTCGAGCTCCCCTACCGCGTCAACCTGAAGGTCAGGGGCTCGGGGAACTTCTACTTCCTCTGTCGGCTCGAAGTGACGACGCTCAACGACACCGATCTGGAAGAGCTCACCCGCTGGCTCAAGGGGGACGTGAGTCCGGCGGTCTCAGGCGGCAACCTCGGCGGCGCGCTCGCCCGCGGGGCACAGCGCTTGCTGGTGCGGATCGCCGGCCTCCCGCGCCTCACCCTCGAGGCGCGATCGGAGACGTTCGACCACCGGGAAAACTAGGAGCCGAACCGCTGGTCGATCGCGCGGCGCACAGCGTCCAGCGTGTTACCCTGGGACGCGAGCTGCACCGCGAGGGTCGCTTCACCCTTGCAGATATCGCACTGGGAGCCGTGCTCGGACTCGAAGCAGGTGAGCAGGGAGCGATGCCCGAAACCCCTGGTGCACTCACAATAGCAATGAACGCCGTCGAGCACGTGTGGGGCACTGCGCGCCGCCGCGTATGCCTCGGCGGCCCCGGCCGCGTTCGACACCATACTGGGCGGCAACACCCGCTCGGCGGTCACGCCGGGACGGGGATCGGGATGGACGACCCGCCCGTCCGCGCGCCTCGTCACGAGCAACCCCACAACCGCCGCCCCCGCCAGCCCCGCGATGATCCAGGGAGCCTTCTGCGTCACAGGGCCTCGAGCGTCGCGAGCACCTCGCCGCCGTAGAACAGCCGGATGTACTTGGACTGGATGGAGGTGAGCCGCCGCACCGCCCACGCAAGGTGCACGAAATGCGGCTCGAACGGCGGCCGCAGCGGGTGCATCCCGGCTTCCTCGGGCAGCAGGTTGCCCTTCCGCGTGTTGCAGCTCGAGCACGCCGTGAGGACGTTGCTCCAGCCGTTGGTGCCCCCCCGCGACAGCGGCACCAGGTGGTCTCGGGTGAGGCACTCCCGGTGACGCAGCTCCTGCTGGCTCCGCCCGCAGAACTGGCACCGGTAGTTGTCGCGGGCGAAGAGGAAGGTGTTGGTCACCTGGCGCCGGAACCGGCGCGGCACGTGGACGAACTTGACGAGGCGGATGACCGCCGGCCGCGGAATCGCCAGGCGCTCGCTCTTCACGACCGGTCCCTCCGCCTCGACGATCTCCGCCTTACGGTCGATCACGAGCCGCAGGGCCCGGCGCACGGGCACCATGGTCAGCGGCTCGAATGAGGCGTTGAGCGCTAGGCAGCGCAAGGGACTCCCTCGGTGAAAAGCGGCCGTCTCGCTCAAGCCTAGAGCCAGACGGCCACGTATGCTACCTAACCTGCTAAGGCGCGGCAAGACCTTGGGTTAAGTCCCTCCGCCCTCGGCGAATGCGAGTCGCAGCGCCTCCAGCTGCTCCGCCACGGAGCGACGCGAGGCCCCCCCGGGGGTGGCGCGGCTCTCCACCGAGTCCTCCCACGTTCCCAGCTGCGACAGCGCCGCGGCGAGCGCAGGATGGATTCCCCCCGCCACCGGCCCCGGCACGCGATCGAGCGGCACGCCGGAGCGCTCCGCCTCGCGCACCAGCCGGCCCACGAGGCCGTGGCTCTCGCGGAACGGCACGCCGGCTTCCACCAGCAGGTCGGCGAGGTCGGTGGCGCGCAACGAGGCGTCGAGCGCTGCCCGCATCCGCTCGGTGTCCACACTCAGCGCGGTGATCGCTCCAGTCGCCGCCGGCAACACCAGCGCCAGTGTGTCGAATCCGTCGAACAGCAGCGCCTTGTCCTCCTGCAAGTCTTTGCTGTACCCCGCCGGGAGGCCTTTCAGGATGGTGAGCAGCGCCACCAGGTCTCCCAACAGCCGGCCCGATTTCGCCCGCGCCAGCTCGAAGATGTCGGGATTCCGCTTCTGCGGCAGCAGGCTCGAGCCGGTGCTGAAGTCGTCCGACAGACGCACGAAGCCGAACTCCGCGCTCGAGTAAAGCACGAGCTCGGCCGCGAGGCGCGACAGATGCGTGCCCACGAGGGTCAGCGCAAACAGGACTTCGGCGACGAAGTCACGGTCGCCGGTCGCGTCCAAGGCGTTGGCGCAGACCGAGCGAAAACCGAGCGCTTCTTTCAGCAGCACGCGGTCGACGGCAAACCCCGATCCCGCGAGCGCCCCGGATCCGAGCGGCAGCTCCGCTACCCTGCGCCGGGCATCGGCCAGGCGTTGGCGGTCGCGCACCAGCGGCCACGCGTGCGCGAGCAGCACGTACGCCCAGCGCACCGGTTGGGCCCGCTGGCCGTGCGTATAACCCGGGAGCAGGACGTCCACGCCATCCTCGGCGCCCGCCACGAGCGCACGCCCGAGCGCGGCGAGGTCCGAGTCGAGCTGGTCGATCGCCCCGAGGGTCCAGAGACGGAGGTCGGTCGCGACCTGGTCGTTGCGCGACCGGCCCGTGTGCAGCTTGCCGGCCACGCTACCGACCTCTACGTACAGTAGCCGCTCGACCAGCGTGTGCACGTCTTCGTCCGGGGCACCCACTGCGGCACCGTCGGCCAGGCGCTCCCCCACACGGTCGAGTCCCTCGAGCAGCTGGCTCTCTTCGGTAGGCGTGAGCACCCCGACCCGGCCGAGCGCGTGGACCCAGGCCTTGCTCGCAAGGACGTCCTGGGGCCAGAGCCGGTGGTCCACCGGCAGGCTGCGATTCAACGCGTCGAGCGCTTCGCTAGGGCCGAGCGTGAACCGGCCGCCCCACATCTGGTGCGCCGGCGGAGGAGCCGGAGCGGCGGCCGGGGTCTCCGTGGGCTGGCGCGGCATCAGTCCGCCGCCGCGCCGACTTCCTGCTGGCGGCGCGCCGCCTCGAGCCCGGACCCGATCCGGATCGAGAGGCCGTAGAGATGGATGAAGCCTTCGGCATCTTTCTGGTCGTAGACGTTGTCCTTGCCGAAAGTCGCGTACGAGGGCTGGTACAGCGCGTACGGACTTTCCCGTCCCGCGACCGTGAGGCCGCCCTTGAAGAGCTTCAGGCGCACCGCGCCCGTCACGCGCTTCTGGGTGCTCGCGACCGCGGCGTCGAGCGCCTCCCGCTCCGGGGTCCACCAGCGACCGTCGTACACCAGGTCGGCGTAGCGGAGCGCCAGCTCGTCCTTGAGGCGCAGCGTCCGGCGATCGAGCACCAGCTGCTCGAGCTCGCGGTGCGCGGCGTGGAGCAGCGTGCCGCCCGGCGTCTCGTAGACACCGCGCGATTTCATCCCGACCAGCCGGTCCTCCACGACGTCTGCCCGGCCGACGCCGTGCTCGCCCGCGGTGGCATTCAGGGACTCGAGCAGGTCCACCGGACCCATCGGGACGTGGTCCACAGAGACGGGAGTCCCTTCCTCGAAGCCGATCTCCACCACCACGGGGAGGTCGGGGGCTTCGAGCGGATCCTTGGTCATGACGAAGATGTGCTCCGGCGGCTCGCGCGCCGGATCCTCGAGGATGCCGCCTTCGTGCGAGCAGTGCCACAGGTTGCGGTCGGTGGAGTACGGCTTCTCGACGGTGGCTTGGACCGGCACACCCTTGGCTTTCACGTAGGCGATGAGATCCTCGCGGCCCTGGAACTGCCACTCGCGCCACGGTGCGATGACCTGGAGCTCGGGTGCGAGGGCGGCGTAAGTCAGCTCGAAGCGGACTTGGTCGTTTCCTTTACCGGTACAGCCATGGGCCAGGGCGTGCGCGCCGCTTTGTTGCGCGAGCGCGACGTGATGGGCGGCCATGACGGGCCGTGCCATGGCCGTACCGAGTAGATAAGTGCGCGCATACACGGCGCCCGCGCGGAGCGTAGGAAACACGAAGTCGCGAACGAATTCTTCGCGCAGGTCCTGGATGACGCAGTCGACGGCGCCCGAGCGCTTGGCCTTCTCGACCAGGCCCGCGAGCTCGCCCGGCCCCTGGCCGACGTCGGCGGCGAAACACAAGACCCTGGCGGCATACTTCTCGCGCAGCCAGGGAACGATCGCCGACGTGTCGAGTCCGCCCGAATAGGCGAGTACCACCAACGGCCCCATGTTCGCGCTCCTGTCGATTTATGCAGTAGGGTGCATAAACATACATCGGCACGGCGGTCTGTCAACGCCCGCCGCCGTCTAGCGCACTGCCGACGTTTGGCCGATTCTTGAGGGCCTCTAGGGGCTCGGGACTCGGGACTCGGGATTCGGGAGAACGCATCCATGACAGATCGACGCGACTTCATCAGAGCGCTCGGTGTTGCGGCGCTTGGGCCGGTGTTACATCCCCTCGCCCCGAGCCCCTATCCCCGAGCCCCCCTCCACAAACTCGACCGCATCGGGCTGCAGCTGTACACGGTGCGTCACCAGATGGAGAAGGATCTCGAGGGCACGATCGCGCGCGTAGCCACGACCGGCTATCGAGAGGTCGAGTTCGCGGGCTACTTCGGGAAGTCCCCGCGCGATGTCCGCGCCCTCCTGGACCACCACGGGCTCGCGTCGCCCTCGTCGCACGTATCGCTCGCTCCGGACCAGTGGCGGGCGGCGCTCGAGGCTGCACCCGTCGTCGGCCACCGCTATCTCGTGATCGCGTGGATCCCGGCGGAAGAGCGACGCACGCTCGACGACTACAAGCGCTGGGCGGAACGCCTCAACCGCGCCGCGACCGAAGCCAAGGCCGCGGGGCTCGAGTTCGCCTACCACAACCACGACTTCGAATTCGCGCCGCTCGACGGCAAGCTGCCCTACGACGTGCTGCTCGCCGAGACCGACCCCAAGCTGGTCCAGCTGGAGATGGACCTGTACTGGATCGTGAAGGCTGGCCAGGACCCGCTGGCGTACTTCGCGCGCTGGCCCGGACGCTTCCCGATGGTCCACGTGAAGGACTCGGCCGGTCCACCGGACCACAAGATGACGGCGGTGGGCGCGGGCAAGATCGACTTCAGGAAAATCTTCGCGCAGAGCGACCAGGCGGGGATCCGGCACTATTTCGTCGAGCACGACAACCCGGACGATCCGTTCGCGTCCATCCGCGCGAGCTACGACTACTTGCAGCGCCTCGCGTTTTGATGGACCGGCGAACGGCCGTGGCGGCGCTGGGGGCCGCCGCCCTCGGTTCTGCTAAGGGCAGTGTGTCGCCGGGCCCGCGCTTCAGCGTGGGAAGGCTCAAGCAGTCCGTCTCGCGCTGGCCCTACCGACAGATCCCCCTGCCCGAGTTCACTCGCGCGGCCGCCGCCATGGGGCTCGCCGCGATCGACCTGCTGGGTCCCGAGGAGTGGGACCCGGTGCGTGAGGCAGGCCTGGTGTGCTCCATGGGGTATCCCACCGCGCGCCGTGATTTCATCGCGACGGGCTTCAACGATCGGGCAAACCACCCAATCCTGTTGCGGGAGCTGGAGGACACCCTGCCGCTCGCCGCGCGCCACGGCGTTCCGAATGTGATCGCGATGTTCGGCAATCGCCGCGGCAGGGGCGACGCGGAAGCGACCGACAACTGTGTCGCCGGGCTGAACGCGATCAAGGCGCAGGCCGAGGAGCAGCGGGTCACCATCTGCCTCGAGCTCTTGAACAGCAAGGTGGATCACGCGGACTACCAGGGCGACCGGACGGCCTTCGGGGTCGCCGTGGTGAAGGCCGTGGGCTCGCCGCGGGTCAAACTATTGTACGACATCTATCACATGCAGATCATGGAAGGCGACATCATCCGCACCATCCGCGACAACCGGGAGTGGATCGCACACTTCCACACCGGGGGTGTGCCCGGCCGGCACGAGCTGGACGGCACGCAGGAGCTGAATTGGCGGGCCGTGGCAGGGGCCATCGCCGACACCGGCTTCGCGGGGTTCATGGCGCACGAGTTCACGCCGACGCGCGACCCCCTCACCTCGTTACGACAGGCCGTGGAGACCTGCACCGTATGACCGAGCGCCGAGCCCCAAGCCCCCAGTCCCGAGCATACGACGTGTGCATCGTAGGCTCGGGGGCCGGCGGTGGGATGGCGGCCTACATGCTCACGCAGGCCGGCGCCGACGTGGTGGTGCTCGAAGCGGGCGAGCCGTGGGACAACGCCAAAGACTCGGCGATGCTGACGTGGCCGTACGAGTCGCCGCGCCGGGGCAGATCCACCAAGGACCGACCCTTCGGCGAGTTCGACGCCTGCATCGGCGGATGGGAACTTCCCGGCGAACCGTACACCCGGGCGCCGGGCACCGAGTTCGCGTGGTGGCGCGCTCGCATGGTGGGCGGCCGGACCAATCATTGGGGCCGCATTTCCCTGCGCTTCGGGCCGTACGATTTCACGCGCAAGAGTCGGGACGGCCTGGGCGACGATTGGCCGATTTCCTACGACGACGTGGCACCGTACTACGACCGCCTGGACCGGCTGGTCGGGATCTTCGGCAGCAAGGAGAACCTCCCCAACGAGCCGAACGGCGTGTTTCTGCCGCCGCCCCGCCCCCGCTGCCACGAGCTGCTCGTCAAACAGGCGGCCGATCGGCTGCACGTCACCTGCATCCCGGCGCGCCTGTCGATCCTCACCAGGCCGCTGAACGGACGGGCGGCGTGCCACTATTGCGGCCAGTGCAACCGCGGCTGCAAGGTCAACGCGAACTTCACGTCGACCAACGTGCTGATCGCCCCCGCGCTCGCCACGGGGAAGCTCACCCTCCTGACGAACGCGATGGCGCGCGAAGTGCTGGTTGATGCGAGCGGTCGCGCGACGGGCGTGGCATACGTCGACAAAGCCACCGGGACGGACCGGAGCGTACGGGCCAAGGTGGTGGTCCTGGCGGCGAGCGCCCTGGAGACCGCGCGCCTGCTGCTCAACTCGACGTCCTCCCGATTTCCGAACGGTCTGGCGAACTCGAGCGGCACGGTCGGCAAGTACATCACCGACACGACCGGTACGGACGTGGCCGGGTTCATCCCCAAGATGATGGACCACGTGCCGCACAACCACGACGGCGTGGGTGGAATGCACCTCTATATGCCGTGGTGGCTCGACAACGCGAAGCTCGACTTCCCGCGCGGCTATCACATCGAGGTGTGGGGCGGCCCGCAGGTGCCGTCCTACGGCTTCCTGGGCGGCATTCACCGCTACCCCTCCGGCGGCGGTTACGGCAAGCAGCTCAAGGACGACTACCGCCGCTACTACGGCGCCACGATCGGCTTCTCGGGCCGCGGCGAGATGATCCCCAACGACGACAGCTACTGCGAGATCGACCCACGCATGGTGGATCGATGGGGCATCCCGGTGCTCCGGTTTCATTGGAAGTGGGCGGATCACGAGTACAAGCAGGTGAAGCACATGCAGGAGACGTTCCGGGCGCTCATCGCCGAGATGGGCGGTCAGGTATTCTCGCCGATGCCGAGCGCCGAACAGGGGTACGGCATCGCCGCCGGCGGGGTCATCATCCACGAGCTCGGCGGTGCGCGCATGGGGAACGACCCCAAGACCTCCGTGACGAACCGCTGGTGCCAGGCACACGACTGTAAGAACCTGTTCGTCGCCGACGGCGGGCCGTTCGTGTCGCAGGCGGACAAGAACCCGACGTGGACGATTCTCGCGCTGTCGATGCGGACCAGCGACTACATCACCGATCAGATCAGAAAGGGCGCGCTGTGAAAACCTTCGAACGTCCGGGGCCGAGGGGCTCCCCCGGAGGCGAAGACGCGAGGGGCGGGGTGGGGCTGCTGTCAGGCGTCCCGAGCCGGAGGGACTGCCCGCTCCCGCGACGATCCGGTCCCGACAGACGAGGTCTGGTATGGCTGACATGAATCGACGCGAAGTCGTCGGCCTGATCGCCGGTGCGCCGCTGGCGGCCGGGTTCCCGTGGGCGGCCGAGTCGGTGCGCGAAGCATCGGCGCGGGCGCGCGAGGCGCTCGCCCGCGGCGTTCCGTACGACCCGAAACAGTTCACGCCGCACGAGTGGGAAACGGTGCGCGTGCTGGTGGACCTGATCCTTCCCAAGGACGAGCGCTCGGGCAGCGCCACCGAGGCAGGTGTGCCGGAGTTCATGGACTTCATGCTCGGCGACGACCCGGACCTGCAGACCCCCGTGCGCGGCGGGCTCGCCTGGCTCGACCACGAGTGCGACGGCCGCTACGGCAAGACCTTCGTCGCCTGCACGGCGGCGGAGCGCACCGCGGTGCTCGACGACGTCGCGTGGCCGGCCAGGGCGAAGCCCGAGCACGCCGCGGGCGTCGCCTGCTTCAACCGGTTCCGCGACCTCACCGCGTCGGGGTTCTTCTCCAGTCGCATCGGCGTGCAAGACCTCAGGTACGTCGGGAACACCTTCATGTCCGAGTGGAAAGGTTGTCCTCCGGAGGCGCTCGCCAAGCTGGGCGTGACATACTAATGGGACGTCGGACGCGGGAGGGGGGGGAGAGTATGACGGGGAAACGTCTCGGCGTCGGGTTCGTCGGTAGCGGGTTCAACGCGCGGTTTCATCTCCTGGCGTTCCAGAGCGTGCGGGATGCGGACGTGCTGGGTGTATGGAGCCCGAACCACAAACACGCCCAGGAGACGGCGGCCATCGCCCGGAAGCTCGAGGTGGGGGAGGCGAAACCGTACCGCTCGCTCGCGGAGATGGTCGCCGACCCGACGATCGATGCGCTGTGGGTGTGCGGTCCGAACTTCGCGCGCATCGAAAACTTCCAAGAGATCACGGACACGGTCACGCGCGGGAAGGGCGAGCTCCGCGGGATCGCGTGCGAAAAGCCGCTCGCCCGCAACGTCGCCGAAGCGAAGCAGGTCCTCGAGTTGACGAAAAAGGCCGGGATCGCCCACGGCTATCTCGAGAACCAGGCGTTCGCGCCCGCCGTGGCGCAGGGCCGCGCCCTCATCTGGGCGCGCGGCGCCGCGCTCACCGGCCCCCCCTACCTCGCCCGGGCCGCGGAAGAGCACAGCGGACCCCACATGCCCTGGTTCTGGCAGGGCAAGCTCCAGGGCGGCGGGGTGCTCAACGACATGATGTGTCACTCCGCGCTGGTGGTGCGGCACCTGTTGACCAAACCGGGCGCGCCGCTCGGATCAATCCACCCGGCCCGCGTGACGGGGCACGTCGCAAGCCTCAAGTGGAGCCGTCCGGCGTACGCCAAGCGCCTGCAGCAGCAGATGGGGAAGGACGTGGACTACACCAAGGCCCCGTCGGAAGACTTTGCGAGCGTCGTGATCGAGTTCGAGACCGACGACGGCGCCACCGTGATCGGCGAAGCGACCACGTCCTGGAGCTTCGTGGGCGCCGGGCTGCGGCTCTCGGCCGAGCTGCTCGGGCCTGAATACTCGATGTCGTGGAACACGCTCGACAGCGGGCTCAAGCTCTTCTTCAGCCGCGAGGTGAAAGGGAAGACGGGCGAGGACCTGGTCGAAAAGCAGAACGCCGAGATGGGGCTCATGCCCGTGGTGACGAGCGAGTCGGCGACCTACGGATACGACGCCGAAGACCGGCACTTCGTGCGCGTGTTCCTCGGCCGAGAGCGCCCGGAGCTCACGTTCGACGACGGCCTGGAGGTCGTGAAACTCCTGATGACCGCCTACATGAGCGCCGAGCAAGGGAAGACGCTCGACTTTCCGCCGGCGGGCATCGAGCGGTTCGTACCGGCGGTGGCAAAGGGAACGTGGAGACCATAACGCGGAACGCGGAAGTGGGAACGCGGAACAGTGCCGCCACCACCTGTTCCGCATTCCGCGTTCCACGTTCCGCGTTCATTGTCATTGGAGTTATTCTCCCCCCCACCATGCCCGCGCAGCAGTGGCCGGTTCACTCCATGGATCGCCCCCGGCCTCCCGTCGTCGACCCCGGCCCCGAGCGGCCATCCCCACCGCCGCCGTCCGATGCTATCGTGCTGTTCGACGGCAAGGATCTCTCGCAATGGCAATCGCAGGACGGCTCACCCGCCAAGTGGGTCGTGCGTGACGGCTACGTGGAGGTCGCGCCCGGCGCCGGGGCGATCACGACCAAGCGCGGCTTCGGCTCCATGCAGCTCCACATCGAGTGGGCGACGCCCACGCCGCCCAAGGGTGAGGGTCAGGAGCGCGGCAACAGCGGTGTGTTCCTGATGACGCACTACGAGATCCAGGTGCTCGATTCCTACCACAACGAGACGTACGCCGACGGCCAGGCCGGGGCCGTGTACGGCCAGACGCCGCCGCTCGTGAACGCGAGCCGCCCGCCCGGCCAGTGGCAGAGCTACGACATCATCTTTCATCGCCCCCGCTTCGCGTCCGACGGGACGGTGCGCGATTCGGCGCGTGTCACCGCGCTGCACAACGGCGTCCTCGTGCAGGACCACACGGTGATCACCGGCTGGACGGTACATGGCAGGCGGGCGCACTACGAGGCGCACCCGGACCGGCTGCCGCTGTTCCTGCAGGACCACGGTAACCCGACCCGGTACCGGGACATCTGGGTCAGGGAACTACAGGAGTAGGAATCGTGTCGATACTCGCCGCGCTGGCCATCGCCCTCGCTTCGGACTCGATCCCCGCCATCGTGCCGCGCCCGGCGCACGTCACCGTGCAGCCGGGCGCGTTTACGTTGCGGGCCGCCACGGTGATCGTGACCGACCGCGCGCTGGTCGGGCTGGGCGAGCGGCTCGCCGACTGCCTCTTCCCCGCCACGGGGCTGCGACTCGCCGTGCGCACCGCCGCGCCCGCCGGGACAGCGGCGATTTCCATCCGCCTCGACTCCTCCCTCGCCCGCCTCGGCGACGAGGGCTATCGCCTCGACGTCAGCCGATCCCACGTCGCGATTCGCGCCTACCGCGCGGCGGGCGCGTTCTACGGGATCGAGACGCTGCGCCAGCTGCTCCCGCCCGCGGTCTTCCGGCAGGCCGAGACGGCCGGCGTGGCGTGGCGCATCCCCGCGGTCGCGATCGAGGACGTCCCGCGGTTCGCGTGGCGCGGCGTCCACCTGGACGTGGCTCGTCACTTCATGCCGAAGGAGTTCGTGAAGAAGTACATCGATCTCGCGGCGCTCCATAAGCTCAACCGCTTTCACTGGCACCTGACGGACGACCAGGGGTGGCGCCTCGAGATCAAGCAGTACCCGCGCCTCACCCAGCTGGGCGCGTGGCGGCGTGAAACCATCATCGGCCGGCCGGACCGGGACTCGACCAAGTGGCGGTTCGACGGCCAACCCCACGGCGGCTTTTACACGCAGGACGATGTCCGCGAGATCGTCGCCTACGCCCGCGCGCGCTTCGTGACGGTCGTGCCGGAGATCGAGATGCCGGGCCATTCCCAGGCCGCGATCGCGGCCTACCCCGAGCTGGGCAATCGGGGCGACACGCTGCCCGTGTGGACCAGGTGGGGTGTGGACGAAAACATCCTCAACCCGGGAGATGCGACGATCCAGTTCGAGCAGAACGTCCTCACCGAAGTGATGGCGCTGTTCCCCGACCGCTGGATCCATATCGGCGGCGACGAGGCCCCGAAGACCCAGTGGAAGACGAGCCCGCTCGCGCAAGCGCGGATGCGCGAGCTCGACCTCAAGAGCGAGGACGAGCTGCAGAGCTGGTTCACGCGGCGCATGGACGAGTTCCTCACGGCACACGGTCGCCGGCTCGTCGGGTGGGACGAGATTCTCGAAGGCGGCCTCGCGCCCAACGCGGTGGTCATGTCGTGGCGCGGGGTGGACGGCGGGATCGCGGCCGCGCGCGCGGGGCACGACGTCGTGATGGCGCCCGGATCGCACACCTACTTCGATCATTATCAGTCGACCGACACCGTCGCCGAGCCGCTCGCGATCGGGGGCTTTGTGCCGCTCGACACGGTGTACGCGTTCGAGCCCGTGCCGCCCGCCCTGACCGCGAACGAGGCGCGCTACGTGCTCGGGGCCCAGGGACAGCTGTGGACCGAATACATCCCCGACCCGAAGCGAGCGGAGTACATGGTTTTCCCCAGGCTGTGTGCCCTCGCCGAAGTGCTGTGGACAACGCGCGAGGGCCGGGACTACGCCGACTTTACCCGGCGGCTCGCCACTCATCTCGAGCGGCTGGCGGTGCTGGACGTAAACTACCGTCGGGTCGCGAACTGAGAGCCCACAGGCCTGGGCGCCCCCTTCATCGCCGGACCACGCGGCGCCTGACGCGGAGCATGGACCACGCGTAACTTGAGGAAGGGCACAAACCACATGGAGAACGCCACATGAAGCGTTTCACATTCATCCTGGTCGCGGCGCTCGCCGCCCCGGGAGCGCGCGCGCAGCAGCCGGCGGCAGCTGCCCCCGAAATGGCGGTGGGCGCGGCGGCACCCGACTTCACGCTCCCGGGCGCGACCCGGTACGGCACGCTCAAGGCCCCCATCCATTTGAGCGATTTCAAGGGGAAGACGGTCGTGCTCGCCTTCTTCTACAAGGCGCGAACCAAGGGCTGAACCATCCAGATGCATGCGTACCGTGATCAGTACGCACAGCTGTTTCATGATGGCCGCAACGTAGTTCTGATCGGGATCAGCACCGACCCGGTCGAGGCGCTCGCGTCATGGGCCAAGGACGACGAGTTCCCGTTCCTGTTCGCCAGCGACTCGGGTGGCGTCATCGGCAAGACGTACGGTGCCCACAACCCCAAGTTCGGGCTCGACAACCGCAACCTCTTCGTGGTGGGCCCGGACGGTAAGGTCGCCTACACGATGGCGCCGTTCCGGGAAATCGATCCGCAGTCGTACAAGGACCTGGCGGCGGCGATCGACCGGATCACGCCCAAGCCAGCCGAAGGGGAATAGGCGAGCTAGTTCCCGACCACGTGCGCGAGCGCCGTCGCGACGTCCTGCTCGGCGCCGGCGCCCGTGTACGTGACCTTCCCAGTCTGGTCCAGCACGACGATGTACGACGTGGTGGGTGCCCGATAAGCACGCACCGCGGCGCCGGCGGCGTCGAACAGCACCGGGAACGGCAGCGGGTGCTCGACGAGGTGTCGTTTGATCGACGCCGGCGATTCGTTCACGCCGACGCCGATGGCGACGAACTGTACCGCACGGCCGTAGCGGGCGTGCGCCGCCGTGAGCGCCGGCTCGAGCGCCTGGCACAGCGGGCACCACGTGGCCCAGAACTCCAGCAACACCGGCTGCTTGCCGACGTAGCGGCCCAGGTCCACGGACTTGCCGTCCAGATCCGCGAGCGCGACCGCGGGCGCTCTGGTGCCGATCGGCAAACCGATGTCCTGGGCGCCCAGCGCCGGGGGCAGCGCGAGCGCCACCGCCAGCACCCATCCGTATCGCGTCACAGCACTCTTCCCATTTGGATGAAGTAATACTCCGCCACCGCCAGCATGATCACACCTGCCCCTTTCTTGATCGCGACCATCCACGCGCCTGCCCGAGGGAGCGCCGAGAGCGTGCTCGAGAACAGTCCGACGAGCACGAGCAGCGCCGTCATGCCGAGCGAGAACACGAAAAGATAGATGAACCCCAAGACCGCGCTCCGCGTGGTCGCCACCCACGTGAGGACTGCGGCGAAAGCCGGCGCACCACAGGGAGCCGCCACGATGCCGGACGTCGCGCCGAGCAAGAAGACCGCGGGGTACGATCCGCCGGACAGGCCCGCGGCCCACGCAAGCAGGCGCCGCGGCGCCGACAGCGGGAACACGTCGAGCATCGCGAGGCCGAATACGAGCAGCAGGTTCCCAATCGCGAATCGCGCCCAGGGACTCGCACTCACGGTGCCGAACAGCGACCCGCTGAGCCCCGCGACGAGACCCAGTACTGCATAGAACAGGGCGAGGCCGCTCGCGTACGTCAGCGTCAGTCGCAGCGCGCGGGCACGGGACGGCTGCCCGGCGCTCGTGCCCGACAGGATGCCGGCGGTTATGGGGATCATTGGGTAGATGCACGGCGTGAGGCTCGTGACCAGGCCGGCGCCGAACAGCGTCACCAGCGCGAGCAGGGGATTGTGACTGAGCGTGTCGCTCAGGCCCGTCAACATCTGCGCCGCTCGCGTGAGTCCATGAGTGGAATGTAGCGTCGCCCGGAGGGGCGCGGCTGAAGCCGCGGCTCGGCCCTACCGCTGAAGCGGCAATGCACTGCCCGTTTACGGGCAGACGCCGAGCCGCGAGTTTACTCGCGCCCTACACGCTCCAGCCCGAGCGATACTCCGAGCGCACGTACTCCGCCGGGATCTTGGTGTTCGCGATCTCGCCGCTGTGCGAATCGATCTCGAGCACCTGGGCCGTGCGCACCGCGAGATTGCCCAGCAACACCATCTCGGTGAGCGGACCAGCGTGCCCGGGGAAGTTCGAGCCCGCGGGCGTCCCGCCCTTGCACGCCGCGATCCACTCGGCATAGACGCTCTCGAGGCGCGGGTACTTCTGCGCGGGCGGGTGGGCGATGAGCTCCGCCTGCCGGGCTTCGTCCAGCAGTCGCGGCTCCTCACCGTATATCCCGGCGACGAGCTTGCCCTGGTCTCCGATCCACAGCTGGCCGCTGGTGTCGAACGGCCAGGCCGCCGGGTCCGCGACCTCTTTGGGGCGCGCCGGATAGAGGCTGCCGTCCCGCCACACGACCTTCACCTCGGGGCGATTGCCCTTCGCCGCAAAGGTGTAAATGATGCGAGAGCACGCCGGCGCGCTCTCGCCGAACAGCTTGGTCGATTCGGGCTCGATCCGCGTCGGGTAGCCGAGGTCGAGCGCCCAGAACGACGCATCCATCGAGTGACAGGCGATGTCGCCCAGGGCGCCGGTGCCGAAGTCCCACCAGCCGCGCCATTTGAACGGCGCGTACGCGGGGTGATACGGCCGGGCGGGGGCGGGGCCGAGCCACAGGTCCCAATCGATCCAGGGCGGCGTGTAGTACTCCTCGAGCGGCCGCTCGATCGCTTGCGGCCAGATCGGCCGGTTGGTCCAGAGCTGGATCTCGCGCACCGTTCCGATGGCGCCGGCCTCGACCCACTCGCGGATCTGGCGCGTGCCTTCGCCGGCGTGGCCCTGGTTTCCCATCTGGGTGGCGACCTTCGTCTTGCGCGCCGTTTCGACCAGCTGGCGCACCTCCCACAAGGTACGCGCCAGCGGCTTCTGGATGCGGGTGTGCTTGCCCATTTTCAGCGCCATCATCCCGGCCACAGTGTGCGTATGGTCGGGGGTCGATACGGTGACCGCATCGATATTCTTCCCCTCCTTGTCGAGCATCACCCGAAAATCCTTGAAGCGTTTGGCCTTGGGGAACGCGGTGAAGGACGCCGCCCCCTGATGCTCGTCCACGTCGCACAGGGCGTAGATGTTCGCCCCGGCTTTCGCGACGCCCTTCACGTCGTTCGCTCCCATGCCGCCCACGCCGATGCAGGCCACGTTGACGGTGTCGCTCGGCGCGGGGTTCCCGCGGCCGAGCACGTGCCGCGGGACGATGGTGAACGCCAAGCCGGCGCCCACGTTGCCTACGAATTTGCGTCTCGAGATGCGTTTGCGAGCCATGATCGTGGCCCTCCTCAATCCGCCGCCGCGGGCTGCGGCGCCCGTGCGGCCGCAGGCCGGAACAGCAGGGCAAACAGAACGAGAATCACGAACGCCATCGTGGCGGGATAGAACCAGATCCGGTGCCAGTCGTGCGCCACCGTCCCACCCGGGCCTTGGGTCGCGTACGCCCCTACCACGCGCCCCGACACGAACGCGCCGACGATATAGCCGAAGCCGTTCGTGACGAGGTTGATGAGGCCCTGAGCGGCGGCGCGGATCCGCTCGCCCGCCCGCTGATCGGTGTAGATCTGACCGGCAACGAAGAAGAAGTCGTAGCACACGCCGTGCAGGACGATGCCCGCGTACAGGAGCCACATCCCGGCGGCGACATTGCCGTTGGCGAACGCCACGTAGCGGAGCGACCACGCCAGCATCCCTCCCAGCATGATGGCCTTGATCCCATAGCGACGCAGCGCGAACGGCAACAGCAGCATGAAACCGATTTCGGACATCTGCCCGAACGTCTGGATGAACGCGGGCTCGGGCGCGTGAAGCTCGTTGAGAAAGAGGTTCGTGAACGCGTAGTAGAACTGCAGCGGAATGCACAGCAGGAACGAGCCGAGCACAAAGACGAAGAACGTCCGGTCCCGGAGCAGCTGCAGGGCGTCGAGCCCCAGCGCGTTATGCACGCTGAACGGCATGCCCGCGGCCTTGGGGGGCGTGTGCGGCAACGCGAAGGAATAAAGCCCCAAGACGAACGAGGCGATCGCCGCGACGCGCATGGGCACCGACTGGGCGTCGGCATGCAGGATCTTGCCGACCACGAAGCCGGCTGCGATCCAGCCGATCGTCCCCAGCACGCGAATGAATGGAAAGTCGCGTGCCGGGTTTTCGACGTGGTGAAACGAGATGGAATTCGTGAGCGACAGCGTCGGCATGTAGCACAACGCGTAGAGAATCAGGACAGGGAAGAACGTCCCGAATGTGGTCAGACTGGACACGTACCACATGATTACGCCGCCCACGAGATGCAGCACGGCCAGCAGCTTTTCGGTGGCGATGAAGCGATCCGCAAAGACACCCATGAAAAACGGAGACACGACCGCCGCGAGAGCGGTCGCCATATAGGCGGTCCCGATCTGGGGGCCGGTGAAGTGCAGCGTGCTCCCCAAGTAGGTCCCCATCGTGACGAACCACGACCCCCAGACGAAGTATTGGAGGAACATCATTGCGGAGAGCTTGAGCCTGGTCACGGCAGCACCCGAATCTTGATATTGCGGAAAGCCACGCGAAACTCGTGCTCCTGCAGGCCGATGTAGCCCTCGGCGTTCCTGCCGTACCGTGGGTGGTCTGCGAACTTGCTCGCCTTGACCTTCGCCTCCCAATCGGGGCTCAACAGCTCGTACTCCACCACCTTCACGCCGTTGAGCCAATGCTCGACGTGAGTTCCGTTCACCACGAGGCGGACCTTATTCCACTGTCCCGCCGGCTTCACCACGCCGGCGGGCGAGGGATACAGGCCGTAGTCGGAGCCCGCCGCCGTGAGACGCGACTGGCCGTCGGGATGCCCGGCGTCATCGAGCACCTGCATCTCGGGAGCGCTCCAGTAGATGGCGTTGTCGCCTGGGTCCTCGCTCGCGCGATAGAATATCCCGCTGTTGCCGTTCTTCGCGATGTTCCACTCGAGCGAGAGCTCGAAGTTTTTGAACTTCTCGGTGGTGATGATGTCGGCAGCCGGCCGCACCCGGGTCAGCTCCCCGTCCCTGGCCCCCCACCCCGACGGCATCGAGTCCATCTTCCACCCCCGCCAGCCGACGGTGCTGTGTCCGTCGAACAGGAGGCGCCAGCCGGCGGCTCGCTCTTCTGGGGTCAGGATGTTCAGCCGCTCAGTGGCGCTCCCCGACGCGGCTTGAGCGAGGACCAATTGCGGCACCGCCATTAGGGCCGCCGCGACGCAGGCCGCCCGCAGCCGGTTTGGGGTAATGGGGATCACAGGGTTCACGTCGCCTCCTGGTTCGTGGCGTTTTTAGTCGGGAATTCCGGCCAGCTCCTTGATGCGCGTCTGCACGGCGCGACGTGCGCGCTCGCTCTTGGTAATCACGAGGACGGCATCGTCGCCCGCGATCGTTCCGATGATTTCCGTCCACCCCGCGGCGTCGATGGCGATGCCAAGCCCCTGGGCACCGCCGGCGGGCGTCTTCACCACCAGCAACGGCCCCACACCGTCGACCGACACCAGCACGGAGGGGAGCAGCTGCCCGAGATGTGGCCGAATGGCCGCGCCCGCCTCGAGCGGCGGCGCGTAATGCGACCCGCCGTCCGGCGCCGCCACTTTGGCCAGGCCCAGCTCGCGGATGTCCCGGGACAGGGTCGCCTGGGTGACGTCGAACCCCTCGGCCCTGAGCAGCTCGCGCAGCTGCTCCTGACTCGCGACCTTCCCCGAGCGGACGATCTTCAGAATGGCCGCGTGGCGTTGGGTCTTCATAGGGCCAAGAATCTATCCGTGAACGACGCGCCCGGCGACGACGGTGAGGAGGGCGGCAGAAGGCGGCAAAGGGCGGGAGAGGGCGGCAGCGGGAAAAACCGCCAGATCCGCTTGCTTTCCGACTTCCAGAGAGCCGATCTCGCGGTCGAGTCCGAGCGCCCGAGCCCCCTCGATCGTCAACATCCGCAGCGCGTCCTCTCCCTCGAGCCCGGCCGCCGCAGCCTCGGCCAAGAGACTCGCGTCCCCCACGCTCACGACCGAATCGGTGCCGAGGCCGACGCGCAGGCCGGCCCGACGGAACGCGGCAAGGGGTGCGGCCCCGTGGCCGTGAGCCCGGTTGGACCGGGGGCAGTGAGCTAGCGCCACCCCGGCATCCCGGAGCACATCGATGTCGGGCCCGTCGACTTGGACGCAATGGATGGCGAGACAGTTGCCCGACGCCAAGACGCCAAGTTGCAAGAGATACCGCACTGGCGAGCAGTGGCGCGCAGTGACGGGGATGCCGCGCGCATGCAGTGCGTCGGCGAACGGTCCGCGCCCCTCACGCACCAACTCGGTCTCCGCGTGGGACTCGGCGAGGTGCAACGCAACCGGCCACCCTTCACCCCGCGCCAGGTCGGCGACGGCGCGATAGAGCGGCTCGCTCACCGTGTACGGGGCGTGCGGCGAGACACCGAGGCTAAGGGACGAAGAGGCTGAGGGGCCAAGCCGGTCGAGGGCTCGCCGCAACTCCACCATGCTCGCGGCGCATTGCGCCGGATCGGGACCGAAGACCTCCTGGTAGTAGATCCCCCGGCCCCCGAGGCGCGCGAGCGCCTCGAGCGCCGCTCCGGTGCTTCCCGTGTCCGCCACGCACGTCACGCCGGCGGCCCAAGCGTCGCGCACGCCCCGCTCCGCCGAGCGCGAGAACTCGTCCGGGCTGGTGGCGTCCTTGAGGGCGCGGAGCCCGCGGATCCATCCGGCGAACTCGCGCTCCGTGTTCTTCCCCGTGAGATGGGTCAGCTCGAGGTGCGTGTGCGTGTTGACGAGGCCGGGGAGGAGGCGGGCGCGAGGAAATTCGAGCGCCCGCGCCCCGGGCGGCGTCGGCACGACAGGATTCGGGCCCACGGCGGCGATGGTGCCGCGGTCGTCAACGAGAACGGCGCCGTCCTCGATGGGCGGCGCCGTCACCGGGTGCACGAACTGGGCACGGATGCGGAGCATTAGGGGCTCGGGGTTAGGGGTTCGGGGCTCGGGGGCCGCCGGGCGCACTCCCGAGCCCCGAACCCCGAGCCCCGACTCCCTAGGGGGACACCCCGATGCCGAACGGCGCGTGCACCGGACAGGCCTGGCTCGGCTCGGTGCCCGGGTAGAACCAGTCCCAATGTCGCACTTCCTGGGGACAAAATGGCGTGGCGAGATAGCCGTTCGACCAGTCCACCTCGCGCGTGATGAGCGAGTCGGGGCGCACCCAGTCGGGCGGCGCCGGCCGTCGGTCGTAGACATCGCGCATGAACGCGGTCCACGCGGGCGCGACGATCTTTCCGCCGCCCGCGTTGTGCTCGAGGATGCGCTGCTGGATATCGTACCCGACCCAGATGCCGGTCACGAGCTCGGGCGTGTACCCGATGAACCAGGCGTCGGTGTAGTCGTCGGTCGTCCCAGTTTTTCCCGCCGCCGGCAGCGTGAACCCCGCTTTCCAGACGGCGGTGAACGCCGTGCCGCGGCGGATCACGTCCTTCATCATGTCCACCATCAGCCACGTGTGCTCGGGATCCATGACCGGCTCGCGGCGCATGGCGGGCTGCCACAGGATGTTGCCCTGCCGGTCTTCCACCCGCAGGACGCCGACCGGCTCCGCGCGAGTGCCGAGGGTGGCGAACGCGGTATACGCGGCGATCATCTCGATCGGGCGCACCCCCCTCGCGCCGATGTGGATCGACGGATACGGCGGCAGCGGCGTGGTGATACCATAGCGACGCGCTTCGCCGATCACCGTCTGCTCGCCCAGCGCCATGCCGAGCTTGATCGTGGCGAGGTTGCGCGACAGGTACAACGCTTCGCGCATGGGGATCAGGCCGAGCGTCGTGTCGTCGTCGTCCTTCGGCTGCCACAGCGTCGAGTCGAGCTGGATGACCGGCGGGTTGAGAGGTGAGTCGTCGACGATCTCGGTCACCGGGTGGCCCGCCCGGACGGCCGCCGAGTACACGAACGGCTTGAAGGTCGAGCCCGGCTGGCGGACCGCTTGGGTGGCGCGGTTGTACTTGGAATCGTCGAAGTCCCGGCCGCCGATCATCGCGCGGATGTATCCCGTGTTCGCCTCGAGCGCCACCAGCGCGCCCTGGAGGTAGGGCGTGAACGGTCCATGGTCCTCGCCTGAGGCCTTGGACGACTCGAGGTACTCACGGTAGGTGGTGCGCCCCGGGAACTTCCCGTTGGAATACACGCCGGCCTCGATGGCGTCGAGCTGCGACTGCACCGCCCGCTCCGCCGCTTCCTGCATGTCGAGGTCGAGCGTCGTGTAAATGCGCAGGCCACCCTCGTACAAGTCCCGCCCGAAGCGCGCGTCGAGCTGCACGCGCAGCCACTCGACGAAGTAGGGGGCGACGTCGCCGTAGTTGGTGCGGTTCCCCGTGAGCACGAGTGGATACGCTTGCCACAGCTCGACCTCCTCCGCCGTCAGGAAACCCTGGTCGCGCATGAGGCCCAGCACGACGTTGCGCCGGCGCACGGCGCGCTCCGGGTGGGTCCGCGGGTTGTAGAACGCGGGCAGCTTCGGGAGCGCCGCGAGCGTAGCCGCTTCGGCGACGTTGAGCTGCTGCGCGTGCTTGCCGAAGTAGATCTGCGCCGCCGCCTCCACACCGTGGGCACCTGCCCCGAGGTTGATTTGGTTCAGGTACAGCTGGAGGATCGTATCCTTGGGGAAGTTGCCTTCGATTTCCACCGCCACCCGCGCCTCCTTGAGCTTGCGGGTGAGCGTCTTCTCGCGGCTGATCTCCTCCGGGAAGATGTTGCGCGCCAACTGCATCGTGATGGTCGAAAACCCCTGCGCGAAGCTCATCGTCACGAGATCGTTCTTGATGGCGCCCAGGATGCGCCAGAAGTCGATCCCGTGATGGTTGTAGAAGCGCTTGTCCTCGGTGGCGATGAACGCCTGGCGCACGGGCAGGGGGATCTCGGTGAGCGGCAGCACCGTGCGCCGCTCGGCGCCAAGCTCGCTGATGAGGCGCCCGTCGGCCGCGTACATCTTCGACGTTTGGACCTGGACCTTACCGCCGGCCCCCTGAGGATACAGCCGGGAAATGCTCGGGCAGTGCTCGCCCGCGCACACGCGGGTCCACGCGCCGTAGGAGAGGCCCAGCAGGTACGCGCCGGCGAGCACCGCGACCGCGATCACGCGACGGCGGACCTTGGGCTTCTGCCACCACGAGCGAGGCCCGGGAAGCGTAACGGGAGGGGGCGCTGGGATGGACACCATCGCGTTACAACCTAGTGAGGGCGCTCGGCGCTTGCCAGCGGTTGGGGGTTCTCGTACGATTCCGCGCCATGCCGGACGTCTTCGCCGAGCTCGAGTGGCGCGGCTTCATCCACCACGCCACGCAAGGAATCGGAACGCACCTCGCCGCGGACCGGCGCACCGTGTACTGCGGATTCGATCCGACCGCGCCCAGCCTGCAGCTCGGCAATCTGATGCCCGTCATGCTGCTGCGGCATTTCCAGCTCGCCGGCCATCGCCCGATCGTGCTGATGGGCGGCGGCACCGGACTGATCGGCGATCCGAGCGGCAAACGCGGCGAGCGACCGCTGCTCTCGAAGGAGCAGATCCGCGAGAACCTGCACCGCCAGCGCGATCAGATGGCCCGGCTGCTCGACTTCGACTCGCGCGATACGCGCGCCGTGGTGCTGGACAACGCGGAGTGGCTCACGAAGCAGAGCCTCGTGGACTTCCTGCGCGACGTCGGCAAGCACTTCAGCGTCAACGTCATGCTGCAGAAGGAGTCGGTGAGGGCGCGCATCGATGGCGGCATCTCGTACACCGAATTCAGCTACATGTTGCTCCAGGCGTTCGACTTTCTGCACTTGTTCCGCGAGCGCGGCTGCACCATTCAGGTCGGAGGAAGCGATCAGTGGGGGAACATCACGGCGGGGATCGACCTGATCCGGCGCGTGAAGGGCGGCGAGGCGCACGGCCTGGTCGCACCGCTGGTCACGATGGCGTCGGGCGCGAAGTTCGGGAAGACCGAGGCGGGGGCGATCTACCTCGATCCGGCGCTCACCTCGCCGTACGAGTTCTACCAATTCTGGAGAAATGCCGACGACCGAGACGTGGAGCGGTACCTGAAGCTTTTCACCTTCAAGACGGCCGACGAGATCCGGGACTTGATGTCGGCACACTCTGGTAATCCAGGAGCCCGCGCAGCCCAGGAGGCGCTCGCGAAGGACATCACGTCACTCGTGCACGGGGACAAGGCCCTGGCCGGCGTCGTGCAAGCGGCGGCGGCGCTGTTCGGTGAGATTAGCATCGACACCGCCTTGGAGGAACACGCGCCCACGAAAAAAGTCGAGGTAAGACCCGATACGGTAGTAGACGCTTTGGTACAATCGGGGTTGACCAAATCAAAGAGCGAAGCGCGAAGGCTCATAAAGCAGGGCGGGGTCTACGTGAACAATCGCCGAGTCACAGAAGTGGACCAGAAGGTGCTGTCGGGCGATTGGGTGGATGGCAAAAAACTGCTGCTGCGTAAAGGGAAAAAGGACTACGCCCTGTTGACGGTGGACGGCTAACGCCTCACTCCAGCTGATCCATCACATCCAGTACCCGTTCCATTTCTTCGACGGTGTTGTAGCAGTGCGGCGCGAGCCGGATGGCGCCCTCGCGCAGCGAGCACACGACGTGGGCCCGTTTCAGCGCGTGGTAGGCTTCGACGGGGTGCGCGGGGGCGAGGCAGACGATCGCCGAGCGGTGCGCCTCCGCGCGCGGTGACACGACGCGCACACCGGTCTCGTCCGCCCAGCGGAACACCGGCTCGTGCAGCGTGCGCGCGTACTGGGCGATGTCGTCGATGCCCAGCTCCCCCAGCATGCCGACCGAGGCGGTCATCCCGTAAAAATCCTGGAACGGGAGCGTCACCATCTCGAAGCGACGGGCGTCGGAACGGAAGGTGGGGTTGTACTCGGTCAGGCGCGAGAAGTCGTCGGTCCCCTCGAACGCCATCCAGCCGGCGACCGCGGGCTCGAGCACCGAGATGAGCTCTCGTCGTACGTACACGAACCCGGATCCCCAGGGCGCCAGCAGCCACTTCTGCCCGCCGCACGCAAGAATGTCGACCGGTGTCTCGCGGACGTCGAGCACACAATTTCCCACTCCTTGAATCCCGTCCACCACGAGGAAGGTGCCGTTGGCGCGGCACGCAGCGCCCAGCCGGGCGAGATCCGCGCGGTAGCCGTTCGAGAACTGGACGAAGGACAGCGCGAGCGCCCGGACACGCGGGTCGTGCAACCGCTCGACGAGATAGTCCTCGTCGGGCCAACCCTCGGGGGCACAGGGCGCAAGCTCGACCTCGACGCCCCGCTTCTTGAGCAGCATCCAGGGGTACACGTTCGCGGGGAATTCACGGTCCGAGACGAGCACCACGTCGCCGCGCTGCAACGGCAGTGCGCAGGCCGCGAGGTTGAGGCCATGGCTCGTGTTGGTCGCGAGCGCGATCTCGGCGGGCTCGGCGTTCAAGAGCCGGGCCACGGCGACGCGCGCCGCCTGCAGCCCCGCCTGGAGGTCGCGGTCCGGGAGCAGGTGCGGGGCCGTTCGCTTCGCGGTGAATTCGTCCAGGGCGCGGCGCGTGCGCTCAGGGATGGGACCGATGGACGCGTTGTTCAGGTAGACCGTGTCCGCCGTCCATGGGAACTCGGCGGCGCGCAGGGCGCGGAACTGATCGCGCAGGGCGCGCAGCCGGGTCGGGTGGTAGGCGATGTCGGTCATGCCCGCACGTCGAGCGCGTCGCGCAAGCCGTCGCCCACGAGGTTGACGCCCAGCACCGTGACGCCGATCGCGAGCCCCGGGAAGAGCGACACCCACGGCGCAACCCGCAGCAGATCCCGCCCCTCGGCGATCATGGCGCCCCAGGAAGGCGTCGGCGGCTGCGCACCCAGGCCCACGAACGAGAGGGCCGCCTCGGCCATGATCGCGCTCCCGACCCCCAGGGTCGCGGCGACGATGACGGGCCCGAGCACATTGGGGAGGACGTGCCGCGTCACGAGCCGCGCGTCGGACGCGCCGAGCGCGCGGGCCGCCTGCACGTAGTCGAGCCCCCGCGCCACGAGCACCTGCCCGCGTACCAGGCGCGCCATCCCGGCCCAGCCCACGAGCCCGATCACGACACACACGACCGGGAGCGACGGCCGCACGGCGGCTGCGACGGCAATCAGCAGCAGGAGCGAGGGGAACGCGAGGGTGACGTCCGCCACGCGCATCACCACGGCGTCGACCCACCGACCGTAGAATCCGGCCGAGAGGCCGAGCGCGAGCCCCGCCGCGAGGGCGATCACCTGGCTCGCGAGGCCCACCGCGAGCGACAGCCGGGCCCCGAACAGCACTCGGCTCAGCACGTCCCGTCCCTGGGCATCGGTGCCGAGGAGGTAGGCCGTCGAAGGGGAGCGCAGCGCGGCGGCGAGATCACCGCGGGTCGCGTCGCCGGGCGCGAGCCACGGCGCGGCGAGCGCCGCAAGCCCGAGCAGCGTCACGACGGCGAGGCCAGCCAATGTCCAACGGTTCCATACAACGTGATGACGCATGAGTAGCGCGGGGCTGGGGGCCACGACTACGTTACTCGGAGGCTCACCTTCCGGGCAAGCGGCGGGTCACGTGAACAAGCAAACCCAGTTCACCCTCGTGCTGGGCGGCGGGGGGATGAAAGGCGTGGCCCACGTCGGCGTGCTGCAGGCACTGACCGAGCGTGGGCTCGTGCCGTCGCAGATCGTCGGATCGAGCGTGGGCGCGCTGGTGGGCGCCGCCTGGTCCGCCGGGAAGAGCATCGCCGAGCTGCGCGAAATCGCGATCGGCCTGGTGCGCAAGGACATCTTCGCCGTGGCGCACGCCGACATGGCATTCAAGCGGATGCGCTCCCCGGCCCTGTTCCGGCGCGAGCCGCTCGACCACCTGCTCCACCGCCTGGTCGGCGACATCACCTTCCAGGATCTCGGCAACCCCCTGATCGTCAACACCGTGGACTTGAACTCCGGAATGCAGGTGTTCTGGGGACTCGAGGGGCTCGACGAGGTACCGGTGAAGGACGCCGTGTTCGCCTCCTGCGCGTTGCCGGGATACTTGCCACCCCGCGAGATCCGCGGGCGGTTCTACATGGACGGCGCCACCGTGGACAACCTCCCGGTGGGCACGGCCCGCATCCTCGGCGCCGATGTGATCATCGCGGTGGACGTGTCCGCCTCGAATGCCCTGCGGGCCGACACGCAGGACGAAGGCTTCGCGTCGGTGTTCGCGCGGGCGGCGGAGATCGCGATGCAGAGCATCCTCGAGCTGCGGCTGCGCGAGTGGACCACGCCGCCGATCTACTATATCCACCCGCGCGTCGAGCACATCTCGGCCTTCGACTTCGATCACCTGCGCGAGGTGGTGGAGGAGGGCTATCGGGCGACGGTCGCCGCGCTCGACCAGCCCGAAGAATGGCCCGGGCCGGGCGACGCCGGCGTCCACCCCCGTCGCCCCGTCACGGTGCGCGTACAGCGCGAGCGCTGCATCGGGTGCGGCGCGTGCCTGGTGCAGGCGCCACCCGGCATGTTCGTGCTCGATGCCCAGGGGAAGGCCGTCGTCACCCGACCCGACCAGGAGTGGTCGCCGATCGACGGTGAATTCATCCGGCACTGCCCTACGTACGCCATCAGCGCGCGGCCGGCGGCGACCGCGAAAGCCGCCGGCGCGGCGAGTTAGAGCGTTGCGATATCGGTCACAGCTCGGGTGGGGTTATCCGTACGCTGTCGACTTCAATAACCATCCTGGCATGAGGTCGTTTCGAGAGAACGTACTCTCTCAAGGCCGGTAGGGTCGGATAAGCCGGATCCGTGCCAAGACAGCGCGCATCGTCAATGACGATCACGTGGCCCAGGTCTGGAGCACGAAGTATCTGATCCAGCTCTTCGAAGATGGGCGTATCTTTTTCGCCCCTCGCCGTCTCGCCCGCGGAGTAGTGTCCATCCAACCAGAACAGCGCCGGCTGATGGATCCGCTCCATGACCCGTCCGAGTTCCTTTCCGCTATCCCCGTGTATCAGTTCGACGTGAGTGTCCAGCCGGAAGCGACGCTGCGCTTCCGCAAAGAGGACGTCGCTCAATTCTATCGAGTAGATCCTGTGAAACAGAGGCTTCATGGCCTCGACCATGTCGCCGCGATACGTTCCGGTTTCCACGAAGATCGGCAACCGATATCGTTCGGCGTAGGTTCGCAGCACACGCTGCTTCACCACATGGGGCGGCGGCACCGGCCTGCCGCGACGTTCCCATTCCGCAACGGCGTCAGCCTGCGTGCTCCCTTTCAACCAATCGAGGAGCTTCTTCATCGCACGGGCCAAGTCCGGGGGTGCCGGGTCGATGCTATACTTCCGAGCAGCGACTCGGTACGTCGGCACCATGGGCTGGACCCCAGCGGGAGCGTCGCCGTGAAAAGGGCACTCGTGTGTGGAGCGGGCGGTTTCATCGCAGGGCATCTGGTGAAGCGGCTCAAGCAAGAAGGGTACTGGGTTCGCGGGGTGGACATCAAGGCTCCCGAATTCTCACCCACCACGGCGGATGACTTTCTGTTGCTCGATTTGCGGGAGCCTGGTGCGTGCGACGCCGCGCTCTCTCCGGCATCGGGTCGCGTTGATGAAGCCTATCAGTTGGCGGCGGACATGGGCGGGATGGGCTTCATCCACTCGGCCGAGTCCGACATCCTGCGCAACAACGCCTTGATCAACATCAACATGATCCACGCCGCCGCGCGCGCGGGCATCAGGCGCTACTTCTTCTCCTCGTCAGTCTGCGTCTACCGCGACATGGAACCCGGGGAGCCGGAGCTGACCGAGGACGAGGCGTATCCGGCGCACCCCGACAACGAGTACGGCTGGGAAAAGCTCTATGCCGAGCGCGTGGCGCTCGCGTTCGGTCGCAAGTACGGGATGGAGGTCCGGATCGCGCGGTTCCAGAATTGCTACGGACCCGAGGGCACCTGGACCGGTGGGAGGGAAAAAGCGCCCGCCGCGATCTGCCGCAAGGTTGCCGAGGCCCGCGACGACGGCACCATCGAGGTGTGGGGTGACGGCAAGGCCATTCGCTCCTACACCTACGTCGATGACATGGTCGAGGGTATCCATCGACTGACCCAGTCCTCGCTGACCGGGCCGACCAACATCGGCAGTGCCGAATACGTCTCGGTCGCACAGCTCGTGAACACCGTCGCTCAGGTCGCTGGCAAGAGCATCCGCATCAAGTACGTCGAGGGCCCCATCGGTGTACAGTCGCGAAACTTCAGTAACAAGCGGATCTACTCCATCGGTTGGCGTCCCCGCTACTCCCTCGAGGACGGCATCGCCCGCACCTATCCGTGGGTGCACGAGCAGGTGCAGGCGCGACGCGGGCGGGTCGTCGCCTAGGCAGGGCTCACTTTGATCCAACCGGCCGGGACCACGTCCCGGTCGTCCACGCGCGCGTCGTTCATCCAGCGGCTGGGGGCCAGCACCAGCTTGTCGTGGTGCGGGTTGAGCCAAGCCCCCCACCAGCTGAAGCTGCTGTTGGCGATGACGTGATGCCGGCAAGCGCTCATGAGTCGCAGATCCCCATGCTCGGGGCGAGCGGGCACCGTACTCACGAGCGTCGTGGGGTACTCGAAGCGCAGGTTCGCCGCGACCCAATCGGGGTCATCCGAAAACACGAACAGGTGCAGGTGGCCGAGCCGTTCGGCGAGTTGCGTCACGCAGCGCTGATAATAGCTCGGCGTGCACACGCTGCGCGCCCGGCTCGCTCGCGCATGGGAGACGTAATCGCCTCTCCTCACGTGCACGCTGACTGATTCGGCCGTCGCCATCCGATCGAGGATCTCCCGCGTTCCCGCGTCCAGCCGGTCGCGGATCGTAAACTCAAATCGAATCGTATCCGCGACGTCGCTGAAGTATTTCTCGCTTTGCCAATAGCCATCCAAATAGGTGCGCGCCCGCGCGTGGAACACTCGGGGGTCGGCCGGGGACAACGTGCGCTCATGGATCCAGGTCCAGTCGTATCCGAACTTGAATCGCCGGCGCAGCCGAAACAGGATTCGCGGGATGCCCCTCGTGGACGGACCTCTTATCTCCCCGACCTCCTCCGGCGTAGCGAAGGCTTCCTCGATATTCAGGGCATGCAACGCGTAGGCCCGATCCGCAGAGTGCGCAAACCAGGAGAGGTCCAGCTTGAGCGGCACATGGTGCGCCAGGGCGAGCCGGCGAGCGGCGGCGTACTGAAACATTTGGTTGCCGAGCCCGCCCAGCAGACGTACGATCACCATTCAGGCCTGCCACCTGGATCGACGCCTCACCGCACCCGCACCGGGGCCCTCAGCGCCGGACGAGATACATGCCGCACGCGTACCGCTGGTCCCGCAGGTCTCGCGGGTCGGCGTCGGGGCAGAAGCGGCCACGATCATCCACCGCCGCGAACTTCTCCACCCGTACCCCCTCTTCGCCGAACCACCGGGAAATCGTGGTGGGATCGTGAATGCGATGCGCGTTGAAGACCACCCTGGGGCGCCCGACCGGTAGCGCGAAGTACAGGCGGCCGTCCACAGCCAGCACGCGGGCCAGCTCCCCGATGGCCTTGCGCGTCCCCAACGGGTCTATGGCATCGCCGTAGCGTCCCAGACCGATGTGTTCCGCGACGTGCAGGCACGATACGGAGCTGAGTTCCAGGTCGCCGAATGGGAGCGCCAGGACGTCGCCGGCCCGCGATTGCAGGTTCTCCACCGATCCAGGAAACGGCCGGACATCCAGGAAAACCACCTGCGTGATGCTCGCCAGACAGGTAACCCAGCCGATCTGGGCCCCGACATCCACGTGTCGCTCGGGCCGGTGCGTAACGATCTGCCGAAAGGCCCAGGCCCCAAGGTACACGTAGTGGGCGTCGAACCCCGTCGTGGACGTCTTGTCCTCCAGCATCGGCCGCAGTGAGATGCTGGACCAAGGCTCGGCCCCGGGCGACCGCAGGTAGCGGAACAGGTCGCCGACGTACCCCGGGTACCCACGCAGCCTTCGAATTGACCTCATTGGCTAAGCACGGCCGACGACTTGAGACTCGATCTCCCGGAGATCGCGCACCACGCGATCCCAGTTGAAGTACGTCTCCACCGCCCGGCGGCCGTTCTGCCCCATGCGGTTCGCGGCGGCGGGGTCCGCGAGCAGACGACAGATCGCGTCGGCGAAGGCCGCCGGCTCCTCCGGCGGGACCAGGAAGCCGGTCTCGCCGTCGCGCACGGCGTCCGGGATGCCCCCGGAGTTGCCTGCGACGACCGGCCGTCCGCACGCCGATGCCTCGACGAGCGCGATTCCGAACCCCTCGACGCCGAGCCGCTCGGCCCGGCGGGAGGCGCCGACGTACACCGAGGCGAGGTTGTAGAGCGCCGGCAACTCCCGGTCGCTCACCCCGCCGAGGAAACGGACGCGATCCCCGACACCCAGCTTGTTCGCCAGCTGCTCGAGCCGCTCGCGGTCGGGGCCGGTGCCCGCCACCGCGTAGCGCACGTCCGGCGCGCGCGCGAGGATCGCGGGGAGGGCCGCGATGACGGTGTCCATCCCCTTGTGCTGCTGGAGCCGAGCGACGGTCACGAGCCATCGGGTCCCGCCGTCGCGCAACCCAAGGCGCTCCCGCAGGTCGACCGCATCCGCGCCGGGCCGAAAATGCGTGGGATCCGTGCCGGGATGGATCACGCGGAGCCGCTGGCCGTGCCCGTCGAGGCCCAGATCCCCGAGGACGGTGAGGGCCAGGTCGCGCGTCCAGTTGCTGATCGCGAGGAGCACGGCCGCGCCGCCGAAGATCGCGCGGGCCATGCGGCGCTTGATCGCGGACTGCCGGATTTTGTGCTGCTCGCTCAGCAGGTCCGCGCCGTACAGGAACAGGCTGTACGGCACGCGCAACCGCTCGTACACCCAGCGCGCCGGATATCCGGCCGGCTTCACGTTGCCGCAGTGAACGAACCGCACGCGATGGTGGCGCGCCAGGCTCGCCGCGCGCCGCGACCAGAAGAGCACTCCGGGCAGCGTCTTGGTGCGGCGAACGCCGATCGGGAGACGGTCGATGGTCGCCGGGAGCCCCGCGTCCACCTCGGCCGCGTCGGGGTCGCTTGGCGTCGAGACGATCAGCTCGCCCTTGGGATACCGACGGGCCAGCTCACCGTGCAAACGGGCGATTCCGCCGCCCATTGGAGGGAAATCCTGCGCCAACAACATGGTCGTCATCGCGAGGGTCCCGGGAGTGGCTTGCGCATGGGCGTGTCGAATGCTAACGGGAAGCGTCCTGTCCGAGCAATCTGCGCTCAGGACCTGCGGAACTCCCGGTCGATGCGGATCAGGTCCGCCGCCACCCGGTCCCAGTTGTAGTACGTCTCCACAGCCGCCCGCCCGGCGGCGCCGATGCGTCGACGGAGTGCCTCGTCGCCGAGCAGCCGAATGGCCGCAGCGGCCACCGCCGCCGGATCGTCGGGCTCCACGAGAAACCCGGTCTCACCCTCGCGGACCGCCTCGGGGATCCCCCCCGAGCGCGTGCCAATGACGGGGAGGCCAGAGGCCGACGCTTCGACGATGGAGATGCCGAATCCCTCGACGAGCAGGTCGTAGCGGCGCGAGGCGAGCAGGAAGAGGTCGGCGGCGTTGTAGAGCGCCGGAAGGTCCTCGTCCGAAACGAAACCGAGCAGGCGCACGGCGTCGCCCAGACCCAACTCGGCGACGAGGCCTTCGAGGCTGCTGCGCCGGCTTCCGATCCCGGCCACGGCGTAGCGCGCGGTGGGGAAGGCGGCGCGGATCGCGGGGAGCGCACGGATCACGGTGTCGATCCCCTTGTGGAAGTCGAGGCGCGCGACCGTGAGAAGCCACGGGCCGCCGTCGAGGCCGTGCTTGCGCCGCACCGCCACCGGATCGATGTCGGGGCGGAAGCGCGATGGCGTCGTGCCCAGGGGGACCACCCGGACTTCGGCGGAGAGCGCGTGGCACCCCAGGAATTCGAGCACTGAGCGCGCCAGGTCGGCCGTCCAGCGGCTGTTCGCAACGATGACCGAGCACCGCTCGAGCATGCGGCGTGCCGTCCATCGTTTGAACGCGGAGCGTCGGACCTTCGCGTCGAGCAGCAGGAAATCGGCGCCATGCGCGATCACGCCGAACGGCGGACCGCCACGAGCGTGCAGCCACGCAGCCGGGTAGCCGGCCGGCTTGACCTCGTCGCACCAGGCGAACCCCGGCTGCGTCCGGCGCACGAGCGACGTAGCGCGCCAGGTCCAGAGGCACAGCCCGTTCACGGTGCGCAGCCGCTTCGCGCCGACGGCCACGCGGTCGATGGTCTGGGGGAACCGAGCGTCGCTCGCCTCGCAGCCCGGCCACGTCCCGGTGGAAATCGTGAGCCCCCGTGGCGGATAGCGAAGGGCGAGCTCGCCCATCATGCGGGCGATGCCGCCGCCGAACGGCGGGAAATTGAGGGCCAGGAGGAGCGTGGTGCTCAACGCGCCGATGCGCGATCGCCGTCGAGCGATCTCCGTCGCTCGAGCGCTTCCCGGTACACCGCCTCGGTCCGCTCGGCGGTGCGCTCGAGCGTGAACTCCCGCCGGACGAGCTCGCGGCCCCGCCGCGCGATCCGCGCGGCAAACTCCCCATCGTCGAGTACGCGGGTCAGGGCTTGCGCCCATGCCGTCGGGTCGAGCGGCGGCACCAGGACTCCCGTGTCGCCGGACGTGATCAGGTCGGGATTGCCGCCGGCATCCGACGCGACGACCGGCAGTCCGAGCGCCATGGTCTCGAGGAGGGCGATGGAGAGCCCTTCGATGCGCGACGGCAGGGCCGACACCGCCGCGAGGCGACAAAATGCGAGCGGCCGGTCGCTGAACGGCACGTACACCACGCGGTGGCGCGTCGGGACGGTGCGCTCCGCAGCGCCGAGCTCCGCATCGCGCTCGATACCGATGCACGCGACGACGACTGGCCGCTCGAGCGCCGCGAGACTCCTCAACAGGACATGCTGATCCTTCCGGCGCGCGAGGATCAGTACCACCGGCCGTCCGGCCAGGTCGCCCAGCGCCGTGCGGGCGGCGGTGAGGTCCGCCTCGCTCGGGGCGGCGTCCACGCGCGCGAGGTCGATGCCGTTGGTCACGACACGGATCCGGCCGCCGGGATGGAGGCGGCGACGCAACGCGCGGGCGACCGCTTGGCTCACCGCGATCGTGCGGTCGGCGGAGAGCCCCACGGCCACCAGCTCCGCTGGAGACGTGAGCGGCATCGTGTGCCGGGTCACGACAAAGGGCCGGCTCAGGCGTCGCGTCCAGCGGAGCCAGGTCAGCGCGCGGCGGTCGCGTGTGGCGTTGCTGTTCACCACGTCCACGCCCTCGCGGTCCGTCACCCCCTCCAGTGCGCGCGCGAGCGGCGCCAACCGGCCGAAGTCGAGGGGCACGAGGCCCAACCCCGCGTCTCGCGCCAGGCCCGCGAGCTTCGTGTCGGGGCGGCACCCCACCAGGACACGGTGCCCGCGCCGCGCCAGCTGGCGGCTCAAATCCGCGATGATCGTCGTCGAGCCGGAGCCCCCTCCTTGATGTGTGAGTTGCAGGATGGTGAGTGGCCGGTCTGGCATGGCCCGAAGCTATCGCTTGCGGAGTCCGTTGGCTCCCCCCTTTATTGGCTCCGGTCGGTACGAGGGGAGACAGCTGAAGGCCAAGGAGTTCATCTACCTGCTCGGCCTCAAGCCGAAGCCGAAGACCTTCGGATTCGTGATCGAGGCACACGATCTCCCCCGCGAGGGGCGAATCGAGGTCGCGCGGTGGTTGCACCCCGGCGCCTACCGGGTCGCACCGTTGCAGCTACAGGCGGCGGTGGACCAGCTGCGTCGCTTCCTGCGCGCCGGCGACGTCGCGATCGACATCGGCGCCCACACCGGTGATACCACGCTCCCGATCGCGCTGGCGATCGGCGCCACCGGGCTCGTCCTCGGGCTCGAGCCCAACCCCTATGTGTTTCCGGTACTGGAACGGAATGCGAGCCTCAACCCGGCGAAGACCACCATCCTGCCGCTGAACTTCGCCGCGATGCGCACGGACGGGTTCTATGAGTTCCAGTACGGCGAGGAAGGCTATTGCAACGGCGGCTTTCACGAGGGAATGAGCAAGTGGCTGCACGGTAGTGCGTTCAAGGTCCGCGTGGAGGGACGGAACGTGCAGGAATTCCTCGTACGGCAACGCCCCGACCTCATCCCGCGGCTTCGCTTCATCAAGGTTGACGCCGAAGGATTCGACTGGCCCATCCTCGAGACGCTCGAGGACCTCGTCCGCAGCCAGCGACCCTTTCTCCAGGTGGAGATGTTCAATCTCCGGAAATCGCCGACCGCTTATCGGCTCGGGCTGTACGACTTCCTGGTTGGTCATGGCTACGAGGTGCATCGGGTGGAGGGCAACACGAACTTGCTGGGCGACCGCATCACGCCGGAGAACCTGACGCAGTGGAATGTCTACGACGTGTTCTGCATCCCGTCGAGCTAGTTATCTTGTCCTGCGCATGCACGTCGTCGTGGCCTCCCAACAGCCGCTGCCGGCGAAGGGTTACGGCGGCCCGCAACGCGTCGTGGTGGCGCTGGTGCGGGGGCTCGCAGCGCTCGGCCACCGGATCACGCTGCTCGCGCCGCCTGGTACGCGCGTCCCCGAGGCGAGCGTGGTGGCGGTGCCGCCCCGCAAGCTCGCCGATCCCACGACGCTCGCCACGTACGTCCCCCGCGACGCCGCGATCGTCCACGCGCACTTCCCGCTGCCCCGCGGACCCGGCGCGTTCCCGTTCGTCCAGACGATTCACCGCAACCTGAAGCCCGGCAGTCCGCCCTATCCCAACAGCATTTTCCTGTCGCGTGACCACGCGCGCCGTCACAAGAGCGACGTCTTCGTTCATAACGGGCTCGATCCCGCGGACTACGTGTTTCGGCGGTTTCCGAGACGCGCGTCGCAGTACGACCTGTTTCTCGGGAAGCTGCACAGCGCCAAGGGTTATCACTGGGCGGTGGAAGCGGCGAAACGCACGGGCCACCGGCTCATCGTCGCGGGCGGCTGGCGGCCCAGCTTCACCGGATCGATCAAGTTCGTGGGTGAAGTGGACGGCGCGACCAAAGCGGCGCTGCTGGCGCGGGCCCGGTGCCTGTGGAACCCGGCCGCGTGGGACGAGCCGTTCGGCCTGGTGACGATCGAGGCGTTTCTGTCGGGCACCCCCGTGCTCGGGACCCACCGGGGCGCACTCCCGGAGCTGATCACGCCCGAGGTCGGCGCGCTGTGCGACGCCGTGGACGAGATGATCGCCGCCGCCGAGCAGATCCACACCCGCGACCCCGCGGCATGCCGCGCGCACGGGGAGCGCAGTTTCA
>Ga0209161_10000130_pt1 | contig 54784 bp, 51 predicted proteins | sample GraSoiAngelo_155_FD_186169 | JGI IMG/M metagenome (GOLD analysis project Ga0209161, IMG submission 186169) | Grasslands soil microbial communities from the Angelo Coastal Reserve, California, USA - 14_1009_13_30cm (SPAdes) (version 2) | ecosystem: Environmental > Terrestrial > Soil > Grasslands... | reverse complement strand
AGCCTACTTCTGGTCGTGCCCTCATTGATGGTGAAGACATCACTATAATGAATGATGGGCAATTGACGAAGCTGCGACGGCACAAGATAGGCTTCGTATTCCAGTTCCATAACCTCATTCCAGTTCTAACAGCATTGGAGAACGTCGAGCTTCCACTCATAACGTCGGGAATCAAACGAAGAGTATCCAGGGATAGGGCGATGGAACTATTGCGCCGGGTAGGGCTTCAAGACCGGACTGATCATCTTCCGGACGAGTTGAGCGGGGGTGAACAGCAGCGGGTCGCTATCGCGAGAGCACTCGCTAATCATCCACGGATTGTTCTTGCCGACGAGCCGACCGGAGATCTCGATACTCAGACGGGCTTCGAAGTAGTTCAGCTAATGCATAGCATGGCAAAACAGGAGGGTTCTTCGGTCGTGGTGGTAACTCACGATCCTGTCGTGGCCGAGAGAGCGGATCGTCTCGTCGAGATGAGGGATGGGAGAATTACTGAGAAGGTCCGCGAGCGACTTGCGGGGCAGAGGCATACTATCAGGGCAGTAGAACCTCTGCCGCCTGAACCCGGACGCTCGTTATCCCAGCCAAATTAGGACTGTCGAGTGGATACCATTGCTCTCGGCGAAAATCGCTTCCCGAAACTTGCCAAAACGCCGGGCCCGTACCATTCTGACTATTACCGCCGTATTCCTTGGTGTCGCTCTGCTGACAGGAATCAACATGGCCACGAGCAGCGCTCTCGGCGAGTTCAACAATTACATCAACAAGTTCTGGGGAGCTACCGATATCGTTGTAACATCGGGCAACGGACTCCAATTCTCAAACCAAACACTCAACACCGTAGAGAACAATGCCCTAGTTCATCAGACCGCAGAGAGACTTGTATGGGGAGGACTGATTGGAACCACCTCATCTAACAGCGCCTTCTTCCTGACAGGAGTCAACCCGACAAATGATTTCGACTACGCCACCTTCAACATAACAGGGACGCGCCAGCTCTCACAGGGCGAAGTAGTTCTCGACAAGGTCATCGCGGAGAAACTTGGAAAAGGTATAGGGTCCACTCTCAACGTAACAACCTTCACTTCTCAACTGCAGTCGGAATGGATTCTGCTTCGGATCGTAGGAATCAACAATCCACTCCGCAATCTAGGCTCGACAGTCTACATCTCCCTCCCGGAATTACAATTCAAGGTTGGACTCGTAGGAGAGATTACTCACGTCTACGCCAGCCTATACGACTCCACCAAGGCGATACAAGCAGTAAGCGAGCTGCAGACGGTTCTACCATCCTATGATGTGAGCGCTCCGAAGGCAGAAGCTGTCCAACGCATCCAAGGACAGACTACGGGCTTCCAGATAGGCCTCAACGTAATGATTGGAGTATCCCTCGTCGTTTGCTCGTTCATAGTGTTCAACACTCTCTACATGACGGTCAGCGAGAGAACATACGAGATCGGGATAATACGTGCTATCGGAGGGTCACGAGCCCAGATATTCAAGATATTCTTCGCCGAGGGCGGGCTCATCGGAGCTCTTGGAACGGTGGCGGGAATACTGGGAGGGCTGGGTCTGGCCCGGCTGTTCACGTTCGTGTTTGAGACGACCTTCTCTGTCCCAAACCTTCCGGTTGCCCAGCTAACCCCTGGGATCGCACTGGCAGGTCTTGGAGCGGGCTTTGCGACAGTTTTCGCAGGGTCTCTCTATCCTGCAATATCTGCGAGCCGGATTAACGTCATTCAAGCGATAAGACCCTCCTCGAGGAACTCGAAGAGGCAAGTTCCCCTACCATTTATCGCCCTAGGAGGCGTTCTCATGCTCGGCCTTGGAATCGGAGAGTCCCTACGAATTACTCCGTTCCACGTCAATTATCTAGATGTGGTGCTTGTACCGATCGGCCTTGTCCTGCTCGGCTCAGCGATCTTGGGAAAGGCTGGGCGGGCTCTGACACTCCCCATCTTCTTGCTCTCGGGCGCTGTCGGATACGTTTCCTCAAGGAGCGGCAGGAGGAGGCTGTTGCGTAGCAGTGTCTGTTTCGGGATGATTACGATAACCCTGAGCTTTGCAATTATGATAGGTGGGATCCAGAGCGGGGTCCGAGGCGCGCTCCAGCAGGGAGTGCAGGAAGCAATAGGGGCGGATATTATTCTTGTCGCAAACCAGTCTGTCCCAGTGAGTTTCACAGACAACCTCACAAGTCTACAACAAGTTGCAAGCGCAACACCCTTGTCTCCCGGTCCATTCTCTGCCAAGGCCTTTGGAAAAAGCGCGAGCAGCAGTATGGGAATAGTGGCTGTAGACCCATCAGTATTTCCAACGATTATCTCCTACACGTTTGTGAATTCACAACCAGTCTCCCAGATCTACCAGCGACTGGCCTCGGATAATCAGTCGCTCTTGATACCCGATTCACTAGCATCAAAGCTTGGCGTCGCCGCAGGAGACCAGCTCTCGATTCTTACAAGAAAACTCGCCGCAGACAACAGCAGTCTCATCGTGTCTTTTACAGTTGCAGGCGTGTTTACTGGTCCGGTGCTTCAATACATTCAGTTCGGCGAACACTTTGCTAGCGATTCGATCGTGGTATCGTTAGCTTCCCAGCGAGAATATTTTGCGGGGAGAGACACATCCCCCCTCTTCCTAGTCGACCTCAAGCCCCAGTACAAGTCTCAAGCTACCGGTGTAGCCCAAGACATCGCGGGCAGATTTCCCCAGTACGATTTCGCGGAGAATTCTCTAACGCTCGGCGAACTCCTGTCGCTTGTGAACGATACGATAAACAGGATTTTTGCTTTGATATTGCTGATTCTCTATTTCGCGTTATTGATAGCGAGTATGGGGATAGCCGCAACTATGATTATGAACGTGTCAGACCGAAGGAGGGAGATAGGACTCTTACGCGCGGAGGGTATGAGCAGGTCACAGATTACCGGGCTGTTTCTTGGCGAGGAAACGCTTCTCGGTCTCTTCGGATTCTTACTAGCCATACCCGGAGGGCTGTTGTTGTTAAAGGGTGCTACCAACAGCACTAGCCTAGCCGGTTTCTTCATCCCTTTCATCGTACCGTACAGTGCCATAGTCCAGGCCTTGGTCCTGGCACTTGTCGCAGTACTAATTGGCAGTCTGTATCCTGCGATACGAGCGTCTCGATTGGAGATTACGCGGGCATTGGAACAAGTATGATCCTGGCCTGAGACTAAATATCACGGCAAGCATGTTAGGGGGGAACGGGTTTGCCCGGTAACGCCCTACTATCGGTCTACGACAAAACAGGGCTGGACCGGCTAGCCCGGATATTCTCGAAGCTACGGATCAAGATGCTTGGGTCCGGAGGAACTGCAGAAGCCGTCCGGAAACTTGGCTTCGCTGTCGTAGAGGTTTCGGAGTACACTCAAGTCTCGGAGATGCCTGGAGGACTTGTGAAGACGTTACATCCGAGAATTCATGGCGGAATACTAGGAGACTGGAGAGACCCCTCGCAACAGAAGTATCTGGAGGCGAACGGGATTGAGCCCTTGGATTTTGTAGTAGTGAATCTCTATCCCTTCCAGGAGGTTGTAAAGGCTGATCCAGAGAATCTTCGAAGAGCTGTTGACAACATTGACATTGGAGGCGTGGCGCTGATTCGGGCCGCGGGCAAAGGTGCATTGTTGAACCATAGAGTTGTGCCTGTGACTTCACCGTTGCAGTATGAGGGAGTGGTCGCGGAGTTGGAGAGAAAAGGGTATGTGGGAAACGATCTGAGGCAGCGGCTTGCGCGAGAAGCGTTTGTTCTAACAGCAGACTATGACATGTCAATACGGGACTACTTGATGGGTCAGGCTCGATGAGCAAGCAGGAGATTCGTAGAATCTACCGGACCGCGCTGAAGGAGGATTTCCCACAAGTTCTCAGAATAGAACTGGGAGGAAAGGTGTTCGAGTATTCCAAGGTCAACTGGACGATTAGTGGGGTCGATCACGGTTTGAGGTATGGGACGAATCCCCACCAGAAAGCCGCATTGTACAGAGCAACACATTCCCAGGGAGGGATTGGAAGCGTGGAATGGGTCAAATGGGGAAAGGACGGACCATCGGCGACGAATATCGAGGATGGGAGTCATGGGTTGCGAATCGTCGGATATTTTGGCGAGCCGGCGGTAGCGGTGATGAAGCATCTCAATCCATCAGGAGTTTCTATCGGACGCAACGGAGAACTGTTGTCCTCTGTCTACGCTCGAGCCCGAGATGCGGATCCCAGAGCCGCTTTTGGGAGCGTTGTTGTTCTCAACCGAACGGTCGACGAGTTGACTGCTGAAGAATTGGCGAAGACTTTCGTCGAAGTAGTCTACGCGCCTGATTACGAAGAATCAGCGATTACTATTTTCCAGGCGAAGAAGGATATTCGGATTGGAAGAGTCCCGGCCTCCACTCATGATTCTAATCCTCCCGACATTGTCGTGCTCGACGATGGGTCGCTGATACTCGAAGATGCCTATTCGACCGGATTACGATCGTTGGAACAGCTGAAGATGTTACCGGTAGCTACGAAACGATCACCATCGGAAGCAGAATATCAGGACATGCTGCATTCTTGGTGGGTCACATGTGAGGTTCGATCTAACGCTGTCGTATTCTGGAAGAACGATATGTCTCTCGCTATAGGAACGGGACAACAAGACAGAATCGGCGCAATCGAAGCCTGTATCGAGAAAGCCCACAAGTTCGGCCACGACCTCAAAGACAGCGTAATGGCCTCGGACGGGTTCTTGCCGAAGATCGACAATATAGAAGCGGTTGCAAAAGAAGGCGTGTCAGCAATTGTTCAGCCAGGAGGTTCAGTCGAAGACCGAGAGCTGGTCAAAGCGTGTGATCAGCATGGAATCGCTATGGTCATGACAGGAGAACGCGCCTTCCGCCACTTCTAAGAAAAAGTACCTTGTTTCTGCTTGGATGAGCCCGCTTCCTCTGCGCTCACTGGAGACGAATTCCCATTTACTTTAACCTCTAAAACCCTTTTACGGACGCATTCTAGTCTCGTCTGTCTTCGACTTGCCAATGAGACGATCGGGTAGCGTCCGCGCATATTACGAGCTGATGAAGCCGAGGATCGTGTATTTGCTAGTTTTTACTGCGCTGATGGCCTTTCTAGTTGCGGCTCCCAGTATCAATCTCCTTCGACTCGTAGCAGTCATCGTTGCTGGCACGCTGGCATCAGGAGGAGCGGGTGCGTTGAACTGCTATCTTGACCGGGACTTGGATCGGGAGATGGGACGCACGAGCTGGAGACCAATTCCTCAAGGAGAGGTCTCTCCAGTCCGCGCGCTCCTCTTTGGTCTAGGACTCATTGGGATTAGCGCGGTCATCTTCGCGTTCTTCCTTCCCTTGTTGGCCGGTCTGTTCATCGTCCTCGGCGCAGCAATCTACGTACTGTTCTACACGAAATATCTCAAGCGTCGAACGAGTCTGAACATTGTGTTAGGCGGCTCGGCGGGAAGCTGCGCCCCCTTGGTAGGCTGGGCCGCGGCGACAGGACAACTCGCAGCGCCAGCGCCCTGGTTGATGGCCCTCTTGGTCTTCGTCTGGACTCCCAGCCATTTCTGGGCGCTCGCTATGAGAGCCGTAGGCGACTATTCGAAAGCAGGAATTCCCATGCTGCCCGTCGTCGTGGGTGAGAAGAAGACAGCCCAGTATATTGCACTCAACACCTTCTTACTCGTTCCACTGTCTCTAGTGTTTGTTCTCCCTCCCCTTGGAGGATTTGGCATTATCTATCTGGTGACAGCGGGCTTGTTGGGTCTCGGCATGATTCTTGTCGACCTTAGACTTGTCGCCAATCCAACAAAAGCTCAGGCATGGACGGCCTTCAAGTTTTCCAGCCCGTACCTGGCTATCGTGTTTCTCGCGATGGTCCTGGACGTGAAGCTTCTTCCACACTATCTTCCAATATAGACAAGTCAGAATTTCGCGGCGAGTTTCAAAAAGTTCTGGATGATGGTGCGTCCATGGGGATGCTTCTCATCAGACCTTTCTGGATGGAATTGGAGACCGTAGATTGGACGTGTCTGATGGCCTATGGCCTCAACCTGTGATGTTGCCGACTCAGCTAGATGGCGGAATCCTTCGGGGACGCGTTCTAGAGCTTGACGGTGAGACTCGGACACTCTTATCGAGCCGGGCAGTCGGTCGAATATGGGATCGTTGCCTAGCAGTTTTATTTCTTTGAACTCTCGAATTGTATGGCCGAGGTCCACGACTTCTGACCCGTAGGCTGTGCCGATGAGCTGGTGCCCAAAGCAGATTCCGAGAACCGGCCGGTCTAGCTTTCTGACTAGATCTATCTCAGGCTGGAATACCATTCGTGTGTCGGGTTTTGAAAGCATGAAGTTGGAACCAGTAAGAATTACAAGATCGGGATCTTTCTGCATGGCGGTATCGTGTAAGTTGGCGGTTTTGTGGTCCAGCATCTCTGGTTTTTGTCCTGTGCAGAGTGCTATGTTGTGTAGCGCTTGTTTTGCTTTTTCTGGTTCTTTGTAGTTGTTGATTACGAGTATCTTCAATCTATCAGGTCACAGGGCTGCGAGGAGCTTGTCTATTTCATCCTCGATGTTGTAGTAGTGGGGGGATACGCGTATAGCCTTGACTCTACTCGCCACAGTAATGTTCAGTGACTTTAGCTTGTTGAACGTCGCCTGAGGGTCCTCGTCTTCGAAGACTACTATTCCACTTCGACGTTCAGACTGTAGAGGGGTCAGTATTTTCCGTCCTTTCTTCTTCAAACCATCGATGAGATGATCGGTGACCTTGAGAATTCGATGGTATCTTTCCTGTTGGTCTTGCTTGAGCGCGTATTCAAGGGCGGCCTTCGCTCCCACGATCGAGACCACTCCCCAGCTGCCTCCCTCGAAACGAGTCGCGTCCAACGCGGGCTCCGCGTCGTCTATGTTGAAGGGCTTGCCGAACAAGTCTTCCTGCTTGGACATTCTTCTGACTACCGAGTCTTCTACGCCGTGCCAGCCGATGTAGTTCGGGTCCAGCTCATCTAGCCTATCATGGTGCGTGTATAGGTAGGCGGCGCCGTGGGGTCCCTGCATCCACTTGTACATCCCGCAGGCCAACGCATCGACCCCGTCTTGTTTGGCATTGATCGGGAAGACTCCTAGTCCGTGGAAGGAGTCCGCTATGACGAACGCGTTGTGCTCGTGAGCGATCTCTGCGATCTCTCGGATCTTTTCTCGGCAACCGTTCGTCCAAGAGACGTAGTCGACTGAGACGATAGAAGTGTCATCATTAATTGCCTTCTCCCATTCATCTAATGAAACAACGCCATTCTGGTCTTTCCTCAGTAACCGAACCTCGCTGGTGCGGCCGTGCTTCTTCTGCAGATGCCAGAGGTAGATGTTCGTCGGAAAGTTCAGTTCGCTAATAACAATGTTCCCGTTAGGTTTGTACCTCACACTACTCGCCAACGCGGTGAGAGCCGAGCTGACGTTCGGGACACTCGCGACCTCCTCCAGGCTTACTCCGATCATCTTCCCAAAGAGCCGACGTGATTCGATGATGATGGGCAACCACTCCTCCCAGTTTTCGCCATAGTCGCGCCAGTCCGCTAGGTATTCGTGGATCGCGTTTAGAACATTGATCGACGGCGGGCCGGTCCCTGCATTGTCGAAATATGCTCGTCGTGAGGTTACTGGGATTTCCTTTCTGACAACGTCAATGTTCAATGGGACAGTGCCTCGTGATGTTCCGAGTTTTCTGCTCGGAGTATAAAGGGAGCGCTAGGTGGAGTGGAAGGTTTCAGCACCTGTTTCTGAGATGCAGTTCTTGCACCAGAACTGGTTTTTCTCAGGGCTATACTCTGCATAGGAGTCGGTTACTACGTTTCCGCACCGGCCACATCTTAGGATCATGACCCGTCGCATCTTGTGATGGAGGAGCTCTCTCTTGTGGATAGAGATGTCAGCGTCTCCAGATTCGATGAGGACGTTACATGTCTCGCAGTAGTAGACGGTGTCTAGTACTGCCTTGTCTCTCTCCTCTACCCAGTCCCCAACCATGAAATAATATGAGGGTTCTCCTTGAAATAGTCTGTAACGCAGGGTGATTTTAGTTCCGGTTATGCTTCAGTTCTCCCTGAGGGTTACAATCACGCCATGCACCGCGTCTTCAGGATGGACGACGAGGGTCCTACCGGGCATCGGACCATACGCCGCGACACTCTACGAGGTTGGCAGCACAGTCCTGAGCACCAGCACATCAACACTGACACCGGCTGCATCCATCGAATGCGCATCAGACTATCCAAACGGCGGATATGACTCCTAGTGCCAAGACTTTGTTGCAACTCAAATCCAGACCGAGTCGGAAACTGTCCCACGAGCCGAAGCCCTACGGCAACGCTTGAGGCCGTGGGCAATACTCCTATATCTTAGCTCGAGCAAGGCCAGGTTTCACGGAATAAACGATCTGCCGATGAGCTGCCAGAGCTCGAAGGTAATCCGGTAGGAGTCCTGGATGGGCCAAAAGATCAAGAGAGAGAACAGCTTTGATACGCTTCTCGATCAAGCACTTGGCAAGCAGGGGCACGGTGGGTCTGCGGAAAGATATACTCGGAAGGGCACTAGCAGGATTTGGCCGCGGCGACATGTCCGTCTCACTCTCTCGTTAACCATTCTCCTAGTAGTTGGGCTTGGATCATCTGTCTTGGCCTGGCAGAACGGTATCTGGTTCCCCGCCGCTGGTCCCAACGGCTTGAGGGCCGTGCTGATCGACGGGCTTTCAGTGAGCTACCCGAACCCTTCATTCACCAACAATGTTACGAAGACACTCTCCTCCGCCGGGTATTCTGTTGACTACATTGGTCCCGACAAGTTCACAGTGGATACTCTTGCAAATCTTCCCTCTCAAGGGTACGGTCTGGTGATCATACGAGCCCATACCGCACATTCGGCTATCATTACATCCGAGCCATACACTGACTCCAAGTACGTCTTCGAACAGCTCTCTGGCAGTGTATCTCCCGCGACGATAGGGACCACAGTGGAATATTTCGCCGTGGCGGCGCAGTTCATCAGCAGCGAATCTCACGGGAGGTTCCAGAATTCGATCATTGTATTGATGGGCTGCGGGGATCCTGGTGACCGGGAGACGTTTGCTGGGGCCTTCGCGGACAAGGGGGCCGGTTACCTCATTGGGTTCGATAATTCAGTGAGCGCCCAGTTCACGGACTCGGAGACCTCCGCGCTCGTGTCGGCCCTTGCTCATGGAAATACTGTACAGGAATCCGTCAGCCTAGCTTCAGGCTCCGACCCTGTATACCATGGCCAGTTCGGGTTTGTTCTAGCAAGTAGCGTCTTGCAACAGAGGACGGTAAATCTTCTCTCCGAACTATCCCTCTTCGCGACCTTCGGCATCTTACTGATATTCGGCCCACTCGCCGTATTCTTGGTTCCGAGGCTACTTTCAAGACGTTAGCGATTCCTGACTTTCGTCAAAGTTGGAATGTTCGACACGTATTGCTTCGTTGGGCCGGACAGCGAAGTTGACTTTATCCGACTGCGCATCACATGATGGATGAAGGTAGGAAAGTATGGGCCTTCCTGAAAAGATCAAGCAGATAGAGGAGGAAATGAAGAAGACCCAGATCAATAAGCACACTGAGCATCATATCGGTCTATTGAAGGCGAAGCTTGCCAGAGTGCGGGCGGAGCTTGAGGCTTCCACTTCGAAGGGTGGGGGTCCAGCTTTCGAGATTCGCAAAGGCGGAGACGCCACTGTTGTCCTCATCGGTCTCCCCAGCGTTGGCAAGTCTACTATCCTAAATCGTCTGACGAATGCGAAGTCGAAGGTTGCTGCCTACGCATTTACGACGCTAACTGTAGTCCCGGGAATATTGCGATACAACGGTGCTGATATTCAGATTCTCGACCTCCCGGGAATTATCAGCGGTGCCTCCTCTGGGAGAGGGAGGGGGCGCAGAGTCCTCTCTGTGGCTCGTAACGCTGACCTGGTCCTGTTGGTCCTAGACGTTTTCCAGCCAGGTCAGGTAGAACTGTTGAAGCGTGAGCTTCACGAGATGGGTATTCGAATCAACCAGAAGCCACCCGATGTAGTGATAACAAAATCCAGCAAAGGAGGGCTAGCCCTCACAACCAGCGTCAAACTCACCAAGCTCTCTCAGGCGACAGTCAAAGGGATAGCTGAAGCATACGGGCTAACCAATGGCAGCATTCTGATCCGTGAAGACATCACGGACGACCAGCTCATCGATGTCTTAACTGGGAACAGAAGATATGCTTCGGCAATCGTCGTCCTTAACAAAGTGGACCTCGTCAACGAGCAGTATCTTGCTGTCGTGAAGAGACAAGTTGGAACTGATTTCGTGCCCATATCTGCCGAGAAGGGTCTGAACATGGACATACTTACCGAACGGATCTGGGAGACACTTGATTTCATACGAATCTATTTGAAGCGTCCAGATGGAGAACCTGATTTCGAGAAGCCTCTCATTCTCCCCGCCGGCTCCACACTGCGAGATGTTTGTAAGAAGATTCATCCCAGATTTGTTGAGGGCGCCAAATACGCGTTCGTCACAGGATCCAGCGTAAAATTCGAGGGTCAGAGAGTAAGCCTAGACCATGTTCCCGTTGACAAGGATGTCGTCACGATAATGCGATAGCATCAATTGTGAGTGCAGTAGACTATTCGTATTGAACATCCAGCGAAGCAAGCAATTTCGTGACACTTATTATCAGAATTCTCGGGTCTGTTCTTTAGCGGATGCTACTTTGCGTACTGGTGGAAAGTCCTGTTCGAAGAGAACGAGCTTCCTCAAAGTTGAGGATGTGCAGTATTGGACAAACAGTCCGACCCTCTAGTTGAATGGTTTGTAGACAAGGACGCTATTTTCCACGCCTAGCTGCCGCCTCTGTTCTAGATCACCTTGAAGTCGACCTGGGGGATGTCTGCGCGGATTATGCTTCCTGTGCTGCCGTCGATGATGGCGCTGTAGCTTTTTCCCTTATACTCGTACTGTACGAACCAGAGTGGCGCGTGCAAATAGGTGGCTTTCTCAACGGTGAAACTGGTGTCGAACTGTGTTACTTGGTCCACTTCTTGTTTCAAGAGGAATCGCTGGTTCTCCTCAACTTCATCTTTCGCTCGAATAACAGCTTCATCGCTGTCTAGTTCGCTGTTCAGAAATGTTGCCTGTCCCTCTATCTTAGTGAAGTCGAAGGGTATCTTTCCTTCAGTCGGGACTCTGTAGTCCCGGGTTGGGAATTCCGCTGCCTTTCTTCCTAGGACTAGCCAGTCGTACTCGTTCTGGATCGTCCCTTTTCGTATTATTGCCGGTGAGATTCTCTCAAGCATTCCTTCGTACGTGCTGGTGGCAGTGAGGGGTACTAGCCAAAAGGGAAGGTATCTGAGTTCTAGCATTGTGAGCTTGCTTTTCTTGGCGAGGTCTCCTGGCTTCATGAATCCGGACCTCATCCAGTCTTGTAGATCCTGAGTGACTCTTGTGTTGTTGAGGTTGTTGACTATGAGGCTGTGCTGGAGCTGAAATGGAGCGTTCGCGCCCACAACAGATGTGTAGCCGCAATATCTACAAGTAGCTACGAGCTCTCCCGGAGATAGGTTGAGCTGGGCTCCGCAGTTCGGACATTTGATCTCTGAAACAATCTGAGACATGGCCAGGATTTTCCTCTTCTTCTGGGATAGAATTAAAGAAGGGCCGGATTAAGTTCTCTAGGATCGGAGATGGATCATGGCGGGACTTGGGGCCTTGAAGCGTACGATGGGCTTCACGATCATCCTAGTATTCGCCATATTTCTGGGACTTATCACTCTGATCTCCGTCTTCTTCATCTCAGACCCCGTCACAACACTGGCTCTGGGTCTGACAGGCGCCTTCTTCATAATTCTGCTGCAATATCTGATCGGTCCTGTCATAGTCAAAGCTACTAGCCGGCTCCACTATCTCGCTCCGGGTGAGAACCGATGGCTGGAGACGAAGATTTCCCAGATGGCATCAACATCTGGCATTCCAATGCCACGATTAGCCATTTCGCCGGACCCTACGCCGAATGCGTTTGTGTTCGGCCGGACCCAGAAGAGCGCTACGCTGGCAGTTCATCAGGGATTGCTCCAGCGCTTGGATGAGGACGAGATCGAGGGTGTTATTGCCCACGAGCTTGGTCATGTCAAACATCGTGACTTTATCGTTGTAACAATGATCTCAGCCATACCGTTGGTCGCGTATCTAATCGCACGGTCTGTCCTCTGGGGAGGCTACGTCAGCGGATATAGTGGTCGGGGATCTAACCGGAATAACAGCGCTGGGGCGCTGATAATCATCGCCGTCGTCGCTTACGTTGTCTACATCCTGACAACATTGCTGGCTTTGAGGCTGACGCGTCTGCGGGAGAGCTACGCCGATGCCTACTCCGCCTATCTGACCAAACAGCCTAGAGAACTCGAGAGTGCTCTAACCAAGATAGCTTACGGATTGTCTTTAGCTCCTGGCGAGCCGCATGGTGCTAGAGCCTTCTTCATTGAAGACCCGGCACAGGCGAAACAGGATGTGGCACAGATAATGGATCAGAAGTCGAAGTACGACTTGGACCATGATGGGGTTCTGAGTGAGCGTGAGTTGGAGAACGCGATGGAGGCTGAGGCCAAATCGAACTGGCGAAAGGCGGCTCAACTCTTCATGACCCACCCGCCCACCTACAAGCGGATTCTCATGTTACGAGAGATTGAAGAAGAAATGAACACAGGAACTTTTCAAGAGTCAAACATCTACAATCATGTCTGACCAGAGTTTCGCCTCCGCTTACCAGTCCAACTACAATAGTACTATAAACAAGGGATAGTCTGAGGTTTGTTGAATCTGCAATGAATCGTGTTCCCTGGGCGCCTCTCAACGGCAGCGTTTTCCTAATAATTCTCGGGGGGCTCATCCTGGCATCACTCCTCACCGGGCTAAACATTTTCGCAGTCTTTCCCTTGGTCTTTACGTTCTTCGGAGCGTGGATGATCGTTGAAGCATTTGTTTTTCCTCCAGCGAACTCGTATGCTCCGCCCAGGATAATGGTGGTAGGCTGGGGTGCTCTGATGACCGGTTTCGGAGTTCTCTTGCTTGTCTCGTACTTTGCTGCTATACTGTTGCCTGTCGTGTTCGCGGTGATCTTGATCGTCGTGGGAATAGCTGGTGTCGGCTACAGTTTCAGAAAGTCAAGTCCCGGCACGCCGAAGACCTCCACGTCCTAGCCCGTGTTTGACCCTAAGGCGCGGTATGTCCGGAGCCTCTTCTCAAAGGTCCCGTTAGAATACGATATTCTCTTGAGCCTGCTTTCCTTCGCACAGGACAGGCGTTGGCGAGCCTTTGTTGTAAACCATGCCCGACAGAAGCGCGATGAACGGATACTTGACGTGGCTACCGGGACAGGGCTTTTAGCGGCTGATTTCGCCAGGACCGTTTCCCGCAGTGGGTTTGTCGTCGGTGTCGACCTTACCCTTTCCATGCTGAAGACCGCCAGGTGGAGGTTGCAAGGAAGGAATGTTGGAGACAGGGTTGACTGGGTCTTGGCCCGAGCCGAGAATCTTCCGTTCCGTGATGATTGTTTCGGATCTGCCTCCATCAGCCTTGCTCTCAGAAATGTCTCAAGTGCCCAGATGACTTTTCGAGAAATGTCACGCGCCACGGTCCCGGGCGGGGTCGTTATATCATTGGACTTCGCTCGTCCCCACAGCCGCCTCTTCCAAGTCTTCTACTACGACTATCTCCTCGGTCTCTTCCCATTCTTCGGCCGAATGGTTTCAGAAGCTTGGGGCAGGACATTGTCCTACTTGGGCCGATCGATCTTGAGAGCGAGAACCGGAGAACAGATTGCGAATTTACTGAGGGACGAGGGTCTCGTTGACGCAGTGTCTGTTCCCTTGACCGCAGGAATTGTCTGTGCAGTCTACGGAAAGAAGCCGTGAGACACTATGTTGTTTACTGCATTGGTGGATTGCATTGGGCAGTCGTCTTGTGCGCGGCAGTATCGTTTTGTGCGTTCGTGCGTTCTATCTCTCAGTCTTGGTAAACTTTCTTGAATGATGTGTCTTTGAGAAAAGAAGATTTGGAAAGATTATCTCCGGGTATGCGTTAGAGTAGTTAGCCGAATCAGGTTAGACTGGAGCTGTTGCCTTTCGTAGTTGATGCTATGTTTCAAGGATTGTACTAGTTTTCAGGGTAAGCTGAACTGTGGCTTGGCGGGTTCGGTTGAATGCGAGGGTCATTGTTATCTCCTGCGTTCGGTTGGATTCACAGCATTCGGGTCCACATATCGTTGTGGCGGAGGCAGAGGTGGGCGAGACTTACCTCGGAAATATCGTTCTAGAATCCATCTAATGACCACATACACTATCGAAAAGCCAATGATGTATTCGACCACCGCTGTGACTGCACCTAGCCAGCCGGACTTGGTAGAGATTCAGTTCTATGTCCACACGGCCCTGCACTTGCAAGAAGGCGGGAGTAAGTATAGCTGCCCAGACGGTCACCGTCTCTTTAGTATCCATGTTCCGAAATTCCTGAGATGCTACTTAGCCCTTCGTATGTCGAAACCAAATCTGCATTGAACGACTGGGTTCAAACGACATCACTCTCTATCATGTTCTCTCCCTGTGTGTGCGTCAGCGATAGTGCGCGACCGCGATCGCCAAGAGGATGAAGCTATCAGGCCGTGCCAGTCAGCGCAGAAAGAACTCCGCTAGCGAAGAAGATAAGTCCGAAAGAGAGAAGAACGACTCCAGCTATCAGATCCAGCAACCATCTAGGCACTCGCATCAGATAGTCGTAGGAGACTGCTGAGACGGCAATTAGGACGATGAGGCTCACGGCTGCGCCAATCAAGGTCCACTGGATATTGAACGCCCCAGCCGCCGCCAAAACGAGGCTCGCTTCAAAGCCTTCAGTGAGAGTAATTGTTAGGACGGGGAGGGAGTTTGGGACGGAGAAGCGGATTGGTTGAGTTGAGTCGATCGCACCTTCCCGCTTGAGATCTTTCTCAATCACCTCTTTTCCCATTCGAGCCATTTTTTCTCTGAAGGACTTGTGCCTGATCGCGTACTTGATGAATCCACGCAGAAATCGGCTTGAGAAGTAGAACAGGACTATTGATGTTGCGAAATCAATAACGATTGCGGGGAGCAAGAGGAAGACCCGCCATACGACTAGGAAGGTGACGATTGAGCCCAGTCCCCCAGCAATGACTCCGAAGAGGATGTTATTCCTCCCCAGTTGTTTTATCGTTGCAAGTGAAAGAATGGCAACTTCGCTTCCTTCAATCAGTATGGCCTTGAAAGCGAGGAGGAACGATCCGATTATGATGACTGTATCAGTCATTCGTGTTTCGATCCTCGCCCTTTTCCGCGCATTGCTGGCTCGATTCGAAAGCGTATGTCTTTAGAGTTTCTTCGCTTCTCAGCCAAGGGCGTTCGGCTGTTTTTCCTCTCAAGGTTAAAGCCTCATTTCTGAGCCAGAGTTGGAAAGCAGTTGCCCAAAGTTTCTCCTTCGAAGCTGAAGATTGCGGTGGACTTGGATGGAGTCTTGGCGGAGTCGATGCTCGTCTGGTGTGAACGAGCCAACAAAGAGTTCGGCACACATTTGAAAATGGAGGATCTTGACAGCTGGTCTTCGTGGAAGAGGTTTGCAATATCGAAAGATGACTTCTACCGGATACTGGACGAATCATGGGACGAGTGGAGGGAAATTCCTCCAACCGAGCCAGAGATCGCTGAGAAGGTTGCTCGCATCGAGAAGTTTGGCGATCTGGACATTGTAACTGGTCGGAGCAAGAGAACTGTGGACGCTGCTAGGAGTTGGGTCGATAGTCAGAAAATTCGATATCGCCGTTTTGTAAGGGTCCTGGGCTGGAGAGACAAGATTCTGTTGGATTATGATGTCTACATTGATGATGCACCTGATCTCATGCCTCTAATCTCGAGAAATCCAACCGCGTGGGGTGTACTCTACGAGAGGCCATGGAATCGAAGCGTGAAAAGCATGCCCAAGGTTCTGAAGGCGAAGAGCTGGCAACGAGTCCCCATCCTCTTGAAACGGATTCAGGCGAGTAAGAGTTAGACTAATAGATCCTTGAATGAGACCAGACTATTATACGGGACGCCTTACTATCTACAAATTCCGTGTCCATACGTTGAAAGGCGAATTCCAGATTCCTGCCGAGTTCCACTACACGAAAGAGCATGAATGGGTCCACATAGAGGGCGCTGACTGTCGAATAGGCGTCACCGACTACGCGCAAAACTCGCTACACGAAATCGTGTATGTTGATCTTCCAAAGGTCGGAGCCAAGGTGGCCCAGATGCAGAGTCTCGGCACTGTGGAGTCTGTGAAAGCAGTCGCCGATGTATACTCCCCGATTTCTGGCGTCGTCCTTAAGGTTAACAGCGAACTTTCTGATGCCCCCGAACTTGTCAACAAGAGTCCCTATGAAAAGGGATGGATTACAATAATCAGACCTGACGATCTGAAGAAGGACCTTCCCTCATTGATGACGCCGGAAGCCTACCGAGATTTTGTGAAGAAGATTACCGAGAAGAAATAACCTAGCTCTCGGGACATCGGATGAGTAAATCACCTCGGACTCCATATGAGCCTCCTCTCAGTCCGCTGGGCGCGAAAAGCTTACTTTTCGAGACCTAGGAAGTTTATCTTCAAGAGAAGGGAAGAATGACTCCTCTGCCTTAGGAGTCGTGCCCATGCCAGAAGCCTTCACCCTGCTCTCGCCCCCGTTGAAGAGCCTTCTCCAAGAGACCGGGATTTCCAAGCCAACACCGCCCCAAGAGGAAGCCATCCCCATGGTGGCTCACGGCGAGAACGTCCTGATAATAGCGCCAACCGGCTCTGGAAAAACAGAAGCGGCTCTCCTACCCCTCATCGATAGGATGGTCCAAGATGAGGCTAGGCAGGGAATCTCGCTACTATACATCACACCTCTCAGGGCCTTGAACCGAGACCTGCTCAAACGATTACAAGTCTGGTCTGCCAAGCTAGGTTTCTCGGTTGAAGTTAGACACGGCGACACCCCAGCGGCTGATCGCAGGCGTATGGCAGGTAGGCCCCCAGACTTTCTCATTACTACTCCTGAAACATTACAGGCTATCCTCCCCGGGAAGAGGATGAGGACGCATCTCAGTCATGTCAAAGCAGTCGTGGTCGACGAGATCCATGAACTAGCAGGTAGTCGGCGAGGTGTCCAACTTACCGTCGGCTTAGAACGACTGGGAGAGGTTCGTCCCGCGGGTTTTCAGAGGGTAGGATTGTCTGCCACTGTTGGGAATCCAAGCGAGATCGCACAGTTTCTGGGAGGCAGCGATCCTGTTAGGATTGTTCAGGTTCCGCTAAGCAGGGACACTCGATACAAGATCGAGTATCCGCCGCCAGGTGAAGAAGACCAAGAACTAGCACGACGCCTCTATACAGCCCCCGAAGCCGCAGCCCGGCTAGCCCTCGTCTCAGATCTTGTTGAAGCTCATGACTCTACTCTGATCTTTGTCAACAGTCGCGTCAATGCAGAGATGCTGGGTTCAAAATTCAACATGATGGACCAGAAAATAATGGTCCATCACGGCTCGCTTCCAAAAGAAGAACGGGTCCGAGCCGAGGAAGCATTCAAGGCCCGCCAGATCAAAGGACTCGTCTGCACGAGCACCCTAGAGCTGGGGATTGACATAGGTTCCGTGGATCTTGTCGTCCAGTACATGTCCCCACGACAGGTCAATAGTCTGGTCCAGCGGGTAGGAAGATCCGGACACAGTCTCGCCAGAACCTCGCAGGGAGTTCTAGTAGCTGTGTCAACGGAGGACCTCTTGGAGTCGATCGGAGTCATCGAGTTGGCCAAGGAAGGCCGTCTCGAACCAACAGTCATTCACCATAGGGCGCTCGATGTCCTGGCTCATCAGATCGCCGGCCTACTGATGGACTCGGAAGGTAGCGTTCCCCTCGCTCGCATCACGCAAGTTCTGAGGCGAGCGTTTCCCTACACTCAGCTTGAGGACGCTGAATTGGAGAAGGTTGTCGAGTTCATGCGGAAGATGGGGTACCTCAAGAGAGATGATCAGACACTCTACCGGACCTCACGGACCAGGATCTACTACTACGAGAACCTGAGCATGATCCCGGACGAGCGACGCTATCAGGTAATTGATCTGACTAACCAACAGTCTGTTGGAATACTCGGCGAAGAGTTCATGCTCACGATGGCCCATGTCGGCCTGAACTTTATCGTCAAAGGACGGGTCTGGCAGATGAAACAGATCACCGATGATGGAAAGGTGTACGTTCTCCCGATCAACGACCCTACGGCAGCTATTCCGGGATGGGACGGACAGATTCTCCCAGTTCCAGGTGAATTGGCCGTAAGAGTGGGAGAATACCGGAAACAGATCGATAGGCTGCTGGACGAGCACAAGACTCGCGCCCCTGTTGCAGAGAAGTTCTCGCGGACATGGCCCGCGGACCCATACGGAGTACGAAAGGTCGTTGAAGAGATCGATACTCACAGGGCCACTGGCGCACCCGTCCCGACCAATGATCGAGTTCTGATCGAAGGATTCGATCGCTACATCATAATTCACACCCACTTCGGAGACGTCCTCAACTTCACATTGGGGGAGGTGATCGAGGAGCTCTTCCGACGCCAGGGACTTGTTAGAATGTGGTGGTGGGACTCTTATCGAATACTGTACGAGATGACGGCGGACACGGCAGACCTGGATCTCGAAGATCTCTTCCTGAAACAGGTCTTCGGAGTTGACGAGCCAGTCCTGGGAGGAGCCTGTCACGGTGTCTTGCACCGACACTTTCCTTGGGAGCTCCAGATGAAACAGATCGCCGAGAGGTTTGGAGCATTAAGGCGTGGCCGGCTCATGTACGGTAGCGCAATGAAAGAGTTACAGGTTAGATTCCGACTAACTCCAATCTACGACGAGACTATTCGCGAGGCTCAAGTCGAACGCGCTGACTTTGAAGGAGTCAAGAAGATCTTCAGGCAGATCAAAGAACAGAGTCTCGAAGTTAGATTCTTCCGATCCAAAGACAAGCCCACACCGCTAGCCTACCACATCCTCTATCGTCATGTCGACATTCCAGAACTCATCGCTCCAGAGAATGTTGCAGCTGACAACATGGCCCGACTGCGCATTTCGATCGAAGGCCGAGCCATCGACCTACTATGTTTCGACTGCACCAATCTCGAAACTGAAGTCGCTATCGGCGGTCTTTCCGAAGATCCCTCATGTCGGAATTGCGGCTCCAAGCTCCTAGCTCCGGTCTTCTGGTCTAGCGGTTACGTGACGAGTATTCTCCGGAAGAAGCGAGCTAAGCAGTCACTCGACGAGAACGAGCAAAAGGCTCTGACGAAGGCCCGCCGTTCTGCCGACCTCGTTATCGCCTATGGGAGGAGGGCAGTTATCGCTCAGTCTGTTTACGGCATTGGTCCCCAGACGGCCAGCCGGGTTTTGTCAAAGATGCATGAGAGCGATGATGAATTTTACAAAGATCTCTTAGAGGCCAAGTTGCAGTTCATAACAAACAGACCCTACTGGAATAACTGAAGACATCGGATGGCTTGGAGTTAGTGCGTCAAGATGACTGAGCGAGGAAGTTGTGTTCGGAGAGGCGATGCGCGAGACTTTTTTGGTGCCCGTCTAAACCGGAATTCGACTTTCGAGTCCGACCCACGCTTATGCTCCAACTTTTGTGTAATGATTTTCTTTAGTCCACGGTCAATTTCATAGCCCCAACTGTTTCGGCCGAGTTCTTGGGCAACTTTCATCGTCGTCCCAGATCCTAAGAAAGGGTCCAGGACGGTCTCGCCGTGAAAGCTGAAGAGTTTGATCAGGCGTTTCGGAATCTCTTCCGGGAATGCTGCAACCCCCTTCTCCAGTCTCAGTCCCAGAGGCAGAACGTTGGTAATGTTCCACACTGAGAGGTGCCATTCGTCACCGTTGTAGTCTTTCAGCGGAACCCTAGATTTCTCCAGAATTTTCAAGGGTAGTTCTTGGACGTATGAGTAGTCAAACCTGCCCTTCTGGAAGATCAGAATGCTCTCTTGAATATTGTCAGGGTAGTAGTACATTGGATATGGATGTTGAACAACAACGCCGCTTCTGCGGCTTATCCTCACGTAACCCTTGGGTTTGACCCATACGAGGCGATCTCGATACCGGAATCCGGCTTGCAGCATAAGCCTCGTAATGTCTGCCACGACAGGGTACTTCTCTCCCTTCACGAGCATGTCGTCACTAACAAAGCAAGCCACTCGACCGGGAGCTAGGACTCGATACAGATCAAGGGACAGAGCATGAATCAGTCCAAGAAACTCATCATAGTCCTTGAACAGGTCTGGATAATCGAAGGGGGCATTGAAGTAGGGTGGGCTCGTGACCATAAGATGAATGGACCCACTGGGAATCTCTTTCATGGTTCGACAGTCTCCGAAGACGACCTGGTGTATAGTGCCCATTCGAACGGCTCAGGGACGAGAGCACAAGTCTTGGCTTAAAGTTTCATGGATTCCGAATCATTTTCCAAAAGTCAAATGATAAGTCCGTTACTCGTGCCTTTGGGCTCACGGAGGCCGTCTTAACAACAGTCTTGAAGAGCGGCTTAAAGAGGCGAGACTCACGACTGGCTAAGTGCATTTCAAGCCCATGTGAATATACATCGGTTTCCGGTCTCCTTCTTCAGAACGTCTCTTTTTCAAGAGAAATATGCCAAGCATCACACCCAGCACTAGCAAGGTTGGCGGCAAAAAGGGTGCGAGGAGTGCGAGCTTGTTGATCGGAATCTCTGTTCCCCCGACTGTTGATGTGGTTACGGTGAGGATCGTGTTGTCTGAACTGCTCATGTGTTTCGCATCACCCCCATATGTGCTGAAAATACTTTGGATACCACTCCCCACTGAAGTAGGGGAATACGATACTGAGCAGGCAGCTGTGGCACCGGTGCCGCTGAGACTGCAAGTGTTCGTGCTGAAGGAACCGGTTCCGTTTGAAGAGAAGAATATTGTGCCTGTAGGAGAGCTGGCGCCTGAACCAGACACGTCCGTGACAACGGCGCTGCAGGTTGTGATGCTGTTGACGGGAAGTGAAGATGGAGTGCAGGTTAGGCTTGTCGTGGTCAAGTGGCCAGATATCACTGAAACAGTTCTAAGACCAGAGTTTGCCACGTAGACCTCGTTCGTTACGGAGTCCACGCCGACCGCGCCAGGAAGTGTCCCAAGCGGGAAGGATACGTTAGCTACAACTGTGTTAGAGAAACCGTCCACGACGGATACTGTTCCGTCGATAGAGTTTGCGACATAGATCTTGTTGGTTGCCACGTTCACGCCGATGCCTGTGGAGTAGGCCCCTACAGGTATCGCGGCCGCCAAGGTATTTGTCGAACCGTCGATGACAGACACAGTACTTGACGAGGAATTGCCGTTTACTGCATAGATCTTGTTTGTCGCCGTGTTGACCGCCATGTTCCCAGGATCATTCCCCACGGTTATTGTCTTGATCACGGTATTGGTGTGACCGTCGATTACAGAGACTGCGTTATCCAGAGAATCCGCCACGTAGATCTCGTTTGTAGATGTGGCCACGCCAACCCCTTCAGGACTCCTTCCTACTGATACTACTCTCAGGACAGCGTTAGTCATACCGTTTATGACGGATACTGTGCCATCGCCAGAATTTGCCACATACACGTCACTGGTTGCGATATTCACACTCACCCCGCTGGGGTGGGTTCCTACGACGATAGTCGCAACGACAGTGTTGGTTGAACCGTCAATCACGGAAACATTGCTGGAGTTATAATTGGCAACATAAATCCGATTATTGACACTGTTCACGCCGAGACCAGCAGGATTAACCCCAACTAGTATCGTGGCGCTTAGACGGTTATTCGTCCCATTTATTACGGAAACTGTGCTGGGGAAGGTTCCGTTATTGCCATAGTTGCTGACATAGATCTTGTTCGTAGCATTGTCGACTGCAATTCCATCAGGGTTTACTCCTACGGCTACGGTGCCAGTAACTGCCTCCGCGTGTACGTTGCGGGTCACTGGCGGGATGAAAGGAAGTACTGAGAGTGCCAAGGTCAATACGATGAGGCACTTGTGGACCTTGAATTGATGCGGGCGTGAGTTCACCATGGTACTCATTTTCAACTGATACCCAGATTATAATTGACCAACCATCTGTCAGGAATTATCTAGTCGAAAAGAGGGGATAGGCGTGCGAGAGCACGCCTTCATTGGCTCATTGTAGCTGACTTGAGTGTTCGTTATGGGCCTGGACAGCCGGATGCGCAGATCGCGTTGATGTCGGCTATGAAATTGCTCACGTTGGGGCTTCCCCAGCCTGTCGTGAGGTCATAGCCAGTACCCGCTGTGTATCCGTCGACTCCGGACTGGCCCGCTGTGTCGCTGTTGTTGCCTATGGTGATGTCGTGGAACGCAGAGCTGTAGTTACTGCTCGCTCCAAGCTGGTAGATTGCAGCGTTGAGGAAGCCTACTGGACCGCCGTGTGCCTGGTTGAGGAGTGCGACTACGCCAGCCAAAGCTGGTGAGGCTGCGCTGGTTCCTCCGAAGACACCCCAGCGTCCGAGGAATCCGAGGAAAGCCAGGAAGCCGCCTTGGATTGCGGAGTTGAAGGAAATGTCTGGCGTAAGCCTACCGTTGAGGGTGACGGTTGAGCCGAGTAGTGTCGTGAACGTTGTAGGGAGGCTAGTCTGGTAAGTGGGTCGTCCGTATTGGGAGCTCCCTCCTCCTCCGGTGGATGTTCGTATTCCGAACGTATTGAACTCGTTCCATGCGGCTTCTCCGCCGTAGCCAACCGGGATGCAGCTGGTCGGTACGCCCGGTCTCGGGGCCGTTTCGCATCCAAAGGTGCCTCCGTTAATCATGACGAGCCCCGTGTTGCAGTTGGTGTTTGCCGGGCAAGTGTTTGTTCCCTTACGACCTGGGGGCGCGCCATATTGTCCACCGTATGGATTTCCCTGTGTTCCGCCTGCGGCTATAGTCAATGTATTGGTAGCTGGCCATGATGGAGTCAGTTCTGTTGTGCCCACCGCCGAGAGCGCTTCATTTGCACCATCATCACCGGATGAAGCAAGGACAGTCCAGCCATTGATCCTTGCGATGTTGAAGGTCTTGTCTGCTGTCTGCTTTATGGAATGGTCAACAGTATTGGCCGGGCACGGGACAACGGAACAGCCGACTAGATCGTCTGGTTCCCCGAAACTCTGAGACATGATGCTACCTTTGAGACTGGTCTGTTGTACTACTGCTCTCTCGGCTGAGTTGATGCTAGTGTCTTGGCAGTCGTTGGCGACTACGAGCACGATCTTTGCGCCGGCAGCGAGCCCGTGGGACATGGTCACGTCAAGTGTAGTTTCCTCCCACCATCCGACGGCACCGCATGCCTGGTCGATAGGCAGGCTAGGGTCAAAGACTGGACATGTATCGCTTGATGAACCCGTCCATGTGGGTCCGCACAAAATGGTGACACTGGCGGCTGGTAGGCCGAATGTGTTATCAAATGTGTTCAAGTCGCTCTGTATCGTTGGGCTGCCGAAAGCGTCAACGATGACTATTGTCTGACCAGTTCCGTCGAGACCGTTTGGAAAGTTGTAGGCAGTTTTGAGGAAGCTGGGGGTGTAGCACAGTATCGAACCCAAGGATGCGCTTAAGCAGAATGGGAGTCCTCCCTCGGTTTTTTGTGGGCTGAACGATGGGTCGAGCAGAGCAACTGCGGGGTTGACTCGAGCTGCACTAACAAGGTTGAATGTGGTTGCGACTCCGTTTGCAAGAGTTGGAAGTGTAAATAGCGTCAGTAGAGCTAGTATTGAGATTGTTACTATTCTACGTTTCATAATATTTCCAACGATGACGGTCGTATGTTGCGAATATAGGCTTTTGCGAGACCTCGTCGTCGCCGTCCAAGGAGAGGTTACTCTGGAATGGTCCTTAATCCTCCAGATATCCCTAGACTCTGTCTGACCCTTGAGAAAAGCATTGGGTCCGGAGAGGCGGAGAGTCAGTTTTGCTCGCCACGGCAAAATACGGTTTCCACCCATTCTACTCTGCCGAGAAAGACTGGTCTCAGTCTAGATGCTTCGACCGCGAACTTTTGCTAGAAGTACGCTCATGAACATGGTTCCAGCTTCATATTCAACCGGTAACGCTGCCCGTAACCGGGAGAGAATTGGCCAAGATACACACGATAGTTGTTGGTGCTTTGCAGACTAACTGCTACATTCTACAGTCCAATCATGGCGCGATAATCATCGACCCCGGGGATGAGCCTGAGAGAATTGTTCGCTTCCTCAACGATATCAAGGTCGAGCCCAGCCAGATCATCGCTACTCACACGCACTTCGATCATGTACTCGGCGTCGATTCAATACGCGCCAAGCTGAACGTTCCGTTTCTGATACACCGTGACGATCTATCGATGCTTGAGTCTATGCAGAACCGCGTCCACCAGTTCATGGGGTTCGACGTTCCGCCACCGCCCAAGGTCGACAGGTACCTCAAAGATGGAGACCTTCTAAATGTGGGAGACGAGACGATCCGCGTTCTTCACACTCCAGGCCATTCGCCCGGCAGCATCAGCCTGTCCGGCGATGGGTACGTCTTTACCGGTGATGCTCTCTTCAACCAGTCCATTGGAAGAACCGATCTTCCAGGAGGAGACCTCAAGACCCTAATTAATTCGATCAGAGAGAGGCTCTTCAAGCTGGACGATGCCACCACTGTCTATCCGGGCCATGGACCTGAGACTACGATTGGCGATGAGAAGCTCGCAAATCCATTCGTAGGAAAGGCTTCAAGGTTCAGCAAATAGAGTGATCATATTATCTGTCCGAACCTGTCTCCTCGTAGCCGAAACATCATTGTCCAGCCTAGACTCGATTATCAAGAACTCTCTAAACAACGCCAGCACGCACACCAAAGGAGTGTACAGTCAGAATCCCCTTACCGCGAGCGAGGTGATCGAGATGGCGAACAGTCGGGTCCTAACTCTTGCAGCTACAGTGAGACCGGACGGCCGACCCCACCTCTCCCCTACAGACTTTGTGGCTGTTGACGGAATCTTCTATCTCGGAGTAGACGAAGCGACAGCCCGCTATCGTAACCTCAAACAGAATCCTGCGGTAACCGTAATGCTGGCCGATGACCGAAAGCGCCAGGCCATACTCGAAGGAAACGCCAAATTTCTCGACATGAATTCTGGAACCGCCACGCGGGTCTTGGAGGCTCTGAAGAAAAAGTACGGCTGGGTCACAGACGCGCTCGCAGAGTTCCAGACGACAAGGGCGTTCACATGGAAGGCAAAGTAGTACGAACAGCGTTAACCTAGCAGAGCGAGAAATCGTTCAGAATCAGCCCTGACCACAAATCAGGGCAGGCGATTTGAGCTTGCGACTTTTTCGCGCTGACCTCTGCGCTTAATCTGCGATTAGAAAAACGGTCGACGGTTCCATTCTGCGCCCTGAATTGTGAGACTCGCGCGTATCAGTTTCAACTGGCGGGACCCCTCGCCAAAAAATCTTAAAAGTAGTTGCTTCTCGCGACACAAGACTGCAGTTTGAAGAAGAAAGTCGCAGAGACAGACTCGCCCAGAACAAGCCTAGATCAGCGATCTGGGAGGTTGTATCATATCATCCCGAGTTTACGCAGGGATGATGCCGTTACTACGCATATTGAAAATCTCTGATTCGGCCGTTCTACGCGAATAGTCGACATTCTCGCCGAGAAACGGTTCAGACAGAAAACGGACCCCTTCCCAGGATTTACAAACAAAATCTTTCCAGTGACACAAAACAGCTGTTTAGGGTGAGGCTTCAGAAGGCTGGTTCTCGACCCTCGATTATCATGAGGCGTTCAAATACCCGTTGAAGCATCTAGACGTTATGGTCGTAAACAAGACAGACGACGAGTGGAAGAAGCAGCTGGACCCTCAACAGTACAAGGTCTTGAGGAAGAAGGCGACAGAGCCGGCCTTTACAGGAAAGTATCTTCATAATAAAGAGAAGGGAGTTTACGTCTGCGCGGCTTGCGGAGCCGAACTCTTCTCATCGGACACAAAGTACGATTCTGGGTCCGGCTGGCCCAGCTTCTGGACCGCACTGGCCAAGGAGAACATCGTGGAAGTTCCAGACCGAGCGCTCGGAATGGAACGGGTCGAGATTCTATGCAAGAACTGTGGCAGCCACCTAGGCCACGTCTTCGACGACGGTCCCCAGCCGACTGGAATGCGATACTGTGTAAACTCGCTGTCTCTAGATTTCAAGAAGAAGGACGCGAAGTAGACTAGAGCAGCTGGTCTCTCGCTCCCCAGAATCGGGGTGCACGCGTTTCCCTTCTAGGGACAGTCTACTGACTGGTTGAAGACTCGGACTCGCCCGTATTCTCGGAATGGCTGTAATCGAAACCTATGTCGGATACTCCCGAAGAGTTCTCAGTCAGCGTGCTAAAGAGAGAAGTGTCCGAGGGTAGCTGCCAAGATGGCAGAGTTGGCTCAGCGGTCGGCTGAGGCTTCGTCTCGTTCTGAGGTATGTTTGCGGCCGGAGGTTTCGCTTTTCGTCCGGTCTTTACGTAGAGGACAATGATCTTGTAGGATTCGCTGCAGTTCTTGCACCGGCCAACCTGCACTGTCCGTTTCAGCTTCAGAGTGTGATTTTTGCAGACTGGGCAGTCGACGAACCTGCTCCGTGAAATAGACTCCTCTTGCTTGATCGTCTTCATCTTTCGTTGATGTGCCGAACAGTGTCAGTGAACATAGTCGTTCTGTAACCGTTCTACCGGCAACCTAGACCTAGGAGGATGCTCTAAATCAATCAGTCGGAGTCTTCAGCAGATAGGAATGATGTTAATCGGATCGAGCCCACATGTCGTTCAGGCTGAACCCGGCCGAGTAGCCGAGAAAGATGGTCTCGTTACGATTTTTGTGACTGTTGGGTTTTGACACCCTTAATAGGGAGTCAGGAGAGATTTCGTTTTTGACGATAAAAAAGGGTCGAAGTTTGAGTTCGACGACTAATCCATATTTTGACCGTGCCAAATCCCAGACAAGTCTCCAAGAAAAAATCGAACTGGCGATACCTGGATTTCACGGATACAAGGAGAAGGAGCTGAGGCGAGAGTCCGACAAGCTAATCAGGAACCAGATCTACCAGAAACTATCCGACGCCGAATCCCAGGCCAAAGACACCTACCGGTCCTTGGTTAATCAGGGAGCAAACGACTCTTGGGACGACACTGACCATCTCCTCGCCCGCCTCGACAGAGTCATGGAACGTATCAACCATTCAGAGTACGGCTACGCCGGCTTCTTCGACGTAACGAAAGTCAAGGAACCCGATCTGGATCGGATGATGAGCTATGACATGCAGCTTATACAGATGGCAGACAACGTCACGACCTCCATACAAGCACTCAAGGACTCAGTCGACAACAACAGGCTCCCAGAAGCCAAGGGGAAGGTCGGTGACGCCATGAAGGCAGTTGACGCCTTAGAGAATGCGTATAATGGACGGAAACAGATCATAGTAGGAGTACAGTAAAAAATGCCACAGGTAATAGAATGGACTAACGCTGGTCCCGACGATGTCGTCTGGCGATACCCCGTTGAACAGATCATCACCGGCGCCCAACTCGTAGTCCACGAATTCGAAGCGGCCGTCTTCCTCCGTGACGGAAAAGCCTACGACGTCTTCCCGCCCGGACGACACACCCTAACCACACTCAATCTTCCGCTGATCTCGAAGGCCTATGGGATATTCTTCGGGGGAAAGAACCCGTTCACCGCCATTGTCATCTACGTCTCGACCAAACAGTTCGCTGGCAAATGGGGAGCCAAGGCTCAGACGACCGAGCTGGCACCCTTGATGGTCCATGGGACAGCTTGGTTTAGAATCAAAGATCCAAATCTTTTTGTCAACGAAGTCGTGGGAGGCCAGGGCGCCTACAATACCGGCCAGGTTGACGATTTCATCAGAGGCTTCATCAACGAACGAGTTATCGACGTAATGTCAAAGTACGATCTCACCACAGCCTTCACACAACTGGACAAGGCCTCGACCGATGTCAAGGTCAACATCAACGACGCCTTGAACCGGCTTGGAACAGATCTAGTAGACTTCAAATTTGAAGGAATCGACACATCAGACCAGTTCAGAGATCGCCTCTTCTGGATCAAACAACGAGCCGCTACCTCGGACGTACTCCGCATGGAGACAGCTAAGGACATTGGCGCGAGCCTAGGCGCCTCACAAGGAGGGGGTGCAGGCCTCGGTGCCGGAATGGTCCTCATTCCCCAAGTAATGGGTGCGCAAATGCAACAGCCCATGATGCAACCGCAACCACAGGTCGCTTTCGTCGCGTGTCCGAAGTGCGGCAACCAGGTCCAACAGGGAGCAAGATTCTGCCCGAACTGCGGTAACACAATGACACCGCCCCAAGCAGCAACCACCCCATGCCCCAACTGCGGAAAACCAGTTACAGCGGGGGCCAAGTTCTGTCCCGAGTGTGGACAGAAAATATGATCAACAAACTCGATGGCACCTTCGTGGTCCCTGGCGAGAAACTAGGCGTAGTAGAAGAGTTCGACCCCGGACGAGGAACAGTGGAAGTAGGCGGCATAGTCTACTCATCACAGACCGGCGTCGCCTCCATAGATCCCAAGAGACACATTGTCAGTGTAAAAACTGCGACAGGTCTTGTCGTCGTCCCGGAAGAAGGTTCCACGGTTGTCGGAATAGTTGAGAAGGTTCAGGAGAAGATGGCCATCATCAACATGATCGTCGTCGATGGGAAGAAGATGGCGCTCCCCTTCACCGGGATGCTCCATGTCTCCAACTCCAGCCCACGTTTCGAAAGATCGATGTGGGATGTTGTCAAACCCAACGACATCATCAGAGCTAAGGTCATAGACACTAGCCAGAGGATCGCAAAACTTACCACTGTCGGACGAGACCTAGGGGTCACCAAGGCCTACTGCTCAAAATGCGGAAACGAACTGGTTCTCTCAGGCCACATACTCCGCTGCAGCGTCTGCAGAAACGTTGAAAGACGGCGGTTGGCAGAGGATTTCCGTTCAGAAGCGAGTGCTACAAATTGAAAGTAAACGTTCTGAAAAGGACAAAGGGGCTGTTGAAGGTAGAGGTCGAAGGAGAAGGGCACACTTTCGGAAATCTCATGCAAGAGACACTCCTCGAGGACAAGACAGTCGACTGGGCCGGCTACGACCAACCCCATCCACTCTTCAGACAATCAATCATCACAGTAAGAGTAAAAGGCGAAGCCCAGCCTGAGAAAGCTCTCGAACGAGCTTCAAAGAAGATTCGCGCCGACACGGAAGAATTCGTCGAGAAATTCAGCTCAGCAGTCAAGAACGAGAACTAGAAAGGAGCAGGCCAACCTGGCCACCGGGCTCCTCTTCGACTTCGACGGCACACTATACGGCGACTGGAGGCTCTGGATCTCAATCATAGAAGGAACCCTCTCCGATTTCAAGATCACGATCACACCCCACGATGCACTAGAAATGGCGCGAAGAATGATCGAGAACGGAGGAAACGCAAAAAGCACCATAAGGATCAGTAGCATCGCAGCGGCCCTGGCCAAAGACCGGGGAATCAACCTTCCAGAGGAGGAGGTTAGAACAAGATTCTTCGAAAGACTCGACGCTCGAATGGACCAGACGGGACCGGACGAGAAACTCGTCAAATTACTAAAAGAGTTCACCAACCGCGGCTGTCGAATGGGAATAGTCACCTTTGTGCGAAAGCCCCGTATTCTTAGACGACTCGACGTTTGGAAGCTTAAGGAATATTTTCCATCGGTGATAACACCAGATGACGTACTGGAATTCAAACCATCACCCCGACCGTTCCTCAAGGCAATGAAGGAGCTACACGTCCAACCGGACGAATGCTTCGTTGTAGGAGACGAGCCAGTGGACATGATGGGCGGAAGAGAAGCCGGAGCCAAGACGATAGGCCTCCCTCAAGGATTTTTCACCGGACAAGAGCTGGAAAAGGCAGGAGCCGATCGAATACTTAGCTCGCTAGAACTTCTACCGACCATGGTCTACAAATAGCCCAGTCTCTTCGCATCCCTATGGCAAGGGATCTGTACTGGAGGTCGATCCACAGAATGACGAGAGCCTCGCAAGAATTCTAACGAGCAAAGAACTCGCTCAATTCGGCGACGCTTTGTTGAACTTTGCATATTCTCTTGCTCTAACAGAAACGATTGGCAAACCAAGAGGAAGGAGAGTTCCAGACAAGGTCCTGGCAGAAGCCGCAGTCAAAGCTGGACTCAGAAAGCATTTGCCCAGACGTGTCGGCCGCGGGGAGGTAGCAAACGGGCTTGAGGCCTTGATAGGTCATTCATGGTTAAAGAAGCAATTGACCCTTGACGAGATATTGGCTTGCCTGAAATTCGAAAGCCTCACACCAGCCAATAACTTCGCTAGACTCGGCGAGTTAGCGCTTTCGAGGCTGCAGAAATGAGACGTCCCATCGGACAGGTAAAGAAGGAGATTCGTACACTCGGACTTGACACGTGTAATCCTCGCTCGGTCGTCGGTGTCATTGTACGCGGCGGGCTCTATCTGGACGGTGTGGTGTCTTTCCCGCACGCCCAAAACGAGCCTGCCAGGAATTGCGCCGAGAGAATTATTGAGTTAAGGTATTTTCCCGAGCTCCGAGCCATGATGCTACACGATCCAAAGGACCAACTGGATTCTAAATTGTTAGAGAGAGTAACCAAGCTACCAACAATAGCGATCTCTAAAGGGAGACCTCGTCATGGTAGAAGCTACAGAGTCTTCCAAGGGAAGCTAGGTCGAATATGGGTCAAAACCTGGCTTGAATCGCCCGCTTTTGGGAAGATTTTTTCCGTTTCTTGGACAATTGAAAAGCTTCCAGAGCCCGTGAGGATTGCTCATTTGTTAGCCAAACAAGGAGTGCCCAGAGAGCCCGCCATGAGATAAAGGATAAATTCGCGGGACAGCTTTCGTTTTGGGCTGACCAGTTTTTGCAGTTTTGTCCCAAATGCGGTACCACTCTTCTTCCCTCTAAGCAGGAGAAGAAAGTGTTCATGGCATGCGTAAAGTGTGGCTATACGAGTAGCCGAGGTGACAAGGTGATTAACCGGCTCTCCCACGAACGAGAGAACATAATCGTTCTAGGCAAGGAAGAACAAAAGATCCGAACGCTTCCCAAAACGAAAGCTGATTGTCCAAAGTGCAGTAATCACGAAGCCTTTTATTGGCTCGTCCAGACGAGGGGTGCAGACGAATCGTCCACGCAGTTCTTCAGATGCACCAACTGCGGGGCAACCTGGCGGGAGAATAGCTAGACCAAATGTTGGAAAGCTCTTTAGCGGAAACAACCGGGAAAAAAGAAGCAACGGTAAAAGCCCCCTTGTTCAAAGCTACCATGAACGACGCCCGACTATTTCGGAACCTCATCGGCGCCATATCAAGCCTCATCGAAGAGGCTGACTTCAACGCAACTCCAGAAGGCATCAAGCTCCGCTCAATGGACCCCTCCCACATCGCCATGGTTGACTTTGAATGGCCCAAAGCCGCCTTCGATACCTACGAGTGCAATACCCCGACAAAACTTCGATTAAGCGTTTCGAACCTCCTCAAGCTCCTCAAGAGAACCCGAAGCGACGAGTCTGTGGAAATCGTCTATGACGATGCGAACAAGAAACTCAACATTACACTAAAAGACAAGATTGTACGGAAGTTCATCACCCCTACCCTCGATCCGTCAACGGAAGAAGTGCCCACTCCGAAAGTACCGTTCAATGCCAGAGTAAAGATAACAGCCGTCAGCCTTCGAGACATTATCGACGACGCGCAATCCATAAGCGACAATGTGAAGCTAGAAGTAAGTCCTGAGAAATTCATAGTGAGAGCAACCGGCGAGCTAAGCAGCGCCATAATTGAGATGGACAAAGGAAGCGATGCGATATTGGAGCTCGACGCTAAAGAAGCGTGTAGAGCAACATACAATCTGAATTATCTTGGAGAAATCATAAGAGCAGGATCAGGCGCTTCAGAGGTTGCTTCGCTCGAATTCTCCACTAACATGCCCATCAAGGTGGAGTTCGAAATGCCGCAGCAGGGCAGACTCCTTTACTATCTCGCCCCCAGAATAGAACAAGAATAAGACCGCATGCTAACAAAGGCCGACCTAGCAAAGTACCCCTTCCTCTCAGAAGCTTCCGAATATGTGCGAGAACTAGGTCTCTCCATAGAGGAGCTATCGGCGCCAGAGTTCAGCTCTGTACTGGATCGGGCCGAGGGACGGCTAGAGGAAGCACTCTCAAAGGGCAGAGTCTCGGGAAATATCACAAACGAGAATGCGGAAATACTCTCCTTCCCCATATCGAACCTAATCCTCAGTCTTGTCGGAGAGGAGAGAGCTCGTAGAAGGTTCGCTCTAGCGGAATCGAAGAGAGCCTACGAACTACTCAGACAGGAAGACCCAGAAAAACTAGAGTACATAGCCTCCACAACTTTCATGTGGAAACTTAAGCGGCTCGATGTCAAGCTGGGAAAGAGATTCTACGACTTCGCCCTTAGCCTACCGAACTTCCTTCACAACTCCGTCCATCTCCGAGAACCACGATGGAATCTACCCAACAGAGTCCTCGACCACGGGTTTGTCTACATTACACGCGACGAGGCAGCCCGCCTGATGGAGGAGGAAGTGAGAACGAAGATTCTGGAAAGGTCGGGTCGGACTCCTGACGAGGTACCAAGACTCCTAGGATCTAGGGTGGAGAGGGCAAGAGGCCTTGTCGTCAAGTGGCTGGGCGTACCGACGAAATATGAACTTCCAAGGGTACCTCTGCCCGAGGCTATGCCGCCCTGCGTCCGTCACCTAATAGATAGTCTCGACGAGGGAAAGAACGTTCAACATATGGGCAGGTTCACGCTAGCCTCCTTCCTTCTCAACATCGGAACAGGAGAAGAAGACGTTGTCAGATTGTTCAAGCCGGCAACGGACTTTTCAGAGAGAATGACTCGCTACCAGGTCGAACACATCGGCGGAAAACGGGGAGGCCGGACCAAATATACCTGTCCTATGTGCAGCACACTAAAGACCCACGGTGTCTGCTACAAACCAGATGAGATCTGTGAAACAATCAGGAACCCTCTCAGCTACTACAAGGCAAAATCAAGAACCCTTACCGGCAAGGGTCCAAAACGTGAACCCAACTGAACAACTGATTCGCCGGAAATTCCAAGAATATTATCTGAACCTTAGCAAGGAATTCTACTTACCGCCTCACCCCGAGGAGAGAGAGTACGGATTCCTTCTTTTCAAGGAAAAGTTCATGGTAAGACACAGAGCCTTCCGAGATCCAAGCGTTCTCTTGGGAGCGATCCGCGATCTAGTTCCCGCCCACACATACTTCTCAACGGCCTACTACCAAGAACCCACGGCAGCCATGGAAGAGAAAGGCTGGAAAGGAGCTGATCTAGTCTTCGACATCGACGCAGATCATCTCGATACTCCCTGTAAACCTAGTCATGACAGGTGGAAGTGCAAAGGGTGCGGAACAGTTGGAAATGGCGGAGCGCCAAAGATTTGTCCGAAATGCAAGAACGATCGGATGGAGGAACAGACTTGGTTATGTGAACGGTGTCTGCGACAGGCGAAAGAAGAGACTACGAAGCTTCTTGAGATATTGTATTCTGATCTCGGAGTTGAGCCTTCAAACCTACGCCTATTCTTCTCGGGTCACCGAGGATACCACGTACACGTGTACTCGACACAGCTTCAAGTCATAGGCGAGGAAGAGAGAAGGGAGATAGCGAGCTATGTTCTAGGTCAAGCTTTAGATCCCCAATTACACGAGTTGGTCGAAGTGAACGTTGGAGGGGTGAGAGTCATCGAGGGCCCTCAGCTAGGTCAGCCAGGTTGGCGGGGAAGAATGGTTGCGGGAATTTATGATGTCTTGGGCGAGGAAGGAGAACGATTAGGCTTGTCTCCCGCCCAAGTCAAGACGATCAAAACCCAAGACCGAGACGAATTTTTCAAGCGACCCTTTTGGAGCTCAGTGAAAGGATTCGGACTCTCCACTTGGAAGACTCTTTCAGTTAAGGCGGTCGATAGAAGGTCCGCCAAGATCGACACAGTAGTAACGACGGACGTGCATAGACTAATCCGGCTTCCGGGCACGCTAAACGGACACACAGGGCTGTTGACTATGCAGGTCCCTAGAGAGAGACTTGACGAGTTTGACCCATTCAGAGATTCCCTCGCGTTTCACGGAGAAATGAGGGTCCGAGTCAAAGACGCACCCCAATTTCAACTTGCAGAAAGGCAATTTGGACCCTACTTGAACGAAGAGGTCGAGTTGCCCTCTTATGCGGCAATGCTCCTATTGTGCAAACATAGAGCAGAACCAGTGATGTGAGCACGGCTAACGGATAATAGATGCGGACCTAGACAAACCTGGAATTCGGCTGAAGAGGACGATCTTTGACAACCACTTACGATGAAATACAGCAAGCCTGGAAGCGGGAACTTCAAAATTCGGAGCTCCAACCACTAAGACAGGGATTCTTCAAAGACTTGGCATCCTACATCAAGAGGTTGAAAGAGGCGCAAAGAAACCTCGACCCAAAATCGCTCAAAGCCATCGTAATGGAGGAAGAGGCAAAAAGGCTGGAGCAGCTTCTCACCCAGCTAGTGGATCGGAGGCTGGAAAAGCTCTGGACTCACGCGAACAAGGATCAATCAACTAACCTTGAATCTTCCGAGAAGCAAGTCTACCAAGACCTTTCAGGAATCTCGAGACACTACGAGAAGTTGAAGGAAGAACTCTTGCAAGGCCGAGAGCCCTCTAGCCCGATGAACAGGGACAAGACAACGCTGTTAGTACGGTTTGTCAAGGACGTCCCGTCCATAATCGGAGTTGATCTAAAGACTCATGGGCCATTCCTCAAGGAGGACATTGCCAAGTTACCCTTTGAAAACGCAGAGAGTCTAATCCGACAGGGCGCTGCCGTCGAGATAAGAAGCTCAGTTCAGGATAATGAATAAAAGGGCGCCTCGGACCTCTCGAAGTCTTTCACTGGTGCCACAATTGAAGTTTCCAAAAGAGGTCAACACTTACTGTCCCAAATGCGGGCATCACACAGCTCACTCTGTTACCGTTTACAAAGCTGGCAAAGCCCGCACTATGGCCTGGGGAAGCCGTCGCCAGGAGAGGAGGAAGCACGGTTATGGAGGCCAGAAATTCCCAGAACTAAAGCGAACTGCCAAAACGACGAAAAAGTCTCTCGTGAGATTGAAATGCCGAACCTGTAACTATACGCTCATGAGATTGGGCATCAGGCTGAGAAAGTTGGAGGTTGGAGCATAGAGATGAGATGGGAACTAATTCCAAAACCCCGAAGCATATTCCTTCGAGTGAAATGCTTGAAATGCGCCAATGAACAGATTGTCTTTGAGAGATCCAGCAGCTACGTCAAATGCACAGTCTGTGACGAGTTGCTGGCCCAACCTGCGGGTGGAAAGGCCAAGATTCGTGGCGAAGTTCTACAGTCGTTGACCTAGAAAGAGCCCACGCGAATGTCGACCCAGACTTCTCAGGTCATCTTTCCCGAAGTGGGAGACCTTGTCGTCGCTACAGTGAAGAGGGTCGAAGACTATGGGGCCTATGTCAAACTCGACGAGTTCGCGGGCATTGAAGGCCTTGTCCATATCTCGGAGATGGCGACGACTTGGGTCCGGAACATTCGAGACCACGCGCGAGAAGGCCAGAAACTCGTCCTTAAAGTTCTAAGAGTAAATCCTCAACGGAACCAGATAGACCTCTCTCTCCGACGAGTTACTGGAAGAGAAAAGTCGGAGAAGATGCTTGAGTGGAAGAAAGAGAGGAAGGCCGAGGCCATTCTCAAGAGCGCTGCCGAAAAAATGAACAAGCCAGAGGAGGATGCAGAAACTATCAAGAACACGATTCTAGACAAATTCGGCGGTCTCTACGATCCGCTGGAAGAGGCCATGGACGAAGGTCCAGAGGCCCTAGTCAAAGCGGGACTAACAGAGGAATGGGCCCAGGCCATCGCGGAAGTCTCCAAGACCAAGATACGACTCGAGAGGTCAAAGGTTCGAGGAACTGTGGCAGTCACCTGCCACAAGCCTGGAGGGTTAGAGATTATCCGACAGACGTTGCTCGGCGCGAAGAAGATCCGAAGGCCGAGAGGGAGCGAAATTAAGATCTACACAATTGGAGCGCCCAAGTATCGGATCGAGGTTGAAGCCGGAAGTTTTGAAGCGGCGGAAAAAACACTAAACCTCGTGACTGAAGAAATTCTCGATTCTATCAAGAAAGCAGGAGGAGAAGGGAGAAAGATTGGATGAAATGGCTGATGCGGAAGTGCACCCAATGCTCCCGGTACACTCTGAAGAGCATCTGTCCCAACTGCGGATCCTCGACTAGGATCCCACATCCCGCAAAGTTTTCGCCAGACGATAAGTACGCCAAGTACCGAGTGAAAGCTTCGGAATTAGCCTCGACGACTGAGACTATAGCTGAATCAGTGTCTGATTAGCACTCAGTGCTATGTTCAAGCCAAGACTTGGATCTCCGTTCCACCATGCCCTAACATGTATGGGGCTTATCCCACTCGGAACCTTGTTCCAGTTAATCTGGTATGTCCCTGACGTTATTGTGCTATTTCCGATAAACGTCCAGGTCTTGTCATCAGGTTTTGCATACTGAAGAAATACCTGGATCGTGCTTGTAACAGGCTGTCCGTTGGGATAAGTCAGGGTTCCAGTAATACTGTTGCCATTGCTGCCGCCCTTAGGGATGTAGGGATTACTGAGCATAGCTGTTAGAGTGGGTGTCTGGGGATAATTGACCTTGTAGACTAATACGTAGTTGTTCACGGATTCGAAAACTCTATTGAAGAAGTGCGGCGTTGGGTCTCCTCTGTTTCCTGAGTCTTGGCTAGGCGGGTTATTGATGCTAGTCGGATAGCTGTTACGCATCAGAAGTCCCAATAAGGTATTGCTAGTAGGCCACAGAACATTCTGAAAGTTGCTGGTGATCTGAGTGCCATTGTCTATCTGACCGTTCACGGTGATGTATCGTATGTAATCGCTTTGAGTTGCACCATTTGACTTGGTCGTGGTCTTCTGCTGGTATGTGACCGTGGCAGGGCCGAGGGGCGTGTTGATTTGAGTACCGTTCCCAATCCTGACCATCCAGTACCACTTACTGTCGTCTCCATAGCCGCAGACGGGTGGGGCCCCAGCAGTCGAGCTACACAGAGGCGAGTTCCCAGATTGATAATTGTAGCTGATGAAGAGCGCGACGTGCGTTACACCGTACTGGTGAAGTAGGTTTACCGCCATCGACTCGTTCAGCATCAGGCCTGTCGCTATGATCTGTATCTGAGTCGAGTTTCCTGTTCCGTTATCAGCGAGAGTGTGTAGTCCAGTGTTCACTGAGATCCAGTAACCGTAATCCCACCACGCGAAGACCACGCTGGTGGAGGGTAGATTATTGTTCATCCATGTGAGGGCTTGCAGCCAGTCAGGAAAGTTTCCTCTTACAGGGAGACTTGCCGAGGCTATGGTAGTTGGAGTGTACGCGGACTGTACAGCGTTGATGAATGTGGGAACGACCAGGATGAGGATTATGAGAAGGATTCCTAGGCTGAATTCTCTACTCACTCGGCTGGTGAATCTTAGTTTGCGGCGAGGAAATATAACCGCTTGCTGAATGATATCCATCGCTGGCTTACCAAGTTCTACCACGGTAATGGCGGCGAGGGTTGCCATCGCTGGGGCTAGAAGCAAGGTTAACCTGACGAGGCTAGCAGCGAAGTAGAAACCTGTCACGCCGAACACGATCAGGAGAACGTCGCTATCTCGTAGACGTTGAAAGGCGAAGAAAAACCCGAAGACGGCAAGGAGAATGATGCTGCCTATCTCCAGGTAAAGGCTCGACCAGGTAGACGGCCTGTTCTCAGCGACCGACGCCACAAGCGGAATACTGTTCCGGACAAAGGGATCTAACGTAGCGAGGAATTTTCCTCGCAAACCTGCTGAGATTAATCCCGTTCCCACTCCAAGAACTGCCACGGCCACAACGCCTGCTATTGCAAGGCCCAGCACAGTCAGTCTCCCCCTTGTGGTCGGAGCTAGCCTAGAGAGTTCCATGACCGCTAAGAGCCCCATCACCCCCAGCAAGGCGATCGTGGTGCTTTCCGTAAGGTAGGTATGACCCAGCAGAGGCAGTTCAGTTCCTGTGAACAGGAAGAAACCGATCGTAATTCCGTAGGAGAGCAGGAGACGTGGAGAATAGCGTCCTAGCACAATCAGGGCTAGTACGAATAGTCCAACCACTTCGGCTGCGTACCTGAAGCTTCCCCAGGCGAAGGTCATGTAGATGAGACTCACGCTTGAGAGCATGCTGTAAATGATAGTGCCCTTCAGTGATCGGCTCGGGTTTACTGCTCGTATGAAAAACATGAAGGCCATAACCATTGTTGGAATGCCGACAGCTTCATTACGAAAGAAGCCCAGGTCCGTCCGGCTGATCAGGCTGGAACTGAAGGCGGAGAAGAGCCCGGCTAAGAGCCCTGCACTCTTGCCCCAAATATCTCGAGCGAAGAAGTAGATGACTAGCACTCCGAAAATTCCTAGAATCACTGGGGAGTAGACTGCCGCATCATAAAGACTGATGTTAATACCGATTGCTTGGAGAAATTGGTAGATGAGAGTGCCCGTGAAACTAGTGCCTGGATAACTAGTAGAAACTGGGGGTCTCCCGAAAGGGTACCAGGCTTTGAAGTCAGTGTAGGCGAACCAGCTCTGCCACCCGTTGGCAGTTATCTGGCGCATGTCGTTGAAGTTGAAATATGGGTCGAACTCGCTGATATAAGCGCCCCACCTCAAAGGTAAGAGTCGGATTATTGCAGCCAGTGCCAGAGTAAGGCTAAGTATTGAGTAGTGTAGGGCCGTTTCTCGAGGAATTCCGCCAAGGGTCTTTCTAATTGCTCTAAAGCGTGCTGAGATGTTTTCTCGACTAAGCCCTCCCCTTATCCCAGTGAGAATACCCTCCGGCTCAATGGTCATTTTGAAGCGTGGTCCCCTGATTGTATCGGACTACTAGGATAGGCGGTTGTTCGCCGCGGGTGTTAATATTCTTGTGGTCAGAGGATGAGGGGGATTTCTTGATTTGCGAGGATCATAGACCGAGTTTTGACCCACAGTTCTTGCAATATACTGCGTGGTCCGGATTCTGAGTCCTACAGTTTCCGCAGAATCCTTTGAAGTTCGAAGGTCTAGGTATTGTAAATGTCTTGGTCGCTCCAGCATACAGGTTGAACTTGTCGCCATTGTCGCATCGGAATCGTGAGACGCGGTACTTTTGGAAATTCCACTCTCGTTCAGGCGGTGTGGATATTGGGGTTCCGCATCTCGGACAATTCAGGACGGGTAATTCTCCTGGACTAGGGTTTCTAGAAAACAGATATTTAAGCTGGGTTGAAACCTCGAGTTTCACTCTTCACGGTCTTGCGAAGCTGCCATCGCACTTCGTTGCTGCTAGTATCGATCCAGATCAGGAAAGCCTGGCCCTTGATTGTTCCATTGTTGTAGGAGTTCAAGTCTTTGAGAAGTTTAGGGTCGACTAGGGCCTCAGCTGAACCGCCCTCGCCCGTGCTCGGGTCCACTAGGTCGAAACTGATCCTTGTGAGGCCTTCTTCAGGTATCGCGGAGTAGTGAAGTACGTAGAATCCTCGACCATTGAGGCTCAATAACACTGGCCGCTCGTTAGCATTGATGGTCAACTTTGTCCTGTCGGTCGGAGTTAATGCAAGAATTTAGCAGTTCTTCAATACAGCATGTCCTGTCGCTAGTTCAAAGCGTGTTGCTTCGGGCAGGATGGCGCCGGGAGTGGGATTTGAACCCACGAGGGCCTAAGGCCCATCGGATCTCCGCACCTGGGTGCAGGTTTAGCAATCCGACGCCATACCTGGCTAGGCGATCCCGGCGTTCGATGAGCGTCGCGTTCAAGCCCGTAAATAACTATGTTACGAACTTGTGATGCTTTTCCCGAGAGTTTTCACGACCCCGGGGGGTGGGGTTAAGCATGCTTTTTCTAGAATCGGAAAACGTACTTTTCCGTCTTGTCTGGACGTACTTTGCCGTTTGTGGACATCGTCGGGATTTTCTTAGCGTATAGTATTACGCGTAATGCATAGACCCACATCTTCCGCGCTGACAACATGTTTACGTCTAGGGGGCTGTAGAACCTGGTCCCCCATCTAACGCAGAGTCCAGCTCGAATGCTGCCATTATCAGGCCCATGTGACTGAAGGCCTGCGGGAAATTTCCCATAAACTCTAGAGTCTCGGGATCGATCTCCTCCGAGTACAACCCGAGATGGCTAGAATAGCCTAGCAGATCCTTGAAGATGCGCAGAGCCTCTTCCGTCCGGCCCATCCTGGCGAGACAGGCTACGAGCCAGAAACTGCAGACCAGGAAAGCTCCCTCCCTGTCTCTCGATCCGACCTTTGATCTGTACCTGTATAGAAGTGAATGCTGCGAGAGTTCCTTCATTACTGCATCAACAGTTCGGACAATGCGTCTGTCTCTATGATTGAGGAACCCTATCAGCGGCATCATCAGGTTTGCCGAGTCGAGAGCATCGGTTCCATAATGCATCCGGAATGCGTTCTTTCTTCTTGACCATCCTTTGGACAGAATTTCTCGCTTGATCTCCTTCATCGTTCTCTGCCATTCTGGCACGTCTTCTTCGTGCCGCGAGACCCTCGCGATGTCTACCGCCCTCTCCAGCCCAGCATAACACCAGGCCTTCGTTTCCACATAGTGCTGTCTCTTGCCACGAATCTCCCAGATGCCGTTGCCGGGCTCGCGCCAGTGGTCGACAATGAACCTGGCGAGAGGCTTCACAAAACGATAGTACATGTCTCGAGAAATAGACTCGCCGTGCCTCGTCGAGAAATAGAGCGCGTCCAGCATATACCCATACGCATCCATTTGGAACTGCCGGGCAGCACCGTTACCGACTCTTACGGGCTTGCTCTGCCGATAACCCTCAAGGTGCAGAGCCCTCTCTCCCGCGACCTGCTGCCCCTGTATCGTGTACATGAGCTGAAGATTGAGGTCCAGTGCGGGATCAGTCTCGATGAGCCAGCGGAGATACCTCTCCGCCTCACTAGTGTCCCCGAGGAGATGAAAAGCCCATAGAGAGTGGGCCGAGTCTCTGATCCAAGAATAACGATAGTCCCAGTTTTTGTCTTTGCCGAACGCCTCAGGCAACGAGGTGGTGGGTGCGGCGACTATGGCTCCCGTAGGGGCATAGACAAGCATCTTCAGGGTGAGTGCGGATCGTATGACCTCTCTACGCCATCGACCCCGGTACAGAAGCTTTCGGACCCAGGATCTCCAGAAGATCTCCGTCTCACGCAATCGCTCAGCAGTCTTGTACTCCTGCACCTGACGGGGCTCAGCCTCCCCATAGCTCAGGACGAATGCTTCTCGATCGCCCCTAGACATTTCAAACTCAGATGATAGACCGCCCCCCTTCGAGGGTTTGAGCCGGAGAGTAGAAGCCAAGACCATCTCGTCCCTCTGGCAGGTGAAAGACGCATTTCTTCCATCCACAGCCACCTCCGGCCGAATCTGTCCGTAGTCGAAGCGGGGATTGAGATCGAGACGAAGCCTCATCCTCCCCTCCACACAGTTCAAGATCCTATGGATCTCAGGGGGAGCAGACCAGGCGTCTCTAGAATTGGAGCATGGCATGAAATCCGTTGCTATTACTCTGGACCCATCCACGCTGAACTCGGTCACAAGAATGTTGGTGTTCTTCAGATAGGTCTGAGAAGCATGCCCCCTCCCGACCGGGCTGACCCGCCAGCTCCCTCCAATCCTCCGGTCGAGTATAGCAGCGAAGACGCTGGGCGAGTCAAACCTCGGAAGACAACACCAATCGATAGACCCGTCATAGCCAACGAGAGCTACGGTCCTCGTGTTACCAATAACACCGTAAGCCCCGATCTGCTTATACTCTGCCTCGACGGGAATCCCGAAACCTGTCAAAATCCTCGACTCTATCTAGCACGCCACATGGGCAAATCACGATCTGCGGTTCTCTTTTTAGTCATCATTTTAATTCTCACCACGATAACCAGTCTTCTCAATTCTACCATCCACTACTGCTGCAACCCACATAGATCATTACATAGGTCATCCCGGAGTGCTAACTCTTCTAGCTGATGATCCATAAACCGACGATATCAGGTAACTAGTTCGACTGTATATCCCACAGTAGAGTTTCGGCCCATTTCTCTATCGAATTATATCGGAGTTTTCAGGTAGTTATTTATCGCTGAGGACATGACGTAGCTATTCGCTTGGGTCAGCCTATTGTCGGCTCAGACTCCCGCATCACTCAAAGTAAGCTGGGTTAGGGCTCACCTTGCCCTAATTCTAATCATCATCATAGTAGTCGGTGCGGTAGCTGGCGCAAGCACCTATTACCTATACAACTCAGTCAATCGATCAAACACGATATTCTTCTACGAGGCACTTGCTCCCAATGAGGCAGACTTCGTCCAGCACCAACTAATACCAGAGTTCGAGAGCAACAACCCCGGAACGACAGTTATCTTCGTGAATCTGTCGGGACCATCTGACGTCGCGAACGTTGTCGAGGCACTCGTCAAAGGCAACAACGTCGGGAGCTCAATTGTGGGAATAGACAACCTGGTAGTGGGAGAAGTGATCTATGCAAACGCAGTCTCCGACCTCACTTCGATGCTGAGTGCCATAGAGCCTTCCAGCCTGATACCTAGCGCTCAGAAGATGATAGCCTACGAACAGCAGGTGTACAATGGGGCGACATATTTCATCCCATTCCATTCAAACATCCCTCTGGTCTTCTACCAAAAGGCAGCACTAGCAGCCGCCGGAATCAGCAATCCCCCATCCAACACGACAGAACTGTTGAACGATGCAAGGACGTTGCAGACGTTTTGTAACAACTGCGGTCCAATCATGGTTCAGGGTGGGGGAAGCGACAGTACCGCAACTGAGCTTTACCAATGGATGGTGCAGTTTGGCGGCAACCCGTTCCTCCTCAATGATACTGGCGATGTGAAAACGTTCCAGTACATGTTACAACTAGCCCCCTACTTCAACCCGGGTTACACTCAAGGATACTGGGGCACCTATACCGGTCTAGCACAGGCACCGTACGGACAGTATCAGATCCTCGACTACCAATGGCCCTACGTGTACAATCTGTTGACCAATGCCACCAACCATATGACCGACACCAACCTCGGAGTCTACACAGGCCCCTCCGGACCCGCAAACAGCAACCATCTCCTCGGGGGAGACGTGCTAGTGATACCGAAGGGAGCGACCAATCTTCCCGCTATAGAAGCCTTCACAAAGTTCCTCTTGAGCTCGCAAGTGCAGACGGAAATGCTTCAGAAGCTTTCTTGGGTAGCAATAAACTCGGATGCCTACACGAACCTCCCGCAGAACTTCACAGCGATAGGTAATGCTCTGCTCTCGTCGATCCAACAAGGAATATTCCTCAGGAATCCTGCTCCCTGGATCACCCAGTGGAACGGTTATGCTGATGATGCTTGGACAAAGATAATTGTAAACAATGCGCAGCCATCTCAGGTACAGGGCATCCTCAACAGCGAGAATCAACAACTCTACCAATTCCTTGTCAACCAATACGGGGCTTCTACTGCTCAGCAGTACGAGCAGAATGTGTTCAAGCCGATCTCAGTCGGGTAGCTTCTCTGAGGAAGCCTCTGATTGAGGTGGAAAGAAAGCTACAGCTCTCTACTACTTGTCGCCCCGGCCCTAGCCTACATTCTGTATTTTTCGATCTACCCTACTTTGACGGCGATCTTCGAGAGCTTTCAGACCCCGTTCGCGTCTAACACACTGTCGAACTACCAAGGGCTCCTCTTTCTCGGTCTAGCGAACGCGATAGTTAACACCCTCATCGTCAGTTTCGGAGCTCTAGTATTCCAGTTCTTCCTCGCTTTCATAATCGCCGGGCTTTTGGCGAATGAGTTCAGAGGCAAGAGAGCCTTCATGACAATAACTATCCTTCCCTGGGGAGTTGCAACGATTGTTGCTTCATTCATCTTCTCCAACATCTTCACAGTCTCTGACGGCTACATGAACTCGTTTCTCCAGCTGTTCGGCCTTCCATCCGTCAACTGGTATTCGAGCTACGGTTCGAAGATGCTGTTGCTGATTCTTTCGGACAGCTGGAAGAACACCCCGATCGTCGCGATGATCCTACTGGCTGGAATGACAGGAATCTCTCCGGAGCTCTATAATGCCGCGGCCATTGATGGAGCGGGTCCTGTTCGACGCTTTCTCTACGTGACACTGCCCAATCTCAGGAACTTCATCATGATCGCCTTAGTGATAAGGGGGATAAGCGAGTTCAACATATTCGCTCTACCCCTCGTCCTTGTTGGCTATAACCCGTCTTTCTTGACGACTTTGGCCTACGAGTTCTACTCGACAACGAGCTCGATATACTACTCCTATGCGGCGTCCACGATCCTTCTCACGGTAGTACTCGTTTTCGCCTTTGTGGCCCTAAAGCTTCGGAGGACTACTTGATGCCCTTATTTTCACGGGTGATGCAGTATGTTCTCGTGTCATTCGTGTCTGCTCTCTTCTTGTATCCACTGTACATTCTCTTTCTGATCTCGTTCTCGCCCGTCCAGTTTACACTGGGCACGCTTCGACCTCTCCAATGGCCCGGTGGATTCACACTACAGAATCTCGTTCAAGCCATACAGGGTACAAACCTCGTCGACCCGACAATAAGGAGCCTCACGACCGCATCACTAGTGGGAGTAATCACTCTCCTCTTCGGAATACCGGCGGCTTATGGTCTTAGCAGACTTCCTAACAACGTCTCGAATATGATTTCAGCCCTGCTCTTTCTCGTCAACATGATACCGGCGCTGGTCATAGCGATCCCGATCAGTGTCAGTTTCATAACCTTACACCTCTACAATACGATCCTGGGATTGGCTTTGGCTCAGGGCCTCATAGCCCTCCCTTTCACCATCTTCCTATTACTGGGCGCTTTTCAGAGCCTGCCCAAGGACCTTGAGAACCAAGCAAGAGTTGATGGAGCTGGAATGCTCCGAACACTCTACACTCTTCTAGTACCGCTCGCCAAGTCAGCGGTTGCTGCAGCCTTCCTCATCTCTTGGATGCTGTCCTGGGACGAGTTCACCTTTGCTGTGATCCTATCTCCTATCAATCCAACACTGCCGATAATTATCTTCACGAATATTACGCGAGGAAACATTCTCGCCTCCTCCGCATTCGCTCTAGTCCTCACGTTACCAGTGGTCATTCTTACTATCATGCTGCAGAGATACTTGAGAGGAGAATATCTCTCAGGCGGACTGCATGGTTGACAAAGCTCGAGCTTGTCGACGTCGAGAAGGCCTACGCTAACAAGAGGGTTCTGAACAAAGTTTCGCTTAAGGTCGAGAAGGGCGAGTTTTTCGTCATCCTAGGACCCTCCGGTGAAGGAAAGACCACTCTCCTCAGGATCATGGCAGGCATCGAAAGGCCCGACTCTGGCCAAGTCCTCATAGATGGGAGAGACGAGACTGAGCTTCCTCCGAATAAGCGGAACATCGCCATGGTCTTCCAGAGCTACGCCCTCTATCCAAACAAGACGGTCGCGGGAAACATAGCCTTTCCGCTCAGAATGCGTCACACCCCGCATGGTGATATGGTGAGGAAGGTTGTTGAGGCGACGAAACTTCTCAGAATCGACGATATCATCGACAAACCGGTCACTAAGATCAGCGGAGGCCAGAAGCAGAGAGTCGCCCTGGCAAGGGCGATGGTCCGGGACCCGGCCCTCTTCCTGCTAGATGAGCCCCTCAGCAACCTTGACGCTCGGACCCGTCTGATAGCGAGGGGAGAACTCAAGAGGGTTCAACAGGAGCTCGGTCAGACCTTTGTCTATGTAACACATGATCAGAAGGAGGCGGCAAGCCTGGCCACAAGCGTGGGGGTCCTGCACCAGGGCAGCTTCGAACAGGTCGGTCCTTTCCGTGAGCTTTACGACCGGCCAAAAACCAAGTGGGTCGGAACCTTCATCGGGGAGTTTCCGATGAACTTCCTCCCCGGTACTTTCCGGGGCCTCGACTCCTCGCTGGAAATTGGCTTCCATCCCGAATGGGCTAAGGTTGGCGATGGTGGAATCAAGTGCACCGTCGAATCCATCGAGACCGTGGGAGATATCCACTTCCTGTTCTGTTCTCTGGACAAGGATCACCAAGTCGTGGTGAAGAGCATGGAGCGACTTGAGGTCGGAACTCCAGCTGCATTCAATATCGAACGATACGAGGTTTTCAAAGATTCTCTTATCACGAGTAATTGATGGTCTCACCGCGGATCCCAGACAACAGATAACTGTTACAAACTTCTTGACGAGACGCCTGCTCAACGCGATAAGTCGTGATATGTCAGGTAATCAATAGAGTTCTGTTCTTCGAGCCGTTAGGTTTATGGCCATTTCCGCGACGTCTTCCGAATACTCCGAGATGCGTTTGAGGCTCTCGAGTGCGAGGCGGACCGCGACGGTAGACTTAGGGCTCAGTTTGAAAGTGAAGAGCTTGTCCATCACGTTCTCAGCTTCTCTCTCAACGCTCTCGGCCGAGGCTATCGACTTGTTGGCAAGGGTCCCATCGCTTTTAGCGAGTGCCTTTAGCGAGTCCTCTAACACACTGATCGTAATGTCGCTGGCCTTGGATATCTCATCGACGAGGCGGGGCGGTAACGGATTTTCGATGCTGGCGGACATCTTGGCAATGGTGGTTGCGTGATCCGCGATGCGTTCCAAGCTCTTCGATACGACACGATAGACTAGGCAGTCCCTCGGATCAGCCAAACCTATCTCAAGGATGAGGCTTCGATTGAGAACAGCCATTGTCAGCTGTCGAATAATGAACAGGTAGAATCGGTCAACCTCCTCATCTCTGCGAATGATCTCCTCGGCCAAGGCCGGGTCCCGCCCCTTCAGAGAATCCACCGCGTCTCTCAGCATCAGTTTCGCGATAAGGCTCATGCGGGAAATTACCTTCGGTGCAGGAAGATCACCGTAGCTGGAGAGGCATTGCACTATGAGCTCGTCTTTGGACTCTTCGATGATTTCTGATCCTACGAACATCTTTCTCGCGGCCTCCCTTAGGTACGTTCTCAGGTCAGGCTTTGCACTGGCGGGAAATCTTACTCGTATTATATCGTATCCCGCAAGGTACTGGGCGAGAACGGTTCGAAGAATCTGTTCCTTGTCTTGCTCCTTTGGGGGAGAAACAGTAACCTCCGCACCTCGATTCTTACCGGTAGGGATCTTCTCATGGGGAATGAGCGTTAATGATGAGTCCGATCGGGGCATTATCGCCACTACGTCGCCAACTTTGAGACCCTGCTCTTTCACCCAGTCCTTCGGCAGAGAAACCGTGTAGCTCGCGCCCCCAGTCATCTGCAGCTTTCTCAATTCAACCGAGTTCAATTTCGCACCTCTACTGACACGTATGGATATATTTATGGCAACTATATACTGGGCCCGGCATCTACTTATATGCGCACAGTTAGCGCGCTTTGGAAAATAGTTGCACATGGCGTTTCTTGCATCGCCTAAAAGGCGAAGTCGAATTGAAGTCGCGCCATCCAGCCGCTTCTCAAGACTTCGTACACGACAGGTACCGGCGGATCCAGAAAGTTGCGTCGACCGAACAATCAGAACTTCTTATCCAGATACGGGTGAATGCGGAGAAGCTTACGACGTCGAACGACTTGTTCGTGAGACGGAAGGATCAGTTGCAGGTCCAGCTCCAAGAATGTGAGAGGCTATTGTGACCTCCAGCTCTATGTAGCCGCTCCGTATAATCAGTGGGACGGTTAATTACACAGTATTCGGGGTTAGGACGCTGGTCAATCATGACGAGTGTTCCGGGGGAAATAGTAAGGCGTGGCGGAATAAGCAGAACGATATTCATCATCAGCTTAGTAGTGGTTGCCGTAGTAGCGGGGCTTGGGGGATATTTCACCAACGCATTGTTGCATCCGGGCGTGCCTATAATCGAGTTGAACGGTGACGGTTCCACTTTGGTATATCCAGTTCTGTCCGCATGGACTTCCAACTACAACAAATTACATACCAACGTCCAAATCAACTATCAAGCCGTGGGAAGCGGCACTGGAGTGACAGACTTCACGAACAAAGTCGTGGACTTCGCTGGCACAGACGCCGCCCCCGTTCCTTCTTCGTTGCCAAATGTCACGCTTACCATTCCGGAGACAATTGGAGCAGTCACTCTTGCCTACAACATTCCAGGCGTCCAAACAGGACTTCATTTGAACGAGACAGTGGCCGCGGAGATTTTCAACGGGAACATAAGCAAGTGGAATGATCCGGCCATAATGGCACTTAACAACGGGCTCAGTCTTCCTCCCAACACCATCACAACCGTTCACAGAAGTGACTCGTCGGGAACTACGTTCATCATCGAAGGATACTTGATCAAATCAGGGATATGGAAGTATCCGCAGAGCAAATCATGGCCAAGTGCTGCAGGAGGCACCTTCCTGGCCGGCCTTGGTAATCAAGCAGTAGCAACTGACATTCTAACGACGCCTTACAGTATGGGATACGTGGAAGTCGCTTACTCACTCCAGAACAACATGAACGTCGCCTTTGTCCAGAACAAGGATCGGTCATCTTTCGTAGAGCCCACACTTACCAACATTACTGCAGCTGTAAGCAATGCCGACGTCAGTAGCTTACCGACCGGACTCCAGGACTGGAGCACTGTCAGCCTTATCCTCGAACCGGGAGCGAATTCGTATCCAATAGTAAGCTTCACTTACATTCTGGTCTATCAGCAGCTGAATGTTCGGCCGTTGATGACTCTGGACAAGGCGAAGGCCCTAGTCGACTTCATCTGGTATATGGTGCGTGAAGGGCAGTCGGCCGGAACTAGTCTCGATTATGCTACTCTTCCTCAGTCAATTGTGACGATCGACGAAACGTCGATTAAGTCGATAACCTATAACGGCCAGAGTCTCCCAACCTGAGGTTTTGGGCCGTGATTCTCTCCGTCTGGTTTTTCGGCAATCTCTCCTGAATCTGGGTCTTCTGGAGCCAATAGTTAGTGTCAGACCGATTGAACTTTGAAAAGTTGCGGGAGGGCTTGAAACACCCTTCCTCTGATGTTTTCTTCAAGTACGGCTCCTTGGTCTTCGCCGCTTCGGTTATAGGCGTTATCGCGCTATCAATGGTGGTCTTGGTTCGAGGAGCCTTCCCGGCCTTGACAACCTTCGGTTTCAGGTTTCTCACGGGAGTCGATTGGGATGCTGCAGCCGGTTTCGGCGCTCTTCCCTACATCCTAGGAACCCTAGTCACAGCATCAATAGCGATTATCATCGGGGTTCCGATTAGTCTTGGAATCGCGATCTTCCTCGCCGAGATGGCACCTGACGTCATAAAGGTGGCCGTGTCTAATATCATCGAGCTCCTCGCGGCTGTTCCGAGCATCATCTACGGCCTATGGGGTCTCTATGTTCTCCGGGTCTGGGTGGCCAACTACGTCCAATCTCCACTCCAGAATAGTTTTGGGTTTCTGCCCATTTTCAGTGGCACGTCTTATGGCTTGAACTTTCTGACTGCTGGTCTAATTCTAGCAATAATGATCATTCCTACAGTCGCCTCGATCTCCCGAGAAGTTATGGTCTCAGTTCCAGTTTCTCAACGGGAAGCAGCCTATAGCGTAGGGGCGACCCGCTGGGAGGTTGTTCGAATGTCAGTGCTGAGTTATGCCCGGTCAGGAATATTCGGCGCTGCGGTCTTGGGTCTTGGAAGAGCCGTGGGAGAGACGATGGCCGTGACCATGGTCATAGGTGGAGCAACAGGTGCATCCGCCCTGCCGACCTCGCTGTTCAAACCTGGCCAAACCATGGCCACGATTCTAGTCAACCAACTAAGCGAGGCCGAGTCTGGGTCTCTTCAACTAGCCGCCTTACTAGGCATTGGCCTGGTCCTCTTCGCTATTGCATTCGGGATCAACATCGTTGCCCAGCTTCTTGTCTGGAGAGTACTCAAAGTGCAGGCGGGTGCTGTCGAGTAACAAATGTCAAACTACTCGATGCGACGATTCAAGAACAAACTTGCTCTCTGGATCGGAGCACTTTGTGCTGCGCTAGCCATGATACCCCTAGTCAGCATACTGTATGATGTCGTGAAAAACGGAGCATCATCACTCAACGTAGATTTTCTCACCAGCGCGCCGGGCGTAATAGGACAAGCTGAAGGCGGAATCGGGCCCGCTATTCAGGGCACACTTCTCCTAGTGGGGATTACAATCATCATGGGAGTGCCTTTGGGAGTTCTTTCCGGAATCTACCTCTCAGAATTTGGAGACAACCCCGTCGGGCGAGTTATCAGATTCCTAAACGATGTTCTAGCAGAGTTTCCGTCAGTCGTAATCGGCGTCGTAATCTTCACTCTCATAGTACTAACCTTCAAGAGTTTTTCAGTTATTGCAGGTGCTCTTGCGCTGTCCATCATAATGCTTCCAATAATAACGCGGTCCACAGAGGAATCCCTGAAGCTCATTCCGAACTCAATTCGTGACGCCTCCATGGCTCTCGGAATAAGAAGATGGAGAACAACCCTGAGCGTCGTACTAACGACAGCCAAGAGCGGCGTTGTTACCGGAATATTGCTGGCGATTGCCAGGGTGGCTGGTGAAACTGCCCCCCTAGTCTTTACTATCTTGGGGAGCCAGTATTTCTTCTCAGGCCTAAACAGCCCGATGGACGCGCTTCCAATCCGAATATACCGGCTGGCGCTGCTGCCCTATCCTTATGCGCAGGCACAAGGGTGGGGAGCAGCACTGGTGCTAATACTCATGGTCTTGGTTGTTAACATCGGAGTGAGATTGGCAACTAGGGGACGGCTGTACACAACAAGGTCACGGGCTTGACACTACACCTACAGACAGAAGAAAAACAACCCCTAAGTAGAGAGGAGATTCTGCAACCTCACAGGACTTTGGAGAACAGTAAGGTCCGCACCGAGGACTTGGACGCATGGTACGGGAATAACCAAGTCCTGAAAAAGCTCAACATCGAGGTCCGTGAGCATTCAGTCACCGCAATAATCGGGCCTTCAGGGTGCGGAAAGTCCACGCTCATCCGCTGCCTTAATCGAATGCATGAGCTAGTCCCGAGAGCAAGGACTTCAGGCAGAGTAATGCTTGACGGCTCTGACATTTACGCTAAAGGAATCGACCCCGTAACCATACGGCGGCGAGTCGGAATGGTCTTCCAGAAACCTAACCCGTTTCCAACCATGTCAGTCTACGATAATGTCGCCGCAGGTCTAAGACTGAACGGAGAGAGAAATCATTCAGTACTTGACAGAGCTGTTCAACAAAGCCTTGAGCTAGCCTTCCTATGGGACGAGGTTAAGGGCGACCTGGATAAGTCGGGCGCGAGTCTTTCTGGAGGCCAGCAGCAACGACTCTGTATCGCTCGTGCACTAGCAGTTCAACCAGAAGTCATCTTGATGGATGAACCTTGTTCAGCACTCGACCCCACAGCCACCGCAAAGATAGAAGAATTGATTGCAAGCATCAAAGGGAATTACACGGTAATGATTGTTACGCACAACATGCAACAAGCCGCGAGGGTGTCAGACTTTACGGCATTCCTCTATTTGGGCCAGCTCATAGAGTATGGCGAAACGACGAGCCTCTTTGAGAATCCCGTGGAGGAGTTAACAGAGAGATACCTGACGGGAAAATTTGGCTAGGACGAAGAGAAACGAATGCCAAGACTGATGGACATGGGTCTGGAGAAGCTCCGAAACATGGTCCTCGACATGGCAGAGCTCTCTCAGAACACCGTATCCACATCGATAGACGCGTATGTTCAAGGAAGAGACCTGCGAGATCGAATCTACAGCTGGTCCGAAGAGCTACGAATGCTGCAAGACGAAGTGAGCGAGCTAGCGGTTGAACTCATCGCCCGATACCAGCCCGTAGCGTCAGACCTCAGATTCATCAAATCCTGCATGGAAGTGGCGTACGGTTTTTCAAGATTCGGAAGATACGCCCACGATATTTCTGATGTAATCGGAATCTTTGGAGATCTGTCAAGCTGTGATAGGCAGGCTGTTAAGGAGGCCGGGTCACAGGCCAAGGACATGATTCGACTCAGTATCAAAGCGTTCACAGAACGAGACGTTGAACTGGCGGGTAGATTGAAGAAAATGGATGATGTTGTCGACAACATCTATCTCGACTTTGTCAAAAAATCCGCCCACGAACGCGAGGGGAATCTGAAATGCGTCGTGTCTGGGACGCTCATTCTCCGATACTTGGAGAGAATCGCGGATCACGCCACGTACGTTGGCGAAACAGTGCCCTACATCGTATCTGGAGAACGATCAGCGAGAAAGTAAGATAGGGATTACTATTGTGATCTACGTCCCTCCATAGCTCGACCATACACTCAGTCGAGCATCCAGTTATTTTTCATCATTCCTGTCATGCAAGAGACCGGAACCGATGATTCGCGAGAAAGTCTCTCTAGGAATCGAGCAGGGAGCAGACAGCGAGCACTCCGTTGAAATCTCAGAAACTGCTGACGGTCGCAGTAGTCATGGTAGGTTGCTCTTGGAAATCGAGAACCAAACCCTCCGGTTCGGCAGTCTCAGGGCTTTTGAAGCGTGAGGGCTTCTGGATATGATTTCTAACAGGCTGTGTCCAAGATGCGGGCGAACAGAACTCAACATCTACTTTTCCGGCAACACCGACGAGATCCTGGGAGCATGGTGTCAAAATTGCAATCTCAAAGCATACTTCGACGGGAACGAACTGATCTCCATGAGACATTCTGAATAGGATCATCCAGTGAGATGACGCCGCCCATTCTTGGATTGAGTCCATTGATCTACTTTGGAGTATTGGGTGCGCTCGTCATTCCCTTTATCGTCCTTAGTGCCTACACATAACGGAACGCTCGAGAAGACGAAGATGAAGAGTGTAAAGCGTAGGACTCCATACGATAGGGAGAATCCATTCCGAGAAATCTTTCAAAAGCAAGCCCAGATCAGCGATCCGAGAGGAGGTTTAATACGATGCCCAGTTCACGCTTCTATGGTCCCGTTGGTGCGCTAGTTGAAAAGCGCTGATTAGCTTGTTCTGCGCGAAAAAACTGATAATCTCGCCCAGAAAACGTTCCAGTCAGCAAATGACTTCTTCCTAGAATTTAGAAAATAAAAAATTCCCGCGACACAAACCTGTTCTTTGGAAGAATCCTACCTCTGAAAAATCGCCCGGAATAAGCCCTGATCCGAAATCCGGGCATGCGATTTGAGCTCGCGACTTTTTCGCGCTGACCTCTACGCTTAATCCGCGATCTCGAAAACATCGAATCTACGCATTCTGGCCCTGAAGTGTGAGACTCGCCCAGAACAGTTTCAACTGGCGAGACCCCTCCCCGAAAAATCTCAAAAGCAGTTGCTTCTCGCGACACAGAGTGCGAGTCTGGAAGAGTTAGGATACTACTACGTGGTCTATGTCGAAGTATCGCTTCACGAGCATTCGGGTCTTGTCGATGGTTCGCCCGTTCTTGCCTATGGCGATGGCCTTGTCGCGAGGGTCAACCTCGACCACTACAATCTTCTTGTCCGGCCTCTCAGTCACCCGGATCTCCTTCAGTCGAGCGGGCGCGAGACTGTTCTTTATTAGCGCCTCTGGGGTTTCAGCGTACTCGACCACTTCTATCTGGCGGCTCGTCATCCGTCGCAGCATGTTGATGTTCTTCCCCGCCTTACCAATCGCCAGGCCCATATCGCCGGGTTTCGCGACGAAAATGATCCTCTCAAGCTTCTCGTCAATAATACAATCCTGGGTTGTAGCACCTGTGATACTTTCGAACAGGGCCATGTACTTCATCTCCTCGCTCGTCAGCTTGATTTTGGGCTGGAGCATCACTTTTTCTCAGCGACCAATTTCAAGACCTCAGAATCACCGGGTTCTCTAACAACAATCGCGGAGACCGGGAAGGGCTTCTCGCAGACCGCGCCCAAATCTAGACTAGATCCAGGAAAGACGTAGACTGGAATCTCTGACTGTTCAGCGTTGTGCAGAATATCGTCCCGCTCGGCCTCACGACAGTTCTTGGCCAGAATAATCATCTTCGCCCGAGCAAAGCCAGTGCTCACTACCGCGTCCTTGCTCCCAAACCCGACCTTACCCGTCTTCACTGCCATCCGTATCTGCTTGTTGATATCGACCAACGCCCTATTTTCCTCCCTTACGCGGCATCATCATGGACACCTCTATCAGACCAGTGCCCATGGGTATCTGCTGACCGACAATCACGTTCTCCGCCACCCCACGCAGCGTATCAGTAATACCTTTGACCGCAGCATCCACAATCGTCGGGATTGTGATCTCGAACGCTGCCTTTGCAAGAGTGCTCGCCTTCTCACCACTGACTCCGTGACGTCCCACCTGCAACACGTCACCGGAAGAGGTCATCATATCTGCCACGAGCATCACATGCCGGACATCAACGTCTAGACCCTGCTCTTCCAGTACGCCCAACGCTTCCTTGACGATGACGT
>Ga0209161_10000125_pt1 | contig 56445 bp, 59 predicted proteins | sample GraSoiAngelo_155_FD_186169 | JGI IMG/M metagenome (GOLD analysis project Ga0209161, IMG submission 186169) | Grasslands soil microbial communities from the Angelo Coastal Reserve, California, USA - 14_1009_13_30cm (SPAdes) (version 2) | ecosystem: Environmental > Terrestrial > Soil > Grasslands... | reverse complement strand
CGACCATCGGCAGCGAGCGCCGTTCCGCGCTCAGTGCGTCACGTTGACGAGTCAGCTCCTTCTCTTTGACGAGCAGCCGTTTGCGGGCGGTGGTCCATTCCTCCCGGGAGACGATCTTTGGTTTCGGCATGTCGTGTCTTTCGAGGTGCCTGGAGGTTTGGGTTAGGAGGGGCACAGCATGCTGCGCCCGTACATTTCACAGCAGCATCTGCGCCCTGACGTTTTCACATCGATGGCATGAGGCCGGGAACGGACCCGGGCGCGGCAATGATCAGGATTCCGAACGCGACGATCGCGAGAGCGAGCGGCACGTCGATGGCGGGTTTGGCGGGGAGCAGCTTCTGCCCGAATACGAGGGCGGCGATCACGACCATCCAGGTGACGCTCATGACGCCGAGCGCCACCAACATCACCATCAGTCCGATACTGGAGCCGACGCAGTAGAGCCCGAACTCAAATCCTCCCCCCCTCCCCGAGCGCGTGCGCGCGCGGCAGCAGCGGCGGCAATGCTGTTTGAGTCGAGTGAGCTCGTACAGACCGGCCGCGATCACGACAAGACCGGTGGTGGTCGTGCCGTGCGGGCGATACAGCGCGTACAGGAGGGCGCCGACGAGCGTCCAGACGACGAGGTAGGATGCGACGAACGGCACAACGGCGCGGACGGGACCGGTGCGGCGACCGCGGCTGAGGACGGCCGGGACCAGGCCCGGCAGCATCATCGCCGCCATCATCGCCGCCCACAGCGCGACGAAGAACGCCAACGAGCCGAGCTGGGTGGCGACGCCCATGTCCATGCCCTGCATCTGGCGCAGCGTGACGACCCAGGCCAGGGCGGCGAGGCCGAGGGTCGCGGTGAGCGGGGCCATGGTACGATATGCAACTCTCATGTTGCGTATCATATCCGGGACCCGCGTTATCCGCAACCCTACTGTTGCATATTGACCGGGCGCGGTGATGTCGATTCTCCCCCCCCTTGTCCGTCAATAGGGTGTAGGACCAGGGCGACCCTCAACCGACGATCAGGAGCAGCCACATGAAGCTCGACATCTACCTCAATTATCCCGGGACGTGCGCGGCCGCATTTCGCTTCTACGAACGCCACCTCGGCGGCAAGATCACGATGATGCGGACGCACGAAGACCAGCCGAATCAACCCGGCGTTCCGGCCGACTGGAAGCAGGCGATCCTGCACGCGCGCATCGAGATCGGAGCGGCGGTCCTCATGGGCGCGGATATTCCGGGGGCTGAGCCGATGCGCAGCGCCTATCTGACGTTGCGGGTGGACAGCGCGAAAGAGGCGGAGCGGCTCTACGCGCTGCTTGCCGAGGACGGCCAGATCTTCATGAAGATGGAGCAGACGTTCTTCGCGAATCGCTTCGCGATGCTGCGCGACCGGTTTGGGACGTCGTGGATGTTGCTGCATGAAGAGTCCGCTAGTGTGGGATCGTGATGATGACGTTGCCCTTCTTGTGCCGCTGCTCGACGGCCTTCACGAGGTCCAGATTGGTGGGGCCGCACACCGCCGTGACGTGCGCGCCATTAATCTTGGCGATCTGCAGCGCCGCGGTGCCGATCGCGCCGGACGCGCCGTAGATCAGCACGCGCTGCCCGCTGCGCAGGCCGGCGCGCGTGAGAAAGTACAGCGCGATGAGACCGCCATACGGAATCGCCGCCGCCTCGTCGTCGCTGAGGTTCGCTGGCGACGCCGCGATTGCGCTGGTCTCCTTGACGCACATGTACTGCGCGTACGTACCGGATCGCATCCCAGTCAGGCGTACACGCGGTCGCCGGGGCGAAACGCGTCACGCCCTTCCCTGCCTGCGCGACCTGCCTCGCCAGGACGATACCGAGGATCGGGTTGCGCGGTCGCTAAGCCCGAACGCCAAACGCACGAGGAACCGCTGCCACCACCGGGCGAAGCCGAAGCCATCGCGTCCGTACGCGTCGCTCACGGTCACACTCGTCGCGTGCACCTTGACGAGGATCTCGCGTGGCTTGGGAGACGGCCGCGGGACGTTGCAGCACTTCGGGCGGTCCGTAGGCCGTGCACACGGCAGCTTGCATGACTCGGATTCTACCGCTCATCTTGGTCGCCGCGCAGCGGCGCTCGGGCGTGTTCCTGGTGCTCGCGGCGCGCAACCCCGCCGCGTATCGCAGCTTTATCGCGTACGCCGTATGGTCCAGTTTCGTGCACACGGCGGTCATGGCGCTGATGGCGATGCAACTTCCCACCAAACGCGGCGAGCTGCTGGCCGGCGTTGGTGTGACCGGCCTGTTGGTCCTGGTGCTGTTCGTGGTCGCGCGGTTCGCTGCCCGTCCTGAAGGAGCGGTCGGTTAGTCCCCCTCGTCAGCTCACTTCTTCGTTGACTCGGTCGGCACCATGACGTGCGCGTACGGTGTCCCGGCCCACATCACCCACGGACCACCGCTTTGCCGCGTCGTCGGCATACCCTGGAGCGCCTTCGAGTCGGGGACGAGCAGCATCACGTGCGGAGGGTCGTATCCCCACTCGTTGTCGGGGGCTTCCTTGGTGGCGTTGGGGTCCTTGTTGCTACCATAGGCGCCGCCGGGAGCGATCATGTAACCGATGCCTTCACGGGCAATCTGTGGCGGCTTCTTGCTCATCATCGCAGTCATGAACGACATCCACATTTCGTCAACGCACATCGGATCATTACCCTGCGTCGCCGGGAAGTCCGGCAGGCAGGTCCATCCGTTGGTGCCTGCTCGGAGGGTCGTCATCTGGCCGCCCTCGGTAGCAGGCCAGTCCATGATCGTTGCTGCCGCCGAGATCGAGGCCGGAGCGGCTGTCATGGCGTTGGCGATCTTCTGTTCCTTGGTCATCTGCGCCTGCGCCTTCGCAACCATCGGCAGCAGCACCGCCATGACGAGAAGCACTGCGCTGCGTCTCATACGTTTCTCCTGTCCTGAGATCTTGCTGAGAGTCGAAGAGCCACGTTGCCAGTCGTCTAAGGTACGGCCGGGCGCATGGCGTGGTTAGAGGCTGCCACTCGCGATGGACCATTCGAGTCGATAGAGGGATAAGCTGAAGCCGCGCTCGGCAGGCCTTCGCGGTGCGGTTGCCCGACGGGATCGTGTCGATCTAGGGATCGCTTGTTCGACGCGTCTGAGGAGATCAACCTTCAGGGAGAACCAATGTCCAAACTGCGCGTCCACAACTTTGCGATCTCACTCGACGGGTACGGCGCCGGGCCGCGCCAGGACCGCGAGAACCCGCTCGGCGTCGGAGGTGAGGAACTCCACGGCTGGTTTGTGGTCACCCGCGCGTTTCGCGAGATGCAGGGAAAAACGGGCGGGACGACAGGTCCCGACAACGATTTTGCCGAGCTCGGGGGGAAGCGGATCGGTGCATGGATCATGGGCCGCAATATGTTCGGCCCCATGCGCGGGCCGTGGCGCGACGACACATGGCGCGGCTGGTGGGGCAAGAATCCGCCCTATCATGCGCCGGTATTCGTGCTGACGAGCCACGCTCGTTCGCCGATCACGATGGAAGGCGGGACCGTCTTTCATTTCGCCATCGGCGGGACTCAGGAAGCGCTCCAGCGCGCTCGGAAGGCCGCGGGCGACCTCGATATCCAGCTCGTTGGAGGAGTTTCCACGGTGCGGCAGTATCTCGCCGCGCGGCTCATCGACGAGATGCACGTCGCGATCGCGCCCATCCTGCTCGGCACGGGCGAGCATCTTTTTGCGGGGATCGATCTGCCGGCGTTGGGTTATGCGTGCACGCAGCATATGGCGACTCCCGCCGCGACGCACGTCGTACTTACGAGAAAGGCTTGAGCCCCCTCGCGCTCAGAGCGGCACGAGGCCTTTGCGAACGCCGAGTGACACAGCTTCAGTACGCGAGCGGACGCCGAGTTTTTCGAGCACGGCGGCGAGATGGTATTTGACGGTGTGCGTGGTAATGCCGAGGTCGGCGGCGATTTCTTTGTTGCTGAGCCCGCGGGCGACAAGCCGCAGCACATCGAGCTCGCGAGCAGTGAGTGCGGCGCCCGCCTGAAGGGCCGCGGCTGGCGCAGCGGTCGAGACAACACGCTCGCTCACCACCAAGTCGGCGTCCTCGGCAGTCCCGACGAGCGCGACCTCCCCGTCAGCCCGGAGCAACGCGGCCACACGGCGGCGCGTTACGGCGCTGGAGAGATCGAGGTACACGCGCAGCTTCATTACGATTTCGAAAGCAGCCGTTCCAAATCAGGCGCCGGAACTGCGAGCGCCAGCCCAGAGACGATCATTGCCGCCACACCGATGACATTCCCCTCTACATCGGCAATCGGGCCGCCAGAGTTCCCGGGCGCCAGCCTCACGTCCGCCTGGACCCACGGAATGAACGGGCTCCTGCCCCGCCTCGGCCGCTGTTCCGCCATGCCAAACCCTAGCGGGACGGCCCGCACCGCCTGGAACACGCCGACGCTGACAGCGTCCCTCACGCCCAGCGGATGACCGACCGCGAACACGAGCGCGCCGGGCCGCAGCGCGTACGGATCGCCGCACGTCACCGCTGGTACGCGAGCCTCGGGCGCGTGGAGCAGCGCGATGTCGCGGTCCACGTCACGGCCGACCACGGTGCCCTCTACGGCGCGCCCGTCGGGCGTCAGCACGACGGCTTTCCGCGCCGTGGCGACGTGCGCGCTCGTGACGAACAGGTCGTCTCGCCAGGCAAAGCCGGCGCCGTGGCCGCCGTCGACGATCGCGACCACGCTGGCGCGAAGCCGCGCGGCCGCGTCGTCGAGAAACAGTCCACTCGGCACGGTTACCGCCCCGCCCGCCCCCGCCCGCGCGGCCGCTCGCCGATCACCACGTCGATCTTGCGCTGTATCCCGGCGCGCACGACGTCGAGGCTCACATTCTTCCCGACCGAATCCCCACTCAGCACATCGAGCAGCTGGTCGAAGCTCTCGAGACTCTTGCCGTCGATCGCCACGATGACATCGCCCAGGAGCAATCCAGCTTTCGCCGCGGGGGTGTCCTTCTCGATCGACACCAGCAACAAGCCCCCACCCTCATCGGTACGAACCGGTTGCATGGCGGCGCCGATCCAGCCGCGCGGGACGTAGCCACGATCGAGCAGCTGGGCGACGACGCGGCTGACCGTCCCGACCGGAATCGTGGTCGCCAATGGACGACTCAACGCACCCGAGTTGATGCCGTGAATTTGTCCGCCCGAGTCGACCAGAGGTCCGCCGCCGAAGCCGGGGTAGATCGTGAGGTCCGATTGCAGCCAGCGATCGATCTCGCCGCCTTTCCAGGCGCGCCATTTGCCGCCGGTCGCGCTGACGGCGCCGAATGCGGCGCGCGCGCCGCCCTCGTCGAGACGCCCCAATGCGAGCACGAGATTGCCGGGACGGAGCACCGCAGGATCGCCGAGCTCGGCGACGCGGAGTGAGCCAGACGGAATGCGCAGCATTGCGAGGTCCGTCCCGCGGTCCCGGCCCACAAACGTCGCGGGAATGCGCTTGCCATCCGGGAGCGTGACGGTGATGTCTTCTTCCTGTTTCACGGTGCCATCGGTCGTTACGACGACGCCGTCTTTCCAGTGCACGCCGGTGGAGGGCAAGCGCGGCCGGGCGTGAACGGCCACAACTGCAGCGCTCGCCGCCGCGACGGCGTCGGCGAGCTGGTCGGAGAGTGCAGCGATGCTGGAGCGTGAGTCAGTCATCTGATCACCTGTGGTTCGAGAGTTGTGTGTGCTCTCGAAGGGTGCACTGCCCGGTGCGAGCGCACCACTAGCCAGTTGGTCAGGCGGGAAGGAGCTCGAACCAGGGTGCGAGCGTTTGACACCACCAAAGTCTTTGACTAACGTCAAACAATGCGCGCGGCCCAGATCGACCTGGTGCGGCAGTTTAACCGCCTCGTCACCCAGCGGGTCGGCGCGCTCGATGATCACTTCCTCGGCCGCGACCGGCCGCTCGGCGCTTCGCGCCTGCTCTACGAGATCGGCGACCGCGGCGCCGATCTACGCGACCTGCGCTGGCGGCTGAATCTCGACGCCGGCTACGTCAGCCGGCTCATCAAAGCCCTCGAGAAGGAAGGCTTGATTCGGCTCGCGTCCCACGCGACCGATCAGCGCGTGCGCACGGCACGGCTCACCGCGCGCGGGCGGCGCGAGATGCGCGAGCTGAACGCGCGCTCCGACCGGCTCGCGGCCGACTTGCTCGGCGCGGTGCCGGAGAGTCAGCGCGATCGGCTCGTGACCGCGATGACCGAGGTGCATCGGCTCCTGCGCGCCGCCGGTCTCGTGTTCGAGCGGGTCGATCCGGCGAGCCCCGCCGCGCGCTGGTGCGTAGCACAGTATTTCGCCGAACTCGATCGGCGCTTCCCAAACGGATTCGATCCCGGCACGAGTCTGCACGTGGACGATCGCGACTTCGTCCCGCCGCGCGGCGCGTTTCTGGTAGCCTCGATCGATGGCGAGACCGTCGCGGGCGGATCCGTGAAAGTCACGGCACCGCACGTCGGCTGGCTCAAACGAATGTGGGTGACCGACTCGGCGCGCGGGCTCGGGGTCGGGCGGCGGATGCTCGAAGCCCTCGAGTCCGAGGCCCGCGGGCTCGGGATTACGCTACTTCGGCTCGAGACCAACCGGACGCTGAAAGAAGCGATCGCGCTGTATCGCAAGACCGGGTATCGCGCCGTCGCCGCATTCAACGCTGAGCCGTACGCGACCCACTGGTTCGAGAAGCGACTCCGGGAGCGCTAGGACAGCAGGACGCGACATCACCCTGAGGAGACTCTGCCGCGGGTTTCGCCTCAAGAGCTCGAGGGGCTCCGCGTTAACACGCTGCTCGCCGATGTGCCTAAGGAGTCCCGGCCTCTTCCCGCTGGAGCCGGCTGTGTTTGACGCCGTACCCGAAATAGATCGCGAACCCAATCGCCAGCCACACAATCAGCCGAATCCAGGTGTCGCGTGGGAGCGTCGCCATCAACCCCACACAGCAGAGTATGCCGAGGATCGGAACGAGGGGCACCCAGGGAGTCCGAAACGGGCGCTCCAAGTCGGGCCGGCGACGGCGCAACAACCACACGCCACCTGAAACGAGCGCGAATGCGAACAACGTGCCGATATTCACGAGCTGACCCAAGAGCTGCAGCGGCAAGAGGCCCGCGGCGATTGCCACCGCGATGCCGGTATAGATGGTCGACAAGTAGGGAGTCCGGAACCGTGGGTGCACTGCCCCGGCCCAAGCGCCCAACAACCCGTCGCGAGACATCGAGTAAAAGACCCGGGACTGGCCGAGCAGCATCACGAGGATGACGGAGGCGATTCCGAGAACGGCGCCCAGGTCGATGAACAGACGGACCCAGAACGGCGCGCCGACCTTTTCCATTGCGTAGGCCATCGGCGCGGGGAGATTCAATTCCGTGTACGGCACCATCCCCACGACGACCGCCGACGCCAGGATGTAGAGGATCGTGCAGATCGCGAGCGATCCGAGCAGCCCGATGGGGACGTCTCGCTTGGGATTCTTCGCTTCTTGCGCCGCGGTGCTGACCGCGTCGAACCCGATGTAGGCGAAGAACACGAGCCCGGCCCCGCGCAGCACGCCCGACCACCCATACGTTCCCCATTCGCCGGTATTCGGCGGCACGAACGGCGCATAGTTCTTCGCGCTGACATATCCCGCGCCGACGGTAATGACGAGCAGCACGATCGCGACTTTGAGCATCACAATCAGGTTGTTGATCCCCGCCGATTCGCGAATCCCGATCACGAGAATGGCGGACATGAGCAGGACGATCACCACGGCGGGGAGATTGATCACCGCGCCGGTCCAGTTGAGGCCGGCGTGCGCGCATCCCGCGACGTTGGCTGCGGTGCACCACGTCGTCGGCGCACTCGCGACGTTCAGCGGCAGATGGACACCGAAGAGCGAGAGCAGCGACACGAAGTGTCCCGACCAGCCGACGCCCACCGTCGCCGCACCGGCTGCGTACTCGAGCACCAGGTCCCAGCCGATGATCCACGCGATCAGTTCGCCCATCGTCGCGTACGTGTAGGTGTACGCGCTCCCCGCGACCGGCACGATGCTGGCCATTTCGGCATAGCACAAACCAGCGAAGGCGCACGCAAAGCCGACGAGCACCATCGCGATCGGCACCGCGGGTCCCGCGTAAATGGCGGCGACCTGACCGGTGATGACGAAGATGCCGGCGCCGATGACGCCGCCGACGCCGATGGCGGTGAGGTGGACGGGACCCAGCGTGCGGCGCAAGGAATGCGGCGACGCCTGCTCCGCTTCCGCGCGCAGCGCGGCGATGGATTTCGTGGCGAAGAGTCGCATCCCGGAATCTCAACGCGCGGCGGTGCCGGGCGACAATCACGGGATGAGCGGGATTCGCTCGGGGACGAGCGGGACTACGTCGTCAGCGTGACGCCGAGGAGATTGCCGCGGTAGCGGCGCGACAGCGTGACCTGGGCGCCGCTGTGCAGAATCACGATGGCATCGCCGTGAAACCACGGCTGGATCTCACGGATCTTGTCGACATTGACGAGCGCCGAGCGTCCCACGCGCCGGAACCGTTCCCGATCGAGCCGGGCCTCGAGCGCGCCGAGCGTCGCGCGGAGGAGGTAGGTCTGCCGGCCAATGTGCAGCCGCACGTAATTGCGCGCCGCCTCGATCCATTCCACGTCGACCGCCCGGACGAAGAACGACCGGCCTCCCTGACTGACAAGCAGTCGTTCGGCGGGGCGTGCGTTCCCGACGTCACGCGCCGCTGCGGCCAGCGCACGTTCGAGCTCCGCGCGCTCCGCGGCGCGCTGCTCGGCGACGCGATGGTAGTCGTAGGCGTGCACAACGGCGACGATGGCCCAATAGATCAACACGTCCCAGTGGAACAGCTGCGTGAAGGCATCGACGAGCGCCGGTGCGAAGGCCCCCCCTGGCGGCCGTTCCAGCTGGACGAGCGCGATGACATGCACGACGGCGAAGTCCAGACTCGCGCCGAGATGGATGAAGAAGTGGCGGCTGAAGCTCGCGCGGTCCACTTGAAAGCGGCGACCCAGCCACGCGACCGCTGGGGCGGCAAGCCCCCAGAGATACCAGAACGCGAGCCCGGCGCCCAGCGCGTGTGGCCAGGTGACCAGCACGGCGCCGGGGCGGCGGTGGGCGAAGTACACCTGCACACCTGACGCGAGGCCCAGCAGCGTCCACAGTCCGATGATCCGCATCCACCGCGCGCGCATGTCTGGAAAATACTGTGGGTCAGAGGCGGGAGGCGAGCTTCGATTTGTGCACGCCATACGAGAAATAGATGGCGAGGCCGAGCCCCAGCCATACCGCGAACCGCCCCCAGGTCACGCCTGGCAGCGACGCCATCAGATAGAGAGCCGAGACCAGGCCCGCCGGAGCCACGACCCAGACCGCGGGCGTCTTGAAGGGTCGCGGCAGCTGCGGCTCGCGCAACCGCAGGACCAGAACGCCGATCGACACGCTCGCAAACGCGAGCAGTGTGCCAATTGAGACGAGATTGGCAACTTCGCCCATGGGGACGAGGGCGGCGACGAGCGCCACGGCAGCACCCGCGATGAGTGAGCTCACGTAGGGCGTCCGGTACCTCGGATGCACCGAGCCCACCACTCGCGGGAGGAGCCCGTCACGTGACATCGCGTAGAACACGCGCGATTGTCCGAACAGCAGCACGAGCACGACCGATGTGAGGGCTGCGATGCCGCCGAGCTTGATCAGCGTCGCGATCCAACCGAGACCGGCGCGCTCGGCGACCAGTCCAATCGGATCGGGGACGTTCAGCTCCGGGTACCTGACCACGCCGGTCGCGATGGCCGCCACCAGGATGTAGAGCACGGTACAGATGCAGAGTGAGCCGATGATGCCGATCGGGATGTCGCGCTGCGGATTCCGGGCTTCTTGCGCCGCGGTGCTAACAACATCGAATCCGATATAGGAGAAAAACACCATCGCGGCTCCGGTGAGCACACCGCTCCAACCGAACGAGGTCTGCGGTGGAACGAACGGCTCCCAGTTCGCCACGTTGATGGCGTGCGCCGCCCCCACGATAAAGAGAAGCACCACCGCGACTTTCACGAACACCAGGACGTTGTTGACCGACGCGGCTGCCTTGAGTCCGACGACCAGCAGCGTCGTCAGCAGCACTATAAGGAAGGCGGCCGGTAAATTGCCGAATCTGGCCGGCACGATGACGCCAATGTCGTGGAGGAATCCAACAACGTGCTGCGACCAGCCAGTCGCGATGGTGACCGCCCCGAGTGTGTACTCGAGCACCAGCGTCCACCCGATCATCCAGGCGATCACCTCGCCGAGCGTGGCGTATCCGTAACTGTACGCGCTCCCCGCCATGGGGACGAGCGAAGCGAACTCGGCGTAGCAGAGGGCGGCGAAGCCGGATGCGAGGCCGGCGATGGCAAACGACAGCACGACGGCGGGACCGCTGTGGAGCGCCGCGACGGTTCCGGTCAAGACGAAGATGCCGGTCCCAATGATCGCGCCGATTCCCAGCGTCGTAAGGCTCAACGCGCTGAGGGCTCGTCTCAGACTGTGATCGGCCGCGGCTTCGGCCTGGAGTTCGCTGACGGTCTTCCGCCGAAATAGTTCCCTGTTGAGCATTCCGGGTTAAAATGGCTCTCTCGGCGAGGGGGGGCCACCGTGGTGCCGCTCCGAAACTGAACAGAAAGAGAGACTCATATGCGGTCAGCAATGCTGGCAGGCGCGTTGGTCGCCCTGAGCGCATGGACGGTTGGAGCTCGCGCGCAGGACAGCGCACGTGTGCGCGGGTCTGCTGAGATGGCACCTGTGAAAGAATACCTGATGGATCGAGACGCCGAAATCACACTGGCGCGAAGCGCCGCGCCAACCGCCATCAGCGCCGCGGCGACTATCCTCGTCCTGACGCCGCGAGGTTATCAGACAGCGGTGCGCGGAAGCAACGGATTCACCTGTCTCGTCGATCGGCAGTGGCAGGCTCCCTTCAGCGAACCGAACTTCTGGGATCCCCGCGTGCGCGCGCCTGTTTGCTTCAATCCCCAAGCGGTGCGATCGGTACTGCCGCTGCAGCACCAACGCACGAGGCTGGCGCTGCGGGGATACTCCAGGGAGCAAATCATGCAGCGCGTGATGGCCGGACGCATCGAATCCGGCGCGATGGCGTACATGATGTCGAAAGACCAGTACCTGGGCGATCCAGACCCGACGTTCCAGCCTCACTTGATGTGCTACGCGCCGAACACCGTGCAGAGTGCGGACTGGCGTGCAAACCTCGCGCTGTCCCCGATATTCGGGTCCCCCGAGCTCATGCCCAACGGCAAGCGGGCAGCGCTACACATTTTCGTGATTCCGGTTGATCACTGGTCGGACGGCACGCCGGCAACGCCAAAACCGCACTAGCGAGCGCGCGTGTCATCCTGAGCGAAGCGAAGGATTGGCCGGGCTACGTTGCAGAAGGCAAACGGCGTATGTCTAAAGCCACGACCTCCGGCACGGGTTTCTTCCCCAAGAGCCAATCCCGGACTTCTGTTGGCCACACGCCGAGCTTCTCGGCGAGTCGCGCATTCCCCCACGAGATGCGCCGTAACTCGCGCTTCAGTTGGGCAGGCGTCAATATCCCTCCGCTTGTTGAGTGGATGCTATCACCAGAGAGAGTATAACACCCAGAGGCCATCGTGTTTGGACTGTTGCTCGCACCGCCTGGGGCCGAAACGGTGCGGGTCGCAAACCAGCCCTAGTTCTCGAAGTCTTCCTCCTCATCCACGCCGCGCGCCGCAAGCGCATTCCGCGCGACCCGCCGCCCCAGCGTGAGCCCTGCGTTCATGTCGAACCGGTAGTGAATGCCTGCGCAAATGCGCGAGATGCCTGCCTGATCCGCGAGGCCATTCAGGTAATCGGCATCGCGATGGAAGAAAGCGGCCAGTATCGCCATCGACGCCCCGGTGACAAGGGCGTGGTTCGACGGATACGAGGGATGATTTGGCAGCGGAATGGCCAGTACGATGCCGGGATCGGCTTGCGATGGCCGGATCAGCCAATACGTGTACTTGGCGTCGTGCGAAACGATGAACGCGTCCATAGCGGCCATGTTCAGGAGTGCCAACACGCGCGCGGCCCGCCGCTCGTTGAAGTGAAACTTGGTGATCTCGTCGGTCGCAAGCTGGTTCGTGTACGACTGGATGACGGCGAAGCCCGCGGGCTTTGCCCAGAACTTCGCGATCGAATCTTGCTCGTGCGTGCGTGTGTCGGAGAAGTGACGCACCTCGGCGAGCGCGGCGAGATAGTCCGGCGATCCGAACGCGGGAGGTGGCCCGGGGCGGAACTGGCTCGCAGAACTCAGGAAGAACGGTCGCATCTCCCGAAGCCGCGGGAATACCGGGGCGACGCCGGGGGCGCTCACCCAGCACCCCGGGCAGACCGGGATCACGACGCCGGCCGCCGAGGGCGTGAAACCGTCGGTCGCCGCGCGCGCGAGCACGTCGGCACCGACGCTTCGCCCCAGGGCTACTCCAGCGGCAAAGTCGCCGTCATCGTCAGACGGTGGCCCAATCTGGACATCGAAGTACGCGGTCTGGTCGGGAAAGAAGGAAGTCAAGACGGCCGCCGACGCACCAGAGATCGCGGCCGATACCGGCACCTCATCCGCCGCCTCGGCGGCGTTGGCCTGCGCGAGCGAGAGATAGGCAAACATGCGCACACCCGCCTGCTGGGCCATGGTGTGCGTCTGCGTTTGCGCACGGGCGATCGCGTTCCAGCGCACCGTCGTGTTCTCGTGGACCGCGCTCGACTCCACTGGTTTTGTCCTGTCGGCCTCGAGCGGCGCGCGCGACACACTCACGGGCTCGGAGCAACCGGCGAGCACGATCGCGCCCAGCGCGACAGCGGTGATAGGGACTCTGCGGGACATAAAGCCTCTCCGTTATGGGTTGCGGGGCCGTCCTTGGGATTCCGCCCGCGCCCAAGCTTGGCGCCGGGGGAGTGTGGCCGCTAGAACCTGAACAGATGACAGTGTCACTGGTTTATTCGCCTCGGCGCGACCGAGCGAGCCCCCCAGCCCCCATTTGGCAGCCGTCAAGAACTGCCGCATCGTTGTGGCGGCGGTACAAGTAGTATCGGACGAGTCGTGTCATCGGAGGCCATCGTGGTTGGACTGTTGCTCGCACTGCAGGTGAGCACGCTCTCGGCGCACAGCCCAGCGCGCGCTGTCTACGAGCGCGTGATTCTCGGCGGACGCGTCATGGATCCGCCCTCCAGGCTCGACGCGGTACGCAATATCGGGCTCCAGGGCGGACGCATCGCCATCATCACAACGCGCGCAATCCAAGGCCAAGACACGATCGATGCACGCGGCCTGGTCGTCACGCCAGGCTTCATCGACCTGCACGCCCACGGACAGACGCCCGAGACCTATCGGTTCTACGCGCTCGACGGCGTCACGACGGCGCTCGAGCTCGAGCTCGGCACGGCGGACGTCGCGGCCTGGTACCGCGAACGCGATGCGGGCGAGCGCATCAACTATGGCGTCTCGATCGGCCACATCAAAGTCCGGATGGCGGTGATGCACGACTCCGGCACCCGGATGCCGGTGAGCGACGGCGCCTATCGCGCGGCGTCGCCCGCAGAGATTGGCGAGATCGCGCAACGCATCGAGACTGGCCTCCGGGAGGGCGCGGTCGACATCGGCGCTGGGTTTCCGTACACGCCGGCAGCCACACGCGAGGAGCTGCTGGCCGTGTTCCGCGTCGCCGCAAAGACGCACACGCCGATCCACGTGCACATTCGCCCTGGCGTCACCGGTCTCAAGGAGGCGCTTGCGCTCGCGGCCGAAACCCACGCCCCACTGCACGTGGTGCACATCAATAGCGCCGGCCTTGCCGAAACGCCGGCCATGCTCGAGATGATCAGCGCCGCACGCGCCTCGGGGCGTGACGTGACGACGGAAGCGTATCCCTATGACGCCGGCATGACGGAGATTCAATCGGCCACCGTCCAGGACGTTTACAAGAATGCTCCTGATGAGCGATTGGCCGAGCTGGAGTGGCCGCCCACGGGCGAGCGCTTGAATCGCGAGAATTTTGAGCGGTACGCCCGAATTGGCGGACCGGTTGTGATCCACACCAACACCGAGCCGATGGTGGCCGCGGCGATCACCAGTCCACTCACGATCATTGCGAGCGACGCATACTGGCAGGACGGCACCGGCCATCCGCGGACCACGGGCGCATTCGCACGAGTGCTCGGCCGCTACGTGCGCGGCGGGCGGGCAAATGTAGGGGCGCAGCATGCTGCGCCCCTACCAAACGGCACGCTCTCCCTGATCGACGCAATCCGCAAAATGACGCTGATGCCGGCGCAGCGACTCGAGGCACGCGTGCCGGCGATGCGGAAAAAGGGGCGCCTCAGTGTCGGCGCGGACGCGGACATCACGATCTTCGATCCGGCGACCGTGATCGACCGCTCGACATACAGGGAGCCGTCGCTCTCCCCCGTCGGCATTCAGCACGTCCTCGTGAACGGGGTGTCCGTCGTCGCGAACGGGCAGGCAGTCGAGGGCGTCGCACCCGGAAAGGCGGTGCGCGGAGCGGCACCACGATGACGGAGGCGCGAACGGATCCCGATCTTCTCTATGTAGGGACGTATACCGAAAGCATCTATCTCGTCCGCATGGACCGGAGGTCCGGCGAGCTGCTGCGAGTCGGCGCGGTAAACGCCGGCGCGAATCCGTCCTTCCTTACTATCCACCCGAACGGCCGCGTGCTCTACGCCGTGAACGAACTCGAGCAGACCGGCACGGTCAGCGCATTCGCGATCGAGAGCGGCACCGGCGCGCTCACCCGGCTGAACGAGCAGCCGTCGCAAGGGGGCGCGCCCTGCTACGTGAGCGTGGACCATAGCGGTCAAGTGGTGCTCGTCGCGAACTACGCCAAGGGCAGCGTCGCGCTGCTGCCGATTCAGCAGAATGGCGCACTCGCGCCGGCCGCGTCGGTGGTGCAGCACACGGGGAAAGGACCGAATGCCGAGCGCCAGGAAGCGCCGCATGCCCACTGCATCCTTCCCGATCCCTCTGATCGCTTCGCGCTCGCGGCAGACCTCGGCGTCGACCGCGTGTTCGTGTGCCGTCTCGACCTCGAGGGGAGAGCGCTGCGCCACGTCGAGGGCGGCGATGCCGTGATGCGTCCCGGCGCCGGCCCGCGCCACATCGCCTTTCACCCAACGCTGCCGCTGGTGTTCGTCGCCAATGAGCTCGACTCCACGGTGGCCACCCTTCGGTTCGATGCCGAGCGCGGCGCACTTTCGCTGCTCGACGCGCATTCGACTCTCCCGGCTGGCACGAGCGGCGCGAATTACCCGGCCGACATCCACGTCGCACCAAACGGGCGAGTGCTCTACGTGTCGAACCGCGGCCACAACAGCATCGCGGTGTTCTCCGTGGCGGAATCAACCGGCGCGCTCGCGCTCGATCAGGTGGTCCCCACCGACGGCGATTGGCCGCGCAACTTCAGCCTGGACCCGAGCGGGCGGTGGCTGCTCGTCGCCAATCAGCGCTCCGACTCCGTTGTCGTGTTCGGGTGCGATCCGGAGAACGGCAGGCTGACACCCACGCCCCAACGAATCGCGCTACCGAGCCCCGTCTGCCTGCGGTTCGCCTGACGACGCCGGCACTTCTTCTCAGTCCCTATCGGCCCTGTCGCCCTCGTCGCTGAAGCTGTACGTCCCGTCCCAGGCCCAATTTCTCCCGCTCAGGTAGGTGATGACGACACTCGCGGTGAAGTGTTGGAACTTCCCCGTGCCGCCCGAGAACGATGCGTTGCCCGTGCGCGTCACCCGATTGAGCTCCACATGACCGAACGCGACGTTGTTGCCCGGGCTTGGTGGAACGAGCGTTACGTCAGTGATGACCGCTGTAGCGGTGGCGGCGTCCGTATAGACAACTTTGGTGCCGACGGGGATCTGCTTCAGGGTCGATACCGTGAGCGTGCAGAACCCGCCCGCGAGCCCCGAGTACTGGTCGCAGTTCTTCTGAGCGTGGAAGGTACCGGCACGCGGGGAGGACTCCGACAACGACAGGGCCCCTTCCGCCTCGGCCACCTCCGCCGCGGCCAAACCCGGTACGACCTTCTTTGGAGCCGTCGTGTCCGAGCAGGCCGTGGTGACCGCAGAGGCGAGGATCGCGGTGGCGATGAGAAGTTTGCGGTCGATCATAATGAACAACCTGAAACGTCCACCGCGTGGAACATACCGGCGTTGCCCTGATCTGCATCGCGGGCCATCGGATTGGCGAGCATGGTGGCATCGTGCACCATGTTGAGAGCTCCCGGCAACCCGGTCCCTGGGGCCGAGCACGGTCTCGAAGCGGCATCGAACGAGGGTCGCATCTCGGCCGGAGCCGTCGTGTCCGCGCAAGCGGTGGTGACGACAGAGGCGACGATGGCGGTGGCGATGAGAAGGTTGCGGCGGATCATCTGAGCCTCCGTTCAAGTGAGATTCGCAGCCGGGCACGCATCGCGCTTGACCGGGCGGACACAGCCCTCCATGATAGGCCGTCCCGCTCAGCAGAACATCAGATAAACCTCACAGGGCTCGCGTAGCCGGAAAATGTTGGTCCTCGATCTTCTGGGAACGCTCTCTCTGCGCGACGAGACTCGCCCGGTCCCCGTAGCCGCGCAGCAAAAGCGGCCCTTGGGTCTGCTTGCGATCCTGGGCCTGGGCGGAAAACCGGGCCTCTCCCGCGACCGCATCGAGGCCTACCTCTGGCCGGAAAGCTCTGGCGCGCGGGCACAGCACGCCCTCGATCAGACGGTCTACGCGATCCGACATGCGCTGGGAAGCGATTTGATACTGTCGACAGCACGAGAGTTCCGGCTCAATGCGGAATTGGTTCGGGTTGACGCATGGGAGTTCGAGCAAGCGATTCGCGCGAGTCAGTGGACAGCGGCGGTCGGCCACTATAAGGGGCCGCTCCTGGACGGGTTTCATTTTGCAGACAGCCACGAGCTCGAGTCGTGGATAGAGTCAAACCGAACGCGGCTGCGACTTGAGTATCAAAAGGCTCTCGAATTCCTTGCCAACCTTGCGGCCGAAGCAAATGACCATTCGCAGACCGTAATATGGCTCCGCAGACTCGCTAACTCCGATCCGCTTTCAGCTGGCGCGACGAAGAAGCTCATGCTCGCTCTTGCCGCCGCCGGCGACCGCGCCAGCGCGGTACAGTACGCCCGGGTTTATCAGGAACTCGTGCGACAAGAGCTCGAGATGGAGCCGGATGCCGAGATCGCAGATCTGGCCGCGGCTTTGAGCCGCCCCGCGATCACCGCGACCGTAGACCTTGCTGTCTCTCCGCGCACTCCATCGGTCACGCCGTCGGTCGCCGAATCGACGCTCGAGGTCAAAGAACGTAGCCCTCGCGACAGGAGGTTGTTGTACGCCGTGATCGTGCTCGCCATGCTGATTTCTGGTGGCGCGATCTGGGGTTGGCTGCGCCCCGTACCGGCGAAGCAAGTAGTGCGGTCCATGCTGGCGATCGATTCGACCGAGGCAATGGCTCCAAGTACGGCCTGGTCGGGACGTCTTGCCATCTCCCCTGACGGATCGCGAATGGCGTACATCGGCGGTCCCCGCTCGCAGCTCTTGATACGAGCACGCAACCAGCTCCATGCCATCGGTGTGCCAGGGACAGAAGGGGCGACTTCACCGTTTTTCTCGCCTGACGGTCGCCAGGTAGGCTTCCTCAGGGATTACATCGTTCAAATCGCCCCGCTCGGCGGGGGCCCGCCAATCACCGTGTCGAATTCGCTCACCGGAGTGTCGGGCGCGTCCTGGGGACCGGACAATTTCATTTATGTCGACGCGATCGAAGACGGGGTCGGTCTCCTCCGCGTGGAGGCAAAACCGGGGGCCCTGCCGAAACCGTTTACGACGCTCGACACCGCACGTGGAGAGATCGATCACGCTTGGCCCGACGTGCTGTCCAACGGCAAAGGCGTGCTGTTTACGGTCAGGTTCAGGGGGAAGAACGGAAAAATCAGGCTCTCGATCGCTGTGGCCGACATCCCGTCAGGGAAACACCGGGTGATCGTGGACGACGCGATGTACGCACGCTACACGACGTCGGGCCACCTCATCTATGTGACGACGAACAAGACTTTGATGGTCGTGCCCTTCGATCAGAATTCGATGAAAGTCACGGGCGAGCCGACCGCGCTTACCGAAGGTATGCGGTTGGGGTTCGTGGGCGGCTCAGCGGACCTCGCGGTTTCAGCGACAGGGACGCTGGTATACGCGACTGGCGCGGGACAGGGTAAGCAGGAGCTCGTGTGGGTAACGCGCGACGGCAGAGCACAGGCAGTCGATCCTGAATGGCCGAGCGACTATTTGGGCTTCCCAGCTCTCTCACCGGACGGGAAGTGGCTCGCCGTAGCGAGGGTCGCTAATGCTGAGCCCACGAATATCTGGATCAAGCGGCTGGACCGAGGGCCTAGCATCAAGTTGACGCTCGAGGGAAACGACAATTCGGGCCCCGCGTGGACACCAGACGGCAGATCCGTGACGTTCTCGTCGGGCCACGCGACAGGCGCAACTGATCTATGGACCGAGCGGGCCGATGGCAGCGCACCGGCAGTGATGCAGCTTCATGAGAAGCGGAACTTGCACAATGCGGGCTGGTCTCCCGATGGGAAATGGCTCATCTTCCGGACCGACGTAGCGTCGCCCGGTTTGGGTGACATTCTTGCGATCCGGCCGGGAATCGATACAGCGCCGGTGCCCGTTGCGGCGACCACCTTCACCGAACTCGCTCCAGCCCTTTCACCCAACGGGCGATGGCTGGCGTATAGCTCGAACGAGACCGGCGCGGACGAGATCTACGTCGTGCCATTTCCAAACACGAGCGCGGGAAAGTGGGCGATTTCGGCGGGCGGGGGAACGGAGCCGCTCTGGTCCCATCGCGGAAGTGAGTTGTTCTATCGCGCCGCCTCCGGAGACCTGGTGGCCGTCGCAATACATACTCAGCCGAGATTCTCGCTCGGACGCTCCGCAGCACTCTTTCCGGCCGCGGGATTCACATCTCTCCGATTCGCTCCGCAGTATGCTGTGGCCCCAGACGACCGGCGCTTCTTAATGATCCGGGCCGGCGCACCCGACCAGCTAATCGTTGTGGAGAATTGGTTCGAGGAGCTCAGGACGAAGTCGCAGAGATGATTGAGTCGCCGCCGCAGGATCTCCGCCGAGTCATCGGGCTGTTCGGCGGAATCGCGCTGATCGTCGGCCTCACGATCGGCAGCGGGATCTTTCGCACACCCCCTACCATTGCCGGGCTCGTCCCGAATCCGCTCGTCATCATGGGACTCTGGACGGCCTTCGGCCTGATCAGCATCTGCGGCGCGCTCGCGGTGGCGGAGCTGAGCACGCTGCTGCCGCGGGCTGGCGGCGTGTACGTGTTCCTGCGCGAGGCCTACGGCGACGCCGCCGCGTTCGTATTCGGCTGGCTGTATGTCCTGATCACCACGCCCACCACCGTCGCCGCGCTTGCCGTCGTCTTCGCGGAATTCCTGCTCAACCTGCTCGGCACGCCGTCAGTCGCCCGGACAGTACAGCTGATCGCGATCACCGCCATCGTCACCCTCACGTTCGCCAACGTGCTCGGGGCGCAAGTCGGCGCAGCCGTGAGCGGAGTGACCACCCTGGTGAAGGTCACTGCGCTGGCGGCGATCATCCTCGGCGCATTTCTGCTCGGCCACGGCAATCTGGCCAACATTACCGCGGGCGGTACCGTGCACGGCGGCGGGTTGGCGCGCGCGGTCGCCGCGGTCATTTGGACCTACGACGGCTGGATTGGCGTCAGCATGATCGCGGGCGAGGTCGTGTCACCCGAGCGACTGATGAAGCGGATCATCATCGTCGGGATGCTGGTCATCGTCACGCTCTACATCGGCGCGAACCTGGCCTACCTCTACATCATGCCGGTCAGCATCATGGCGCAGCAAAAGGAAGCGATCGCGCGGACGGTCATGACGGCGATTGCCGGGCCCGCTGGTGGCGCCCTCATCATGCTCGCAATCATGACGAGCATTTTCGGCGCGCTCAACAGCAACCTGCTCGCCAAGACGCGCGTGCCGTACGCGATGGCGCGCGACGGCCTGATCTTCTCCTTTCTCGGAAGCATCCATCCGCGCTGGGCCACGCCGTGGGCGGCGCTGCTGATCCAGGGCGCGGTCGCGATCATCATGGTCCTCGTCCTCAGGGATTACGATACGCTGATCACCTACTTCGTGGTCGTCGAGTGGGCCGCGTTGATTTTTGCCGTCGCCGCGGTGTTCGTGCTGCGACGGAAGCTGCCTGATGCGCCGAGGCCGTTCCGCACGCCGATCTATCCGTGGGTGCCGCTGTTGTTTCTGATAGGCACCGTCGTCGGTCTGTCGGCCATCGTCGGGGGCCAGATCCAGGTCGGCAACTTTTCGCCGGTCTACGGTCTCGCCATTGCGGTGGCAGGGTTCCCCGTTCATTACCTCTGGAAACGATTGCAGAGGATCGCTTGAGAAAAGCCATTGTGACCGAGAAGGCTCCCAAGCCGATGGGTCCGTATTCGCAGGCGATCGTCGAAGGCGATTTCATTTTCGTTGCCGGACAGGGGCCCATTAATCCAGGAACCGGGAGTCTGGAGTTAGGAGATGTACGCGCGGAAACAAAACGTGTATTCGAAAACCTGCGGGCGATCCTCCAGGCAGCGGGCTCGTCACTCGATGACGTCGTCAAGTGCAACGTATACCTACGGGACATCAACGATTTCGCCGCCATGAACGAGGTATACGCGACCTACTTCACGGCGCCATTTCCGGCACGGACCACGATCCAGGCGGGCGCGCTGCCGGGCGGCATCGCCGTCGAGATCGAGTGCATCGCGAAGAATGCGGGGGCTCGATAGTGGACGCGCTCGACCTCGACACCCCTGCCCTGTACGTCGATCTCGACCGTCTAGAGCGCAACATCGCGCGGATGCAGGCGCAATGTCGCGCGTGGGGCGTCGCGCTCCGGCCGCACGTGAAGACCCACAAGATCGCCGAGATTGCGCGGATGCAGCTCGATGCCGGCGCCGTCGGGATCACGGTCGCCAAGGTGGGCGAGGCGGAGGTGCTGCCGGGGGAGGATGTGCTGGTGGCGTATCCACTCCTCAAGGAAAAGGTCCCGAGGCTCAGAGCGCTGGCGAAAACGCGTCGCGTGAAAGTGGCCGTCGATTCGGTGGACGTCGCGCGTGACCTCCAGGGGATCGCAACGCTGGTCGAGATCGACGTCGGCGTGGGTCGCACCGGCGCGCAGTCACCCGAGCAAGCGGTCGCGATCGCGCGCGCTTGCTCCGATTTCCAGGGGATCTTTTACTGGCCGTCGTGGCTCGACGAGGCGGGCTTTCGGGCGGCCTGCGTCAAGATCGACGCCGTCCTCGCGGCGCTCGGCCGGGCGGGCTTCGAGGCGAAGATCGTCTCCGGCGGCTCGACGCCGGGCGCCGCGAAAACGCCGCTGATCCCGCAGACCACCGAGATTCGCCCTGGGACTTACGTATTCTACGACGCGAGCAGCCTCGCGGCACAGGTCTGCGAGGAGGCGGACTGCGCGCTGCGCGTGCTCACCACGGTCGTCAGCACCGCGGTGCGGGGTCAGTGCGTGATTGACGCCGGGTCAAAGACGTTCTCGAGCGATCCAACATTCGGAGTCGGAACGTTCGGCTATTTTCTTGGGCACCAATGGACGATGCACAAGATGAATGAGGAGCACGGCTACGTGGAGATCGACGGGAAGCCGCGCGTCGGGGAGAAAGTCTGGGTAGTGCCGAGCCACTGTTGCGCGACGGTGAACCTGCACGACGACATCTGGTACGGCCGCCGCGGTCGAGTGGAAGGCAGTTGGAAAGTCGTTGCGCGCGGGAGGGTGCGGTAGAAGCAATTTGTGGCTAACATAGGCAGAGCCGCCCTGGCCGGGGCGCTCCCCTGAGGTATGTGTCCGGCTACAACGCTTCCGCCGGAGGACCAACAATGCGCGCTGTCATTCTCCTTTCTACCATTTGTCTCACCGGATTCGCCACCGCCGCCGTGGCGCAGCGACCCGCTGCGTCGTCAAAGCCGAAGCCGGCCGCGGCCGCCGGCGCGCAGGCCGCCGCCAGCGCCAAGCCCACCATCGCGGGGGCGTGGGCGATGGAAAGCAATGTCAAGACCGCCGCCGGCAAGGACACGGTCGTCCGCTCACTTGTGACCGCCACCGCCGATGCGAACGGCTGGGTCACGCACCTCGCGGGCCGCGCCCCGATCGCGACGCGTGTGGTCGCGATGGGCGGAGACAGCGTCGTCACCGAGGCCGGGCCATTCCAGAGCGTCACGCGGCCGGGACAGACGGTCACGACTCGTGAGACGCTGCATTTCAAGGACAACGCCGTCTGGGGCGCGATCGAAGCACGCTTCTCGAACGGTGAAGTCGTAAAGGGCACGGTCAAGGGCACCCGCAAGAAATAACCGCTCGCGAACTCCGGCCGGCGATTGACGCAGCGCACTAGGCTCCTCGTCTTATTCAGCCTCGCTTCGGCCGCGCCGACCGGAATGGTAGCCCAGCAGGATGCTCTGACCAACGCCAGCACCGGGCTACGGGTCGGCAGGGCGATCGCTCCGATTTCTCTGGACGGTCGGCTCCGCGAGCCAGCGTGGGCCACCGCGGACTCGATCAGCGATTTCCGTCAGCGCGAGCCCGCGGTTGGGGCTCCGGCGAGCGAGCGGACGGTCGTGAAGGCTTTGCGGGATGCCACCGCGTTGTACGTCGCCGTTCGGCTGGTCGACGACGACATGCCGCACGTCCGCGCCACAGAATTGCGGCGTGACGCGGATTTGTCGAGTGATGACAACGTGCAGCTCTTGATCGACAGCTTTCACGATCGTCGCGGGGCCTTCGTCTTCGGCACCAATCCGAAGGGCGCGATGTGGGACGCTCAGCTGGTCGGCATCGACAACCTCAACGAGGACTGGAACGGCATCTGGGATGTGGCGGTCGCCCGGGATGCCGCAGCGTGGACGGCGGAGTTCAGGATTCCGTTCCGCACGTTGCGGTTCCGGCGCGGAGACGACCTGCGATTCGGTTTCAACGTCCGCCGCTTCATCCGGCGCAAGAACGAGCAGGACCTCTGGCGCTCGTGGGGCCGAGCCGAGGGCCTGTACCAACTGATGAACGAAGGAGAGCTGACCGAGCTCGGCACTCTGGACCGGCTTAGGGGCGTCGAAGCCTACCCGTATGTGCTCACGCGACTCACGGAGGCGGAGCACGACAGCCTCGGCACGAGAGTCGCCGATGGTTTCGTGAGCGGAAAAGCCGGCATCGACGTGAAAGTCCCGGTCACGCCGACCGTGACGGCCGATCTCACCGCCAACACCGATTTCGCGCAGGTCGAGGCCGATCAGCAGGTGATCAATCTCAGCCGCTTTCCCTTCTTCTTCCCCGAAAAGCGCGAGTTCTTCCTCGAATCGAGCGGGTTGTTTGACTTCGGGACACCGGGGCGCGTGCAGGTGTTCTACTCGCGCCGCGTCGGACTCGATACCGCGGGTGCCGCTGTCCCGATCATCGCGGGAGCCCGCATCACGGGGCGCGCCGGGGGGGGGCCATGGCGCGTCGGCCTGCTCGATACCCAAACCGGCGGCAGCGAGCGGGCCAACGATGCCGTACTCCGGCTGCAGCACGACCTGTTCGCGCGCTCCTACGTGGGCGCCATCGGAAGCGTGCGGACGACGTCGAACGGCGGCGCGCAGGCAGCCGGCGGTTTCGATGTCGACCTTCCCCTGGTGGTCGATGGCCAGAACGTGGAGCCCAAGTTCTGGATCGCCGGGAGCCGGACGCCCGGCGTCACGGGAACGCCGCTCGCCTGGCGGGTCTCGACGGACAACCCCAACGATTTGTTCGACAACTTCGTCTCGCTGTATCGGATCGACGCGGGGTTCACGCCGCCGCTCGGCTTCGTGCGCCGCACCGGCATCTGGGAGACGACCGGACATACCAACTTCATGCCGCGACCCCACGCCCTCGGCATCCGCCAGCTCGATTTCAAGTTCATCCCCGAATGGGACATCATCGCCAACCGGACCGGATCGCTCGGTCGCACGGCGGACTGGCAGACCGCATGGTTTGAGTGGCGGTTTTTGGGAGGCGAGCGAGAAAACGGCGATCGCTTCGAAGTGAATTTCCAACGCTGGTTCGACGCGCCGGCCGACACGTTCGACATCTTCCGACAAGTGAAGATCCCACCCGGCCGCTACTGGTGGTCGCGCTACGAGCTACAGTACTTCATGTCACGGGGCCGGCCGCTCGCGTTCGGCGCGTTCGTCAATTGGGGTCCGTTTTACGGCGGCCGCAGCGCCGACGTCGAGCTGGAGGGCACGTGGCGTGGCGGCGGGCACATGATTGTGAGCAGTGCCCTCTCGCGCACCGCGGCGCGACTTCCGGGCGGCGGCTTCACGGCGCTGCTCGTCTCGGGTCGGATCGAGTACGACTTCAATCCACGCACCAGTTTTCTCGGCTTCGTCCAATACAACAACGACGTGCAGCGCGCGGATTTCAACCTCCGGTTCCATTGGATTCCGCAGATCGGCGACGATCTGTTCCTCGTCTGGAACTCGGGGTATACGACCAATCGAGCCGCGACGTATCGCTTCCCGGCCATGCGATCGCTCAGCCGACCGTTGAACGGTGCGTTCGTGGTGAAGGTCGTCCACCACCTGGCGTCATGAGGTGGCCGGCTGTAGCTCACGTGTTTCGCTTGCTGCTCGCAAGCGTAGTTCTGCCAGCCGTGCTCCGTGCACAGCATCCCGCCCACCGGATACCGCAGCAGACCCTATGAAGCCCATGGCAATGATGATGATCGACCCGCTCGGCGTGCCTATGAACGGATGGGCTCCGGCACCACGTGGATTCCCGATGCGGTGTCCCTCCCCGCACGCCACAGGATGATCGGGTCATGGCTCGTGATGCTACATGGATTTGGTTTTGTGCAGTACGACAAGCAGGGTGGGCCCCGTGGAGACGAACAGTTTGGCTCCCTGCTGCTGTGGGGTGCTAATCGACACTCGGGCCGAACCTCGCACTCCGCGCTCGCCGAGAGTGAGGCCGTCCTGGATCGCCGTAACACGGTCTTTGGACGCGTGGAGCTCGTTCAGAAGACCGCCGAGGAATTGGTCCTACCGACCGAACCGGGAGGCTTCGCTCCTGATTCGACGTTCAACGTTGCGGCGTTTTCCGTGGGGTACATTCGCGAGGTTGGCCGGACCTCGATGGCGACGGTCGGCCTAGGATTTCAGGGATCGCTGAACGTCGTGCCAACATCACTCGATCCGATCTACGGGTCGCGCACGCCCGTGGGCGGAATGCTGTTCCTCCGCATTCGCCCAATCCATGCCCCGCACGACATGGCGACTCCCATGCCGCCCATGGGTCATTAACCTCGAGACCTCCATGATTCTCCAGCCGATCGACTTCGTGGTGTACGCATGGCTCCTCATTGCCGTGCTCTCCGCGGTCTACGTCGCATACGACCAGTTTCGGAATAACCCCGAAGCGCCCGTGATGAAGTGGGGCTTTGTCCTTGTCACGCTCTACATGGGACCTGTCGGACTTCTCCTTTATGTCATGTCCGACAAAGAACCGGCGCCCGGCACCCACGAACAGTTCGTGCGTCCGCTGTGGAAACAGGGAGTTGGCTCGACGGTGCACTGCGTGGCGGGAGACGCGACGGGGATTATCCTCGCCGCGGCGGTCACGGCGCTGCTCGGTTTCCCGATGTGGGTGGATGTGATCGTCGAGTACGTGGCCGGATTCCTATTTGGCTTGCTGATTTTTCAATCGCTGTTCACGCGCGAGATGATGGGAGGGACGTACGCGCAGAACGTTCGCCGCTCGTTCATCCCCGAGCTGCTATCGATGACCTGGATGATGGCGGCATGGCGCCGGTGATGATTCTGTTGATGAGCCGGGACATGCGAGCCATGTGGCCCGGGGAGCCGTTGTTCTGGTTCGTGATGTCCCTCGGCGTTGTGGTTGGATTCACCATTGCCTATCCGATCAACGTGTGGCTGGTCGCGCAGGGGATGAAACACGGCCTCATGACTGTGCGGGCACAGCATCAGAAGGGGTCGGAGCAGGACGAGCACCACGAACATCATGAACACCACGAACACGGCGGCCCTGCCCACGACGCCGAGGCGGCACCGACGCGGGTCCAGCTGGCGACGCTGACCGGCTTCGCGACTCTCCTGCTCATCGCCGGGATGTTCGTCCCGGCTGCGTTCGTGAATATGCGTGTGAGCGCCGAAGAAGTGCGCGGGACCGTCATGCCGCCGGGATGATCATGACACCGTCCACGCCGGCGGACGCGATGCGCGATATGGCTGCGGCCGACCCGGGGCGAGTGGGTTACGCGGCGCCGGTTGAGGCCAAAGGCGACATGCTGCTCGCGCCCCGCATCGAGGGCGGTGTCAAGGTCTTCGATCTCGACGCGTCGATTATCCGCTGGAACATCCTGCCCGGCAAGCAAGTCACCGCGTATGCGATCAATCGGCAGGTGCCAGGGCCGCGGCTCGAGTTCCAACAGGGTGACCGCGTGCGTATCAACTTTGCGAACCATTTGCCTGAGCCCGCGACGATGCATTGGCCCGGTCTGATCGTGCCGAACCGCATGGATGGACCCGGCAATATCACGCAGGACCCCGTCCCGCCGGGTGGGCTTTACACCTACGAGTACGTCGCGCTCCAATCCGGCACGTTCTTCTACCACTCGCACACCCGTCCCGATCGACAGCAGGCCCTAGGACTCTACGGCGCCATCATCATTCGCCCAACGAACGCCGCCGCCGAGCCCGTCGCGAATCACGAGTACGTGGTGCAGCTTCAGGAACGGCTGTACGGAGATGGGTTGACGTACCCGGCGATGCTAATGGAGGGCGGTTTGCCGAATTACTTCACGATCAAAGGGAAGTCCTATCCCGCCACCGATACGCTGCACCTGCGGGTGGGAGAGACGGTCAAGTTTCGGATCATCGGCACGCACAACAATTTCATTCACCCGATGCACATGCATAGCGGTCCCTTCACCGTCATCGCGCGCGACGGCGTCCCACTCGGCGCCGCGCGCTTTGAAGCGGACGTGATCAATGTCGGGCCGGGACAGCGGTCGATGTGATCTGGCCGGCGCGAGAACCAGGCAAGTGGCTGTTTCATTGTCACATCCCCCACCATACCCTAAACAACAATGTCGAAGAGCGGGGCGGCGGGGGGCTGACGCTGATCGTCGATGTTGCGCCATGACGATCGGCGGAGCGCCGGCTCGAGTCCCACTCACGCGGTTCGTCCGCTACTTCCTGAAGCTGGGCACTCTGGGATTCGGCGGACCGATCGCACTCGCGGGCTACATGCAGCGCGACCTCGTGGAGGAGCGTGGTTGGATTGCACCTGAGGACTACAAGCAGGGACTCGCACTCGCCCAGCTCGCCCCCGGCCCGCTCGCCGCTCAACTCGCGATGTACCTCGGCTGGGTGCGTGGGCGACTGCTCGGCACGACCCTTGTCGGGATCGCGTTCGTGGCGCCGTCGTTCCTGATGGTGCTGGTACTCTCGGCGCTCTACGTCAAATTCGGCGGCCTCGCGTGGATGCAGGCACTGTTCTACGGCATCGGGGCGGCGGTCATCGCGATCATCGCGAAGAGCGCCGTGCAACTCGCACGGAAGACGCTGGGTCGTGATCGGCTGCTGTGGGGACTCTTTGCCGTGAGCCTCGTTGTCACGGCCTGGACGGCGACCGAGATCATCTGGCTGTTCGTGCTCTCGGGACTCATGCCCATGTTTGTCCGCGCCCCCGCGCGCCCGTCTCTTCCGACCACGGCGCTGGTCGTCGTACCGTGGCTCGGCGGCGTAGGATCAGTCGGTGTGCTCTGGAAAGTCTTCTGGTATTTCGCTGCGGCGGGGTTGTTCGTTTTTGGTAGCGGGCTCGCAATCGTGCCATTCCTCCATGGTGGCGTGGTCGAACGATTCCACTGGCTCACGGAGCGCCAGTTCCTGGACGCAGTCGCGGTCTCGATGATTACGCCCGGCCCCGTCGTGATCACGGTGGCGTTCATCGGGTACCTCGTCGCGGGACCACTCGGCGCTATCGCCGCAGCGATCGGCGTATTTGCGCCGGTGTACGTCGTAACCATGCTCGCGGCACCGTATTTTCACCGCATTGCCGGCAATGTGCGGATCAAGGCGTTCGTCGACGGCGTCACCGCGGCCGCGACCGGCGCGATCGCCGGCGCGGTGATCGTGCTCGGACGGCGTGCGATCGTCGATGTGCCGACGATCGTGATCGGTGCCAGCACACTCGGTGTCCTTCTCATGACAAAGCGGGTCCCGGAACCAGTGCTCATCGCGATATCGGGAATCGTCGGTCTGCTCTTGAAAGGTGCTGCCGCGCACTGAACGGAAAAGAGGGTTAGAGATATGATGTCATTCGCCCGACTGCCACTTCGCGTCACCATCGGCCTCGTCTTGATCGGGACGACAGCACTGGCGTGCAAGAGTCGCGCTCGGGATCAGGATGATGACGACGACGACGATGCCGTTACGCCGGCTGCTGGGGCTGCAGCGGCACCGAGCCCGACGACAGTCGTGAATCGCTCGCCGAGCGCTACACAAGGCACGATGACCTGGACGTTCGACAGCTCGAGCATCGGGCAGTCGCCCGCCGGCTTCTCATTCGGCCGGACCGGGTCGGGGCGCCCCGGACGGTGGGTCGTCCGCGCCGACGCCGACGCCCCCAGCGCGCCGAACGTCCTCGCGCAGGAGGACAGTGACCGAACGGACTACCGGTTTCCCGTCGCCGTTGCGGATGGGCCATTGTTCGGGGACGTCAGCGTAGCGGTCCGGTGCAAGCCCGTGAGCGGGCGCGCGGATCGCGCGTGCGGCATCGTCTGGCGCTACCAGGACGAGAATAACTACTACCTCACTCGGGCCAATGCGCTCGAGGACAATGTCTGCTGGTATTACGTGCAATATGGCCGCCGCGTAGAAGTGAAGCGGGTGCATGTGCCGGTCGCGTCGGGAGTCTGGCACTCGCTGCGCGCAGACATACGCGGCGATCACATCGAGGTCTATTTCAACAACCAGAAGCTTATCGACGTCCACGATTCACGGTTCACCGCACCGGGCAGGGTTGGCGTCTGGACAAAGGCCGACTCTCACACCCTGTTCGACGACCTCACCGTCACCCCACTCGTGCCGTGATGCTTCCCTTCTGGCTCACCACATTCACCCTCGCCGCCGCGCAACAGTCGCCGTCTGCCTGCACGTTAGCGGGGCCACCAGTGGAAGCGCGTTGGACTGGCACAATCCCACCTGCATCGACAGCAGCCGTACCGCTCCGGGTGATCGCCAATCTCCCGCTGCCTGGGACCACGTCGCGCTTCGATTATCAGAGCCTCGAGCCTGACGCCGGGCGACTCTTCATCTCCCACATGGGGGCGGGGCAACTGGTAGTCTTCGACGTACGAGCTGAACGAGTGATCGGCAATCTGGAGGGCTTTCAGAGGGTGACTGGCGTCCTCGCCGTGCCCGCCGAACATCGTACGTATGCGTCGGTGACTGGGGCCCACGCCGTGATGGTGGTGAATGACTCCACGTTCAGGATCGTGGCACGGGTGCCGGGGCCCTCGTTCCCCGACGGGATCGCGTACGCTCCCGACGAGCGTCGCGTTTTCGTCTCCGACGAGTCGGGGCAGCGCGACTTCGCAATCGACGGGCGGACCAACCGCGTCGTAACGCCAATCGAACTCGGGGGAGAGGCGGGCAACACGCAGTACGACTCCGGCTCGCATTGCGTGATCGTCGCGGTCCAGACCGCCAACCAGCTCGCGGTGATCGATCCGGCGACTGCAACGATCGTACGCCGTATCACACTCGACCGGGTGGTCCGCCATCCGCATGGCGTTTACATCGACGCTCCGCATCGACTGGCATTCATCGCGGGACAGGAAAGTGCAACGCTCGGGGTGTTGGATCTCCAGACGCTGCAGCTGCGTCAGGTGCTTCCGATCGGGAGCGACCCAGACGTACTCGCATTTGACCCGACCCTGGGCCGGCTGTACGTGGCTGCTGAGTCAGGAGTGGTGGCGGTGTTCGCCGAGCAGGACGGAGCGCTCACCCAGCTCGGCTGGTATCGCACGCCTTGGGCGCACACGGTCGCGGTCGATCCGGCCACGCACCGCGTGTACCTGCCCCTTGCCAACGTGAGCGGCCATCCGGTGCTGCGAGTTCTGAGCCCGACAGACTCTCACTGAAAGGGCGCCACTGCGAAGTCGCGATGATTCGCGCTATACTGCTTTCACCCCGTACGGACAGATGTAGATTGGTCGCATGTGCGCGCCCGATCTCCAGCACTGCATCGCGGCCATCGCGTCGCTCGACGAGCCCGTCCGGAGGGAGCTTTATCTCTACGTCGCCGGGCGCCGGCGCGAGGTGGGACGCGATGAGGCAGCGCGCGCCCTCCGGGTGTCGCGCGCCCTCGCGGCCTTCCACTTGGACAAGCTGGTCGAGCTCGGGCTGCTCGACGCGGCCTTCCGCCGCCTGAGCGGCCGCCAAGGCCCCGGCGCGGGCCGTCCGGCCAAGCTGTACCGGCGCTCGACGCGCCAGGTCGACATCACGCTCCCCCAGCGTCGCTACGACCTCGCCGGGCGGCTGTTGGCCCGCGCGCTCGCCGCGCAGCGCTCCCCGGCCAGCCGTCGGGTCCTCGAGCGCGCCGCGCACGACCTCGGCAAGACGCTCGGTCAGGAAGCCCGCGCCGAAGCGCGCCGCGGCCGCGGACGCCGACGGCCGGGGGGGCCGGGGGGGCCGGGGGGGCCGCGGCGGCCGCTCGCGGCCGCGCTAGCCGCACTCGACGACTGCGGCTTCGAGCCGACACGCGTGGATGGCGAGGTGCGGCTGCGCAATTGCCCGTTCGACGCGGTCGCGGCCGAGGCGCGCGTCCTCGTGTGCGGGATGAATCTCGCGCTGGTGCGGGGCCTCGTGGCCGGTGCCGGCGTCCGGCGGGCGCGCGCCCGATCTGCGCCGGAGGCCGGCGCCTGTTGCGTGGCCCTGACCTTACCTACCAAGTAGCCTGACTCCCCCCTACAACTCGCCGCTTCCTCCAACCGCCAGGCTCGCGCTTACGGCGTCACCGTAATCGCCCCCGTAAAGCCGGCGTACATCGCGATGGTCGGCGGGTGCAGCTTGCAGTGATAGTGATAGGCTGCCTGGCGAGTTGAAGGTGAATTGAAAGGATCCTCCGGGCGCTCCGCCATAGGCTCCCCCCCCGCTCGGTCCAGCGAGCGCGCCGCTATCCCACATCGCGTTGTCGCTGGTCGTCGTGTGTGATGACGGCCCGTTGTTGTTCCACTGGACGGTGGTGCCGGCCTTGACCGAGAGCGTGGCCGGGGAGAAGGAGAAGTCCTGGATCGTGACACAGGCCGCCGTGCAGCTCGGCGACGTCGCGCTCGAGCAACTCATCAGAACAACCAAGGCTGCGCATATGGTGAAGACCGTTCTAACCCGCATGGTGGTCGACCTCCGTGACGGTTTCTAAACGGGACTGCCGCCTGGTTCTCTAAAACATACGTGGATAAGTTATAGACTCACCCCGGGGTCGCACTCGTCAAGGAGGTCGTCATGCGCCCTCACCATCACGCGTCGTCGACGTTCGCGGTTCTTTCCCTCGTTGCACTCCTCGCCTGTACCGACCAGCGCGGCCCCACCGCCCCCCCGCGAGCCGCGCTCGAGGCGCAGAACCCACTCACCGCGCCGCCGGTCGACGTCCCCGCCCCCGCACAGGGCCGCTACATCTTTCGGCACTGGACGTTCGGCGACGAACCGTTTTGGACCGACACGCTGCTCCTGAACGCTGTGATCGAGGCGGCCGTCTCCCCGGCCACGGCTCTTGCTGTAGGACTCAAGGTGGATGCGGAACGGTTACCGCCGGGGTTCCTCGCGAGCGCGGATCTCACGAGCCCGGCCACCACCGTGGAGCTGTTGCGCCGCGATGCCGTCGTTGGCGTGGAGGCCGACGTCACGGCGGACAAACACATCAAGCGCCTCGGCATCACGTGCGCGCTGTGTCACTCGACCGTCGATAACTCGGTCACGGCCGGCGTCGGCCGGCGTGTGGATGGCTTGCCGAATAGCGATCTCAACGTCGGCGCCATCGTCGCACTCTCGCCCGCGCTCCCCGCTGCCGTGAAGGCCGTCTTCAATTCGTGGGGACCGGGGAAGTACGACGCGGAGTTCAACCGGGACGGCATCAACAGCCCGGTCGTCATCCCACCGGCCCTCGGGTTGCGCAACGTCGCGCTGGAGACGTACACGGCCGAAGGTCCGGTCTCCTACTGGAATGCCTACGTGGCCGTCACGCAGATGCACGGCCACGGCTCGTTCTCCGACCCGGCGCTCGGCATCAGCATTCAACAGACGCCCGACCGCGTGACGCCGGTGCTGCCGGTCCTGCGCGCGTATCAGCTCAGTCTCGATGCCCCGGCGCCGCCTGCCGGCAGCTTTGATCCGGCCGCAGCGGCGCGCGGCCAGGCGGTGTTCACCACGACCGGCCGGTGCGCAAGCTGCCACATTCCCACGATGGCGTTCACCGATGTCAATCTCGGCATCCTGCACGCGCCGTCAGAGACGGGGATGGATCCCGTGCGGGCCAACCGGCTCAAGAACCATAAATACCGGACCACGCCGCTCCGCGCGTTGACGCGGCACGCGCCCTATTTCCACGACGGCAGCGCCGCCACGCTGCTCGCGGTGGTGGAGCACTACAACAGTTTCTTCGGTCTCGGGCTGTCGCCGCAGCAGAAGGCCGATTTGGTCGAATACCTCAAGTCCCTGTAGCCCACTCGCCGTGGAGGCTCCATATGCACTCGACTCGCCTTGCGTGTTTCGCGATGGCCACGCTCGGGACATTCGTGGCCGCCTGCTCCGATGGCCGTACACCAACCCAGCTTGACCGGCCGTCGTTCGACCAAACCCAAAACTCGGTGGACGGCGCCGAATTCGGGTTCACGGCCGGCTGGCTCAAGGGGCAGACCGTCCAGTTCTTCTACCACAAGCCGTTCTTCTGCGCCACTCCGGTCGCTGACGGTGGGCCCGTCGGCTCGACGACGGCATGCGAAGCCGGATCTGACGGCACGGTCGATCCGCGGCCGGGGAAGATTCCGATCCTGTTCGTGATGACGCCGCTTGGCTTCCGGCCTGCCGAGTCGACGCTGCAGTGCCCGATCGTCGGCCACTGCATCAACCATCCCTCCACCATCGACCTCTCCCGCCTGTTCGGCGCCGGCGCGGCGAACGCGCCGCTCCCGGCGCACAGCCACATCGTAGATCAAGCCGAGGGGAATTTCTGGGAACTGCACGTCATCGGGGTAAAGGATCCCGCCACGTGGGACCAGGTCGTCGCCGGGAAGAGCCTCGCCGCCGTGCGCGCGCTCCAGGCTGCGGACCCGACCGGTACCAAGATCACGCCTGAGATTCTGACCAACGTCTACCTCTTCTTTGACGTGCGGCCGGGGGCGGGGATGTAGCGATCATCGCCGCTCGCAATGCGCGGGAGCGCCTCGTTGCCTCAGCCGCCGTCGCAAGCGGCATGCTGATCGCGATTGGGGCGTTCCTGCCATGGCTCTCGCTGTTCGCGGGACTTCATCCGCTGCGCGGCGTGATCGGCCTCAACGGCCGCCTGCTCGCCGTGGGAGGCGCGCTCTGTCTCGTCGCGGGCGTCCGCTACTGGCAGCGGCCGGCGCCGCGCCTGCGACATGCGGTCGCCGTGCTCGGGTGGGGACTCGCCGGCTTCACCCTCTGGCTCACGATCCAGCTCTTCGTCACCTACCGGGACCTGCGCACGCACGGTACGCTCGTGCCACAGCTCGGTCCGGGGCTCTTCGTCGCGCTCGTGGGATCACTCGTGGCCGGGGCGACGGCTGCGTTCTGCTCCGAGCCGCCGCAATGACAAGCGCACGGTGGCGAACCCTCACATCTCGGGGAACCTCGGCTAGTCAACGTCACCATCGTTCGTCATCTTCGTACCGGGCTTCGTCCAGTTTTCCATCTGATTCTCTCGGAGGAATCCATGCGGGCTCGCAATCTTATCCCCACGCTTGCGGTTTTCTGTGGCGGCCTGCTCGGTTGCAATCAAGCCGTAACAGATCTGCCACCGACGGATCGCCCGTCCTTCATCACCTTCGGCTCGCTCGATGGCAATACTCATCCCGCCGTTGTCCTCATCGTCATGGACATCGCCGGCGAGCCGGCATTCCGCTGCTCCGGCACCGTGATCGCCCCCAAAGTCGTCCTCACCGCCGGACATTGCGCGGGCGAGCCGGGCGAGTTCAGCGGCATGCGCGTCTTCACCGAATCTGATGTCCAGAACGGCAACAACAACTTCCCCTTTGCCGGCCCGAACACCATCGAGGCGAAGGAATGGCATTCCCATCCGCTCTTCACGGAAGCCCAGTTCTTCCGGCATGACGTTGGAGTCGTCCTGCTGAGCGGGGCAGTGAGTCTCTCGGCAAGCGAATACGGGAAACTCCCGAGCGTCAACCAACTCGACGCGCTGCACCCGCGCAGCTCGACGCGGTTCACCGCCGTGGGCTACGGGCTCCAGAAGATCAATCCCGTCTTCATCGAAGCCGAGAAGATCCGGATGTTCGCCGAACCCTGGCTCGTACAAATCAATACGCCTGGCTTTACAGGAGACTTCTCGCTGCTCCTGTCCAACAACGCCGCGAGCGGCGGCACCTGCTTTGGCGACTCCGGCGGTCCCAATTACCTCGGCAGCAGCAATGTCATCGCGGGCGTAACATCGTTCGGGCTCAACGGAACGTGCGGCGGCACTGGCGGTGTGTTCCGTCTCGACCGCAAGAACGTTTTGGATTTCGTGAGCCAGTACCTGAACTAAAGGACGCTACGGCACGACGAGCACGCCCTCCATGCCGCCAGTGCTGGTGGTGCTGACGGCGACGCCGCCAGGCACCACCCACTCCTTGCCGTCCACCAGCAGATTGAAGTGATAGGTGCCCGACCGGAGCGCGAGTGCGCCCTCCCAGATATCACCCCCGAGGGACGAGAGAGGGCGCACCTGCCAACCGTCCCAATCACCCGCGATCGCGACCGAGCTTGCGCTTTCCATATGGAATCGGACCACAACGCTGTCTCCCCGCCGCGGGGGCACGAGCGGAGGCCAGGCAGGCTGCGACGCCACCGGCGGCAGGGAGCGGCGGGCGGCCGTAAACAGGCGCACGCCAGCGGTGACGTATCCCCCGCGCGGCAGGCCCTGGTATGGATCTGCGAGGTAGCTCCCCGCGCTCAGCTCGAGCGCGAGGCGTGAGGCTGGGAAGACCCGCACCAGCACCCCGCCCGCCGCTTTCGACCCGTACGCGGAGCTGATACGCGCAGTCGCCCAGAGCGACGTGACGACGGCTCGTCGATTGCTGGTGACGCTCACGGTCGCGTCAGTGAACCATGCGCCGAGGAAGCGAGTGGGTTCGAGACTCACGTTGTAGCTCCGCGTGCCCGCCTGCCACCACGCCCGCGCGCGCGTGTGAAGTGCCACGACGAAGGATGTGTTGGTGATCCAGCCGGCCGACGGTCCAGCGCCGATGCCAACGCCCCACGCCGGTCCGGCCCACAAGATCTCGGCAACGCCGTGAGTTGCCGCTGTCCAACCGCCGTCCGTTTGGGCCGTTCCCGCCGCCGTGCCTGGAGCCCGAGGTGCAATCCGCCGAACGCCGGCGGCGTTGACACCCACACGTCCGCGCGGCCCTGGCTCGACCAGACGCCGAGCGGGACGGACGCGAGCGTGCCACCGAAGCTTAGGCTGGTGTTTGGAGAGTCGAACGTCCACGCGGGAGAGAACGATGCGGTACTGACCTTCGTCCCACCGGCGTAGCGAACCGTGCCGACGCCGAGTCCGAACGAGCCCTGCGCCTGGCCGCGCGCCGCAGGGACAAGGAAGGTCAGCAGCGCGAGCGACAGCATCGCGGTACGAGCCCGCAAAACGACGTGAGGCGCGACGTCGCAACGCCGCGCCTCACGATAGTTCACGCGACTATCAATCGCGTGGTGCATTACGGCCGATGACTACCTGCCTGGCTGCCGGGGCTCGACGGCTTCTTGGACGGCGAAGCCGGCACCGCAGGCTGCGCGGGTGTCGCTGGGCTCGCGGGCGTGTCGCCGCTCGCGCCCGAGCTGGGCGTGGCGGGCACGGCACGAGTCGCGGGCGTCACCGGCCGGTTGGCCGTCCCCGACGCGTTGCCACGGACGTTCGTCGCACGGTGCTGCGCGACTTTCGACTTGGCGGTGTCCGACGCTTCCTGCGCCGGCACCTGCGGGTTCTGGCGATGCGCCGCCACCTTGGACTTCGCGGTGTCGGACGCGTTGGCATTTGGAACGCCCTGCGCCGAAAGCACGCTTGGGACTGCGAGCACCGCGGCGAGGATGAGGATCTTGCGAAGCATTCTGGTACCTCCGACTGAGTCCACAATGAGTCCTGCTGGATCAACGGCTCGACAGGTAAAGACTTCGCTGAGAGCGTCGCGGTAACGCACCTCGCGATCGCGCGTGACGAACGTCACGACGCTTGCGTGGCACGTACAAGCAAGTCGCAGTACTCGAAACGCCCCTCGCGCCGGACCCGGTCGCCGCGCTGCAACGCGAGCGGCTGGCGGAAGATCGGGCCGGCGTACACGCAGGTATGGAACTCGCCGCGCTCGCCACAGGGATCTACGGCGTGCGGCAGCGTGTCGAGAAACTCGGAGTCGTAGTCGCGGCCCGCCCACTCGGGTGCGAGTTGCTGCGTGTCGACGCAACACACGATCGCGCGGAACCCGTCCGCGACGAACTGGCGTGCGAGGGCTGCGGTGTCGAGACCCCAGAGAGGAAAGAGCGGCTGCCACGAGTGCGACGCGAGGAGCCGCTCACGGTAGGCGCGGACGTCCTCGAGGAAGAGGTCCCCGAACGCGACCGTGCGGACATCGCGGAATGCCGCTCGCGCCCCCGCCAGGGCTGCCAGGAACGCGGCCTCGTACGCGGCGTTCGACCCGGCTGCTGGAATCATCGCCTCATATAGTGGAAGGTCGAGCCGAGTGACCTGGGCGTCGAGGATTGCGCGGCGGATCCCGTGCATGCTGATGCGATCGTAGTCGCGAGTAATAGTTGTGACGAGGCCCACGACCTCGTACTGTTGATCGCGTTCCAGGTGATGAACCAGCAGCGCGCTGTCTTTGCCACCGCTCCATGAGACGATCACGGGAGTCCGCATCCCCAATCTCAATCCTCGCGTGCAGTTGACGATTGAACAAAAGCCCCACGCCTGAAAGTTGCGTGAGGCTCGCTCTTTAACTCAGTCGGGACGGCGGGATTTGAACCCGCGACCCCCTGAAGCTATCGCCTAACCCAGAATCGACGCTAGCGAGCAGCTGAAGCCCGGCAGCACGTCCTCGCCGAGCAGCTGGTGCGTTTCGTCGAGGTGCTGTTCCGCTCCGTCCGCTCGGTAGACTCGCGCGAGGCGGCGTTCCGGATCGATCACCCAGACCACGCGCACCGGCATCGAGCCAATCTCCGACTTTGGCCAACACTTCGCCCCGTCGATCGTGGTGCGACACCCGTGGCGGCCGCCCGGGGGCTCGTGGACGATGAGACGACCGCGCACCAACTCCGTGCGCTTATTCGGGACGTTGGTAACGAGGAGCTCTTCCGCCGTCATGAGCTGAGTTTACGCTGCTCGTGGACGGCTTGCCAGCAATACCAGGCAGCCACCGTTCGGTAGGGCCGGAACCGTTCGCCCTCCGCCGCGAGCCGCTTCGGCGTCGGGAGCTTCCGCAGGCCATACGCCAGCGCGTAGCCTGAGCGAACACCGTAGTCTCCGACCGGCCACACATCGAGCCGGCGCAACTGGAAGATCAAAAACATCTCGGCGGTCCACCGTCCGATGCCACGGACCACCGAGAGGCGACTGATGACCTCCTCGTCCTCGAGCCTGCCGATGCCATGGAGCGGGACGGTTCCATCCAGGACCCGCGCCGCGAGATCGCGGACGGCGGCGACCTTGCTGCCCGAGAGCCCAGCGGCTCGAAGCTTTCTGGGCGCGACAGCCAGGACGGCCGCGGGCGAGAAATCACCGTCGAACAGTGCGACGAATCGTCCGTGGATCGCCCGCGCCGCGGCACCTGCCAGCTGCTGATGGAGGATGCTCCGGGCGAGGGCGGCAAAATGACCGGAGGACGGACGCGGTAAGTGGAACCGGTCGGTCCGTTTCAGGAGGCCGGCCATCACCTTGTCTCGGCGGGCCACAGACTCTGCCGCGCGACGCTCGCTGACTTGATGAGTCGCCACCTGTGATAGACCCTTAGTCCAGAACCGCGACGGTAACACCGACGCCGGGGAACGAGTTCATCGCTGCGAGCTCCGGACCGACCTGCGATAGGGCGATCGTTTTTCCCAGCAGTTTCTCAGGATGCAGCCGTCCCTCGGTAATCAACTCCAGCATCCCGGCGTATTCCCGCGCCTGCAGCCCGTGCGTCCCGCGGATTTCTAGCTCCCGCGCGATCACCTGACTCATTGGCACGGGCGGCTCGCTCTGCTCGGCGAGGAGCAGCCCGACCTGGATGTGCCGGCCCCGCTTCCGCAGTGAGAGGATCGAATTGCGGCACGTGGCGGGGCTGCCGAGTGCATCGATAGAGACATGGGCGCCGCCTCCCGTCACCTCCCGGATCGCCCCCGCCACATCCGCTGTCGCGTTCGCATCGATGACGATTTCGGCGCCGCACGAGCGGGCCAGCTCGAGTTTGTCCGCCGCGATGTCGACGCCGATCACGCGCGCGCCGAGGGACTGCGCGATCATCGTGGCCGAGAGGCCCACGCCGCCGCAACCGTGCACGGCCACCCATTCGCCGCGCCGCGTGCGGCCCTGTCCGACAACGGCGCGGTACGCCGTCGCGAAGCGGCACCCGAGCAGCGCGGCGGTCGTGAAGGTCATGGAATCGGGGAGGCGCACCAGGTTCACGTCGGCGTACGGGAGGGCGACGTACTCCGCGAACGTGCCCCAGCCTGTGAAGCCCGGCTGGTAGTAGCGATCGCAAATCTGCTCGTCACCCGCGCGGCAGCGCTCGCACGTGCCGCATCCCATCGAGAACGGGACGGTGATCCGGTCGCCGTTCTTCCATTTGCGTACGTCGTTGCCTGTCTCGATCACGGCGCCGGCGAACTCGTGTCCCGGCACGTGCGGTACTTTCACGTCGGCGTCGTGGCCTTTCCATCCGTGCCAATCGGATCGGCAGAGACCGGAGGCTCCTACTTTTACTATGACGCCATCGGCCCGCGGCGCAGGATCAGGGACGTCGACCAGACGAAGCGGACCTTCGAATCTGTCGTAGCGAACTGCTTTCATTTACTCAGAATCGACGCCAGCGGGCAGCTGAAGCCTGGCAGGATGTCCTCGCCGAGCAGCCGGCCAGTCTCCTCCAGGACCTGCTCCGTTCCGTCCGCGCGGTAGATGCGTGCGAGGCGGCGTTCTGGATCGATCACCCACACCAGGCGCGCACCGGCATCGAGCCACTCTCCAACTTTGGCCAACACTTCGCCGGGGCGATCAGTGGGTGACAGAATCTCGACGACAAGATCAGGCGCGAATTCAAGGAATGTGCTAGGGATCGGGTCGGGGACGCGTTCCCTGTGCACGAAGGCGATGTCGGGACCCCGCACCGTGTCCGGATTGCGGCTTAGTGTGAATCCGGTGTCACCCACGAAGAGCGCGCCGGCGGCAGTGAGATCGACGTGCTGCCAAAGCCGAGCGCCCAGCATCGCCGTGATGTTGCCGTGCCGCCCGCCCGGGGGCTCGTGGACGATGAGACGGCCGCGCACCAGCTCTGTGCGCTTGTTCGGGACATTCGTGTACAGCAGCTCTTCAGCCGTCATGAGCTGGGGCATTCGGGGAACGTAAGCATCCTCGGCGGGCATCGGCAAGCAATCTGGTGAGCGCGTTCCATGAGCGGTCAAATGAGCTACCGAAGCATTGCGGAGTGGAGTTTCTTCCGCTTCGTTCTGTACCTCAGTCCGATGATCGTGTTCTACTTCCTGACCTGCATCGTGATTGCCGATCCGTCCGATCCCGTCACCAACTACAAGGAGTACTATTTCTCGAGCCGAGTCGGGTTCTTTGGAACCTTTGCGTTGCAGCTTGTGCTGTGATGTCGTATCTGATCGGTATCATTCTCGCGTTCGCACTTTTGCCATGATTCGCAATCACGTTTGCGACCACCGGCGGCGGCTTCCTCGAGCCGCGGTCACGCGGGCGCCACAGGTGAGGCGTCCCCGCCACTCCCTCCATAGAATTGATGCGATGGCGCGAATGGACCTAATGGTTGAGTACTGACCCCTCCGTGGGGGCTGGTGTGCAACACGAAGGCGTGAACCTTGCGCTGCCCACCGGTGACCACTCACGGAGGCTCCGTCATGAAGCGCTTGATTGGCTTGGGATGCAGCCTGCTGTTGGCGTCCTGCGACACAGGCAGGCCGTCCTCGCCGGTGCCGGACGGCGGCTTGCCGGCGGCACGATCGGGGGGCGGCGGATCGTTCGCCTTCGTCAACTTCGAGCTCGGCGCCGCGCCGGGGACCGTCTGCCCGGGCTCGGCGGGCTGCACCAACGGCGCCGCGGAGCCCATGATTCGCGCCGACGCCACCGGGACGTTCTACGTCTCCTCGGAGCTGGGCGTCGGCGCCGGGACGCTCGCCTGGAAATCGACCGACGGCGGCCTGCACTACACGGCCCTGGACTCTCCCAACCAGCTCTCGCAGGCGCTCGGCGGGCTCGGACCGGGGGGCGGCGATACGGACTTGGGCACCGCGCCGGAGACCAACGCCAACGGGTTCAACAATCTCTACGTCGCGAGCCTCAGCCTCGCGAATGTCACCGTCAGCACCAGCCAGGATGGCGGGACGACGTGGAGCAAGAACGTCACCAGCGCCACGATTCCCGGCGATGACCGCGAGTGGATCGCCGCCGATCAGGCGACCAAGGTGTGCATCTCCTACCATGACGTCGTCACGTTCAACATCGACGTCAACTGCAGCTTCGACGCCGGGGCCCACTTCACGCAGGTGGGGTCGGCGATCGACGCCGCCCACGCATTCCTGATCGACGATAACGAGATCGGCAACCTCGCAATCGACCCGCGGAGCCACGTCGTCTATCAGGTCTTCAGCGGCATCGCGAACGCCGCCGAGGCGCTGCTCCCGACCTCGTTTCACGCCGTGTGGATCGCCGTATCGCTCGACGGCGGGAACACGTTCAGCGACCACACCGTGTATGTGAATCCCAACACATCGGTCTCCTACGGCCACCAGTTCGTGAACGTGAGCGTGGACCGGGCCGGGACGGTGTACGTCGTCTATACCGACAACCACAACCTCTTCTACAGCTTCTCGACCGACGGCGGGCAGACGTTCACCGGGCCGATCCAGGTGAACCAGGCGCCGTCCGCCACGGCGGTCATGCCGTGGAGCGTGGCCTGCGACCCGGGCCAGTTGAACATCGTGTGGTACGGGACGCCCTACTACGACGGGACGAACGTGCCGGACAACTATCCGGCTACCGCGGCGTGGTCGGTATATCTGGCCCAGAACCGCAATGCGAACGTAGCGGGCAGCAAGTTCACACAGGTCGCGGCCACACCGATCATCCACTTCGGCGGCGTATGCGAGGGCGGCATCTCGTGCACCGGCAACCGCGACTTGTACGACGACTTCGGCATCGCGGTCAGCCCCACGACCGGTCTGGCGTCCATCACCTATAGCGACGACCAGCCGGGGAACACCGGGTCCGACGACCACACCGCCATCGCGACCCAGACGGGTGGCCCAATAATCTGCAGCGGCCGCTGAGAGTCGCGGGATTTGAATGCACAACGGCCTCCATGCGGGGCCGTTGTTTTATCGGCACTTACGGACGCGAAGCGACTCCCTTGGTAGGCACCGGCGAATGTCAGCCGCGCGCAAGCAGATTGGGCGTCGGCTCGGCGACCCTCGTGAGATCGCCGTGGTCCGTATGATGGAACGGCTCGGATTGGCCTCGCACGATCAGCGTTGTGTCTTCGTCATACGTCCAGGCGTCGTGCGACGTGATCACCACCCTGATCCGAAACGCCAGGGTTTTGAACGCTTCCTCGAGAAATGGATTCGAGCAGATCCCGTTCGTCGTCACTCCGCGCTCGGCGGATAACTCGAAACTGGTAGCGTCTTTGGCAGCCTGCCCAAAGGACATGACTGTCTGTCCGCGCGGAATGGCGATGGTCTGAATCACGTTGCCGGTCGCCGGCTCCCACAACCAATAGCCCACCTGATCGTGGTAGGTCTCGACCTCCCCCGGCTTGACGATGTGCGTGTGGTAGCGAAGCCCATAAAAGAGCTGGGGTCCGTTGGCCTGTGGATCGATGGGTTGCAGCTCCGTGTGCTCTATAAAAGTCTGTCGCACCGGTGCGGACAGCGGCTTCGGCGGAATGTCGAGGCTACGGCTCCCCTCCCAGATGCCCGCCATGTCGGTCAGCGGGCCGAGATTCTTGAGCGTGTTGACATCAATGTTGGACGGTTCGGTAAAGATGTCGCGCGGGTTGCGCATCCTGTTCATCGGACCTTCAGCCGCTCAATGATGGCCTGGATGCGGGGGTCGGACCGAATGGGAGCATAGAGTGAGTCCGCGAGCGAGAAATTGATTCCCCCAACGTTCGACGCGGCGCCCTTCACCAACCACTGGATCGCCGACTCCCGGTCGCCAAGCCGCATGAAGGCGTTGGCGATCAGGTCTTCCCGAACGTACTCCGTGTTCGCACGCCTGAGCGCCTGCCGTAGCGCCTCACGTCCACCCGACGCGTCGCCCGCACTAATGAGGTTGAAAGCAAGGTAGGCGAGATCCCGGCCGCTCGGCGTGGGGCCGGCCCAGCGCCGCCACGCCGCGGCCGCTCCGCGTCGGTCGTTTGCGGCCTGGCTCCGGCGGGCTTCGCATTCCGCCGCCATCCGCTCCTGAATGCGCGCGGCGCGCGCGCAGATCGTGCGCGCACTGTCCGGCGACAGGTTCGCGAAATCGAGCGAAAGGAAGAAGGGGTTCCAAACACCAAACGACAGCGGGTTGAGCCGCTGCGCCCGCTGCGTAACCGCGTGCGCGGAGTCCGGCAGATGCAGGTAGTTCGTGAGCAGGAAGGGGTACCACGCGCCAGCCGCGACATTGGCGGAATCGAGTTTCAGGGCCTGCTCCATCTCCTGCGAGGCCGCTGCTGGATCATGGCCGTAGGTCAGCCACCATATGGCCACCTGCGCGTGCGCGTCGGCAAGGGTGGGGTCGAGCGCCAGCGCACGCTCGGCAGCGCGCCGTACTTGCGGACCCGCCGTCGCCGCCGACACGAAGTCATCGGCCGTGTAGCCCCACGCGTCGGCCAGCGCGGCCCACGCGTCGGCGTAGGTCGAGTCGAGCGCGATCGCGGCTTCGGCGTGCCAGATGGCGGAACGGAGCGAGGCGGCCGTGAACTGATCCGTCTCGAGGCGCGCGCGTTGGACCAGTTCGTGCGCTTCGTTGCTGCTCGTGCCGCGCGCCCGCAGGGCCGTGGTGGTCGCGGGTGACAGCGAGAGGTTGAGCGCGCGCGCAATGGCCGAGACGAGCTGGTCCTGAAGCGCGAACTGGTCCTGGTCGCTCGCCTCGAACGCCTCCGACCAGAGGAGGTCGTCGGTCGCGGCATTGACGAGCGACGCGGTCGCGCGGAGCTGCGTCCCCGACCGCGCCATCCGCACCATCACAATCGCCCCGACGCCAAGTTCCTTCCCAGCCTCGCGCACCGTGCGCCCGCGCATGACGCTCAACGGCGCATAGGCCCGCACCGACAGCCCCGGGATGGTCGACAGCTTGGTGGTCAGGTCGCTCGACAGTCCGTCGGCGAGAAACGCGTGTGCCGTGTCTGCGCCGATGTCCGTCGGGAGCACGGCGATGCTGCGCAGTTTGGCCGAGCCGCCGCCGCCGCCGGTTCGCGTGGCGAGGAGCCAGCTCGCGATGACGATGACAAGGACCACCGCCGTCGCCGCCGCCGCGATCACGCCCCACCGGCGCGAACCTCCGCGTGACGCTTGCGTGCCGGCCGGCGTCATCCCCCCGCTCGGCGTCGTGATGTCGTCCAGCGCGTGCACCACCTCGCTCGCGCTCTGCGGGCGATCGGCTGGGCGTTTCTCCAGGCAGCGCATCACCAGCGCCGCGAGCGCGGGCGGCAGTGAGGCGCGCCGCCTGGTGATCACCTCGGGCGCTTCGGTCACGTGCGCCGCCAGCAAGTGCTGCGGCGTGCGGCCCGCGAAGGGCGGCTGCCCCGTGAGCAGTTCGTATGCGAGCACGCCGAACGAATAGATGTCCGCGCGGTGGTCCACACTGGGATCGGCGCTCGCCTGCTCGGGCGACATGTACGCCGGGGTGCCGAGCGCCACGCCGAGCGACGTCAGGCCGCCGTGCTCCGCGTTGCTCGAGGCGCTCAACGCCTTCGCGACGCCGAAATCCGTGACCATCGCGCTACCGCCCGAGAGGAGCACGTTGTCGGGCTTGATGTCGCGGTGCACGATTCCGTGTTCGTGCGCATACGCGAGCGCGGAGGCGATCTCGCGCAGCATGCGAATGGCCTGGTTGACGGGCAACTCGCCGTGCCGCGCGAGGCGAACCCGCAGCGACTCGCCGTCCACGAACGGCATCGTGAGGTACGGCAGGCCGTTCGACTCGCCCGCGGCGAGCAGCGGCACGATGTGTGGATGCTGGAGCTTCGCCGCAAGGAGGATCTCGCGCTTGAAACGTTCGAGCGAGACCTGCGCCGCGGTCTCCGGCGGGAGCACCTTGATCACGACCTTGCGGTTGAGCGCGGTCTCCGCGGCGACGAACACGCGCGACATCCCACCGCCGCCGAGTTCGCGCTCGAGCGTGTAGCTTCCGCTCAGGGTCGCTTGAAGCTGGTCGCGTAGATCAGAAGAAGGCAGGCGTCAGTTCGAAGTTGAGGAGGTACGAAGTTAGCCCCGCATCACCGCGTCGGCGAACAACTACGGCATGCCCCACACCGGAAGTCAGTGTGAGGCTTCGTCTTCACTCAGTCGGGACGGCGGGATTTGAACCCGCGACCCCCTGAACCCCATTCAGGTGCGCTACCGGGCTGCGCTACGTCCCGAACACCGGTACTGGCTTCTCTAATCTAGACTTGCGCCGTCCCTTCCGGGTATGGCTTCGGCCGCTTGGAGTAACAGTTGGAGTAATTTCCCTTAGGCCGTCGCTGAAGAGCTTCGGAGCTCGTAGCATGACCCCTTGCAGCGTAGCCGCGTCCGACTGCTGATAACATTCCAGCAACGTACGCGGCTCCTTCCACCCGCCCGCAACAGCCACGTCCCGGAGCGGTAGATGCTTCCGCTCCGTGGCGAACTTCCGACGGTACGGATGCCACAAACCACCGTTCAATGGCTTGAGTCCCGCTCGCTGATACGCCGCCCGCAGGCGCCTACTCATGAACCAGCGATCCACCGGGTGCGTCGGCTGGGTGTCTGCCGGAAACAGGAACGCCACTTCGCCGGGCAAGGACCGTACGTGCCTCCGCACGAGGCGTGCCGTGTTCTTTGTTAACGGGACCCAGTGGTCGCAGCCGTTCTTCTGATGCTCCCCCCTGAACTGCACCCATCCGTACGGCAGGCGGTCAAGTGCGAGATCCTCGCGCCCGAGATGGAGAATTGCGCTGACTCGCTGGCCCGTGGATTCGGCCAGGGCCACCGCTAAGGGCAAGCGCCAATCGACTGCGCCAGCTACGCGCATCAGCTTGAGGTAGCGGTCATACGTCTCGATCGGTCGCCGTGGGTTCTTCTCTGCGGGCAGTCTGATGCCGCGCAGCGGATTGTGCGTCAACAACGGTGTGCCATCACTCCTACGCTCACGGGTTGCCCAGTTCAGCATGATGCTCAAGGCCACGAGGTCTGCGGCCACCGCCCGGGCGCGCACCGGCTTGCCCTTCGGGCTACACTGCCCAGACATCCTCGCTTCGGCGTACCGCTGCACGTCCGAAGGACCAATCGTCGCCACAGCTCGGTCGCGGCCCAGGAAACTCGTGACCTGCTCGAGTTTCCGCCGATCCTCCGCCTGCGTCCTTGCCTTCTTCGCTCGGAAGGCCGGTGATCCGTCGTACTTGTCAAAGAGCGTCGCGAGGGTGACGTGGCCGGTGGCGAGTGATTCACGTCGGACTTTCAGCGAGGCTAAGAGCGTGAACGCCTCAGCCTTCGCTTGTTCCCGGTCGCGGTGACCTATGCTCTTCTGCGCCGCGACTCGCACTCCACCGACCCACACCTCGCGATAGATCGGGCCGCCCGGTGTCCGCTCGAACAGCATCACCCGGCACCCGCGCTCGCCCAAAGATTCTCGCCACAGCTTAGGCATGGCTGGCTCCTAGCCGTTGGGCGATGTCTCGGGCGTCCTCGTCCGGATTGTAGGCTGAGACGACGCCGGCAGTGTGCCTCGGCGCTCGCTCACCCTTGGCGGGAAGGGACGCGCGTCGCACGCGCAGATGACTCTTAGCTCCCTCACCGCGCTCGCTCAGGAGTTTACCAGCCCTCGCCAGGCGACGTAAGTGCTCGGCAGAGTAGCCGCTCTCCGCGGCTGCGTCTTGGATTGGCAAGGCTTCGCTGTCCCACGCACGAAGCTCCGCTTCGACCTCGCTTGCGAGGCGGTTGTAGACCGCTGCCACGGCTTCGCAATGATGATCAGCGAACGGTTCGGCTCGGAGACGCCACGCCCCGACCAAAGCACGGAGGCGGTCTACGAGGCTGCGGTTCTGCGCGAGGATTGTCATCGCTCTTCCCGCTACGTCGCTATTGAGGCCAGCGCGTGTCGCCGCGGCATCACGGCTAGACGTCGCACGGCTGCTGGCAGGCCACCCGGATGGAAATCGATCGTGAGCTGGTCGGTGGAAGGCTCACCCTGTCCGTTTCCCGGCAGACAGCTGCGCATGCGATTAGGCGATGCTCCCTGCGTCTCACGCGTGACGGTGATCGCGAGATGGTCGGGCGCTCTTAGAGCCAGCACCTCGGCCAAGAGGGCGCGGTGGTCGTTTCGGATCTCAGCGAACAGCTCGGCCAGCTCTGCATCCCCGGTCGACCGGACGTGTCGCATGGCTCGTTCGAGCCTCCAGCCGAGGCGCGCGAGGGCGCGAAGCAGCCGGTCAGTATCCGCGTGGTGGCGGGCCTTCCGCACGGCGCCGAGCGCGGTCTCACGGATGAAACGCGCCGGGTTCAAGCCACCGGCCTCGGCGCGCGCTGTGATGCGGGTGAGCTCGTCGGGGTGGAGACGGAGAAGCTTGGTTGTGGTACGGCGGCGCGAGGCAGGCATGGATGCTCCCAGGAAGCGGCTCGCTCAGATGGACACTTCTACCTAGAGGTAGTCCTCACCTGGGTGAGCGTGTCACCGTGGGGAGGCGAGGTGACTCCCTCTACAAGGGAATAGTCCCGGATGGGGGTCAGCGTGCCCGGGCCTGGGCTCCTGGAAGGTGAATGGGCGACAGTTCGGCTGGGGAGGAGGCGTCTGCCCTTGAGCACGCGTCAGCGTGCGAATGGGCGGCCTGGCGAGACATCGATGTGCACGTGCACCAGCACGCGCACCGATATCTCGCCACTAGCTTGCACAACGAATAACGACGCGGAAGTCAGTGCACTCCGTGATATCCCGATCCTTTTTGCGCCGGGCTGAGGCTTCCATTGCCCTATACAAGTGGGTTAACCGACCCCACGTGGCAGCCGTGACATCGCGGGCTGAACGACCAACACGGGGGCATACGGCGCGCCAGCTGACCTGATCCGAGTAGAGGGCAGTGATCAAATCGTGAACGGACCGGCTGGCGCGGGCGGCGTTTCGCGGTACGACCGCAGCTGGACGCATGGTGGATGGACGCCATTAGCGACGAACCAACGCCCAGCGGGAGCGCGTTCAAATCCCGCCGTTCCGACTCAACCCACCTTCGGCCCGGTCGTCAATTCGGCGGCCGAGCCGTCGCCCCACCCTACGCCAGCACCTTGCCCTTCCGCCGACGCTGGCGCGCAACTTGTTCCGCGAGAAACACCTTCATCAACGATTGGTATGGCACGTCCCGTTCGTTGGCCAGGGCCTTGAGCTCCTCGAGCAGCGGAACCGGAAGGCGAATAGAGATGGCTGCCGTGGACGGGCGGAGGTCTGGCAAGACCGGCCGGACCGCCTTCCTCCAGTCGAAGTAGTCAGCGGTGTCGTGCTTCGCCCAGAAGCGGCGCTCCTGGTCCTCATCCGCGAAGCGCGGCAACGGCTTTCGCACCGCTCGCTTAGCCTTGCTCATAGATCCTCCGTTCCCGTCGGCTCATGTCTCGGGCCGAGATGACTCGGATCAGAGTCCCCCGGATTGTGAAAACGACTGCTAGCTGGCGCGCTGCGTTGGTTTGTCCCAACGCGGCGTAACGTGGCTCTCGCTGCGAGTGTTCGATGTCTGGCGCCACGAGGAGTGGGCGGTTGAAGAATACCTGCTCGCACTCTCCCTGGGAGACCTGGTGCAGGTCCCAATTCTTGTCCGCGTTGCCGACGTCCCACTGAAAACCGGAGCACTGAACCAGGTCATCGGGAAAACCGGCCACGTGTTATGTATATGCTGAATATATACGCCTGTCAAGCGCCGGAGCGCTTTGCCGCACGATCCCGATCCGTGGGAGAGGCTAGGTTTCCGCTACGCGGCCTCGGGATATGGGCCCTTTGTTTGCCGCAGGACCTGGCCGCCAAATGCCGACGGCGAAACACACAGGAGGTCCGACCATTCCACCATGCCGAGCGTCGCGCAGTCCCGACCCCCTGTACGTGCATCAAGTGGTTAACGCCCTCTCCGATCGCGGTGTCAGACGCCTTCGGCGGCCCATTTGCGCGCACAATCAGGGCAGATGCCGTGACTGAACTCCACGTCGCTGTGCCCGCGCACGTACGACTCGAACTGTTGCCAGCCGCCCTGGTCGGTGAGCACGCGCTTGCAGGTGGCGCAGATCTTGATCAAACCCTGGAGCGTCTTGACCTCAGCCAGTGCGGTCTGGAGCTCGCGAAGTAACGCCTGCTGATTCTCCTCGGCAATCTTGCGCTCGGTGATGTCCACCGACGTTCCCGCCATGCGGACCGGCTTCCCCACCGCGTCCGTCACCACGACGCTCAACGTGTGCATGTGCCGGATTTCGCCGTCCGACCGGACGAGACGCCACTCGTACTCCTCCCTGCGACGTTCGGCGACGCCCCGAGCGATGATCCGCTCCACCCGGTCGCGATCTTCGGGGTGCACACGCGTCACGAACCCGTCGTAGCTGGCCGGGGATCCGATGGGGATACCGAACAGGCGGCACTGCTCATCCGACCAGGTGACGGCACCAGTCGCGATGTCCCACTCCCAGCTGCCGACGTGTGCGATCGCCTGCGCCTCGGCGAGTTGACGCCCGGTGTCTCGCAGCCGCTCCGTCGAGGCCCGGTGCTGGGCTTCACCGTGGCGGGCGACGAGCGACGTGAGGATCGCGAGACCGAGGACGAGCACCGGGTCCCGACAATCCCCAGGCTCCCTAGTGCCGAGGCTGCAACTGCGCCCTCTGACGTCACGAGGTCTGGTGCGCTGACGAACGTCGCCGCCGCCATCCCGGTGTAATGCATGCCCGGAATCGCGAGGCCCATGAGCACCGCGCTACCGAGCTTCGGCCACGTCCACGCCCCCCGCGCTCCGTGGCCGTACTGGAACGCCAGCCACAGGGCCACCGTCGAGACGCCGATCGCGATGAGGACGGAGAGGGTCACCAGAACTGGGTGCCAGCGCGCCGTGGCCGGGAGGCGCATCGCGGCCATGCCGATGTAGTGCATCGCGGCGATCCCCGAGCCCATTACGAGGCTGCCCACCGCCGTGCGCGCCAGGCTGAGACGCTCGCGGCTCGCCACGTGGAGGGCCACGACCGATGCCAAGATAGCGGCGAGGAGGGATAGCGCGACGGTGGGAGCGTGGTACAAGACAGCTACCGGTAGGCGGAACGCGAGCATTCCCGTGTAGTGCATGGACCAAATACCCAGGCCCATCGCGCAGGCGCCACCGACTAGCCAAGCCGCTCGGGGCCGCCCGCGCGTTGCCGTGACCCGGGCCGCGATGTCGAGCGCGGCACCGGCCGCGAGGATGGCGATCACGACGGAGAGCGCAACCAGCCAGAGGTCGTAGCTGCCGGTGAGCACCGTCATGTCGAGTCCAGCACCTCGCGCACCTTGCGCGCGAGGGCGGCGGGCGTGAACGGCTTCTGGAGGAATTTGAGGCCTGGCTCGAGCATCCCGTGGTGAACAATCGCGTCGTCCGTGTAGCCGGACACGTAGAGGACACGCGTCTCGGGGCGCGATTGGGCCAGTCGGCGCGCCAACTCGCGACCACTCGCCCCGGGCATCACAACGTCCGCCACCAACAGGTGAATCGGGCCCTGACGGGCCGCCGCCACCGCGAGCGCCTGCTCTGCACTCTCAGCGTCGAGCACCGTGTAGCCGAGCTTTGCGAGCAACCCCTTGGTGAGCGGACGCAGGATCTCGTCGTCCTCAGCGAGAAGGATGGTCTCCGTGCCGGTGAGCGTCGCTGTCTCGCGGGGCGACGCTTGCGGCTCCGCCGGGGCATCCACGCGCGGCAGGTACAACTTGAACGTCGTGCCGTGACCAGGCTCGCCGTACACCCAGACATAGCCACCCGATTGCTTCACGATTCCGTAGACCGTCGAGAGGCCGAGCCCGGTGCCTTTGCCCTTCTCCTTGGTTGTGAAGAACGGTTCGAAGATGCGTGCTTTGGTCTGGGCATCCATCCCCACGCCCGTATCGCTCACGGCGAGCATCACGTACCGCCCCGGGATGACCGCCTGATGCAGCTCGGCGTACTGCTCAGTCAATTCCGCGTCCGCCGTCTCGATCACGAGCTTACCACCGGTCGGCATGGCGTCCCGCGCGTTACTGCGAGGTTCATGATCACCTGCTGGAGCTGCCCTGAATCGGCCCGCACGTTCCCCGCATCGCGCGCCAGAATGAGTCGGAGCTCGACGTCCTCGCCGACCAGGCGCCGCAGCATCTTGTCCACGTCATCGACCAGATCGTTGACGCTTAGTACCATTGGCGCGAGCACCTGCTGACGGCTGAACGCCAACAGCTGACGGGTGAGCGCCGAGGCGCGTGTGGCAGCCTTGCGGATCTCCTCGAGGTCCTGGCGGGCGGGACTCCCCGCAGGGAGCTCTTCGGTAAGCAGGTCGGCGTAGCCGAAGATCGCCGTGAGAACGTTGTTGAAATCGTGCGCGATGCCCCCCGCGAGCCGCCCCACCGCTTCCATCTTCTGAGCCTGCAGGAGTTGGCGCTCGAGCGACCGGCGTTCCGTCACGTCCCGGGCGTTGATCACCACCCCCCGCACGACGGGATCGTCCAGCAGGTAGCGCCCGATGGCTTCGAGCGAGCGGTACGTGCCGTCCTTGTCGCGGACGTGCAGCCCGAGCAGGCGGCCACCCTGTCCCGTCGCGACTCCCTCGGCGAACACCCGCAGCGCGGGTCCGATCTCGTCGGGGTGCACCAGGTCGAAGATGTGTTGCCCGACGAGCTCCTCCGCGCCATAGCCCAGCAGCGGAAGCACCGAGGGGCTCGCGTAGCGCACGGCGCCGTCGGCGTCGAGCACGGCGATGATGTCCATCGCCTGCTCGATCAGCGACTTGAAGTACTCCTCGCGCTCGCGCAGCTGTCGCTTCATGCGCTCGCGCTCGAGCGCTCCGCGGACCGCGGGCCCGAGACGGGTCAGCCGGCCCTTCAGGATGTAGTCCACAGCACCCGCCTTCATGTACTCGACCGCGGTTTCCTCGTCCAGCGAGCCGGTGAGAAGAATGAAGGGCGCGTGGGGCGCGCGCGCGCGCGCGAGCTCGAGCGCGGCCACGCCGCTGAACTGCGGGAGCTGGTGATCGGAGACGATGATGTCGGGATGGAACTCGCGCAGCGCGCGCTCGAAGTCGGGACGCGTCACCACGCGTCGCGCTGTGAAATCGAGCTCCGCTCTGCGAAGCTCCACCTCGACCAGCTCGGCGTCGGCGTCGTTGTCTTCGAGCAGGAGAATGCGCACCGTCATGCCGCAAGGGTAGCGGCGCGCAACGGGCGGCGAAGTTGCAAAAAGCCCCGAGTTGGGCGGGGGCGACTACCTAGAATTCAGGCCGCACGAGCCCGACCTGGATGGCGTAGCGGACCAGACTGGCCACGCCATGGATGCCGAGGCGGTCCATGAGCTCGGTGCGGTGAGTCTCCACGGTCTTGAGGGCGACGTTGAGGCGGCTCGCGATTTCCTTGTTCGAATGACCTTCGGCGACGAGCTGAAGCACCTCTCGCTGCCGGGGTGTGAGCACCGCGTCCGGGCTCGCGCCCTGCATGTACGTCGCGACGACACGCTTGGTCAGTGAGGGGCTCAGCCAGGTGTCGCCGCGGGCGACGGCGCGCAGCGCCAGCTCCAGCTCGCGCCGGTCGGAGTTCTTCAGCAGATAGCCCGCCGCGCCGGCGACGAGCGCGCGACGGACCGACTCGTCGTCCCCGTGCATCGAGAGGATGATGACGCGCGTGTTCGGGTGGTCGTGCGCGATCCGTCCGACCACCTCCAGCCCGTTGAGCTCTGGCATGGAGATATCGAGCAGCGCAATGTCGGGCTTGCGCTCGCGGACGAGCCGCAACGCCTCGCGGCCGTCGCCGGTTTCCGCCACGACCTCGATGCCCGGCAGCTCGCCGAGGAGCGCGCGCATCCCCGCGCGCACGAGGGCGTGGTCGTCGGCGAGTAGGACGCGCAGCGAGCTCATGCGTCGCCTCGGGCCGTAAGCGGCAGGCGTGCGCGGATAGCCGTGCCCCGGCTGGGCGTCGAGTCGATGTCCAGGTCGCCGTCGGCGAGGGTGACGCGCTCCTGCATGCTGAGCAGGCCCTGGCTCCCTCCCTGCGCGGCGCGCCGGCGCGCGGCGGCGACGTCGAAGCCCTGGCCGTCGTCGCGCACCGTCAGCAGCAACGTGCCGTTCGCCTCGCTGAGCTCGACCTCGACGAGCCGAGCCTGCGCGTGACGGACGACGTTCGTGAGTGCCTCCTGCGCGATGCGGAAGCACGTCGTTTCCACCGCGATCGGTGGCCGGCGCGCGAGCGGGGCGAGCGCGAGGCGGAAGTCGAGCCCGGCGCGCTTGGCTTCGCGCTCCACGTACCAACCCAGCGATGCTTCCAGGCCGAACTCGTCGAGCAGCGGGGGGCGCAGGTCCTGGGCGAGCTCGCGCATCCGCGCGATCGCGCCGTCGACGAGCGCGATGGTCTCGGCGTCGTCGCGATCACTCCGCTGGAGGTTCAGCTTCAGCGCGGTGAGCACCTGTCCAAAGTCATCGTGCAGCTCGCGGGCGACGGCGCGGCGCTCCGCTTCTTGCGCCTCGATCAGCTTGCGCGACAATGCCTCCTGCTGCCGCGCGCGGCGCGCGAGCTCCTCCTCGGCCAACTCTTCCAGCGCCGACTGCCCGACGACGTACCGTGAACCCGGGCTTGCTTCCTGCGACGCACTTCCCCGCGCCATCGTCAAGATCCCTTCCTTATTTACTGCCCAAGCAACGATCGGCGCGTTGTCGAGCACCCATTGGAGGAGGCTCTGGGTTGCCCGCAACGATTCCTCCGCGCCCCGGCGCTCGATCGCCACCGCCACCTCGGCGGACACGAATTGAAGAATGCGCTTTTCCCGCTCGCCGAAGCGGATGCTTTCGGTATAGCTCTGGATGACGAGTACGCCGATCGTATTGGCCCCGCTCTTGAGCGGAATGCCCAGCCAGTCGAGCGAAGCGGCGCCAAGGAGATCAACCTCGCCGCGTTGCTCGAGCTCCCGCTGCCGGTCCGGGCCGACCAGCTCCGGCTGACCGGTGCGCAGGACGTACTCCGTGAGGCCGTGATTCAATCGGCGTGGTGGTGGAGCGGACTCGCGCTCATCGACGAAATACGGGAAGGTCAGCGTGTCGCCAGCCGCGTCGTACAAGGCGATATAGAGGTTCGGCACTGGCATCAGATCGCCGAGGATCCGGTGAATGGACGAAAAGAGCTCGTCCAGCGAGTAAGTGCTCAACACCGCCTCCGCGATCCGATACGCCGCGCGCTGCGCCTCCTCCGCCTGGCGGCGGTCGGTGACGTCGCGGCAGGTGACGACAATCGCTTCGACCGCCGGGTCGTCGAGCCGATTGATGCCGGTGGCTTCGAGATAGCGCCACGAGCCCTCTTTGTGGCGCACCCGGAATTCCGCGCGCGTCGGCCCTGTCGATCGCGTTAGAAGATCCCGAAACAGGGCGTGCACCTGCGCGAGGTCGTCCGGATGAACCAACGCGAATGTCGCCCGCCCCAGGTTCTCGCCCGGAGCGTATCCCAGCACTGAGCTGGCCGCCAGGCTCGCGTACAGCAGCTCCCCCGTCGGACCGACCAGCATGATGACGTCCACGCTCTGTTCGACGAGTGTGCGGAACCGCCGCAGCGCAGCCATTGGGTCGAGCGGTTCGCGATGGGAACTGGGCATGCAGATTGGCGGCCTCTAGCGTGGTGGTGGACCGAACGTCATCGTATGCTCGATTATCCTGAGCGAGCGACAGTCTAGACGCTGGGGACGTGGGGTTCCAATACTCGTTCGCTGGGACTTCGATAGCGGGTGTGCATGGCCGGAGCAGCGGTGCACCTGCGGTACTTGCGGTACTTCGTGGCTGTCGGGGAGACGCGGAACCTGAGTCGCGCCGCCGCGCAACTGCACGTGGCGCAGCCCGCGCTGTCGCGCCAAATCCGCGATCTGGAACGCGAGCTGGGCGTCGAGTTACTCGAGCGCCATCCCAAAGGCGTCACACCCACTCCCGCCGGCGAAGCCCTGATCCACGGCGCACCCCGCATTCTGGCGAACACGGCGATCGCACTCGAGCGTGCCGAAGCGACCGCGGCGGGTCGGCGGGGTCGCGTTGTGCTCGGCGCCTTACGCGCGTTTTTCGCGCTTGGGTTACCCAGTGCCGTCCAGGAGGAGCTGAGACGCGACCATCCGGAGATCGCGCTGGTACTGCAGGACCTCGATCAACCGGAGCTGTTCGAACAGCTGCACGCCGGTGTGATCGACCTCGGGCTCGGCGCGGCCCCTGCACCGCATGGTGCCGCCATTATCGTCGCGCCTCTGTGGGAGGAAACGGCCGATCAGGCTCTCGTACCCACTGCGCACGCGCTCGCTCGGCATTGCGGAGTGACCGTGAGCGGATTGGGCGATCTGCCGTTGGTCCTGCCGAAGCACGGCTATTCCGACGGAGTATTCGAGCGCGTGCTCGGCGCGTTGCGCGCAGGCGGCCTGCGGTCACCACTGATGATCGTCGAGGGCACTATTCAGGACGCGCACATGGCAGTGGCGGCGGGCCGCGGATGGGCGTTGGTGACCCGGGCACGCGCGCTGGCGCCTCCCGGGGGCACCAGCACCGTTCCGATCGAGGGGTTCGAGTTCAAGGTTCTCACGTACGCGATGTGGCGTCGGAGCGAGCGACGGCCTGTCGTTCGGACTGCGCTCGACAAGTTGCTCGAGGTGGTGCGACGCCGACCGGGCGCACGTGTGGTGATTCAGTCGCAGCTGCTGCCGCCAGCGGGAGCCGGCTCGACGCGGCGGAGCAGCGGGGGCAGGGTGCCTCTGATGGTCGAAATCCGGCATCTGCGGGCGTTACTTGCGGTCGCTGGGGCCAGGAGCATCGGCCGGGCGGCGGAGCAGCTCGGCGTCGCACAACCGAGCGTGTCACGGCAACTCAACGAGTTGGAGCACGCCGTCGGCGTCCCACTCCTAGAACGCTCCGCCCGGGGAGTGATCCTAACGCCGGCCGGCGCCTCCCTGGCAGAGGATTGTCCGGAGCTGCTACTGTCGCTGGAACAGTTGTTTGAAGAAGCAACGCGGGCGCGGCGAGGGATGGAGGCTCGGTGCGTGGTCGGCGCCGTGGCGACCACGGTGACCAGCGCGATCCTGACCGGAATGCTGACCGAGTGCGCGGCTCGCTACCCTGAGGTGCGGGTGATGATTGAGGAAATGGCAAGCCCCCTCCAGCCGCCGGCACTGACGCGAGGCAAGATCGATCTGGGCCTGGCCCATTCATACGTCGGTGTGGGTGGCGACCAAGCATTCGCGCACCATCGCATTGCCGAGGATCGCGTGGATGCCGCGCTGCTCAGCTCAGGTCACCCGCTCGCTCAACGCCGCAAGCTCGAAGCGGCGGACCTGGCCGATGTGCCATTTCTATTCCCGGAGCGCGCGTTTCACCCGGGGCTGTATGACCTGGTCCTGCGGGCGCTCGATTCGATCGGCCTCACACCGCGCATTGATGCGACGTACGATGGCCTCCCC
>Ga0209161_10000121_pt1 | contig 57171 bp, 57 predicted proteins | sample GraSoiAngelo_155_FD_186169 | JGI IMG/M metagenome (GOLD analysis project Ga0209161, IMG submission 186169) | Grasslands soil microbial communities from the Angelo Coastal Reserve, California, USA - 14_1009_13_30cm (SPAdes) (version 2) | ecosystem: Environmental > Terrestrial > Soil > Grasslands... | reverse complement strand
GACGAGCGGCATTCGGTTGGGGACGCCAGCAGTCACTACGCGGGGGTTCGGCGTCGCAGAGATGGAGCGGGTGGCGGAGTTGATCGACGAGGTGTTGGTGAAGCGGGATGAGGCGACGGTGCAGAAGGTGAAGCAGGAGGTGCGGGAGTTGGTGGAGGAGTTTCCGTTGTATGCGAAGGGGGTGGGGGTAGGGTGAGAGCTTAGCGGCTGGTGCCTCGCATGCTCAATTGGTGCTCCAAAATCCAAACCTTCAGTTAACGGCTTCGGCTAGGTATCACGTTTACAGAGCGCGCACCAGTGCTCCTTCTCTTCATCAATGTGGCTCCACGCGTGGTTGTATGCTAAGGTTCAATTCCGCCCAACCGCGACGGCCACTCGGGGCGGGGGAGCCTCCGCTGGGAGAAGGGCTACGATTTCAGATCGGTCGGTATCCGGCAGCTTCCCGGCGTCACGGCTTACGTTCGCGATCAGGAGCTGAAGCACGGCCCACCGAAACCGTCCAGACCGATAAGCCCTTCAGGGCTCGCGTAGTCGCCGAGCCGGCGCTTCAGCGCACGGATCACATCCCAACTCCACGGTTCCCTCTTTCCTCGAGATCTGACGACCGAGCCGTCATGTTCGCCGTGCCCTAAAGGGCCGGCTGGGCCACTGCGCGCGTCCTGAAGGACGCCGCACGCGTTCGTTTGGTTGGGAACCTTCGATCTCGTTCGATATCCTCGGCGCATGCCGTTCCGTTTCTACGCCCACCTCTCGTGGACGACCTGGGCTCGCCTCCCGCTTATCGACGAGCAGGTTGCCCACTTCCTCGGTCCGTTCCTCCTCGCCGAGGCGAAACGGCACGGCGCGCGCGTTGTGGAGATCGGGGTCGTGAGTGACCACGTCCACCTGCTACTCGAGCTTCCTCCCGTCTACGACGCGCCCCGGCTGGTCCAGGGTCTCAAGGGGGCGAGTGCGCGTCTCGCGAACCGCGACGGCCACGCTTCGCGCGGAGGGCTTCCCCTTCAGGGCTCGCGTCTTTGCCGAGCCGGCGCTTCAGCGCACGGTCAAATCTCAAAACAGTCCCGACCTTCTCCGGCTCCCGCCCGCACGCTGGCTTGACCCGGCACCGTCGCCGAGCATAGAATGCCAGTGCGTTGCGAGTGTTCTGCGTGATGATTCCGTCACGCAAGAAGGCCGCGGAGCAATCCGCGGCCTTTGCATTGCCATGAGTTCAAACGGCGCTTCCAGGAGCCACACCAGTGCCGTGTCGAAGCTCACCAGCACGACTCCCGATCTGTTGCGATATTTCACGGTGTAGACGAACCGGTCGCCCTAGCCGACAGGGGACATCGTCATGCGCACACTGCGAATCTCCATCGCCACGCTGCTGCTCGCATCATCCGCCTACGCGCAACGCGCGACACGCCCGGCGTCGACGGACCCCTGGGAAGTCACCGAGCTGACCAACCCGCCATCGCTGACATTGGAGCTTCCGGCGCTCAACACCGTGCGGGCCGCGGGGGGGGCGGGGGGGGCGCGCGCGGCGGCCTTTGAGGTGCGCCCAGTCCTCCTCGTGCGCTGCCAGGACGGGCAGCTCGACGTGTTCGTGGCGGCGGGATCGGTCCTGGACTCGGACGACAACGTCCTGACGCCGGTGCGCCTGCAGTGGGGCAGCGAGCCCCCGGCGGAAAGCCGGTGGAGTCGCTCGACCGATTCGACGTCGGCGTTCGCGCCTGATCCGCGCGCGCTGTTGCGGCAGCTCGTGTCCAGCCCGGACCTGCGGATCGAGATCCGCCTCTCTGGGAAATCGGCACAGCTCATCCGCTTCAACGCCCGTGGACTCGAGCGGCACATGTCGCAGGTCGATGCGGCGTGTCCGCCTGGCGGCAACGGGGATGCGCGGGCCGCCGATCAGGTCTACACGGAGGCCGCTGTCGATGAACGCGCGGAGATCGTCTCCGCGCCGCCGCTCGAGTACCCGCCGGCGCTGCAGCACGCCGGACTGCAAGGACGGGTGACGGTACAGGCCGTCATCGACACACTCGGCCGCGCGGAGCCCGCCTCACTGAAGGTTATCGCGCGACCAAATACCGCATTCGACGAGTCGGCGCGCGCCTACGTCCTGCATGCCGCGTTTCGACCGGCCCGCGTCAAGGGACGGGCGGTGCGCGTGCTGATCAAAGTGCCGGTCGATTACAGGATCCAGTGAAGCCGTGCACGCCCCAAAGCAAAAGGCCGCGGATCTCTCCGCGGCCTTTGCGCATCTACGTCCAGTGTTAGGAGCGCGTAACGGTGAACACGCCGCAGGCGGTGAACTCGATCGTCACCGTCATGGTCCTACTGTTCCGTACCACGACGGCCGTGATCTTGCCCGCATCGAAGCGCGGCGCGTTGCTGCAGCTCGCATTGTAGTGGAGCGCCGGGTTCGTCGTCACCGTGAGTGAGTAGGAGTTCTGCCCCCGCGTCCAGGACGAGCTGCCGTTCACCGACCAGGTGCCACTCGGCAGAAGCGCGTTCGGCATGATCGAGCCCGCCACGTCGGCCGTGAAGATGGACTCCCAGGTCCGCACGTGCTCCGCGCTGTAGCCGTTCGCGTACACGTAATCGGTGCGGAAGTTGGTCTCGCTGCTGCGCAGCGTCGTGCCGTCATGAGACGCCATGCGCGTGCCGTTGTAGGTCACGGATGACTTCGCACCGGACACCAGGTTCACGCTGACGCGCTTGAAGTCCGTGAACACTCGCTCGACCGCGTGGTCTGCAATCGATTTCGTCGGGTCGATCAGGTCGATCGTGCCCGAGAGCGAATCGAGCGCGAGCGGATAGGAGATGACGCATCCGGCGTAATCAAACCGCACCGAATCCGGGACCCCGTCGTTGTCCGCGTCGGTGACCGGCGAGGGACTCTTCGCCGGGATGCACTGCGTGGCCATGCTCGAGCCCGCTGGCGCGGACGCATTGACGGGCGCCGTCGCCACGGCGCCGTTCGAGCCGTCCATCGTCGCCGTCACCATCTCTCCGACGACGTCGCCGACGACGGTGTTCGCGAGACTTTCGGCTTGGACTTGCGACATGATGGGCGCGGCGGGTGTAGTGGTGTCGTTGTTACAGGCCGTAACGCCCAGGGCAAGGGCGACGGCGGTTCCGAGCGCGAGTAGCGATGAGCGTACGGTACGCATTGCGTATCCTCCAGGAAGTCACGGGCGCTAGGGACGAGTTACAGCTGTTGGGTTTGGGACGCGCGCGGTCACAGTGTTGTTAAGCCAGCGGAGCATTCTTGATGCGTGCACATTGAGTTTGTGACCAACCGCATGACGTATCAGGTCGTCCTCCGCAGCCTCCTTTGGACGCTCCTCCTGCCTGGCATGGTCGCGGGTTACATCCCGTGGCGATTCTATGGATTGTCGCACGTTCATGTCGACGTCACGAACCCCCTGACCATCCTCGCGCTGCTCCTCATCGCCGCAGGCGTGGTGCTGCTCCTTGCGTGCATCTGGGAGTTCGCCGCGCGCGGCAAGGGCACGCTGTCGCCGCTCGATCCAACGAAAGAGCTGGTCGTCCAGGGACTCTATCGCTACGTGCGCAATCCGATGTACCTGAGCGTCAGCACGATCGTGCTCGGCGAGGCGCTGCTGGCGCGCTCGCGCGGCCTCGTCGTGTACTGGGCGATCTTCTTTGTCATCGTCAATCTGTTCGTGCGACTGTACGAGGAACCGACGCTGCGGTGGCAATTCGGCGAGTCCTACGAGCGCTACCAGCGGCAGGTGGGACGATGGCTGCCGCGGATCGGAGCGTGAGATAGCGCACCAAGCTCACAGAACGGGGTAATTAGCTTCGAATCAGAGGCCTTCGGAGCCGCTTTGCGACCGTTCGCCGTCGTTTTTGTGGTCGTCGCGCTTTCGTCACCGCTGCCCGCGCAGAACCGTCACTGCGGGCCCGCCGCGAAGCCAGCGACCCTCCCGCCCGTGAGCGCACTCCTCGATTCCGCACGCATCGTTCACGGGCTCTCGGCGAGTGTGCTGGCTCCGAACGGTGTGGTGCTGAGCCTGGTCTACAGCGAGTCTGACTCGTTTCCGCAGATCCACGTGCTCGACGCGTCGATCGACAGCGCCGGGCTCTTGCTCGCAAACGCCGTCGTGCCGCAGAAATCGAAGCAACCGTGGGCGCTGCGCCTGCGCATCGCCGGGGTGCGCGGGGACTCCGGGACCGATGCGGTGGCGCTGACGCTCGAGCGCTCGGTCTATTGTCCGCCCGTCCTCGTCACGCGTCCCGAGCTCAGAGACCTTCTCCTCGTCCAATCACACCCGGGTGATCGCGTGATGCCGAACCTGAGCTTCCGGATCAACGCCGACGTGATCATCGCGCCCACCGGCCTCGTCTCAGAGGTGCGCCTGTCGCAGTCATCCGGCTTGCGTGACTTCGACGACCAGCTGGTGCAGACGCTGCGGATGCGCCGCTACCTCCCGGCGCTGATCGATGGGTTTCCGATTATGAGCTGGTGGCGCACTGACGGACGGACGATGCAGCTGTAGCTGAGCCCTGCGTGCGAGTCCTCGATTCCTTCTCCACCGCCCGCCTGCGCGCCGAGCGCCTCACCACGGCGCATTTCGCGGACATCCGCGCCATGGACCGCGATGCGAAATACATGGCGCTGCTCGGCGGTCCCCGCAGTCAAACGGAGACGCGCGCCTACATGGCGAAGAACCTCCGGCATTGGGACGAGCACGGCTACGGACTCTGGATCTTGCGGGATACCGACGGGCGGGTCGCCGGTCGCTGTGTGCTCCGCCATCTCGACGTCGACAGCACGGACGAAGTGGAGCTGGGGTACGGGCTGCACGAGCAATACTGGGGCAAGGGACTCGCCACCGAAGTCGCGAAGAAGCTGCTCCGGCTCGGTCTGGACGAGGTACGCTGGCTGTCGATCGTCGCCATCACGCGCCACGACAACCTCGCCTCGCAGCGCGTGCTCGAAAAGACTGGCTTGGTCTACGAGCGCGAGGTGGAGCACGATGGCGTGCCCCACCTGCTGTATCGATCCGACGTCACGCTCCGACCTTGATCTCCCGCGCCAGCAACTTCCCACTGGCGTCGACGATCGCCTTCACCTCCACCGTCTGACCGGTGTGTAGGTCAGCGAGTGTGATGTGCGACTCGCCCGACCCCTCCTGCTCAATCTGTGTATTGGCGTCGATTATGACCACGCGGCCGCTCACTGTGATGTTGTCGGTGCCGATCGCATCGATCGTTCCGGTGAACTCGGCCTCGATTTCTTCATCTACTTCGCGCTCGAACTTGACCTCAGTCGCGCGGATCACCGGAGCCGCGCCACTGCCCGACACCAGGACGCCTTCACCTTCGGCATCGATCTCCGGCGCCGGCGTTGCCGCGCACGCTGTTTTCACGTCAGCCAGGCTCAGATGCTCGTCACCGTGCTCGCCCTCGCCTTCGACCTGCGTGTGCTCATCGACCATCACCTGCGCGCCACTCTTCAAGAAGAAGGAGGAGGCATCGATCGGCTTCGCGCAGTCGACCAGGCCTTCAAACTCAGCCTTCACTACGCCGGGGTTCATCGCCTTCAGCTCCGTCTCGGCGGCGATTCCCACCGTCACTCCGAGCACCTTCAAGCAGCCGGTCGGTGTCACGCCCAGCACCGCCAGGGTGCAGTCGCCGTCGCCGGCCGCGACGAGGTTCGCCTTGGTGACGTTGATCTTGAGCTTCGGGCGCTCCACATCGGGCTTGAGCTCGAGCCTCGTGGCGGGGAACGGGTCGCCGGGCCCGAGCGCGAGTGGAGTCAACGGCGAGCGCTCGGCTCTGACGCCGAGTAAGACCGCCGGGCTCTGGCCGAGCGCGGCGTGGACGCGGTCGACGAACTGCTGGAACGTCAAGCTCGTGTCGTCACCGGTCTCGAACGCCGTGCTCGACGTGAATGTCACTCTGAAGCCCGGCGCGAGCGTGAGCGTTCCGCTACTACCGCCGGCGTCGACGGTCGCTGCGCTGATCTGGCCGCGTACGGTTTCGCGGTCATCCAGCTCCTCGTGGTCCTCGACGTTCACCTCTCGGGCCACAAGGCCGGTCGGCGGGAGCTCGATCTCCGCCCGCGCCGCCCCGGTCGCCGGGAGGCCCTGCAGCGTGTTCTGTAGATCTGGGAACGTGATTTGACGGGAGAACTGGGGGGAGTTGGCGCTCGGACCGCTGCCATCGCTGCACGCTGCGAGTCCAACACCGGCGAACGCCAGCAGAACGTACAGATTGCGCATGAGCTGACTCTCCTTTCGTGTCGACATACGAGCCTCGTCTGGTTGAGTAAGCACTTTAGGAAGACCCGCATAGCGTGTGCCTGGGAGAAGTCTCGTCATCAACGAGATTTTTTCGGCTGAACATTGCGCCAAAACGAGCCACGCTGTTCCACGACGAGTCGCTGACATCGATCACAGCGGCTTGGGTCAGATGTCGCGCGCGAGAATCGGTGTGGGACCCGGTTCGCGGATTCGGACAAACGGCGCTAGCTCTAACGCTCCTCTCGTACCGGAAGGCCGTCATGACCAGCCGCTCGCTGCTGTTCGCCGCTGCATTCCTGACTCTCAGCGTTCCGCACACCGGCAACGCCCAGGTTCCCGCGGACCTACGCGCCGCTACACGCGCTCGCAACCACGCGGTCGCGCAAGCCGACGCGACGACTTGGGACAAGCTGACGACGGACAGTTTCATTGTCGTCTTCCCATGGGGCACAATGACCAAAGCGCAGCGCTCGGCCCAGATCAAGCAGCAAAAGCCGAGTTCCGAGTCTCCGTTCCAACACGAGCAATTTCAGCGGGTGGGCAACGCATTCCTCCATCGCTACGACATCCAGAACGGGTCTATCCTGGAGGTATGGGTCAAAGACCGTGGCACGTGGCGCGTCGCCACCGTGCAAGCCACTGTCCTCGACCCCGACTCTGCGGCCGTCCATCAGGCCATCACCGCCGCGAATGCGCGCTTCATCGACGCCTTTAAACGTGCGGATCCCGCCACACTCACAGCCAACTACACCGACGACGCGGTCCTCATGCCGCCCAACATGCCCGCCTGGGAAGGCCGCGCCGGCATCAGCCAGGGCTTCACCAGCTTCCTGGCGCAATTCAGTCTCGTGGACGCACGACTCGATACCAAGGATGTCATCCTCAGCGGCGACTACGCGATCGAGCGTGGCACCTATACCTGGACGCTCCACCCGAAGACCGGTACCGGGGGGGGGGCCGATATCGTCGACAGCGGGAAATACTTGACGGTGTGGGAGCGGCAGGAGGGCGGGTCCTGGAGAATCATCCGCGACATCAACAACGCCGATCGGCCCGGGGCGATGTGAAGCAAAAGGCCGCGGAGCAATCCGCGGCCTTCGTATTCGCGCCCCCCCCCCCGACAACCGGGTTTACTGCGCGCCGGTCGCCGTCGTGTTCGCCAGCTCCGTCACCACGCCGGTGAGCGTCCGCACCTTCGCCTGATCACTCGAGCTTGCGGCATCCTGCCCGAGCGAGCTCGCCAGCTGCGTGAGCGCAGCGCGCCGAGCCTGGCCCTGAGTCTTCTCAGCGCGCGCAAGCTCCTGCCGCACCAGCTTCACGCGCTCAACCGACAGGCCCTGCGAGCGCTCGAGCTGATCGACATACGCGCGCGCGAGGACGAACGTGGCAGGCCACGTGATCTTCGGCTGATCCTGGTCGTTGAAGTAGTCGAGATGTACGCTCCTCGCGGCATCGATCTCGTTCTTCGAGAGCAAGCCGCTCGGCGTGAGCTCGAAGACGTCGAGCCCGCGCCCGATCTCCGAGCTGTAGATGTAGCCGTTGTACCAGTACGCCGACCACGTGCCGGCGTTGCCCATCTGTGTCGCGTCCACGGGGCCCCGATCGAAGAACGCGATCTCCTTGGGATGTGCGGCGTCGGTCCAGTCGAACATCGAAACGCCGCCCTGGTACCACGACTGCACCATGATATCGCGCCCCGGCACCGGAATCAGTGAGCCGTTATGCGCGACGCAATTTTCGAGCGGGGTCTGCGGCGCCAGCATCTTGTAATAGCTCTGGAACGTCATCTTGCCGTTGTCGAGCGTGAAGATCGCGTCCGCGCCCCACTGGGGCTTGTCGAACGAGCGGCACTTCGGCTGGCCGCCGCCGCCCCACTCGTCGGTGAACAGGATCTTGGTGCCGTCGTTATTGAACGTCGCGGAGTGCCAGTACGAGAAGTTCGAGTCCGACACCGCGCCGATGCGGCGCGGATGCGCCGCGTCGCGAATGTCGAGCAGCAGCCCGTAGCCGCCGCACGCGCCACCTGCCAGGCCAATCGCCGGATAGACCGTGATGTCGTGGCATTGATTGGGACCGGTGCGCGCGCGGTTGAGTTGGAACATGCGATCGACGATGCCCTGAACACTCGTGCGCAGCGTGGCGCTGTCGGCCCCATTGGCTGCCGTCCGGCCGTTGGTCTTCGCGATGCTATCGAGCAGCGGCCGCGTGAACCGCCCGCCGATCGGCCGCTCCATCCCGAACAACGTGATGACGAACCCGCCCGCGGCGCGCGCCGAATCCGCCGCGCGCTTGGCTTCGACGATATCCTCCTGCTCCTCCCCGTGCACCGGCGGCGCCGAAAGCGAGTCGAAGATGCGCGGCGAGCTCACGATCGCGGCCGTCTGCGGCGCGGCGAGCGGGACCTTGATCACTTCGATCCGGAACAGCGAGCTGTTCGGATTCGAGTCGGGCGACTGCCGCACGCAGCCCGGCAGCTCGGTCGGCGAGCGCACCGGCGCGGAGCCGGAGACGTAGACGTAGACGTTCGCGGTGTCGTTCGGATCGATGACGACGGTGTGGGTGTGCGACCCGCGGCACGTCTGCACGTTCGCGATGTACTTGGGATTGGCGATGTCGCTGATGTCGAAGATGCGGATGCCGCGCAGCCGGTCGTGGGAGACCGAATCGCGCACGCCGGTGCCGAGGCAATCCAGCCGGCCGCCCGTGCCTTCACCGGAGACGAAGAGCAGATTCCGGTACACCGAGACGTCGCTCTGTGACGCGGGGCAGTAATACGCCTTTTTCAGCGTCGGATGACCGGGCGTCGAGATGTCCCAGACCTGGTAGCCGTCGTAGTTGCCCTGAATGACGTAATTCTTGTAGAACGCGAGATCGGAATTCGTCGAGCTGTCGAACGGCGAGGGGGACGGGTTGTTCGAGACGAGCCGCATATTCCATTGCGCTTGGCCCGCGTCGTAGCGGCCGGGCTTCAGGCCCACGCGCGGATCCGGCGTTGGAGCGACCGTCGCGTTGTTCCCGCCGCCCCCCCCCGAGGCGCAAGCGGTGAGCGACACGACGGCGAATGCGTGGAGCAATGTGCGCGAGCGTTTCATTGCCTAATCCTATTTGGGTGTGGTTGGTCCGAAGAGGTCGGCGGCGAGCATGCGCTGCATCCGCTCGATTTCCGTTGTCTGATCGGCGAACGCGCCGGTCGCAAACTTGTAGACCGGCTCCTCCTCGCCGCCGCTCGCTGCGAACAGCTGGTTCACCATCGTGATTGCGCCCTCGTGATGCTGAATCATGAAGCGCAGGAACAGCGCATCGAAGTCCGGCCCGCGCGCCGTATCGAGCTGCGCGAGCTGGTTCGCCGTGAGCATCCCGGGCATCATGTGCGTCGAATCCATCTCCGGCATCATCACGCGCTCAGGATCGAGGTGCGGCACCGCTTCGTGCCGGTTGGCGAGCCAGCGCGACAGCAGAGCGATCTCGTCGGTCTGCGCGGCCACGATGCGCTCGCACAGCGTGCGCACCGACGGGCCGGCGCCGTGGGATGGCGCCCACCCCGCGATCAGCACGGCTTGCGCGTGATGATAGATCATGCCCGACATGAACCGCACGTCGGCGGCCGTGTAGTCGCGAGGTGCCTGGGCTGCGGCGGGCGAGACACGAACGATGGCAGCGGCAACGAGCCACGGAATGAAACGCGTCATGCGTGGTTGGATTCTATCACCTCTCCCGCGTACTGCAATGTCGACAATGTCGCCCGGTTACGGCCATCTTCAACCTATGACCAAAACCACACAGTTCGTCGCGCTCGTCGCTGCGTTACCCCTCCTCGCGTGCACCAGCCGCGGATCCACCGGTGCGGCCGCCGACAGTGCCGCCGTCCGCGCTGCGTCCCAGCATTACGTCCAGGCCTGGATTCAAGGCGACACGGCGGCCGCATTGGGGCTCGTGTCGAACGACATCCGGATCCTGATCTCGGGAGTGCCCGATATCGTTGGACCCGAAGCGACCCGAAAGCTGTTTGCGGACGAGATGGCGACCTACGATGTCCCGCTCCTGAAGCTCGATCATCAGGACGTGATCGTCAGTGGCGATCACGCGATCGACATCGGGACCTACGAGGAAATCCAGGTGCCGAAGAAAGGGGGCGCGCCAATTCAGGGCCGGGGTCGGTTCATGACGATTTGGCGGCGGGAAGGCGGGGAGTGGAGGATCACGAGGTACATGCTGAACGAGTTGCCTGCGGCTCCATCTACGGCTCCAGCGACCAATCGATGATCGACGGGGTATTGTTTCGAGACTTGACGTCGAGGTTGTATGCGCTTCGCTGCCGTCGCAGCCGTGCTGTTCATGACATCGACTCTGCCCGCCTCGCTCCCCGGTCAGCGCAAGGACTGCAAAGAGACGAGGTTTCCCGAGCAACTCCCGGCAGCACATGAGATTATCGATTCGGCCGACGCGATTGCCGAGCTAAAAACCGTTGGTGCCCTGTCGGACCATATGCTGTTCAGTTTGGTCTACACCGACGCGGATTCGTTCCCGCACGTCTCGCCGCTCGAGGGGGCCGACGTACAATCGGCCTTCGTACTCCTTCGCTCTATCTGGCCGCAGAAGCCGTCCGCCACGTGGGCAGTCCGCGTGCGCGTTGAAGGCGGCGCGTCTCCCCGGCTGGACGTCGAGCGGTCCGTCTATTGTCCGCCCCAACCTGAAAAGGTGTCGGGGCCTCCGCAGCAGCGTATGAGGGTTGAGTTGCGCGAGGGGGATCACCGGCCACCTCCCGGGACCGGACGTATCACGGTCCGGCTCGAAGCATTGATCGACGAGGCTGGAAACGTGCTGAGCGCTCGGGTAACCCAATCGTCCGGCCTCAGCGACTTCGACGAGCAGATCATGCGCCAGTATCAAATGCGACACTTCCAACCTGCGTTGATGGACGGACAACCGATTCGCGCGTTGTATCGTACCGACGGACAGTCGCCGCGACTCTAGCGCGCTGACGGTCATTCAGTGACCTAACTCACTGCCCTTATGACGCTTGGCGCGGCCCCTAGTTGCATTTTTTAACGCGTTCACAATGTTGTAGCGCTTTCGCGCCCCCACCGTTCGCTCCGCGCACTCATTCGCTGGAGGTCGCATGCTCGCGCGCTCGATACTGTGCCGTTTGGCCATCTGCCTGAGTGTGATGCCCGCAGTCGCGGCCGCTCAAGCCGACAAGATCCCCTGGGCCAAAGGGCCGACCCGGGGCGCACTCGGTTCGGAAGCCACGATCAGCGTCCCCGCGGGCTGTCTCTTCACCGGCGTGGACGGCGTCAAGATGTTCTTGCAGCTGACGGAAAACATCGCCAGCGGCAACGAGCGCGGCGTGGTGATGTGCCAGGCGGATCAGAGCGGGGACCCGTGGTTCGTGTTGTTCTCCTACGACAAGAGCGGCTACGTGCGCGACGACGAGGGCTCCAACCTCGATGCCGACGCGATCCTCGAGACGGTCCGGCGCGGCACCGAAGCGGCGAACCGGGAACGCAAGAGCCGCGGCTGGGGCACGTTGTCGGTCGACGGCTGGGCGACGAAGCCGTTCTACGATCGTACGACGAACAACCTGACGTGGGCGATCACGGCCCACGACAACACCGGCGGCCGTACCGTCAACCATTCCGTCCGGCTGCTGGGTCGTGGCGGCGTCATGCATGCGGACCTCGTCACGACGCCCACGCAGCTCGACGCGCTCGTCCCGCCGTTCAACGGCATGATCTCGGCCTTCACCTATCAGCCCGGCCAGAAGTACGCCGAGTGGCGCCCGGGTGATAAGGTCGCCGCCTATGGGCTGACCGCGCTCGTCGCGGGCGGCGCGGGTGTCGCGCTCGCGAAGTCGGGGTTGCTCGTGAAGTTCTGGAAGTTGATCGTCGCGGGGATCGCGGCGACCGTCGCTGCCATCAAGCGGATGTGGCGGAAGCTCACCGGCCGAAGGAACGAGATGCAGCCGCAGTGACGATTGCGATTCTCGCGCTGCTGACGTTGATCGAAGGCATGCGCCGTGTGCCGGCCGGATCGGTCGTGCTGCGGCGCGTGCTGTTTGGGCCCTGGACGGTCGAGCGGCCCGAGCCGGCCGAGCGGCTGCGGTTGCTGTCGTGGTGGTCCCCGATCATGACGACGATCGTGCTGGCGCCGCGGCAATCCTACCAGAAGACAAGTGTGAACGATTTGCGAGCCCGCCTCGACACGCGTGAGCTCTATACGCCGTTGTTCGACCTGCGCGTCCTCGGCGTCGTCGAGCTGGTGGTGCTGGTGCTCGGCGTCCCGCTCGCGCTGCAGCGCTTTGGGGCGATCGGGTTTTTCGTGGCGATGGCCGCGGTCGTGCTCCTCTGTCTGACGATGTTCACCGCGCTCCTCTTCGGCGGGCGCAAGCTCGGCAAGCGCTGGGGCTGGGCGTTTCCGTTTCTGTCGCCGTTTGCCGCGCCGCGGGCCGCCGAGGCACTCTTGGAGGAAGCATTACGCGACGTGCCACCCGCGGTCGTCGGCAACACGCTACTCCCCGCGGATGCGTTTCTCGGCTGGATGCGGCCGTTCGTATATGACGCCACGAATGGGCGGGACGTGGAACACCGGTTTCTCGAGGGGGTGAACGTGAAAGAGTTGCGCGCCTCGCTCGCGCAGCGCCCCCCGTCTCAAAATGGGCAGGGTTTGTGGTGTCCTCGTTGCGGTGCCACATTCATCCGCAGTGACTCGTGCTCGGAGTGTGGCGTCCATCTCGTTGCGTAGGAGAACCGTCATGCGCGCCCTATTCGCGATTGCCGGCGCCGCGCTCGTCGCGGCGGCCTGTGGTAAAGGATCCAAGTCCGCACCGCCGGCCGCGCCACCCGCAGCGGCGCGCCGTGTCCCAACCGGCCCGGCCGAGTACTCGGTCATCGTCAAGAGCACGTGGACGAAGGCGACCCATCCGTACGAGTATCCGTCGGGCGCGCGGTTCTCGGGGATGATCGGCGCGTCGCACAATGCGAGGTACTCGATCTTCGCGGTCGGCCGGCGGCCGACCCCCGGTCTCGAGCGCCTGTCCGAAGAAGGGAAGCACTCGCCGCTCGACACCGAGATCAGAACCGCGATCGATCAGGGCAACGCGCTCATGCTGTTCGAATCGGGCGGCCTCAAGAACTTCAAGGATTCCATGGTGGCCACGGTGCGCGTCGATCCGGCGCACTCGCTGGTCGACGTCGTCAACATGATCCAGCCGAGCCCCGATTGGTTCACCGGCGCAACCAATGTGAACCTCGCCGAGAACGGCGGTTGGGTCGCTCGCCGCACGCTGACGCTCCCCGCCTACGATTCGGGCGGCGACGACGCAAAGACCTACACGGCGAAGCATCGCGACACCAATCCCAAGAAGCCCACGACGCGCGCGAGCGATCGGCACTTCGTGATCCACGGGCGCGTCAAGCCCGTCGCGACGCTGATCTTCGTGCGGAAGTCGCCCTAAAGGCTCCGCAGGAATCGCATCAAGACGGCGCGCTCGAAGTCGCTCAACCGCAGGAAGCGGTTGCGCGCGCCGAGCCCCTCGCCACCGTGGAGCTCGATGGCCTGGCGGATCGTTGTGGCGCGGCCGTCATGCAGGAACGCGGTCGCGAAGCGCAGCCCCATGAGCGGCTCGGTTCTGAACTCCGACGGCAGCGCCTGACCCAGGCAGATGTCGGCAAGATCCGGCCCCATGTCGTGCAGCAGCAGATCGGTGAACGCCGGCACGGCCTGCAAGCGGAGCGCGGGATTGCGATTGTAGCCGGTGAAGAGCACCGGCACGTGGCAGCTGGCACACCCGATTCTCCGGAATACCGCCTCGCCCAGCAGACCGGCGAGACCGGCCGGCGCACGCGGCGGTGGCGCGAGGAATCGGACGAACGCATCGGCGGCGTCGAACTGCGCCGCCGTGATCTCGGGCTCGGGCAGGGGGTCGATGCCGGCGGGGAGCGGCTCGCCGGCGATGGTCTGCTCGGTCTGATTGCCGGGGTTCGTCACACCCATCTCCATGACGAACGCGTCGGTATTGAACTCGCGCAGCGTTGCGACCTGCGCCTTGCGGCCGAAGCGGCCCAGCCGGCCATCGGCAGTCCGGTTCGGCCGGCCCGAGATGCCGTCGCCGTTGCGGTCGAACGGGTCGGCGCGCGCGAGAATCTCCGCGTCCGGGACGGCGTCGAGCAGCCCGAAGCCAAAGAGATCGGGTGTCGTGCGGTGACCGGAGTCGGTGGCGGCCGCGGGGATCGGCTCTGACGTGAGGTGCGTGTAGGCGGCGTAGGCGGGTGTGAGCTGCTTCTGAATCACCGGGCCCCCGACGGCGGCGAGGTCGTCGCACTGTGCGGTCCCGGCGTGAAATGCCGTCGCGTGAACCTCGACGTCCTCGCCGCCTTCCGCCGGGTCGTTGTTGCCGCTGCCCCCGACAACCGGCTGCTCGTGGCAGTTAGCGCAGCCGACCGAGTTGAACAACGGGCCGAGCCCGGTTTGCGGCGTGAACACGGTGGAGAACACGGCGCGGCCCATCTCGAATTGCTGTCGTTGCGCGGCGCTCAGGCTGCGCAGGGGCGTGCCCAGCGACGCCGGAATGATCAAGAACTCCGGCGTGGCAATCCCCGCGTCGGGCGGCGGGGCTGTCGGTGCGTTCGGCTCGCACGCACCCAGGCCGAGAATCGCGAATAGCAGGATACTGCGGGTCGTATAAAACACGCGGCCCTCCTGGACCATAGCGAGGGCGCGGGCGCATCATAGAAGCCACCCGCGAATGGCGCGGGTCATATGGGCTTTATTCGGGGGAGAGGAGACTCGCGTGCTGCCAGTTGCGTTTTGCCTCGCCGTGATCGCTCAGGGGCCTCCGCAAGACCGCACCCGCCAGATCGCCACGGCGCACGACTGGGTCGTGCGCCTCGGCCGTGCGCAGGGCGACTCCATCTGGCCGGGCTTCCGCCCCGATACGATTCCGGTGCTGTACGTCGTCGCCGGCCAGGGCACACTGCTGCTCGGCTGGCGCGGCGATTTGCCGCAAGGGTTCCTCGCCATCGACGGTCTTGCCGGGAGCGGTTGGCGGCCGGCGGCCGACCGCGGCGCGGCCAGCACCGGAACGCAGCTCGCCGGCCAACCCACGGCGCAGGTCGTGGTCAGCGACTCCGTAACCATCGCCGCACTCGTCGGCCTCACCACGCACGAGGCATTTCACGTCTTCGCCGCGGCATTGAAACAGGAGGGCAGGCGCTTCGGCCAGGGCGAGAACTCGTTTCTGGTGACGAGCTATCCTGTGTTCGATCCGCAGAACGAAGCGGGCATGGCGTTGGAAGGCCGGATCCTCGAGGCGACGGAGCGCGCGACGACGAAGGCCAAGAAAAAGGAGCTCGCTCGCCAGTTCCTCGCGGTCCGGGAAGTGCGGCACCGCGCGCTCGGCGCCGAGCTCGCCGAGTTCGAGCAGCTCGTCGAGCTAAACGAAGGGCTGGCGGAGTACACGCTGGTCCGCGCGGTGCAGCTCGCCACGCGGCAGCGCGGCTTCCCCGATCGCGCCGGCGCCACGCGGCTGCAGAACGGCAAGCTCGTGGGTCTCCGCAAACTCACCGAAGATGCGACGCGCTCGATACGCCTGCGCTACTACGCGACCGGGCCGGCGCTGGGACTGCTGCTCGATGCACTCGAAGGGCCTGCGTGGAAGACTCGACTGATTGCTGAGAACCTGACGCTGCAGGATGCGTTGGCCGACGCATCCGGCTATCGCAGCGAGGAGCGCGCGCTGCGCCGGCAGGCCGAATCGACATTCGGGGTGGCGAAGCTCCGCACCGCGGCCGATTCGGGCGTCGGCCGGTTGCGCGCGTTCCGGCGCACCCAGGTCGACAGCGTCCTCAACGCACCCGGCGTCCAGCTCGTGGTCACGGTCGAAGGCCGCTCCCTCGGCCTGTGCGGGATCGATCCCCAGAATCTGCTGCAGGTCGAGCCCGGGGTGCTGCTGCACACGCGCTGGCTCCGGGCCTGCGCCGGTGACGCGTTGGACGCGACGTTCAACACGCCGGTCGTACAGGATCGCACCGCGCAGGTGCTCAAGGCGGTGGTGGGCGCCGATTCGAGCGTCAAAGTCACGACCGGGGCCCAGGGCGATGTCCAGATCGAGTCCCCGCTCGTGTCGCTGCGCGCGGCGAAGGCCGAGGTCGCGCGCGAGGGCCGCGTGTTGACGGTGAAGATCAAACAGTGACCTCTGTTTACGATCACATCCCGGATTTCGGCCTGTTGTACGACAGCGTCCCACTCTATCTCGAGCGCAAGGACCTCGATTTCTACGTAGCAGAAGCCAAAGCCGTCGCTGGGTCGGTCCTCGAGATCGGTTGCGGCACCGGCCGTATCCTGCTGCCGATGGCGCGCGCCGGCTGCGCGGTCACGGGCATCGACAGCTCGCAGCAGATGCTCGAGCGGTGCCGCGCGAAGCTTGTCGCTGAACCTGCTGCCATCCGTGCGCGGGCACGCGTCGAGTCCCACGACATGCGCGACTTCAACCTCGACACGAAATTCCCGCTGATCATCGCGCCGTTCCGTGTCCTGCAGCATCTCACCACGATTGACGATCAGCTGCGATTTCTGGCGACCATCGCCCGCCATCTCGCGCCGCAGGGGCATTTCATCTTTGACGTGTTCAACCCGCGGTTCGACCGGCTGGTCGGCGCTGGCGGGGTGGAGGTCGAGGACACGCCGGAGCGGCGTTTACCGGACGGGCGCACGTTGCGACGCGCCTACCGCATCGCGCGGGTGCGCTGGCTCGATCAGGTGAGCGAATCGGAGCTGATCTACTACGTGGACGGCGAGCGCTACGTGCAGGCCTTCGAGATGCGGTGGTATCTCGCCGCCGAGCTGCGGCACCTGCTCGCGCGGGCCGGCTTTCAGCTGCTTGCGATGTACGGCGACTTTGCCCGCGGGCCCGTGGTGGATGGGTGCCCGGACCTCGTCGTCGTGGCTACGGCTGGATTTCCGTTAGCGTGATCGCGTTGGCGCGCGCGTTGACCGTGTGCTGTCTGAGCGTTTGCCCACTCGCCGTCGCCTGAACCGTCACGTTGCCCGGCGCGACGTTCGCGATATAGGCGACGCCGTCCGCCGCCGTGGCAGTCGCCGAGGAGCTCGGCCCGCCGCCCGCGTTGTAGCGGACCGTACCAGCCGGCATGCTCGTCACCATCGCGCCCGCGATGGTCGTGCCCTGGCAATTCCTCACGACGACGCCGATGAATCCGTCGCCCGCGACGGGGGTGATACCGGCCGCCGCCGCGAGGAATGAGAATTCCGAGCTCGAGACCATGAGGACGTTCTCGGTCACGTCGGCGGCAAGAGCAACGGCAGGATAGGCGTACGTGTCGATGTGGTGCCCGCTGTCCGAGACCGCGAGGTAGCCGTTCACCGGCGTCCCACCCGTCGAGATCGCGAGGCTGTACTGGCCGGGAGTATTCGTCGTATCGCCTGCCAGGTGTGTCGTGTCCCCGGTGCGGAATCCATACACGAACGCATGAGGTACCGGAGCCGGTGACAGCACATTGGCGGTTACCATCCCGGTCACATTGACCACGGCGGGCGCGGTCGTGGGGAGCGCCTGGCCCAAACACTCGAACCCGGCGGGGACGCCGGTGGAGCTGCTGCCGCACGCGGCCAGCCCGCCGGCGATCAGCGCGAATGGGAGAGCACGACCTGTGCGACGCATGGCGATAATCTACTCGTCAAAAGCATCTTTGTGAGTATGACTGAGAGTCCCGGCCGGGTGGAGGCGTTCAGCGACGGCGTCTTCGCCATTGCGATTACGCTGCTGATTCTCGAGATCCGAGTGCCGCACGGGGACCGCGGCCTGTGGGCCGGGCTGATCGCCCTGTGGCCCTCCTACATCGCGTTTCTGCTGAGCTTCGTCGTCATCCTGATCATGTGGGTCAATCATCACGAGCTGCTCCGCCTGGCGCGCGGCGTCAACTATCCATTTTTCTTTGCCAACGGGCTCTTGTTACTCACCGTGACCTTCATCCCGTTTCCCACCGCGGTGCTCGCGCAGAACCTCGCGACGGCGGAGGCGAAACCGGCGGCGGCATTTTATTGCGCGACCATGGTCGTGAACGCGCTCTGCTGGAACGTCCTGTTCCGCGCGATTGTGAACGGCGGTCTGCTGCGCAAAGAGGTGACGGCTGAGACGGTCGCCAACGTACAGCGGACCTATTACGTAGGTCTTCTCGTCTACGTCGCGGCGACCGCGCTCGCCTTCGTGAAGCCGGCGCTCGGCCTCGCACTCAACGGTGCCTTATGCGTGGTCTGGATCAGACTCGGTTATCGGTCGGAGTCGTCGGCCTCGTCGCCGCGCTCGGAATTGTAGCCTGCAAGCGATCCGCCTCGGAGTTCGCGGCGACGCAGTCGCGGGGCGCTCACGTCATGGGCGTCGATCAGTACACGTCCGCGCACATCTTCGAGGATCTGCCCGACGGCGGTCGAGTGATCCTGGATCGCGACGATGCGTCCGACACGGCGGCGATCGCGACGATTCGCGCGCACATGCACGACATCGCGGCCGCGTTCCGCGCCGGCGACTTCACCAAGCCGTTTGCGGTACACGCGCAGACCGTGCCCGGCACGGCGGTGATGCGCGCGCGGCGCGCGGCGATCCGCTATGAGCCTGTCGATCGGCCGCGGGGAGGGGAAGTGCGCATCCGGAGCAACGACCCGGTCGCGGTGGCGGCGATTCACGAGTTCCTCGCGTTTCAGCGCGAACAGCATCACGCGGCGGGGCACGAGATGGACTGAGCAAAGCGATGTAGCACGCGTCAGGAACTCGTCGGAATTGGCTGGCGCGGTGTAGCGGGGCGTAGCTTCGTGGCGTATCTCTGAGGCCATGAACCTCCGCCCTGTCATATTCGCCTTTGCCGTCCCAGCCGCCCTCTGCGCTCAGGCGCCCGGCCACTTTCCGCCCGACTCGCTCATCAACGTCAAGGTCATTCCCAAGAACACACCCGTCATGAACGTCGTCGGCATCATGCGCAACTTTGCCGGCGCTTTGGGCGTGCGGTGCCAGTTCTGTCACGTCGGGCAGGAAGGGATGCCGCTCGGGCAATTCGATTTCGCCAAGGACGAAAAGCGCACGAAGCTGACGGCGCGCCAGATGATGCGCATGGTCGAGGAGATCAATCACCGGCTCGATACGCTGCCCGAGCACGCGCAGATGACGAGCCACGTCGAGGTCACGTGCAGCACGTGTCACCGCGGCGTCAACCGGCCGATGTCGCTCGAGCAGCTGATCATGGAAACCGCGCAGAGCGCAGGGACGGATTCCGCGACGCGCGTGTATCGGGCTTTGAGGGAGCGCTATTACGGCCGTGCGGCCTATGATTTTGGGGAGCCCACACTCGACATCGCCGCGTTTCGGCTCGCGCGTGCGGGAAAATTCCCCGAGGCCTTCGCCATCCTGCGACTCAACGAGGAACAGTTCCCCAATTCCTCGAACCTCTCCACGTTCCGCGCGAACATCAACCTGATAAAAGGGGACACCGCCGCCGCGATCGCGGCGTTTCGGGAGGCGGTGAAACGCGATTCGACGAATGGCGAAGCTCAGGGCAGGTTACGCCAGCTTACTCGACCGTGACCCTTTTGATTTTGTCGAGCTTCGGGAATTGCCGGGCGAGGTACTTCTCGCCCTCGATGTGCATGCGCATCTGATCGGGCCCGCGCCCCTGCGGCGCGCCCTCGCCGTACCCCCCGTACAGCCCGTCTACGACCTGCATTCCCTCCACAACCTCCGCGAACGGCGCAAACCCATCGGAGTCGAGGCGGCTGTTGTCGCGATAGTTGATGAAAATCTGCGTCGTGCGTGTTCCGGGCCCGGCGGTCGCGAACGTCACCAAGCCTCGCTGGTTGGATCGCCGCACCGGGTCGTCGGGAATCACGCGCTGCCGCCAGGCCACGGTCACGGCGGTATCGCCGTGAATGCCGAATTGCGCCATGAAGCCGGGGATCACGCGGAAAAACCGCACGCCATCGTAGAAGCCGGAGCGCACCAGACCGTAGAACCGGTCGGCGCCGTGGGGGGCCCAGGCGCGGTGCACCGCCAACAGGAAGTCGCCCCTGGTGGTCGCGAAGCGGACGCGGAAACTGTCGGGCGCCTGCTGGTTGAACGCCGGATCCGCGGGGTTGTGGAAGTCGGGGATCCCCCCCACCGCCGCGGCCGCCCCGGCGACGGGCTTGTCGGCCGGCTTGGCGCACGCGCCCACGATGGTGAGCGCAATCACGGAACTGTATGGGATGTAAGGCATAACGCTATGCTAGCTTCTGCGAACCCCGTTCGCTATAGTGTGCCCCCGACTTCCGCAGAGGATGCCGATGGACAGCTGGATCACCCAACGCATTCGCGCGGTCTCGTTCCGTCGCGTCGTCGTCTGGACCCTCGCCCTGCTCGGCGGTGTGCTGCTGGCCACGAGCGACCGTCGCTACATCGCGAACTTCATGGGCGGCCCCTACTCGCTCGCGCGGGCCGATCTCGATTCGATCCGGGATATCTCCACCACGCCGCGCTACTACGCGCGGGTCGCCGGCGACCGCGTGCTCGATACCGGCATCCGCCAGTATACGGTGCACACGCAGAGCGGCGTCGAGACGGGTCGCGAGGAGTCGGCCGCGTATCACGCGCTCGTGATCGGCAATCACTATCTCGTCGTTCGGACCGCTGGTTCCGAATCGCGCAAGGCCGAGGGGAAGCTCGTCCCCTGGCCGGAGGACCTCGAATCGCAGCTGTTCGACAGCAAGGAAATGCGCTCGCTGCGGAGCAGCTTCTATCCCTTCTATCTGGATACCGATTCGTTTCGCCAGCCGGGCTTCGTCGTGATCGGCGTGGGGATCGTCTTTCTGCTCCCGTTCGTCTGGCAGGCCATTCCGGCCTGGCGCGCGTGGCGCGATCCCGAACGGCATGCGCTCGCCCAGCGCATCGCCAAATGGGGCGATCCGGTCGGTGTGGCGGTCGAGGCCGAGCACGACTACAACAATTCGCTGCTCCGGGGCAAGGCCGGCTGGCGGTTCGGCAACAAGTATCTGGTGCGGTCCAGCTTTTTCACCTTCAACATGCTGCGGTTGCAGGATGTGCTCTGGGCCTACAAGAAGATCACGAAGCACAGCGTCAATTTCATTCCCACCGGGAAGACGTACGAGGCCATCGTGAACTGTTACGGCGGCACCGCCACGATTGCCGGCAACGAGAAGAAAGTCGGCGAGATGCTCACCTTCGTGCAGCAGCGGGCGCCGTGGGCGATCTACGGCTTTAGCGACCAGCTCGCGGCGACGTTCAACAAGCACCGCCAGGACTTCGCGCGCAGCGTGGAGCAGCGGAAACAGGAGTGGGCGCAGAAATCGGCTGCAGGCGCGGGGGGGGCGGGGCGGTAGGCTCCCAGATCGTCACGTACATTTCCCGGCATCAACCGCGGGGCCCGAAATAAGGCCAAAATCGGTGATTTGGGGCCCCGCACTCGGCCTCCGGGAGCGTTATCTTAATCGCGCATGGCTGACAGCGGCTTTTCTCCACCCCCGAATCGTCCCTCCCGCGGGTCGGGCTCGCTCACGGTTCACCTGGCCGACGAGCTGGACGTCTACTTCAACGAAGTCGCCCACGGCCGCCCCGTCGGCTTCGTCGCCTCGCCCAAGTGGAAGCCCCGCACGGACGTCTACGAAACCGATGACGAGCTGATCGTCCACATGGACATCGCCGGCATGCAGGCCGGCGACTTCAGCGTGGAGCTGGACGACGGCATCCTGAAGATCTCGGGCGAGCGCACGGCGAGCGTGCGGGAGCAGGGCAAGCGGCACTACCACTCGATGGAAGTGCAGATCGGTCCATTCGAGCGCCGCTTCCGGCTTCCCGTGGTCGTCGACCCGGCGTCGATCCGTGCTACCTACGAGCACGGCTTTCTCGAGATCCGGCTTGCGAAGCAGCCGCCGCGCTCATCGGGCGCACAGTCGGTGCGAGTGACTTAGTGGAACGCCTGCCGGTCCTTCCCCTGGGCCAGCTCGTCGTCTATCCCCACGTTGTCTTGCCGTTGGCCCTCACAGATCCCAAAGCAGTCCAGTTGATCGACGAGATCATCCAGGGTGAGAAGCGCCTGCTGCTCGGCGTCGTGAAGTCGATGGGAGGGATGGAGCCGCCCGAGGGCGCGGTGATGAACACGCTGCCGCACCAGCTCTACGATATCGGCACGCTCGGCACCATCGTGCGGATGCTGAAGCTCGGCGATGGCTCGGTGCGCGTCATGGTGCAGGGATTGGAGCGCGCGCGGCTCAAAGACATCGCGCAGGGGGAGAAGTGGTTGATGGCGGAAGCCGAGCCGCTGCAGGAGAACCTGCTCGAGGATGCGCGCACCGAAGCGCTGAAGCGGACCGTCGTCGCGCAATTCTCCCGTGTGATCGACATCGCGCCTTACCTCGGCGCCGAGCTGCACGAGGTGCTTGCCGGCATCACAGAAGCAGGCAAGCTCGCCGACTTCATCGCCGCCAACCTCGATCTCGCGCTCCCAGCCAAGGCCGAGCTGCTCGCGATCGACGATGTGACGCGCCGGCTCGAGCGGCTGGGCGAGTTCATGATGCAGGAGCTGCAGGTGCTGGAGGTGGGCACCCAGATCCAGGAAAAAGTGAAGACGCGGCTCGACCAGAATCAGCGCGAGTACGTGCTGCGCGAACAGCTGCAAGTGATCCGTCAGGAGCTGGGTGAGGGTGAAGGCGACGACGAGCTCGAGGAGCTCGCCAAGCGGCTCGAGGACGCGCAGATCTCGGCGGAAGCGAAGAAGGTTGCGGACCGCGAGCTGAAGCGCCTGCGCCAGATGTCGCCGCAGTCCGCCGAGTATCAGGTCGCCCGCACGTACCTCGACGTCTTCGCCGCGTTGCCGTGGAGCCGCGTGACGCAGGACCGACTTGAGCTCAAGACCGCCCGCGAGATCCTGGACCGCGATCACTACGACCTGAAGACGATCAAGGAGCGGATTCTCGAGTACCTCGCGGTGCGGACGCTGAACCCGGACGCGAAAGGCTCGATTCTGTGCTTCGTCGGGCCGCCGGGCGTGGGCAAGACGTCACTCGGTCAGAGCATCGCGGAAGCGCTGGGCCGCAAGTTCACGCGCGTGTCGCTCGGCGGCGTGCGCGACGAAGCCGAGATCCGCGGGCACCGCCGCACCTATGTCGGCGCGCTTCCGGGACGCATCATCCACGCGCTGCAACGCTGCGAGACACGCAGTCCCGTGCTGATGCTCGATGAAGTGGACAAGATGGGCGCCGACGTGCGCGGCGACCCGACGGCGGCGCTGCTCGAGGTGCTCGATCCGGCACAGAACTCGACATTCGTCGACCATTACCTCGAAGTCCCGTTCGATCTGTCGGCCGTGATGTTCATCGCGACGGCAAACAGCACGATGCCGATTCCCGATCCGCTGCTCGACCGGATGGAGCAGCTGACGCTGGTCGGCTACACGCCGTCCGAGAAACTGCAAATCGCCAAGCGCTATCTCATGCCGCGCCAGCTCAAGGAGACGGGATTAGGGAAGAGCGAGAAAGGTGACCGGGCACACGTCGCCGACAGCGCGCTGGAGCGCCTGATCGCCGAGTACACGCGCGAAGCGGGCGTCCGCCAGCTCGAGCGCGAGATCCAGGGCGTCCTGAGGAAAGCCGCGTTGGAGGTTGTGGAGGGCGGGGCGAAGACGGTGAAGGTGTCGTCGAAGAATCTGGAGAAATACGCGGGCCAGCCGAAGGTCCAAAGCGAAGTGGCGGGCCGGGCGCCGGAGATCGGCGTGGCGACCGGGCTGGCATGGACGCCGGTCGGCGGCGACATCATGTTCATCGAAGCGATCCGCATGCCCGGCAAGGGGCAGATCACCTTGACCGGCCAGCTCGGCGATGTGATGAAGGAATCGGCGCAGGCGGCGTGGAGCCTCCTGCGGGCGCGGGCGGGCGCGCTGGGGATTCCGCTCGATGCGTTCACGCAGTCCGACGTGCACCTGCACGTGCCGGCCGGAGGCGTTCCCAAGGATGGCCCCTCCGCCGGCATCACGATCGCGGCGGCGCTCGCGTCGCTGCTGTGCCGGCGGCCCGCCCGCCATGACGTCGCGATGACCGGTGAGCTGACGCTGCGGGGTAGGGTGCTGCCGATCGGCGGATTGAAGGAGAAGCTGACCGCGGCCGCCCGGGCCGGGGTTACGTCGGTGCTCGTTCCCGAGCGGAACAAGAACGATCTGATCGATTTGCCGGAAGAGGTACAGAAGTTGCTTGACATCAAACTGGTGGAAACTATTGACGATGTGCTCGAATTGGCGCTGCTCGACGCGCCGGCCGAGGAGCGGCAGCGCCGCTCCGGCGGCATCCGTGTGGTGCCCACGCCGACACCGCCGGCCGCTCCGCCGTCGCCCGGCGAGGCCCGGCGATGAGTGACGTCACGACGCTCGACGCCGCGCTCGCCGAGATCCGCAAGCGCGACGGCGCGTATAATGAACGCGCGTACATCTTTGTGCTGGCGGCGCTGGAATTCGCCCAGACGCGTCTCCCGGCGCGCCGCCACCTGAGCGGGGTCGAGCTGGCGTGGGCCTGCCGCGATTTTGCGCTGGAGCAGTTCGGGATGCTGGCGGCGGCCGTGCTGACGCATTGGGGTGTCGGTACGACCGAGGACTTTGGCCAGATCGTGTTCATGCTGATCGACGTCGGCTTGCTGGCGCGGCAACCCACTGATCGCCTCGAGGAGTTCGAGCGCGTCTACGACTTCGCCGAAGTCTTCAGGGCCGGCTCGGGGTATCGGTTCCCAGGAGTCGCTTCGTCGGGCTAGTGGTCCGTCCTCCGGCAGTCAGCGGCCGCTTCTACCCGAGCGATCCCACTGAACTCCGGGCAACAGTCGCCACCCTCCTCGCGGACGCGCGCCGCGACATCGGCTCTGCACCCATCGCGCCGTTTCGCGCCGTGATTGCGCCGCATGCGGGGTTCAGCTACTCCGGTCCCACGGCAGCCCGAGTCTACGCACGGGCAGTGATCCCGGGCCTGGTCGTCATTCTTGCTCCCAATCACACCGGCATGGCAGAGGCACAGAGTGGAGTTTCGCTGTGGGAGTCTGGTGCATTCCGGACCCCCCTGGGCGACGTGCCCGTCGATGCCGAGGCGAGCGCCGCGCTCCGCAAAATCTCCGAGGGCGTCGTGGAAGTCGATCACGAAGCGCATGTGGCGGAGCACGCCGTCGAGGTCGAGCTGCCGTTCCTGCAGCTGCTGCGCTCCGACGTCCGGATCGTGCCGCTCGTGATCGCATGGGACGCCTGGAGTCCGGCACACCTGCTCGGGGGGATGCTCTCCAGGTTCGTGACGGCGGCCGGTGAACCGGTGCTGCTGCTTGCCTCCAGCGACCTGAATCATTACGAGCCGGCCAACGTCTCGGAGCAAAAGGATGCGCGCGCGCTCGAGGCGGTGACGGCCCTGGACGGGGAAGAGCTGCTCGCGCGCTGCAAGCGCGAGCGGATCTCGATGTGCGGCCGCGCGCCCGCGGCAACCGTCCTCGCCGCTGCCCGCGCGCTGGGCGCTGAGCGCGCGGTGGTGGTAGACTACCGCCACTCCGGTTGGGTCTCTGGCGACAACGCGCGGGTCGTAGGATACGCGGGGGTGGTGATTCCGTGAATCCGATTCCGGTTCTGTCGGCGAGCGAGGCGGCGGCCTGGGATTCGGCCGCGCGTACGCAGTATCGCGTACCGAGCCGGGTGCTGATGGAGACCGCCGGTCGCGCCGTCGCCCAGGTGCTCGTCGCCGAGCTTCCGGATGCGCCGACGGGTGGAGTGCTGATCGCCGCGGGCGCGGGCAACAACGGCGGCGATGGCTGGGTGCTCGCGCGCGCCTTGCACGCGGCGGGCGTTCCGGTCTGGGTCGCCGGGGTCGATCCCAAGACGGACGACGCCATCGACAATCGCGCGCTCGCGCGTCTCGACGGCGTGCGCGAGCTGGGTCGTGAGGAAGCGTGGCCGCAGGCCGCAGTTGCCGTCGATGCCTTGCTCGGCACCGGGGCCGTCGGCCCCGCGAAGGGGGACGTGCTTGCCCTCGCGCAGCGCGTGGCCGAGTACGGCGCGCCCATCGTGGCGGTCGATGGACCGACGGGGCTCGATCTCACGAGTGGCGAGGCGCACGGGCCGATCCACGCGCGCCTCACGGTGACGTTCGGCGGCGCACGCCGCGGCCACCTGCTCCAGCGGGAATGGTGCGGGAGAGTCGTCGTTGTGGACATCGGATTCCCGCCGCCTGATTCGGCTTGGCCGCTGCTTGTCACCGACCGCTGGGCGGCCGAGCGACTGCCGCGGCTCGCGCCGCAGATGCACAAGGGCGATCGCGGTCGTGTGTGTGTCGTCGGCGGCGCCGACGGCATGAGTGGCGCGGCGCTCCATGCCGCGCGTGCAGCCCTTGCGGCCGGGGCTGGTCTCGTCAAGCTCGTCGCGGCGCGCGAGACGATCGCCGCCGCCCAGGCCAGCCTCCCCGATCTGCTGACCGTCGAATCATCGCTCGGCGAGAATCTCGAGCCCGCCGTCGCCGAGGCGGTCGAGTGGGCGGACGCGGTCGTCCTCGGGCCGGGGCTAGGCCGTGTCGATGTACGCGAGGGGTTTGTCGCGCAGGTCCTCGCGCGGCGCGCGGTGCCGACCGTGATCGATGCCGACGCGCTGCACTATTTCAAAGGCCAGGCCAATCGACCCGTCGTCTGCACGCCGCACCTCGGTGAGTTCCGCGCGCTCGGCGGCGACGCGCTCGCGGACGAAGCCGCCAACGATCGCTGGTCGGCGGCGGCACGCGCCGCCGCGAAGCTCAAATGCACCGTCCTGCTCAAGGGGGTGCCCACCGTCATCGCGGACCTTCGTGGTCCGGAGCACGTCGTCGCGAGCGGCAATCCGGGGCTTGCGACCGGAGGGAGCGGCGATCTCCTCGCCGGGTTCATCGGGGCGTTTCTCGCGCGCGGCACGGTGCCCGCCGAAGCCGCGGCGCTCGGCGCACACGCGCTGGGGCGGGCCGCGGAGCAGGGCGCCCGGCAGTGGACCGCACGCAGCCTGCGGCCCGCCGACGTGCTGGCCGCGCTGCCCGAGGTGTGGCGTGCCTGGAAAAGTCAGAAGCCGGGCACACCTCCAGTTCTAGTGGAACTTGAAGCCCCCGACCTGTGGTAGACTAAGCCATGAATCTCGGCCCTGGGCAGGAATTCGATCGCATCCGCGCGATGCTCGCGCGGATCGCCGAGATCTCGGGCGACCATGCCTCCGACATCGGTGACGACTGCGCCCTGCTGCCACTGGGCTCCATGACGCTCGCGATCAGCATCGACAATTCGCTCGAGAACGTCCACTTCCGGACCGATTGGCTCGACTTCAAGGAGATCGGCTGTCGCGCCGCCGGTGCCGCGCTGTCCGATCTCGCCGCGGAAGGCGCGAAGCCCCTGGGTCTCATGGTATCGTTGGGCGCCCCGCCGAATGAGGACGGTGGGAGCGATCCCGTGGCGGAGATCATGGCCGGGGTCGCCACGATGGCGCACAATCTCGACGCCCGGGTGCTCGGCGGCGACTTGACGCGCTCGGACAAGTACGTGATCGACGTGTGCGTGATCGGTACCGCAGAGCGTCCGGTGCGCCGCTCGGGCGCGCACGACGGAGACTCTCTCTGGGTGACCGGATACCTGGGCGGCGCCGCGCTCGCGCTCGACCAGTTCCGCGCGGGGAAGCCCATGCCGGCGGCGTTGCGTAACCGCTACGCGTGCCCCGACCCGCGTATCGAGGCGGGACGCTGGCTCGCCGGACACGGCGCCAGCGCGATGATCGACATCTCCGATGGACTGGTGGCCGATGCGCAGCATCTCGCCGCCGCGTCCGAAGTCGGCATCGAGATCCACCTCGAGCAGATCCCATGCTGGGAGGGCGTGGACGCGATGGCGGCGGTCGCGAGCGGCGAGGAGTTCGAGCTGCTCTGCACGATGCCGCCGACCTTCGGCGACACCAGCGTGTCCGAATTCCGGGCGCAGACCGGCCTCCAGTTGACTCGCATCGGCACGTGCCTGCGCGGCGCCGGGGGACGCCGCGGGGGCGTGCGGCTGCTCGATCACAACGCGACTGTTCCGCTCCCCGCGGGATACGATCACTTCGCGCGGTGATCCGCACCCTCTGGTACTACGTCGTTCTCGCGGTTTCAACAGTCTATCACTCTACCGGCGCCGTCGTCGCCGGGCTGTTGCGCGTCAAGAACCGCGTCGGCGGCGTGTACGATTGGGCCGGCACCGATTGGGCCCGTGAAATCCTGAAGGCGGCTGGCACGCCGGTGCGCGCCGAAGGACTCGAGTTGATCCCGCGCGACCGGCCCCTGATCTACGCGTCGAATCACTCCTCGATGTTCGACATCTGGGCCCTGTTCGCTACGCTGCCCGGATCGGTGCGGTTCGTGGCCAAGCGGGAGCTGTTCAGGATCCCGTTGCTCGGCGGGGCGATGCGCGCGGCGGGACACATTCCCATCGATCGTGCCGCGCATCGGCGGGCGTTCGAGGCGTACGACGAAGCCGCGCGCACGATCCAGCGCGGTACCTCTGCCATTATTGTGTTTCCGGAGGGCACCCGCAGTCGCACCGGGGAGCTGTTGCCGTTCAAGAACGCCCCCTTCGCCCTCGCGATCGCGGCGCAGGTCCCCATCGTGCCCGTCTACGTGCATCACACGTTCGAGATCCTCCCCAAAGGCGCGTGGCGTTTGCGACCGCGACCGATCCGCCTTCTCGTCGGGACTCCCATTGCGACGGCGGGACTCGAGCCCGGCGACCGCGAGCGCCTGCGCGACCAGGTGCGTGCCGCGATGGTTGCTCTCCAGTCAAAGGCACGGTAGGGTTCGAGCCACAATGAGCACAGTAATCTCGGTCCATGCGCGGGAGATTCTCGACAGTCGTGGCAATCCCACCGTCGAGACGGACGTCACCCTGGCGAGCGGCGCGAGCGGCACGGCCGCCGTTCCGAGCGGCGCGTCCACAGGGGAGCACGAAGCCGTCGAGCTGCGCGACGGCGACAGCAAGCGCTACGGCGGCAAAGGCGTGCTCGAAGCCGTCAAGAACGTGAATGAGGTGATCGGCCCCCGGCTCGAGGGCATGTCCGCCGAAGATCAGATCGTGATCGACTACGCGATGCTCGATCTCGACGGCACCCCGAACAAGGGTCACCTCGGCGCGAATGCCATTCTCTCGGTCTCGCTCGCTGTGGCCCGCGCGGCCGCCCAGGATGCCGGTCTGCCGCTGTACCGCTATCTCGGCGGCCCCGTGGCCCACGTCATGCCGATCCCGATGATGAACATCCTGAACGGGGGTGCGCATGCCGCGAACACGGTCGATTCGCAGGAGTTCATGGTGGTGCCGATCGGGGCCGAGACGTTCCCCGAGGCGCTGCGGCTGGGCGTGGAGGTGTTTCATGCCCTGAAGAAGGTCCTCACCAAACGGGGCCTCTCCACGGCGGTGGGAGACGAGGGCGGCTTTGCCCCCGATCTGCCGAACGACGAAGCGGCGCTCGAAGCGATCATGGCGGCGATAGAAGCGGCGGGATTCGATGCGGGGAAAGACATCGCGATCGCGCTCGACGTCGCCGCGTCCGAGCTGTATGAAGACGGCAGCTATGTCTTCAAGAAGAGCAAGGGCGGCAAGAAGAGCGCGGAAGAGATGATTACGCTGTATAAGGGATGGATCGATCGCTATCCCATCGTGTCCATCGAGGACGGCCTCGCCGAGAATGACTGGGCCGGATGGGCGAAGCTCACGGAAAGTCTGCACGAGCGAGTGCAGCTTGTGGGAGACGATCTCTTCTGCACCAACGTCGAACTGCTGGCGCGCGGGATCGAGGAGAACGTCGCGAACGCGATCCTCATCAAAGTGAACCAGATCGGGACACTCACGGAGACGCTGCAGTGCATCGAGCTGGCCCGCGGGAACGGCTACGGCTCGGTGATCTCGCACCGCTCGGGTGAGACGGAGGACACGTTCATCGCGGACCTCGCGGTCGCGACGGGCGTCGGCCAAATCAAGACCGGTAGCGCGTCCCGCAGTGAGCGCGTCGCGAAGTACAATCAGCTGCTCCGCATCGCCGAAGAGCTCGGCGACGTGGCACACTACCCCGGCCGCCATCTGTACGGTTTGTGACGCGGACGCGGATTGCCGGGATCGCCGGTGGCATGGGATTGCTCGCCCTCGCGGTCTGGGGCGGCGAGTACGGCACCGCGGACTGGATCACGATCCGGCGGCAGCTCGCGGACGAGCGCGCCAAAGTCGCCGCGCTGCGCGTCGAGATCGATTCGCTGGCCAAGCTGGCGCGCGACCTCGAGACGAACCCGGCAGTGCAGGAGCGGGTGGCGCGAGAGCAGTTCGGGATGATTCGAGACGGCGAGGTACTCTACCGCGTCGTGCCCAAATAACGGAGGCAGCATGACACTGCTTCGTCGGTTCGTACCTGTCGCGCTCACGGCCATGTTTGGAGGCGCCGTCGCCTGTGGTGGGGATTCGATGGGACCAAAGGTCGGCTCGATCACGGGAATGTTCGGCGACAACGATTCGGTGCTCACCGGTGGAACGCTGTCGATCGGCTTTACCGTGCTCGATGGCCAGGGCCATCCCCTCAGGGGCGCCAAGGTGACATGGACGGTGGCGCCGACGACCGCGGCGACGATCGCTCCCACCGCGCAGACGTCCGACAGCATCGGCAACGTGTCGACGGTTGTGCGGGCAGGGAGCGGCGTCGCCACGTTTACGGTCACGGCGAGTCTGAACGGTGTGGCGCCCATTGATTTTCACCTGAAGTCAATCGATCCCTGTCACTACACGACGGTCTATACGCTCGGCGATACCGTCGCCGGCGCACTCTCGACCACCGATTGCCGCGTCTTCGCAGGGGCAGCGTTCTACTTTTACGATTACTATCAGTTGAACCTGCCCCCCGGCCAGCAAAGCATCCGGATCAACGAGTTCTCGAACCGCATCGATCCGTACGTCGAGTTCTACCGGTCGACCGGCGAGCTGTTAGGATGGGATGACGACATCCAGCCGGGCGTGATCCAGACGTCGCAGTTCGACATGATTCTGGGATCGGGCGGCTCGTTCGTCATCGGGGCGACCTCGTACGATCCCGATACGACCGGCACCTACACACTGATCGCGAAGCCGCGGCCCACGACCCTGGCCGGCTGCCAGGATGCGTGGATGACGCCGGGCGCCACCATCACCGACACGATTCGCTCGACCGACTGCACCGATAGCCTCAAGAATTATTCCGACATCATCTACATGTTCATGCAGGCATCGGAAGTCATCCGAGTGGCGGAGCGGTCGAGCGTCGTGAATCCGCGCTTGAAGCTTTACAACGCGAATTTCGCGGCCCAACGATTCGATTCGGTCGCGGCGAATGACGACAGCGCGAGCGGCAATCCCAACGCGTACATCGCCTACACGGTACCGGCAAACGGCTGGTATCTGTTGCAGATCGGCACGGCGGCGCCGTCGGATACGGGGGAGTACACGCTCGCGTTCGACGCTAACACCGGCCCGACCGCCCCGCAGAGCCGGGGCGCGGCGCGCGTGCTGCGGATGCTACCGAACGGGACGTTCCGAGGATGGAAAAAGCATAGCTGAGCTGCCGCTCCTCCTCACCCTGGCGGCGCTCGCCGGCGCGCAGGGACGACCGTGTGATCCGCCCACCCCCACGCCGCTGGGGCCGAGTCACGATCTCTATTGTATCGAGCTCGTTCCCGCTCCCGGCGTAACCGGGGTCGCGGGGCGGGTCGAGCTCGCCACTCCCGCCGGTCCGTTCACCGTCGGCGTCACCGCCGATGGCCATGCCCGATTCATCCCAGTCCTCAGGCTGACTGGGCTGCCAGGCACGACGTACGACGCACGACGCACGGCTTTTGCGTACGTCGCCTGGGCCGTCTCGCCGCAGATGGACACGGTGATCAACCTCGGCGCCGTGAAGAACGGCACGACGACGCTGCCCGCCATCGAGCTCGACAAGTTCATCATCCTGATTTCGGCCGAGCGAAGCGCGCGCGGACGCGAGCCGCGCGGGAAAATCGTGCTGCGCGGCCAGTCGCCGAGCACGCGGCCGATGCCCCCCGATGTCCTCGAGTTCTCCGTCGGCGGCATGGTTCCCCCCCACCCCCCCGACATGGGGGAGCACCACGAACACGAGCCATCAGCGTGGCCGATGCCGCCGGTGCCACACGGTCTGACCATGCTGCCGTCCGAGATGGCGCTGCGACCTGATGTGACTCCCTTTCTTCCGGCCTGGGATGCGCCGCTCCCCAACGCGGACCCGAACGAGGTGCTGCGTCTCAAGGATGGCGACATCATCGATCTCGATGCCGAGCTCGTCCGCCGCACGATCGATGGACAGACGTTCACGATGTACAGCTACAACGGGCAGTATCCAGGACCGCTGATCGAAGTCTCGCGTGGATCCGAGATCATGGTGCGGTTCACGAATTACCTTGAAGACTCGACGAGCATTCATTGGCATGGCATCCGGCTCGAGAACGCGTTCGACGGAGTCGAAGGCGTCAGCGACGCGTTCACATACAAGATTCGGTTCCCAGATGCCGGGATTTTCTGGTACCATCCGCACATTCGCGAAGACATCCAGCAAGGTCTCGGCCTGTACGGCAACATTCTCGTGCGGGAGCCCGGTGCGAAGATCGCCGCCAATCGAGAACAGTTCTTGATGCTCCAGGATCTGCTGGTCGGCGATCCGGACCTCATTCCGTGGGGGCAGGAGTCACCGACCCACGCGCTGATGGGGCGGTTTGGAAATGTGTTTCTAGTGAACGGCGAGCCGGGATATCGGCTGTCGGTGCGGCGAGGCGAAGTGGTGCGCTTCTATCTGACTAATGTGTCGAACGCCCGGACGCTGAACCTCTCGTTTCCCGGGGTGCGCATGAAGGTCGTCGCCACCGACGCCGGGCCGTTCGAGCACGAAGCCTGGGTCGAAAGCGTCGTCATCGCGCCTGCCGAGCGCTATGTCGTGCATGTCCGGTTCGACAAACCGGGCACGGTTCCGTTGGTCAACAAGGTGATTGGACTTGACCACCTGTTCGGCCGCTTCTTCCCGGAGGTTGATACCCTCGGCGTCGTCACCGTGGGGCGCACGCCAGTGCGCCACGATCTCGGCGCGAGCTTCGACGTGCTAGGCCGGGATACGGCGACGACTCGTGCGATGCGGTCGTATCGGAAATTTGTCGACAAGGCCCCCGACCAGACGCTCGTGCTCACACTCCAGACGCACGGCCTGCCGTTCGTGACCGAGCGGCTGATGCAGCTCGACTCGATTTACTTTGCGCCCGTCGAATGGGCGGGGACCATGCCCATGATGAATTGGGCCTCCACCGGCCGGCAGGTTCGGTGGGTTCTGAAGGATCCGGTCACCGGTCGCGAGAACATGGACATCGACTGGCAGTTTCGCCGCGGCGATCCGGTGAAGATTCGCCTGGTCAACGAGCGGCGCGCGTTCCACGGCATGCAACATCCGATCCATCTGCACGGCCAGCACTTTCTCGTGCTGGCGGTGAACGGCGTGCCGAACACGGATCTGGCGTGGAAAGACACGGTGCTGGTGCCGGCCGGTGGGGTGGTGGATATTCTGCTCGATACTCGAAACCCCGGTGACTGGATGCTCCACTGTCACATCGCCGAGCATCTTTCGGCCGGGATGATGATGCACTTCACCGTGAATTAGCGAGGAGTCTTCATGCACGCGCTCACCCTCCTGCTCACACTGGTCGCGCAGCGCCCCGACTCATTCGCCGCCGGCGTGCGCGAGTATATCACCGTCGACACGTCCGTGGTTGCGTTGACGCATGTGCTGCTCCTCGATGGGACAGGTGCCGCTCCGAAGGGCGATCAGACGGTTGTGATTCGCGCCGGCAGGATCGCGGCGGTCGGACCGGCGGCGTCGGTGTCAATCCCGGCGGGCGTCCGCGTGATGGATATGCATGGGTCGACGGTCATTCCCGGCATCATCGGCATGCACGACCATCTCTTCTATACCGCGGCCGGGGGCCGTGCCGTACAGATGGGATACACGGGCCCGCGCCTCTACCTCGGCTCCGGTGTCACGACGATTCGCACGACCGGCAGTCGCGCGCCGTATGCCGAAATCAACCTGAAGGACGCGGTCGACCACGGCTTCGCGCCGGGACCGCGCATCCATCTGACCGCCCCGTATATCACCGGGGAGCGGGGCGGCGGGGCGATGGCGATCCTCAATTCGCCAGAGGCCGCACGCCGCTTCGTCGACTATTGGGCAGCGGAAGGCGCGACGTGGATCAAGGCGTATACCGACATTCGCCGCGCGGAGCTCGGTGCCGCGATTCAGGAAGCCCACAAGAAGGGCATCAAGGTCACGGGACATCTGTGCTCGGTGAGTTTCCAGGAAGCGGTCGCGCTGGGGATCGACAATCTCGAGCATGGGATGCTCACGGCTTCCGACTTCACGACGGGCAGGCCGGCCGATGTCTGTCCGGTCAATCTGATGACGCAGATCAGCGCGTCGGATCCGAAGGGTGATGCCGGACAGGCCACGATTCGCGCGCTCGTCCAGCACCATGTCTCGATGACGTCGACGCTCGCCGTGTACGAGCCGTTCGTGGCGAATCGTCCGACCAAGGATGAGCGTACGCTGCAGGCGATGGATCCGGAAGTCCGCGACAGCTACATGAAAATGCGCCAGCAGATCGACTCGAGCGGCACCGGTTGGGTACCGCTGCCGGCGTTCAAGAACGCGATGGCGTTCGAGCGCGCGTTCGTCGACGCGGGCGGCACGCTGGCCGCGGGCGTCGATCCAACGGGCATCGGCGGCGCACTCGCCGGGTTCGGCGACCAGCGCAACTATGAGCTGTTCATCGAGGCCGGCTTCACGCCGGCGCAAGCCATCCAGATCATGACCTTGAACGGCGCGAAGATCCTCGGCGTGCAGCAGACGCTCGGGACCGTCGAGGCCGGGAAGCTCGCGGACCTCGTGGTGCTGCACGGCGATTTGACCGCCGATCCGTCGGTGATTCGCAGTCCGACAATTGTTTTTAAGGACGGGGTCGGCTACGATTCTGCCAAGTTGATCGCCTCGGTGCAGGGCAGAGTGGGCGTCAACTAGCTCGTGGCAGGGTAGCTCAGCCTGGTGAGAGCACGGCACTCATAATGCCGGGGTCGTGGGTTCGAATCCCACCCCTGCTATAAACACAAAGACGTCGAGCAAAAGCGTCTAACAAAAACGTCTAACAAAAACGTCCAGGAACAACGTCGAACGAAGACGTCTTCGTCCGACGCCTCTGCTAGCCGTTTTTGTTTGACGCCTTATCTCGACGGCGTTGTGGTCGCCGGCACGTCCGAATTGAAGATGTCGGCGACGATCAGCCAGCGCCGATTGTTGTCGCGCCGCCGCACCTGCACGAACTTCCCGTGGTCCATCCCGCCGGCCACATAGGTGAATTGGTACGTGCCCCGTACGAACGCGAGATCCTCACGCCCGTTGATCTCGATCGGAGAGCCGGTGAAGTGACTGATCGCGGGAAACGCCTTCATCCATGTGCGGATGGCAGCGCGACCTTGCACCATGGGCTGATTGGGGGGCATGAACATCGCGTTTTCTGTGTACATCGCGGTGGCCATCGAATCACGACGCTGTACGACGTACACGGTAAAGCTGTCGATCGAGGCGCGTATCGCCGTCTTGTCCGTATCCAGGAATGCCACTGGACCCGGTGACCCGCACCCGACTGCGAAACATCCCAGCACACCAGCGACTATTGCGCGCATGAGTCACCTCCGGTTCCAATCGACGGGTTGGATGGTGCGCGATAGCTCCGCCGCGACCTGCTGCGCCTCCTTCAATTTCGCCTCGTACTCGACGCGCCACTCCGCCGGCATGTTCGACCGAAAATGCGTCGCCGTGAGCAGCTCGCCTTTCGGCTCGAGCCCGCCCCCCGCAGCTGCGCCGCGGCCCACCGCGACGACATCTCCAAGAAACAGCGTCGAGCTGCCGGTGTCCATCACGTTCACCACGGTGCATTCGAAATGCGCAAAACACTCATCGAGGATCGGGACGCCTAGGGTTCCGGCGTGATGCGCAATCCCCGCGAGCTTGTCCTGGTCTCGCCCGCTAAAGAAACCGAGCCGCCGCACCACATCAAACTGCTTGGTGTGCAGGAGATGCAGCGCGAAGCGCCCCGTCTCGTAGATCATGTCATGACTGAAGTTGAACTTGTGGACATAGACCGAGAGGCGAGGCACCGTCGGCACGATCGACGCGCGCACCGCTGCATCGGAGATCATGCCGTTCTTCTTGCCGCCTCGAACGGCGGTAAGCGCTACAACTGGAGACGTCAGGTTGCGCAGGAGTTGGTAGGTGAGGTCCGGTTGGAGCATACTTCAAGATACATGGCCACCATCACCTCGCTCCCGGCGCGCGTGGTCGCGCACATCCAGGCAGCTCGGCTCTTTCGCGAGCCGGGCGAAGCGATCGTGGCCGTGTCGGGTGGTGCGGATTCGGTGGCGCTGCTCGATCTGCTGAACGGCATCGCCACCGAGCTGCACGTGTCGCTCGTGGTCGCCCATGTCGACCATGGAATCTCGTCGGACAGTCGGACGGTTGGACGGTCGGTCCGAGCGCTCGCCGAAAAATACGGGCTGCCCTTCGAGTCTGCGGAGCTGCATCTGGGCCCCGAGGCGACGGAGACCGAAGCCCGGCGTGCGCGTTACGGCTGGTTGCGCGAGGTGCGGCGGCGCCGCGGGTCGACGTACATCGTCACGGCGCATCACGAAGACGATCAAGTCGAAACGATCGTGCTGCGCGCGCTGCGCGGCAGCGCGGCCGCCGGTCTCGCCGGTATCCCGGCCCGGAGACGCGGCGGGCTCGTCCGGCCGCTGCTGCCGTTTACTCGCGCCGAGCTGGTCTCGTACGCGGCGGAGCGCGGTCTGCCGGTGTACGACGATCCGGCGAATCGCGATCCTCGTCACCTGCGCTCGTGGGTGCGGACGACGCTGCTGCCGCTGCTGACCGAACGCCTCGGTCCCCGGCTGCGGAGTGATTTGCTCGCGCACGGGCGACATGCGGTAAGTGACCGTCGCGCATGGGATCGGGTGTTGGATTTGGTCCCGGACCTCGCGCTCGGCGTGGAGCGAGACGGTTTCGCCGTTGCCCGCGCGAGTGTGTGCGGCTATGATAACGAATTGTCCGTTGGGCTGTTGCGTGCGGCGGCCCGTAGGGTGGGGTTGATCCTAGGTCCCGCCAAGGCGCGGCAACTGGTAAGGTTCGCCGAGCGGCCGTCAGGCCGTTGGCTCCCGTTGGGCAGTGGCTGGACGGCCGAGGTCGCCTTCGATCGGCTGCGGGTGGGGCGCGAGGCCACGATCGGCTGTGCGCTCGAGCGGATTGCACCGAGCGGCGACCGTGGTTCAGCGCTGTTCGGAGACTTCGAGATTCAATGGTCGCCCGCAGCGGCGCCGGTGAAGATCGAGCGCGCCACCTGGACGACATGGGTAGACAGCGATGCGTGGGAAGTCCGCCCGCCCGCTCGCGGCGACTCGCTGGTGCCGCTCGGTGGGGTGGGGCATCGGCCGCTGCGACGACTATTAATGGAAGCGCGAGTGCCGCGCAGCGCGCGGCCGCGCTATCCCGTAGTGAGTAGAGGAGCAACCATTCTCTGGGTCCCAGGCATCTGTCGCAGTGCGGCAGGGGTGCCGGAGCCCGGAACTCGAGCGGTGAGGTTGGATGTTACCGAGCACGGCTCAGCTCAAGCAGACCGGCGGGCGTGAGCTCAAGCGCATCGTCTTCGACGAGGAGACGATCGCCGAGCGAGTCCAGGCCCTGGGCCGGGAAATCACGGCGGCCTATCCGGATGGCGATCTGCTGGTGCTGGGCCTGCTCAAGGGCAGCTTCATCTTCTTGAGTGATCTGGTGCGGCGCATCGACCGGCCGCTGCAGGTGGATTTCCTCGTCGCCTCGAGCTACGGCGAGGGAACGGTGTCGAGCGGGAAGGTGCGGCTGGTGTATGATCCGGAAACCGAGCTCGCCGGGAAGCACATCCTGCTGGTCGAGGACATCATCGACACCGGCAAGACGTTAAACAAGCTGGTCGGGCTGCTCCGGCAGCGCCGGCCGCGCAGTCTGGAGATCTGTGCGCTGTTGCACAAACATGTGGCGGACCACTTGGAGCTGGAGGCGAAGTTCGTGGGACTCGACGCCCCGACGCTGTTCCTGGTCGGGTACGGCCTCGATCACGCGGAAAACTTCCGGCACCTTCCTTATATCGCGAGTCTGACGTAGATGGCCAATCGCATCCCCCCGCCTCCGCGGGAATTCAACTGGGCCCGGATGCTGCGGACGCTCTCATTCTGGGCGCTCCTCATCGTCGGGACGATCGCGCTGGTGCAGCTCGCTTCGAGCCGCCGGCGCGAAGAAGCCGAAATCACGTACACGCAGTTCACCGAGGAGCTGAACGCGGGCAACATCTCCTCGGTGGAAATCGCCGAGCGGCAGAAGGTCCGCGGCACGTTCCAGCGTCCGGTGGTGGTGAAGCGCCAGACGGTGGAGCGCTTCAACGTGCTGCTCCCCTTCGAAGCGGACGACAAGTTCGCCGCGAATCTCTCGACGAAGGGCGTGGACGTGCGCGCGCGCGAGTCCGGGCAGTCGTTCGGCGTCGTGCTGCTCACGTTCCTGCCCTACATCCTCATCTTCGGCCTCGTGATCTTCATGCTGCGGCAAATGCAGCAGGGCGGGAACCGCGCCTTCGCGTTCGGGAAGTCCAAAGCGAAGCTGCTCGCGGGTGACACCCCCAAGGTCACTTTCGCCGACGTGGCCGGCTGCGATGAAGCGAAGCAGGAGCTCGAGGAGATCATCGATTTCCTGAAAGACCCGCAGAAATTCCAGCGGCTGGGTGGTCGGCTGCCGAAGGGCGCGCTGCTCGTGGGGCCGCCGGGAACCGGCAAGACGCTGCTCGCCAAGGCCGTCGCCGGGGAAGCGGGCCGCCCGTTCTTCTCGATGTCGGGCTCCGACTTCGTCGAGATGTTCGTCGGCGTCGGTGCCTCGCGCGTGCGCGACCTGTTCGAGCAGGGCAAGGCGCATGCCCCCTGCATCATCTTCATCGACGAGATCGACGCCGTCGGCCGCCATCGCGGGGCCGGGCTCGGCGGCGGCCACGACGAGCGCGAGCAGACGCTCAATCAGCTGCTCGTCGAAATGGATGGCTTTGAAAGCAATGATGGTGTGATCCTGCTCGCCGCGACGAACCGGCCCGACATCCTCGATCCCGCGCTGCTGCGCCCCGGCCGGTTCGACCGCCAGATCGTGGTCGACATGCCGGACCTCAAAGGCCGCGAGCAGATCCTGCGCGTGCACGTCCGCAAGATTCCGATGGCGCCCGGTGTGAATCTCGAGCGCATCGCACGCGGCACGCCCGGCCTGGCCGGCGCCGAGCTCGCCAACATCGTGAACGAAGCCGCCCTGCTCGCCGCGCGCCGCAACAAGGCGGCGGTGGACATGCAAGACTTCGAGGATGCGAAGGACAAAGTGATGCTCGGCCTCGAGCGGAAGAGCCGGGTGCTCTCCGACGAGGAGCGGCGTCTCGTGGCGTATCACGAGGCGGGGCACGCCCTGGTGGGACTCACCGTGCCGGACGCCGATCCACTGCACAAAGTCACGATCATCCCGCGCGGTCGCGCGCTCGGCCTCACGGCGTATCTGCCGGAGGAAGAGCTGCACAAGTACACCAAGCGCTCCATCGAGTCGCGGCTCGCGATGGCGTACGGCGGCCGGGTGGCGGAGGAGCTGGTGTTCGGCCCGGAGAAAGTGACCACCGGGGCCGCGCAGGACATTCAGCAGGCGACCAACATCGCGCGCCGGATGGTGACGCAGTTCGGCATGAGTGACGTCATCGGCCCGATCGCCGTGGGCGACCGCGAGCAGGAGATCTTCCTGGGTCGCGAAGTCGTGCAGCGCCGCGAAATCTCCGATCGCACCGCGCAGATTGTGGATGAGGAAGTCAAGAACATCCTCACGCACGCCTACAGTGAAGCGCAGCGGATCCTCACCGAGCGCCGCGCCGCGCTCGATCGGCTGGCCGCGGCGCTGCTCGAGCGTGAGACGCTGGAGCGCGAGCAGGTCGAGCTGGTCGTCGCCGGCCAGTCGCTGCCGCCGTACGTGCCCCCAGCGCCGCCGCAACCGGCGGCAAGCGGCGAGGCCGCGGAAAAGGAGAAGGCGCAGGCGCGGCCCAGCGGCGGGATCCTGCGCAATCCGCCGCCTGAACCCGCCGGGGCGTGACCGTCTCTCCGTCGGCCCCAGCCGCCGACCTCTCGAAGCTCCGGATCAATCGCGACGACCCGCCGCCCGCAGTCAAGCGGGCGCTGGGTCGCGTGCTCTGGTTGGTCGCGGCCGCGGTGGTCATCATTGCGGTTGTCGTGGTGCTTGGGCGGCGTGGAGCGGTGGTGCCCGTTCAAGTGGTGACGGTGACAACGTCGGGCGGCGGAGGGGCGGCGAGGGGCGGCACCGGCGCGGTCGCGGTGGTTGCGAACGGATACGTGGTCGCGCGCACGAAGGCGGCTGTGTCCGCCAAAATCCCCGGGCGCCTCGCCGTCCTGAACGTGAGTGAAGGCTCCCGGCTCCAGCAGGGCGACATCATCGCCCGGCTCGACAATGCCGATTACGCCGCCGCCGTGGGCGAGGCGGAAGCCGGCCTTGCGAGCGCGAAGGCGACGTTGATCGAGGCGCAGTCCGACCGCGACCAGATGCAGCGCGATTTCGTGCGCGTGCGGGACATCCACGCGCAGAATCCGAATCTCGTCTCACCGCAGGACATCGAGAACGCCGAGAGCCGCGCCCGTCAGGCCGAGGCGCGCTTCGGCGCGCAGTCGGCGCGCGTGGATGCGGCCGGGGCGGCGCTCCGCGTGGCGCAGGCGAACCTGGAAAACACCTACATTCGCGCACCCTTCTCCGGCACCGTCCTGCGCAAGGAAGCGGAAGTCGGCGAGGTGGTCGCGCCGTCGGTGGGCGGCGGGTTGACGCGCGGCGCCGTCGTCACGATGGCCGACCTCGCCACGCTCGAGGTCGAAGTCGATGTCAACGAGGCGTACATCGCGCGCGTGCACGGTGGCCAGCAGGCGCGCATTACGCTCGACGCCTATCCCGACACGGCGTTCCGCGGGACCGTCCGCCAGGTTGTGCCGACGGCCGACCGCCAACGGGCCACCGTGCAGGTGAAAGTCGCGATCGTCGATCGCGATCCGCGCATTCTGACCGAGATGGGCGCGAAAGTCGAGTTCCTGGAAGCGCCCCGCGCGGCACCGGCCGGCACTACGCAACCCGTGGAGCGTCCCCGGATCATCGTGCCCGCCGAGGCCGTCCGGTCCGAGAATGGCCGCAACGTCGTGTGGATCGTGCGCGACGGACGGTTACAGAGTCGTGACGTTGACGCAGGTCCGGTCAGCGGTAACTTCCGCGAGATTCGTTCCGGCCTCTCGGGGGGCGAGCAGTTGCTGGTGGGCGGTGTTGAAACTCCCAAAGAGGGCCAGCGCGTAAAGACCGCGCCGTAGTCGTCACCTTCCACATTCCAACTTTCCAACGGTCCAACATGGCCCTAGTCGAGATTCGCGACGTCTACAAATCATTCCAGCGCGATACCCAGCGGATCGACGTGTTTACCGGGCTGACGCTCGACATCGACGCGGGCAGCTTCACGGCCTTGATGGGACCGTCGGGCTCTGGCAAATCGACGCTCCTGAATCTCATTGCGGGGCTTGACAAGCCGACGCGCGGCACCGTGCGGGTGGGCGGCGAAGCCGTCAGTGAGATGTCGGCGAGCCAGCTCGCCGCCTGGCGGGCGCGCCACATCGGCTTCGTCTTCCAGTCGTTCAACCTGCTCCCGGTGCTCACGGCCTATCAGAACGTGGAGCTGCCGCTCCTGCTCACGCGCCTGTCGGGAAAAGAGCGGAATGAGCGCGTCAAGATCGCGCTCGACGTCGTGGGCCTCGCCGATCGCGCCGATCACTATCCGCGCCAGTTGTCCGGCGGGCAGGAACAGCGGACGGCCATCGCGCGCGCCATCGTCGCCGATCCCACGGTGATGCTGCTCGACGAGCCCACCGGCCAGCTCGACGCCAAGAGCTCGCAGGAAGTGCTGGCGCTGCTCCAGCGGTTGAACAGCGAGTTCACCAAGACGATCATCATCGTGACGCACGACGCCCATGCGGCCGAGCGCGCCAAGATGGTACTGCACCTCGAGAAGGGTGACCTGATCGAGAAACCGCGCGCGACCGCGGCGGCCCTGCGGTGAAGTACTTCCGGCTGGTCCTCGCCAACCTCGGCCGCCACAGGCTGCGGACGGTTCTGACGATCCTGAGCGTGGCGCTGGCGTTGTTCCTGTTCGCGTCGCTGCGCAGCGTGACCACCACGCTCGCGGCCACGGCGCAGTTCGGTGGCGCGCGTCGTCTCGTGACGACGAACGCAACGGGACTCGTCTTCCCGCTGCCATTGGCCTACGGCAACCGGATCAAGGCCCTGCCCGGGGTGACCGGATTGAGCTGGGCGAACTGGTTCGGCGGCAAGTACGGCGACGGCAAACGGTTTTTCGCCAACTTCGCCGTCGACGCCGAATCGTATCTCAAGATCTATCCCGAGATCGTTCTGCCGGCGGATCAGCGGGACGCATTCCTCAAGGATCGCACCGGCGCGCTCATCGGCAAGCGGCTGCTCAGCCAGTTCGGCTGGAAGCTGGGACAGAACGTCACGCTCCAGGGCACGATCTTCCCGGGCGACTGGACGTTCACCGTTGACGGCGTCTACACCCCGACCGATCCGGCGATCGGTGACGACGTCCTGATCTTCCATCACGATTACTTCGACGAGCGCATCGGCCGCGCCGGCATCGCGGGATGGTACATCGTCGAAATCGACGACGTTTCGCACGCGCCCGCGGTCGCCAAATCCATCGACGACCTATTCCGCAATTCGAGCTCACCGACCAAGACCGGCACGGAGCGCGAATTCCAGGCGACCTTTGCGACAATGTGGGGCAACGTGAGTTTCCTGATGAGCACCATCGGGCTCGCCGTCGTGTTCGCCATCCTGCTCGTCACGGCGAACGCGATGATGATGAGCGCGCGCGAGCGCACCGGAGAGATCGCGGTGCTGAAGACGATCGGCTTCTCCGATCGCCTGTTGTTTGCGCTCGTGATGGTGGAGGCCGGCGTCATGGCGCTGACCGGCGCGGTGCTCGGCCTGGGTGGAGCGAAACTCTTCTATCCGGCCATCAACTTCAACGGGCTGGGATTCCTGCCGGGGTTTACCGTCGCGCCGAGCACCTTGATCATCGGCGCGCTCGTGGCGATCGGCTTGATGCTGGCGAGCGGCCTCGCTCCCGCGCTGCGGGCCGCGCGGCTTCCGATCGTCCAGGCGTTGCGGCACGTCGAATGATTCCCATCGTCTACAACGTCCGCAGCGTGGTGCGCCGTCCCGTGTCGACGGCGCTCACAGCTCTCGGCGTCGGCCTCGTCGTCGCCGTGTTCATCGGCATGCTCGCGCTCGCGAACGGCTTCCGCGCGGCGCTGGCGAAGACCGGCTCGAACACGAATGCGTTGGTCCTGCGCAAGGGCGCTGATTCCGAGCTGTCCAGTGGATTGGGTCGCGACGTCGCCAGCATCATTGCGGCCGATCCGCATGTGGCGACTGGGGCGGACAATCGGCCGCTGGTCTCGCCCGAAGTGTATGTGCTCATCCCCCTCGCGAAAGCGTTCGACACGACGCAGATCGCGAACGTCGTGGTGCGCGGCGTGAGCGATCAGGCCTGGCAGGTACGGTCGAACGTGAAGATCACGGCCGGCCAGCGCCCCACCTCGGGGCGACCGGAGGTCTGCGTGGGAAGCCGGCTCACCAAACGGTTTCCGCACACCGGCGTGGGGCAGACGCTCCACTTCGCCGGTCGCGACTGGACGGTGACATGCCAGTTTTCCGCCGCAGGGTCGGCATTCGAGTCCGAGATCTGGGGGGAAAACGAGCAGTTCATGCCCGTGTTCCGCGGCGATGTCTTTCAGTCGATTACGTTTCGGCTGAAGGATCCCGCCACGTTTGACGACGCGCAGCGCGCGCTGCAGGCGGACAAGCGCCTGACCGTCGATGTGCACCGCGAGTCCGAGTTTTACGCGCAACAATCGCAGCTCCTGGGCAATATCCTGAGCTTCCTCGCCATCATGATCACCGGGATCATGGCGGTGGGTGCGGTCTTTGGCGCGATCAACACGATGTACGCCGCGATCGCGTCGCGCGCCCCGGAGATCGGGGTGCTGCTCACTCTGGGGTTCAGGCCGTGGACCGTCCTCGTGAGCTTCCTCGCCGAGTCCGCGTTCATCGCCGTCATCGGCGGCGTTTTGGGTGGCCTGTTTTCACTGCCGCTCAATGGCATCGTGACCAGCACGACGAACTGGTCGAGCTTCAGCGAGATCGCGTTCAGCTTCCGTGTGACACCGTTCCTCCTGCTGGCGGGCCTGATCTTCGCCGTCGTGATGGGCGTCGTCGGCGGCTTTTTCCCGGCACTGCGCGCCGCTCGGCTGCAGGTGGTCCAGGCGCTCCGGTGAACGTCACCGCGCTCGCCGCGCACACACCGGAAGCGGTGCGCGCGGCGCTCGCGGCGCGTGGGTGGGAAGCCCAGCCGGCCTGGTTCGCGGCGATCGGCATCCAGCCGTTCGTCGTTCTCATCGAAGACATCACCGAGCCAGAGCGCGAAGCGCTGGTGCACTGGGGTGCCAAGTCGGGCACCGATGTGCTCACCGGCAACGGCTGGGCCCTGATTGCGGGCGCAGCGAGCCGGATCGCGCCGCTCGCCCGCTACGACCGCGCGCCCGCCGAGCTCGCGCGGCTTGCGTCGACGCTGGGCCGGCTGCTTGCGGCGCGCGCCGAACCACCGCGAACCTGGGGGATTCGGGGCGGGGAGGTCTCGCTCGAGAAGCCCCTGATCATCGGGATCATCAACGTCACCCCGGATTCATTTTCAGATGGCGGCCATCTCGCATCCGCTGACGCGGCGATCGAGCACGGCGCGCGGCTCATTTCGGACGGCGCACGCCTGCTCGATGTTGGCGGTGAGTCGACGCGTCCGGGTGCGGATCCCGTCCCGGTGAAGGAAGAGATCGCCCGGGTCGTGCCCGTGATCGCGGGGCTGCAGCACCGCGAGCTCGGTCCTATTTCGGTCGACACGCGCAAGGCGGAGGTGGCGCGTGCGGCGCTCGACGCGGGGGCGGCCGTGATCAACGACGTCTCAGGCCTCAGCTTCGACGCCGAGCTGACGGCGGTCGCGCGCGACGCGCAGGCGGGCGTGATTCTCATGCATATGCGCGGCACGCCGGCCACGATGGACGACCTCGCGACATACGGCCACGTCGCGCGCGAGGTTGCTGCGGAACTGGCGGCAGGGGCGGCAAAGGCGGAACAGGGGGGGATCGCTCCGGAACGGATCGTTCTCGACCCCGGGTTTGGGTTCGCCAAAACGGCGACGCAGAACTTCCGGTTGCTCGACGAACTGGCAACGATCGTCGCGCTGGGCTATCCTGTAGCCGTCGGCCTGTCGCGGAAGCGGTTTTTGGGGGCGGCGACGGGGCGGCCCGTGGAGGACCGCGATCGCGCCACGGCTGTTGCCTGCGCCCTCGCCTGGGAGCGAGGAGCGCGCCTGTTCCGGGTTCACGACGTCGCGTTGACACGCGAGGCCCTTGCACTGGCGAGCGCTACGACCAATCCACCGTGAACGTAGACGCCTTTAAGTTCCTGTCGCCGCGGCTCTGGCCGGATCTCTTCGAGATCCTGCTGGTCTCCTTCGTCGTCTACCGGTTCCTGCTGTTCCTCGTCGGCACGCGCGCGCTGCAAATCGTGATCGGCCTCGTGATCCTGTCGCTGACCTACTTCGTGGCGGTGTTTGCCAAGTTCACGATGATCAGCACGCTGCTGGGCGTCGTGTTCACCTACGGGGCCTTCGCGGCGGTGGTCGTGTTTCAGCCGGAGCTGCGCAACGCGCTCGCGCGGCTCGGCCAATCCCGCTTGATGCGCGCGTTCTCGCGCGGCGACCGCCAATCGGTGGCCGAAGAGATCGCGGAAGCGCTCGACCGCCTGTCGCGCGCGGGGACCGGCGCCATCATCGCCGTCGAAGGCGACATCGGGCTCGAGGAGTTCATCACCACCGGCGTCCCGATGGAAGCGAAAGTCTCGGCCGACCTGTTGACCACGATCTTCACACCGTACTCGCCGCTGCACGACGGCTCCGTCCTGATTCGCGGCGATCAGATCATCGGGGCGGGCTGCGTGCTCCCCCTGACGCAGTTCAAGGTCGCCGACAAGTCGCTCGGGACGCGGCACCGCGCCGCGCTTGGCCTGTCGGAGGAGACCGATGCGACGGTGCTCGTCGTCTCGGAAGAGACGTCCACGATCTCCGTCGCCAGTCATGGCCTCTTGTATCGTCACCTCACGCCGCAACAAGTGCGTGACCTGCTCTCCGGCGCCGTTTCGCATCTCGAGGGCGGCGAGCGCGTGACCCAGCCTGCCACCTAAGCCTCCCTACCGGGAGGCGGCCGCTGTCGCGCTCCTGGTTCTCATCGGCTATGTGATCACGCTGGCGCCCACGGTCACGCTGTGGGACGCGGGCGAATTCATCACCGCTGCCAAAGTGCTGGGCGTGCCGCATCCGCCAGGCACCCCGTTGTTTGTTCTCGTCGGCCATGTCTGGGCCGGCGTCGTCAGGATCGGCGGCTACGCCTGGCGGATGAATCTCATGAGCGCCTGTTTCTCGGCGTCCGGCGCCGGCTGCCTGTTTCTCGTCGCGCACCGGCTGCTGCTCGGCGACACCGCGTGGCTGCGGACCGGTGGGGCCGCGGCGGCCGCGATCCTCTCCGCGTTTCCGTTCACGCACTGGCAGAACAGCAACGAGACGGAGGTCTACGCGGTGGCGACCGCCAGCATCGCCGCGATCTGCTGGCTCGGCGTGCGCTGGCGCGACTTGCGCGGTACCGCGCGCGCGCCGCACATCCTGCTCCTGATCGTCTACATCGCGGCGCTGTCGATCGGCAACCACCTGTTGGCGCTGCTCGTGGGGCCCGCCCTGTCGGTGTTCATGCTGTACACGCTGCGCGCGTCGCCCGCGGCCGACCCCGCCGAGCGGCGAATGGAATTGGCGGAGTGGGGCGCGCTCAGCGCGTTGTGGATCGTGCTGGTCGCCGTCGGTCTGGGGAGCACACCGCTCCTGATTGCGGGTGGGGCGCTGCTCGCGGCGGGTGTCGTCTGGAGCGTGATGGCCGGTTCCTGGGCCTTTCCCGTCATGGCGATCGGGATTGCGGTGGTGGGAATCTCGATATACGCCCTTCTCTACATCCGCTCCGGTTTGCATCCCGTTCTCAACGAGGCGGACCCCGAGACCTGGCACAACCTGCTCGCGGTGATCCGGCGCGAGCAATTCGGCAGCCGCGGCCTGTTCGACAACCCGATGGTGCCCGGGACTCCCCGCACGCTGGCCGTCATCGGGCAGCAGTTCCTCAATTACTTCCAGTACTGCTCCTGGCAGTGGGGTCGCGCGTTGCCGTTTGTGCCGATGGTGATCGTCGCGCTCGGGTTCGTCACGCTGGGGAGTCTCGGGTTCGAATTCACGCGCCGCCGGGACGCCGGACTCGCCACCCTGCTCGGCGCGCTGTGGCTCGTCACGGGCGTCGGCCTCGTCATCTACATGAATTTCAAGGCCGGCTTCTCGATGTATTGGGACCGCTACCCGACGATCGAGCAGCACGAGGTGCGCGAGCGCGACTACTTCTTCGTGGTCAGCTTTCAGGTCTGGGGCATGTTCACCGCGTTAGGGCTCGTGCGTCTCGTGCGGCGGTTGTCCGAACGCGTGCCTGCCGCCGCCCGGACGTGGGGAATAGCGCTGGCCGCAGTGGTCACGCTGCTGCCGCTGGGCGGCAACTTCACAGCCGCATCACGCCGGCACGGTCCCGACGCCACCGTCGCCCGCGACTTCGCGTACAACCTGCTGCAATCGGTCGAGCCGTACGGTGTGCTGTTCGGATTTGGGGACAACGACACCTTCCCGGTGTGGTATCTCCAGGAAGTCGAAGGTGTGCGCCAGGATGTCACGCAAATCAATCTCTCGCTCGCCAACCTCGACTGGTATCTGCGCCAGCTGGCCGAGCGGCCGGTCAGGGTCTTCGACGCGGCCCACGCGCCCGCCGTGTACCGGGCGGTGGCGCCGGCGCAGCCACCTCCGCGTCCGGCGCTCCCGCTCACCGAGCGAGACATCGACGGGATGCAACCGGTGGAACTCGGACAGGATGGCATGTTCCGCTCGGCCGGTGTCGAGCTGGTCTTCCGGAAAGCGCAGCGCCTGCTCACGGCCGATCAGGTCATTCTGTACACGATCGCCACGGACCTCCCCTCGTCGCGACCAGTCACGTTCGGCGTGTCGTCGGGCCGCGGCTCCTGGCTCGGGCTCGATCCCCATCTCGTATTTCAGGGACTCGCGTTCAAGGTTGTGCCGCGGGCCGACACGACCCGGCGCTTCGTGCGTGGCCTTCAGGGCACGATGGTGGATTCCACGCGGACGCGGATGCTGGTCGACTCGGTCTTTCAATGGGGTCGTTTGTTCGGGCGCGATTCACTCGAGCTCGAACCGGCGGCGGAGCAGGTGGCGAGGTCATTTTCGGCCGCGTTTTTGGAGCTGGGCAACGCCGCCGCCGTGCGCGGCGACCAGCGCCAGACGCTCGCATCCCTCCGCCGCGCCTACCATCTGAATCCCAGCCAGGCGCTCGCCGACATCATCCGCCGCGTGGAAACTCAAGGAGTTCAGAGCCTCTTTAGCCGCTAGCGGCCTTCCCCCTATATTCACAGGCTATGGCTTTCGAGGCCCTGCCAGAGCGTTTGGCGCAGGTGAGGGCCGAGATTGCGCGACTCGCGCCGCAGCCCGTGGCGATCGTCGCGGTCACCAAGGGTTTCGGGACTGACGCGATCCGCGCGGCGCGCGAGACGGGGCTGGCCGACATCGGCGAGAACCGCGTCCAGGAAGCGCTGCAGAAACAGGACGCGCTTGGCGCTGCCGCTGCGATTCGCTGGCATCTGATCGGGCATTTGCAGCGCAACAAGGCCAAGCTCGTGCCGGGGCGATTCGAGCTGGTGCATTCCGTGGACTCGCTGGAGCTCGCCACCGAGTTGAGCAAGCGGGCGACGACTCCGCTGCGAGTGCTGCTGCAGGTGAACGTCGCGCGCGAGCCGCAGAAGAACGGTTGTGCGCCCGAAGACGCGCCGGCGCTGGCGCGACAGGTGGCCGAGCTCGAGCATGTGCGACTGGAAGGTTTGATGACGCTGGCACCGTTTACCGACGATGTGGACGTGCAACGCCGGACGTTCCGGGGATTGCGCGTCTTACGCGATAGGATCAAAGAGGAGGTAGGGGTATGGCTGCCGACCCTCTCGATGGGGATGTCCGGCGACTACGCTACGGCAGTCGCGGAGGGAGCAACGGTGATCCGGTTGGGTACAGTCCTGTTCGGCCCGAGGACATGACCGATCCCGCGTTCACGCTGACACCGCTCGACATCCGCAAGCAGGAATTTCGCAAGACCCTGCGCGGCTATGAGACGCTGGGCGTCGAGGATTTCAAGATTCGCGTCGCGGATGCGTTGGAGCGCGCCAACCGCGAGCGCCAGGTGCTCGAGGAGCGTGTCAGCGCGCTGACCGAGCAGCTGCGCGTCTTCCGCGAGCGCGAGAAGGCGATGAACGAAGCGCTGGTCGCGGCGCAGCAGCTGCGCCAGGACACGCGCGCCGCCGCCGAGCGCGAGGGCCAGGTGATCCTCCGCGAGGCGGAGGCGGAAGCCAAGCGGCTGCTCGACCAGGCCAAGAACGCCGAGGGTGCCGTGCGGGCGCGCATGGCCGAGACCGAGCGCCAATTCCAGCAATACATGGGCGGGTTCCGCGCGCTGCTCGAGCGCCAGCTCGCCGAGCTCCGGGCGCTCGACGGCCAGAAGTGAGCGGGCTGTCCGTTGCGGATGCGGTCCGCGTCATCAAGTCGCGGACCGCGATCGTTCCGGAGGTCGCGGTCATCCTCGGAACCGGCCTCGGCGCACTCGCCGACGAGCTCAAGGCCGAGAGCACGATCCCGTATCCCGAGATCCCCGGCTTCCCGACCCCTACGGTCGAGACACATGCCGGACGCTTATTGTTCGGGAAGATCGGCAAGCGCCGGGTCGCGATCATGCAAGGTCGGTTCCATCGGTACGAGGGCTATACGCTTCAGCAGATCGCGTTTCCCGTCCGCGTGCTGCGTGCGCTCGGCGCGCAGACGCTGATCGTCTCCAACGTCTCGGGCGGAATGCATCCGCTCTGGGCGACCGGGGATCTGGTGCTCATTTCCGATCACATCAACCTGCTCGGCGACAATCCGCTGGCCGGTCCAAATGTCGATGCGGAAGGCCCGCGCTTTCCCGACATGTCCGCGGCGTACGATCCGGAATTGCGCCACCTGGCTCACCAGGTCGCGCTCGCGCACCAGATCGTGCTGCGCGAGGGCGTGTACGTGGCGGTGCCAGGACCGAATCTCGAGACCCGCGCCGAGTACCGCATGCTGCGCGCGCTGGGCGCCGATCTGGTCGGGATGAGCACCGTGCCCGAAGTGATCACCGCCGTCCATCAAGGAATGCGCGTGCTCGGCTTCTCGATCATCACCGATAATTGCCTGCCCGACGCGCTCGAGCCGACGTCGGTCGAGCAGATCATCGCCGTTGCCCGGGGGGCGGAGCCCAAGCTCGCCGCCCTCGTGCACGGCGTCCTGGAGCAGCTCTAGCCGATGGCGTATCCGCCTTCCGATTTGACGCAGTCGATCGACGCGCTCGAGAAACAGCTGCTCGCGACCTGGAAGCACGAACGGCTCTTCACGCGTGTGAGCGACGCGACCCGCTACGGGCCCCCGTTCATCTTCTTTGAGGGCCCGCCCACCGCGAACGGGCGGCCGGGCATTCATCACGTCTTCTCGCGGACGCTCAAGGATCTGATCTGCCGGTTTCACACGATGCTGGGGCAGGGGGTCACGCGCATCGCCGGGTGGGACACGCACGGTTTGCCGGTGGAGATCGAAGTCGAGAAGGCGCTGAACATCAACGGCAAGCGCGAAATCGAGGCGTACGGCGTCGAGCGGTTCAACAAGCTGTGCCGCGAGAGCGTGTTCAAGTACAAGACCGACTGGGAGTCCCTGTCCGACCGGATCGGCTACTGGTTGGACTATGAGCACCCGTACATCACCTACAGCAACAAATACATCGAGACGGTGTGGTGGCTGCTGAAGCGGCTGCACGAAAAGGCACTGCTGTATCGCGGGCACAAGGTCCTGCCGTACTGCCCGCGCTGCGGCACGGCCTTGTCATCGCATGAAGTCGCCCAGGGCTATGAGACCGTGCAGACCAATTCGGTCTACGTCACGTTCCCGCTGCTCAGCAGGAAGGGCGACACGCCGCGCGAGCTCGTGATCTGGACGACGACGCCGTGGACGCTGCTGTCCAACGTGGCGGTCGCCGTGCATCCCGACCTGGATTACGGGGAGTATGCGCTCGACGATCCGGCCAGCGGCACGATCACCCACTACATCGCGGCGGTGGCTCGGGCCGGCGACGTGCATGTGCACGGCCGGCCCCTGAGCCAGGGGAAGCTCATCAAGACCTATCTCGGCCGAGAGCTGGTCGGGAAGAAGTACGCGCGGCCGCTCGAGGTCGTGCCGCTGCCGGACGAAGGCCAGCGCGCGGTGATCGTCGCCGGCGCGTTCGTCACGGCGGACGAGGGCACCGGCCTCGTGCATATGGCGCCGGCATTCGGGGCCGATGACTATGTCGCCGGCCAGCAAAACGGTCTCGCATTCGTCAATCCGGTTGTTCCGGATGGCACGTTCGAGGGAACGACGTGGCCGGAGATCGAGGGCAAGCTCGTCACCGACAAAGAAACCAATCGCCTGATCATCGAGCGATTGAAGCAGGAGGGCCGCTGGCTCGAAACCAGGCCGTACACCCACAGCTACCCGCACTGCTGGCGCTGCGACTCGCCGCTGATCTACTATGCCCGCAGCTCCTGGTTCGTCCGCACAACGGCGGTGAAGACGCGGATGCTCGAAATCAATGCGGAGATCGATTGGCATCCACCGGAAACCGGCTCCGGGCGCTTCGGCGAGTGGCTCGAGAACAACGTGGACTGGGCGCTGTCGCGCGACCGCTACTGGGGGACACCGCTCAACGTCTGGGAGTGCGACGCCGACCGCGAGCATCGTGAGGTGATCGGCTCCTATGATGAGCTGGCGCAGCGCTGGGGGGGTGGGAAGCGGCTGCCCGACGATTTCGATCCGCACAAGCCGTACATCGATTTCTACACCTGGTCCTGCCGCGACTGCGGCGGGACGATGCGGCGCGTGCCGGAGGTGATCGACGCGTGGTTCGACTCGGGGTCGATGCCCTACGCGCAATGGCATTATCCGTTCGATCACCAGGCCGACTTCAAGGCGCACTTCCCGGCCGACTACATCTGCGAAGGTGTGGACCAGACGCGCGGCTGGTTCTACTCACTGCTCGCGATCGGCGTGGCGGCGTTCGACGCGCAAGTCTACAAGCACGTGATCGTGAACGATCACGTCCTCGATGTGCACGGCCAGAAGATGTCGAAGAGCCGCGGCAACATCGTCGACCCCTGGAAGGTGATCGGCGAACATGGTGCGGACGCCGTCCGTCTGTACCTCATCGGCCAGAGTCAGGTCTGGCTGCCGAAGCGGTTCGACGAGCGCCAGATCCCCGAGATCGCGGGAGGTTTTCTCAACACCCTGCGGTCGACGTACGACTTCTTCCGCCGCTACGCCCAGGACTGGATTCCGCCCGCCGAGGAGAACGCGACGCCGGCGCGGGAGCGGCCGGCGGCGGACCGGTGGCTGCTCGCCCGGCTCGATGAGGTCGTCGCGAGCGTGCGCCAGTCGTGGTCGTCCTATGACGTCACCACCGGCGTTCGGAGCATCATGGATTTCGTGGGGGAGGACCTCTCGCGCTGGTACGTCCGGCGCAACCGGCCGCGCTTCTGGGCTCCAGACCGGGCGACTGACCCCGTGGCGCTCGAAACGCTGCACGAGGCCCTCGTCGCGGCCGTCCGGCTCCTCGCCCCGGCCGCCCCCTTCATCTCCGATTGGGTGCACCGGGCCCTGACGGGAACCTCCGTCCACCTCGCCCCCTTCCCGGTCGACCGGGGGCATCGGGAGCCGGAGCTCCTCACGGCCATGGCCACGGTCCGGCGACTGGCCTCCCTGGCTCGGGCAGCCCGGGAGTCGCGGAACCTGCGGGTCCGGCAGCCCCTGGCCCGGATGCAGCTGGCCGTTCCGGCGGCCGCCCAGGGCCCGGCCTTGTCAGACCTGTTAGATATTCTGGCTGCCGAAGTCAACGTAAAAGCGGTCCAGGTGGTCGCGTCCGATCACGATCTGGTCCGGCTGCGCGGCAAAGCGAATTTTCGGACGCTCGGCAAGCGGTACGGAAAAGAGACGCCGCGCGCGGCGGCAGCCGTCGCGGAACTGACTGCTGAAAACTTGCAGGCGCTGGAGCAAGGCGGGCCGGTACGCAGCGGGGAGTGGGAGTTTCGGCCCGAGGACGTAACCGTCACCCGCGAAGTCGCCAGCGAATGGCTGGTGCAAGCCGACGGGCCGTACGTCGTCGCGCTCGATCCCGCGTTGAGCGACGACCTGGTGCAGGAAGGATTGGCGCGCGAGGTGGTGAATCGCGTGCAACGTCTCCGCAAGGAGGCGGGATACGAATACACGACGCGCATCGAGTTGAGCATCACCGGCGCCGCCGATGTGGTGGCCGCGATTCGCGCGTTTCAGGGGTTCGTCGAAGGCGAGACGTTGGCGCGCCGGATGGTGTTCGGCGCGGTGCTGGACGAGCCCGACTTGCAGCGTGACGTAGACATCGAAGGACGCCAGACGACGATTGCGCTCCGGCGTCACGACGGACGAAAGGGCGGAACCCGATAATGCCGACTAAGTCGACGAAGGTGAAGGCCAAGGCCGGCCTGAATAAGAAACAGTTGACCCACCTCGAGAAGCGGCTGCTCGAAGAGCGCGCCCGCGTCATCAAGGAACTGGGCCACTACGGCGAGTCGTTCAACTCGAGCCTCCAGGCATCGGATGGCGACCTCTCCAGCTACTCCTTCCACATGGCCGATCAAGGGACCGACGCGATGGAGCGGGAGAAGGCGTTTCTGTTCGCGTCGCAAGAGGGCCGGTACTTGTGGCACGTGAACGAGGCGCTGCGCCGGCTCTACAGCGCTCCCGAGCGATTCGGCCGGTGCGAGCAGTGCGGCGAGCTGATCGGATTCGATCGTCTGGACGCGCTGCCGCACGCGCGCCTCTGCATCAAGTGCAAAGCGAAAGAAGAAGATGGTAAGCGCCGCTGAGCGCCGGCTGTTCTGGGGAACGGCCGTCGCGGTCGTCGTATCGGATTTCGTCACCAAGCTGATCGCGGAATCGTTCCTGGCGCGGCGGCTGCCGCTGGCGGTCATCGGCGACACCGTGCAGTTCCGGCTCGTCTACAATGAAGGCGCCGCGTTCGGCCTCCACGTGGGCGACAACTCCCGCTGGATCTTCATGGCGCTCGCCGTCATCGCGTTGTTCGTGCTCGCGTCGCTGGTGCGCAGCACGCGTCCCGGTGACCGCTTCCGCCTGCTCGCGCTGGCGCTGGTCTGCGGCGGCGCGGTGGGCAACCTGATCGACCGCATTCGCAGCGCGCAGGGCGTCGTCGACTTCGTCGACGTCGGCGTCGGCGCGTGGCGCTGGCCGACGTTCAACGTGGCCGACTCCGCCATTACCATCGGCGCCATCGCCCTCGGACTTTCGCTCTGGCAGGAAGGCCGCGCGCAACAGCGGGCTAAGGAGGCTCGGGCGGCCGAGCCTTGAACATCACCTTTTGTGTCGTTCGCAGTGCTGAACGCCTCGATCGTTACCTCGCCGACCAGCTCGCTCTTTCTCGTACTCAAGCCGGACGCCTCATCGCCGATAAACGCGTGACCGCGCGCGGCAAGCCGCTGCGCGCCTCGGCGGTGCTCGAGCGGGGCGTCGAAGTCACGGTGGCGCTTCCGGACGAAGCGGCGCCGCGCACCTACGCGCCGGCCCACGCCGAGCTGCGGTTCGTCTACGAGGACGAGCACCTGGCCGTGCTCGACAAGCCGGCGGGCCTCGTGGTTCATCCCGGGCCAGGTCACTGGGACGACACGCTCGTGAATGTGCTGATCGGGCGCGGCACCGCGCTGTCGAGTGGCTCGACCGCCGGACGCCCCGGGATCGTGCACCGGCTCGATCGCGACACGTCCGGACTGCTCGTGGTGGCGAAGAGCGATCTCGCGCACCGGCGTCTCGCCGGGGCGATCGAACGACGCGCCGTCACGCGCGTGTATGCGGCGATCGTGTGGGGACACCTGCGGAAGAGCCCGGTCGATATCGAAGCCCCGATCGCGCGGCATCCCAAGGAGCGCAAACGCATGACGGTGGCGGAGGGGGGCCGCCACGCCGTGACCCACGCGAGTCTCGTGGCCCGCTTCGCCCACACCGATCTTCTGCGCATCCGTCTCGGCACCGGCCGGACGCATCAGATTCGCGTGCATCTGGCGCACGTGGGTTGCCCGATCGTCGGTGACCGCGAGTACACGTTCGGCGGCAGCCGGCGCGTGACCCCGTCGGCGCGCATGGAAGCCGAACGGCTCGAGGCGCTCGCGCCGCGCCAGCTGCTCCACGCCGCGGCGCTATCGTTCGTCCATCCCGTGACCAATGTGCCGATCGTGCTGACGTCTGAATGGCCGGACGACGTGTGTCCCGCGCTTGCGGAGGCCGCAGGGGGGGCGGACGCGAATTTGCTTGCTCAGCGCAACCCCTTGCAGTATCTTGGCTTCTTCGCATCCGATGACTGACGGAAGCCTCGTCCCCACTCGCCTGCTCGTATTCCGCGTGGGAACACTGGCGTGCGCAGCCGAGGTGCATCGAGTGCGGGAGATTCTCCCGCGCCTCCCAACGACGCGTATCCCGGGCGCGCCCCCGGTCGTGGCGGGGCTCGTGAATGTCCGCGGCACGCTGGTGACGGTCGTGGAAGGGTGGCGTGCGTTGGGCCTTCCGCCCCCCCCATCCCCTCCCACTTCCTCTCTCGAAGGCGCCCTGGGCTCGACGCTCATCCTCGAACTCGGAGCGGCGGGGACCGGGGGGGGGGAGGCGGAAAACGGTGCGCCCAAGCTGATCGGCTTTACGGTTGACGAAGTACTGGATATGCTGGCCGCCGGCGATCACACGTTGGAAGACCGGCGAGGCCTGCCGGGCGTCGACCCGACGCTGGTACGCGCGGTGGGCCGGCGGAACGGAGAACTGTTCATCGTATTGGATATCGCGGCGCTGTTGGGTCCGGTTCTGACTTCCTAAGGAGCGAGCAGTGAGCCACACGGTTCTCGTCTGTGACGACGCCATCTTCATGCGCACGATGATCAGCGACATCCTGGGGCAGGCTGGATTCGAGGTCGTCGGTGAGGCGGAAACCGGTACTCAGGCGGTCGAGAAGTATCGGCAGCTCAAGCCGGACCTCGTCACGATGGACATCGTGATGCCGGACATGGGCGGCATCGATGCCGTCCGCGAGATCGTCAAGCACGACCCGGACGCCAAAATCCTAATGTGCAGCGCCATGGGGCAGCAGGCGCTGGTCGTCGAAGCCATCCAGGCAGGCGCTAAGGACTTCGTTGTCAAGCCGTTCCAGCCCTCCCGCGTTCTCGAAGCCGTGCAGCGCGTTCTGGGATAGCCATGGATCTCTCGCAGTACGCCGAGCTGTTCCTGGCCGAGAGCCGCGAGCACTTGAGCGCCTGCAATCAGTTGTTGCTCGAGTGGGAGCGCCATCCGGCGTCGCCGG
>Ga0209161_10000116_pt1 | contig 57524 bp, 46 predicted proteins | sample GraSoiAngelo_155_FD_186169 | JGI IMG/M metagenome (GOLD analysis project Ga0209161, IMG submission 186169) | Grasslands soil microbial communities from the Angelo Coastal Reserve, California, USA - 14_1009_13_30cm (SPAdes) (version 2) | ecosystem: Environmental > Terrestrial > Soil > Grasslands... | reverse complement strand
CCGCCAGCGGCAACAACAGCGGGGCGAGCACCGGATGCGCGATCGCGATCGTTCCGCCCACCGCGCTCGCCGCCGCGGCGTGCCCCGATGGGAAGGAGAACGGATCGGGCAGATCGATGAGCGCGAGTGGGCGGCCGCTGGCATCGCACGGCCGAGGACGTGCCACCGCACGCTTGAGCACCTGGACCGCCATGTGTGATGTCGTCAGCGCGAACAAGGCGGCCAGGCCGAGCAGCTGCTCGCCGACGGCGATTAGCCCGAGGCCGAGCCCGATCGTCACCCGCGCGCCGCCCAGGTGCGTGAGCCAGCGCATCAAACCCCCGCCTCGACCGGCTGAGCCGTCCGTGTGAAGGCCTGAGTCAACACGCGCCCCTCGTAGCACACCAGCACCTCGACTCCGAACCACCACATCGCAGTCGTTCAGGTAGACGAACACGAGACCGGTCGATTGGGCGGGCGCGACGGCTTGCGCCGCCCGGGCCACCTCACGGGCGCGGAGACCAGCGGAGCGGTACTTGCCCAACCCCGCCGCCTTGGTCAGTGCCCACCGCACGGCGCGCTCGGACGGGAGAAGCTCGCTCGCGACAACCTGGCTGGTCACGCCACCGCGCGAGAGCTCGCGCGCGAGCGGGCGGAGCGTGGGGAGGCGCGCGAGAAACCCGAGTCCCGGCTCGATCAGCCCATGCGTTCCTGGCGCGACGCCGGTAGCCAGAGACGCGAGCGCCGCGACGGTGCGGCTCGGTCGCACCGTACTGGCGCGAAACGCGGTCGTGTAGGTGCGGGCCAGCGCGTCGAGCGAGGGCATGTCCGTTGGCGTGATCGCGTCGGGACGCAGGCCGTCCGCCAGAACGAGGACTACGCGGCGCATGAGGTCGCTCCCGGGGCTGTGTGGCCCGCCGCAGCCGCATACTGTTGCAGCAGCGCGAGGTTCTCGGGCGCGATGACAAGAGAGAGTATCTCCGCGGCAAATCCGGTCGCATCGTCCGGAGCAACCAGGACGCCGCTGCGCCCTGGGTAATGCTCTCGCGGAAGCCGCCGGCATCAGCCGCCACGACCGCAAGGCCAGAGGCCATCGCTTCGAGCGCCACGAGGCCACACGTCTCGGTCTTGGATGGCAGCACACAGATGTCCGCGCTCGCATACACGTCTGCAAGCTTCCCACGATCGAGAAATCCGAGCTGCCGCACCCACGGCAGCTGGGTCAGGAGCCGCCGCGTTTCCGGTCCCTCGCCCGCCACCACGAAGGTGGCGCGCTGGCCGGCGCCTTCGTGCGTCGCAGTCCACGCCTCCATGAGGACGTCGATGCTCTTCTCGGGGGCTAGACGGCCGACGTGCAGGACGACCGCGGTGTCATCCCCACCGGCGAGCCAGCGGCGCCAGCCGGCGCTGCGCCGTCCCGGATTGAAGTGCGCCGTGTCGACGCCGCGTCCCCACACGATCGGATTCCCGATCCCGCGCCGCTTGAGCTCGTCCGCCACAGCCTCGCCGGGCGTCTGCGTGAACACGGCGGGCCGATGGAACCAGCGCAGCCACTTCCACACGAGCGGCTCCAGCGTGCCGGCGGCGTAATGCCGCGCGTACTGGGGGAAATTCGTGTGATACGACGTCACGAGCGGAATGCCGCGCCGCTTGGCGTAGCGGCGGCCCATCAGTCCCAGCGGGCCTTCCGTCGCGACGTGGACGAGCTCAGGCTCGAACGGATCGAGAAAGCGGGCGACCGCGCCGAACTGCGGCAGCGAGAGCCGGATCGCCGGATATGGCGGAAAAGCCGCCGATGGAATGCGCAATTCACCCGGCGCCTCAGCGGCGCGGCTGGGGTACCGTGGTGCGACGACCGCGACCTGGTGGCCGAATTCGCGTAGCACGCTCGCGATCCGGGCGACCACTGTCGTGACGCCGTTGACCTGCGGCGTGTAAGTGTCCGTGACAAGCGCGATTCGCACGACACAACGATGTTGGTCACGCGTCAACAGCTGATGACAGCTGCGTTACGGCTGTGTAACGGGAGTTAAGTCGGGAAGTACAAACGGATTGTGGTTCCCCGCCCAAGCTCGCTGTCGGCTTCCACACGCCCGCCATGTGCCTCGACGAGGTGCTTCACGATCGCCAGGCCGAGCCCGGTGCCGCCTTCCTGGCGGGACCGGCTGGGGTCGACCCGGTAGAACCGCTCGAAAATCCTGGGAAGGTGATCGCTCGGAATCCCGCTGCCCGTGTCACTGACGCGAACGACCGTTTCGTCGCCTTCCTGCTCTGCCGTGACGCGGATGCGCCCCCCCTCGGGCGTGTGCCGCAGCGCGTTGTCGAACAGGTTCGTAAAGATCTGACGCAGCGCCTCGGGATCGCTGTTCACGGCGGCCGAATCGGTGGCGGTTTCGAGCTCGATCGTGCGGCTGGACGCCCGTTCCGCGAACGGGCGCCACGCCTCGCGCGCGGCGGCATCGACGCCCAGCATCCGCGGCTCAGGCCGCCAGCCACCCGACTCGATCCGCGAAAGGTCGAGCAGATCATCCACCAGGCGCTGCATGCGGCGCGCATTGTCCACGATCGTCTGCGCGAAGCCGACCGCCTGAGAGTCGAGGGCTTCGGCCGCGAGCGTTTCGGCGTAGCCGGCGATGGCCGTCAGCGGGGTCTTGAGCTCGTGCGAGACGTTGGCGACGAAATCGCGCCGGATCGTTTCCAGCAGCCGCAGCTCACTCACATCATTCAGCACGAGCAGGGTTCCGCCGTCCGCGAGCGGTCGCGCCGAAACGAGCACGGTGCGGTCCCCGAGATCGAGCTCACGTCCCTCCAGGACCGCGCCGGTCAACACCTCACGCATCAGTGCCCGGTGCGCACGATCGTGGAACAGCTCGCTGAGTGGCGGCAGCGGTTCGGTTGGACCATAGCCGAGCAGCCGTCGCGCGGCCGCGTTCGTCGAGATGACCGTGCCGCGGTTGTCGGCGGCGAGTACGCCGTCGGACAGCGCTTCGACGAGTGTGCGCGACTCCTCGCGCTCACGCCGCAGGTCCTCGAAGCGGCGTTCGAGCTGGTCATGCATGGCGCGGAGCGCGTCGACGTGATGCGCGAGCTCGGGAACATGCACGTCGGGAAATTCCGCGGCTCGGCCGGCGGCGATGTCACGGGCGGCATCGGCGATCCGCAGCAAGGGCCGGGCGAGCGCGCGAGCGAGCAGCCAGGCGACGAGCCACGCCGCCAGCAGCAACACCAGCCCGGCGGCGCCGACGGCGCGCTGGACGGCGTGGACCTGCTCATCGACGACGACCAGAGTCGTGGATACGCGGACCACGGCGAGTCCTGGGGGGCCGTCCTTGATGGCGACGTAGAGCTGCGGTTCGTTGGTGGACGCGCTCAACCGTGTGTTCGTTCCGACACGCTCGGCCGAGTCCAGCACGGCTCGGACCTCAGGCCGCGTGCGATGGTTCTCGAGCCGCGCCAGGGATGCGCGATCGAACTCGGTGTCGCCGCGGACGTGGCCGTCGGCATCGATCAAGGTCACGCGGCGTCCGAGTCTCGCGCCGGCGAGCGCCGCGAACTCTGGCCAGCGTGAGGAGTCGGTCGGCGTGAAGGCGGCGACCAGCCGCGCCTCGCGCTCCAGCTCGCCGGCGATTTCTCGCTCGAGGTGCCTGCGGAGCAGCACGTCCGCGGCGATGATCGATCCGATAACCGCCGCGGCCACGAGCAGCCCCATGCTCGCGAACAGCCGCGTGACGAGCTTCATGTGCGGCGGCGGCGAGTGCCCGTGGACGAGCGCGGAAGTGCGGCCGGCTCCCGGAACCGGTATCCCACGGCACGCACCGTTTCGATCCAGTCACCAGAGGTGCCGAGCTTGGTGCGCAGGCGCTGCACGTGCATGTCCACCGTGCGCGTCTGGATGTCGGGCTGCGCCTGCCACACCGATTCCAGGAGTTGCGAACGCGATTGCACGCGGTCGCGGCGTTCGATCAGGCGCTCCAGCAGCTTGAACTCTGTGGCGGTCAGCTCGACGTCTTTGCCGTCGGCGGTGACGCGGTGGGCGGTGCGGTCGAGCACGATCGGCCCGGCGACCAGGCGACCGCCGGCCGCCACCGGCGGTGCGGCGAGGCGACGGAGAATCGCGCCCACGCGCAGCACGAGCTCTTTCGGGGAAAACGGCTTGGCGAGATAGTCATCCGCGCCGAGGGAGAGACCCTTGATGCGATCGGGCTCTTCTTTGCGCGCGGTGAGCAGCAGGACGCCGACGTCGCGCGTCTCATCGCGCCGGCGGAGCTCGGCGAGCACCTCGAATCCTGAATGGCCCGGCAGCATGAGGTCCAGCACGACCATGTCGGGCCGCTCTTCGCGCGCCGAGCGCAGCGCATCGGCGCCGGTGCCGGCCGTCGTGACGCGATAGCCTTCTTTCGCGAGGTGGTACGCGACGAGCGCCGTGATGTCGGGCTCGTCGTCGACGACGAGGATGCGTTGTGGGACGGCTAGGTTGACCGTGTCAGGCATGCGCAGGGCGGAAGGTAGCGCGGGCGGCGTCCGTTTCGCAATTTTACGCGCACTATGCATCTCCTCTCCGCGCTGCTGCTCGCGCTCCAGGCAGTTGCTGCTCCCGATACCGCGCACATTGTCATCGTCGCGACGACCGACATTCATGGCCGAGTCATGGGCTGGGATTATGTGCGCGATGCTGCGGCCCCCGGGGGCCTGTCGCGTGCCGCAACGGCGCTCGAGACCCTCCGCGCCCGGTATCCCGGCAACCTCGTGCTGTTCGACGCCGGCGATCTGCTGCAAGGCAACCCCTTCGCCACATTCTTTGGCCGCTACGACAAGCGCCAGCCGCAACCGATCGTCGACGCGCTGAATGCGCTGCAGTACGACGCCGTCACGCCGGGCAATCATGATTTCGATTTCGGCGTCGATTTCTTGCGGCGCGCCGCGACCGAGGCGACCTACCGCTACGTCGCGGCGAACGTCGTCGACGACAGCGGGAAGGCACTGTTCGCGCCCACGGCCGTCATATCGCGCGGGGCCATCAAGATCGGTGTCACCGGGCTGACCACCCCCGGCGTGATGTTGTGGGATCGGGCTCAGCTCGCGGGTCGCGTCAGAGTCGGCCGCATTGCCGAAGCGGGGCCGGCTGCGTTGGCCGCGCTCGATCGCGCCGGCGTCGATCTGAAGGTGGTGCTCATTCACAGCGGCTTTGGCGAGTCGAGCTATGACTCGTCGGGCGTCGGCCCGGAGAATGACGCCGCGGCGCTCGCCGCGATGACCCCGAGGCCCGATCTCGTCATCGTCGGCCACACGCACCGTGAGATCCGCGATACGGTGATCAAGGGTGTCCACTTCGTGCAGCCCAAGAACTGGGTCCAGAGTCTCGCCGTGGTTCATGTGTCGCTCGCGAAAGACTCCGCGCGGGCGGGGCGATACCGCGTCACCGCGGTGCGCGCGGACCTCATCCCCCTCGTGAATGTTGCCGAGTCACCGCGGTTCACGCAGCGCGTGCGGGTGGCGCACGAGGCGGCGCGACTGTGGGCCGGGACACCGATCGGCAGCGCGTCGGCGGGATTCGAGGCCCGCTACGCGCGCGCGCAGGACACGCCGCTGCTCGACTTGATTAATGAAGTGCAGCGCCGCCGCGCCGGGACGCAGTTGTCGGCCGCCGCGGTCTTCGATGTGCAGACGGGAATACCCGAGGGCGATGTGCACCAGCGGGACCTCGTAGGGATCTATCCGTACGAAAACACGCTGCGGGCGGTGAAGATCTCGGGCCAGCAGCTGCGCGAGTATCTCGAGCACTCCGCGCGGTACTTCAACATGTATGAACCCGGCCGGGCCGTGATCAATGACAGCGTCGCCGGCTTCAACTACGACGTCGTGAGCGGCGTCGTGTACAACATCGATCTGTCGCGACCCGCGGGTCTGCGCATCCGTGGCCTCGCCTTTAACGGCAAGATCGTGCAACCGGGCGACAGCTTCACCATGGCGGTGAACAGCTACCGGCAAGCGGGTGGCGGCGGGTACGCGATGATCGCCCGCGCGCGGGTGATCTACGACAAGGGCGAAGACATTCGCGAGCTGCTGGTGGACGAGGTCCGCCGCGCGCGCACCATCCAGGCCACGACCTATCTGCATCCGAGCTGGGCGATCATTCCCGATGCCGCCCGCGCCGCCGCGCGTGCGGCCTTCGGCCCATCCCCAGCGGCCGCCGCGGTCGTGCGCGACAGCACGTTGCTGCGCGTGCTCGCAACCAGCGACCTCCACGGCCAGCTCGAGCCGCGCGTGTGGGACTGGTCGCAGGGACGGCCCGTCGGCGGCGTGGCGGCGCTCAGGCCCTGGCTCGACAGCCTCGCGCGCGCCTGTGGCTGCGCCAGCGTTCGCCTCGACGCCGGCGACGAGATGCAGGGGACGCTGCTTTCGAACTCGACGTACGGGCGCGGGACGATCGACGCGCTGAACCGCCTCGGCCTCGACGCCGCCGCGATCGGCAATCACGAGTTCGACTGGTCGCTCGACACGCTGCGCGCCCGCATCGTCGAAGCGAAGTACCCGTTCCTCTCCGCCAACATCACGAGTACCGGCGGGACCGCTCGGCCCGATTGGGCGACGCCCTGGAAGCTCATCACGAAGAGCGGCGTGAAGATTGCCGTCATCGGGTTGACGACCACGGAGACGCCGACCAGCACCGCGGCGCGCAACGTCCAGGGCCTCGCGTTTGGGGATGGCGCACAGGCGATCAAGCGCTATCTGCCCGAGGCACGCGCCGCAGCCGACTTCGTGATCGTGGTCGCGCACGCGGGCGCGGTGTGCGACTCGAGCTCTGGTGGCGGCTACGTGGCGGTGTGTCACGGCGAGATCATCGACCTCGCGCGGCAGCTCGATTCGGGAGCGGTCGACCTGATCGTGGCGGGTCATACCCACCTGCGCGTCAATACCGTGGTGCACGGGATCCCGATCATCGAAGCACAATCGAGCGCCCGCTCGATCGGCATCGTCGACTTCGTGCGCGTCGGAGGCCGGCGCGAGGTGCGCACCCAGCTCGTGACGCCCTACGCCGACCAGGTGATGGCCGACACCGCGCTGACGGCGGCGCTGGGACGCCAGCAGCAAGCGGTCCGCAACATCACCGAGCGTGTGGTGGCGCGGCTCAAAGTGCCGCTCAAGCGCGAGGGTGACGAGTACGGTCTCGGGCGTCTAATCGCCGATGCGCAACGTTCCGCCGGGCGCGCCGATGTCGCGATCATGAACAACGGTGGGATCCGCAGCGACCTTCCCGAGGGCGTGATCACGTGGGGTCAGGCCTATCAGGTGCAGCCGTTCCAAAACCGGCTGCTGCGACTTACGGTCAAAGGGGACGTCCTCCTCGCTGCGCTGGAGCAATGCGTCGCGGGTCGCGATCACCTGCCCGATTGCCACGTGGCTGGGGTGGAAGTCTGGTTTGATGGCGGCAAGGCGCCGGGTCAACGGGTCACGCGGTCGCGACTCGCGAACGGGAAGGACATCGACAAGGGCGCCACCTACACCCTGGTCGTCAGCGACTTCATGGCGACGGGTGGCTCGGGATTCAAGATGCTGGTGGGCGCACCGAAGGAAGATTTGGACGTGCTCGATATCGACGCCCTGACCCGCTATCTCGGTGTGCTGCGGTCTCCAGTGGACGCGCCCAACGACGTGCGCTTCCATCGGACCGATCGCTGATGCGGGTTTTCATCAACGACAAGGCGGTAGAAGTCCCGCGGGGTGCGCGCGTGCGCGACGCGGTCGCGCAGGCGGATGACGGCCTGGCGCGGTTGCTCGACAGCGCGGCCTACGTGACGGACGCCGCCGGCCGCGCGATCGACGCCGGCGACGCGGTGGGCGAAGCGGGCTCCGTCTACCGAGTGGTCGTCACGGCGCGGCGCGAGGGCAAACCGCGGCTCACGAAGGACGCCTTGCGCCGCTGGCCCAAGGTCGAGCTGCACGTGCATCTCGACGGCGCGCTCCGGCCCGCGACGATGCTGGAGCTGGCGCGTGCACAAGGCCTCCGCCTCCCGGCCGACACACCAGACGCGCTGGCGAAAGCGATGCTGGTGCGCGACGCCAAAAACCTCGAGGAATACCTCCAGAAGTACGAAGTCACGCTGTCCGTCCTACAGACCGCCCAGGCGCTCGAGCGCGTGGCGTATGAATTCATCATCGATAAGGCCGCCGAGAATGTCCGCTATGTCGAGGTTCGGTATTCGCCGCTCCTGCATCGTCCCGCCTTGACGCTGGTGCAGGCGATCGAAGCGCCGCTGGCCGGAATCCGCCGGGCCGTGGCGGAAACGGGGACGCGCGTGGGGCTGATCGTATGCGCCATGCGCACAAAACCGCCGGCCGAATCGCTCGAGTTGGCGCGCGTCGCGGCCGAATATCGCTCGGCGGGCGTGACGGCGTTCGATCTCGCCGGTGCCGAGCGCGGGTTCCCGGCCAGAGATCACCGCGCGGCGTTCGAGTACGCGGCGGCGCACGGCATGGCCTGCACCTGTCACGCGGGAGAAGGAGACGGACCGCAGTCGATCCATCAAGCACTCCACGACGTGGGTGCGCAGCGGATCGGGCATGGGACGAGGCTTGCCGAAGACCCGGCGCTGCTCGAAGAAGTGGTCGCGCGCAAGATCCCGCTGGAGATGTGCCTGACGAGTAACGTGCATACGCACGTCGTCGCGTCGGTGGCGGACCATCCCTTTCGGCGCTATTTCCAGCAGGGTGTCGTCGTCACGCTGAATACCGATGGCCCGCTGACCGACGGCATCACTCTGACCGACGAATATTTCCTGGCGCACGCCGCCCTGAGGCTCTCGCCTAACGATCTGGCGCAGGTCGTCCTGAACGGGTGCGAGAGCGCGTTTCTGCCGGAGTACGAAAAAGTCGCACTGGTGTCCCGCGTGCAGAGCGAACTCGACGAGCTAGGGGGGAGGGGAACTCCGTGACCTCATCGCGCCGGTTCATCTTGGCGTTCGCGGCAACGTTCATATGCGCGTGGATCGTGTTGACGCTGCCGCGCTACATGAACCGGGCGATCGGCGCGACGATCCACGCATTCGCGCAGGACACCACCAAACACGACACCACCAAGGGCCAACCCGCTCCGCCGGCTCCACAGACACAGCCTCGTTCAATCGGCGCGCGACTTACTGGAGTTTTCGGTCTCATCCTGATCCTCGGCATCGGTGTCGCGTTCTCGCGGAACCGGCGGGCGATCAGCCGGCGCGTCGTCGCCTGGGGTGTCGGGCTGCAGCTCCTGTTCGCGATCTTCGTGCTTCGCGTGCCGATCGGGCAGACCATCTTCCGCTGGCTTGGCGCCACCGTCACCAAGATTCTCAGCTTTTCCTACGCCGGCTCGGAATTCGTGTTCGGGGAGATCGGCAAGCAGCACTCAAGTCTCGGCGTCGTGTTCGCGTTTCAGATCATGCCGGCGATCATCTTCGTATCCGCGCTCTTCGCGATCATGTACTACCTCGGCATCATGCAGGTCGTGGTGAAAGCGTTCGCCGTAGTGATGAACAAGATCATGGGGGCGAGCGGGGCCGAGAGCCTCAACGTCGCCGCGTCGATCTTCATGGGACAGACCGAAGCGCCGCTGACGATCCGGCCGTTTCTCCCACGCATGACTCGCTCCGAGCTCATGACGGTGATGACGGCCGGGATGGCGCACGTGTCCGGCTCGATCATGGCGGCCTACATCGCGTTCGGTATCGAAGCGCGCCACTTGCTCACGGCGGTGATCATGACGGCGCCGGGCACGATCATGATGGCCAAGATTCTCGAGCCCGAGATGGAGGTGCCCGAGACCCTCGGCGGCGTCAAAGTCGACATTCCGCGCACCGACGTGAACGTGCTCGACGCCGCGGCGCGGGGGACGAGCGAGGGCCTGTACCTGATGCTGAACGTCATCGCGATGCTGATTTCATTCATCGCGCTCATCGCCCTCGTCAACGGTGCCTTCGGATGGATCCACGGATTCGCCCCCTGGTTTCCGGAGACGCTGCAAACGGTATTGGGCTGGATCTTCCGCCCCATCGCCTGGGTCATGGGAGTCCCGTGGCATGACAGCGGAGTGATCGGCTCCCTGCTCGGCGAGCGCATGGTGATCAACGAATTCATTGCGTATGCCCACCTCGGTCCGCTGAAGCCGAGCTTGGATCCCGTGTCGTTTACGATCGCGACGTTCGCCTTGTGCGGCTTCGCGAATCTCAGCTCCATCGGGATTCAGATCGGCGGCATTGGCGCCCTCGCTCCCGATCGGAAGCACGACCTCGCGCGCCTCGGCTTCCGGGCCATGATCGCCGGTACGCTCGCCAACTTTCTCTCGGCGACATTGGCCGGCATCCTGCTCTGATCGGGACTGGGGCATCGGGATTGGGGACTGGAGCGATCGGTGAGGCCACGGGTGCCGTCCGCAAGGCGTTGGGCAAAACCCGGCCGCGCGTCGCGATCGTGCTCGGCTCAGGCCTCGGGTTTCTCGCCGACGAGGTCGCCGATCCGATTCGAATCCCCTACAACGCAATCCCGGGATTCCCCGAGCCCGGCGTCGCCGGACACAAGGGAGTGCTGGTCGGTGGAACACTCGAAGGCGTCCCGGTCATCGTGCAGGCTGGGCGCTTTCATCTTTATGAGGGTCATTCCGCGGGGGTCGCCGGGCTGCCGGCGCGTGTTTTTGCAGAGCTGGGTGTGGAGATCCTGATCGTCACCAACGCTGCCGGGGGCGTGCGGCGCACCTTTCCCGGCGGCACGCTGATGCTGATCGCCGACCACATCAACCTGATGTGGCGCAATCCTCTGATCGGGCAGCCCGAGCCCGGCGAGCAGCGCTTTCCCATCATGCACGCACCGTACGACGCGGAGCTGCGCGCACTGGCCCGCAGCGTGGCCCGGGATCTGGGCATCCGGCTGGAAGAAGGCGTGTACGTGGGTTTGCTCGGTCCTTCGTACGAGACCCCCGCCGAAGTCCGGATGCTCGAGCGGCTTGGCGCTGATGCGGTCGGGATGTCTACGGTTCCAGAAGTGCTCGTCGCACGCTCGCGCGGCGTTCGTTGCCTGGGCTTTTCCATTATCACCAACCCAGCTGCCGGAATTACCGGGGAGGCGCTCTCGCATGAGGACGTGCTCGCGGTGAGCGAGCGGGTCGCGCGCCGGTTATCCCTCGTCCTGAAAGGACTGCTCCAGCGTCTCAACTTGGCCTGATCCTGACGTTCGTTTTGCAACCCTTTTCCCACCCGCTCTGTCTTATGAACTGATAACCGCCGCGCGCTGGCCGTCAGCGTTCGCGACCGGGGGTCCACCCTTCACCTCAGCACCCGGACGCATATGCCGACCATGCTCCAGCTGCTCCTCGCTCTGGCGGGAAGTCATCCGCCGCTTGTTGTCGTCGATTCGCCACCTCCCGCGCCCGCCGTTCCCGCCCCCGCCCCCGCGCCGCAGCAGCTGCGCGCGGTTCGGCTCGCCAGTGGCCAGGCGGTCAGCATCGACGGCATGCTCGATGAACCGCTCTGGCGGACGGCGGAACGGGTTACGGGCTTTGCGCAGCGCGACCCGACGCAGGGGGCGGTGCCAACCGAGAGTACCGTCGTCTACATCGCGTATGACGACGCCGCGCTGTATATCGGGGCTCGCCTGTACGACTCGCATCCCGATTCGATCGTGGCGCGTCTGGCCCGTCGCGATCAGGGCACAAACTCCGACCGCTTCCAGGTCTACATCGACTCCTATCACGACAAGCGCAGCGGCTTCTATTTCGGAATCAACGCCGCCGGAACGCTCTACGACGGCACGCTCTTCAACGACGACTGGGACGACGACACCTGGGACGGCGTGTGGGAAGGGAAGGTGACGCGCGACTCGCTGGGGTGGACCGCGGAGCTGCGGATCCCCTACTCGCAGCTGCGGTTCGTCAGGCAAGGCCAGTACGTGTGGGGCATCAATTTCCGGCGTGATATCGCGCGCAAAAACGAGTTTGATTACATCGTCTACACGCCGCGGGATGGTCGTGGCTTCGTGTCGCGATTCCCCGATCTCGTGGGCATCGAGCGGATCGAGCCGCCGCGCCGGCTCGAGGTCCTGCCGTACGCGACGAGCCGCGCGGCATTCACACGCCAACCCACCGGCAACCCGTTCAACGACGGCTCGAAATTCGAGCCGCGGTTCGGGGCGGACGCCAGGATCGGTCTCGGCTCGAACCTGACGTTCAACGCCACGATCAACCCCGATTTCGGCCAGGTCGAAGTCGATCCCGCCGTCGTGAACCTGAGCGACCGGGAGACATTCTTCAACGAGAGGCGGCCGTTCTTTGTCGAAGGCTCGTCCATTTTCCAGTTCGGCTTCGGAGGCCAAAGCAATTTCTGGGGATTCAACTGGTCGGGACCGAACTTCTTCTACAGCCGCCGGGTCGGGCGCTCGTTGTCCGTGCCGGGCGCACCCGACAAGGGATATGTGGACGGGCCCGACGGGGCGCACATCCTTGGCGCGGTCAAGTTGACCGGCAAAGTCGCGGGCAGCTGGAACGTGGGTGGCCTGACCGCGGTGACGGCCCGGGAGCGCGCGACGCTGCAGGACAGCCTCGGCGTCCGCTGGGGTCAGGAGATGGAGCCGCTCGCGGCGTACGGGGTCTACCGCGCCCAGAAGGAGTTCGACAAGGGCCGCCAGGGGCTCGGCTTTATCTCGACAATCGCGGGCCGGTCGTTCGACGATCCCGTGCTGCGCGATGTCCGCAACAGCAATTCGATGACGGTAGGAACGGACGGCTGGGTCTTTCTCGATTCGTCCAAAACGTGGGTGACAACCGCGTGGGTCGCGGGCTCGCGCATCGCCGGATCGCCGGCGCGCATGACGACCGTACAGCGGAACTCGGCGCACTATTTCCAGCGACCTGACGCGCCGAGTGTGCGAGTCGATTCGAACGCCACGTCGCTGACCGGTACGGCGGCGCGCTTCACGCTCGCCAAGCAGCGCGGCAACATATTCGTCAACTCCGCGTTCGGTGTGATCTCGCCCGGATTCGACGTCAACGATCTCGGATTCCTCTCGCGCACGGGCTACATCAACATGCACCTGGGAGGCGGTCGTACTTGGAGCAAGCCTGGGAAGCTGTTCCGCTATGCGGAGACGGGGGGTGCGCTGTTCCGCAACTATGACTGGGACGGCAACATCAACTGGTCGGGTGCGTTCAATTTCGGATACGTGCAGTTCCACAACTACTATTGGGTCAATTGGAACGTCGCGTACAACCCGTGGACGGTCGACAATCGCCGCACCCGTGGCGGGCCGCTGATACTCCTGCCGCCGGGCTATCAGTTCGGGCTCGACATGGGCTCCGACAGCCGCAACTCACTGACGCTGGGCATGGGGGCGTTCACGTACTTCCGCTCGTCGCAGGACGTCGAGTGGTCCACCTACGTCAACCTGCAGTATCGTCCGGCCGCGAATGTGTTGTTGAGCGTGGGGCCGAACCTGTACAAGCAGACTCAGCCGTACCAGTACATCACCGCGATCGCCGACACGACGGGGGGTGCGCCGAACACGTACAACACGCACTACGTCTTCGGCGGACTCAATCAGACGGAGCTGTCGGCGGGCATCCGCCTCAACTGGACCTACAGTCCGACGCTGTCGCTGCAGCTCTACGCGCAGCCGCTGATCTCGGCGGGCCGATACGACTACTACCAGGAGCTCGCGCGCGGTCGCAGCGCGTCGTTCATCCGGTACGGGCGCGACAACGGCTCGACGATCACCTACGTCGATTCGACCAAGTCATACACCGTCGATCCCGACGGCGCAGGCCCCGCGCAGCCGCTCTCGTTCGGCAAGCCCGATTTCAACTTCAAATCGCTGCGTGGCAACGCCGTGCTCCGCTGGGAGTACATGCCGGGTTCGACCCTCTACTTTGTGTGGACGCAGAGCCGGTCGATCGCGGACGATAACGGCGATTTCAGATTCGGTTCCTCGATGGGGAGCATGCTGCGTGCGCCCGCCGAGAACATCTTCATGATCAAGGCGACCTACTGGTGGAATCCGTAGGCTAAAGACCTTCGGTTGGCGGTCGGGGGGGCGCGGGCACAAAATGATTCAGTGGCCCGTGCCCCTTGTCGCTTCCGAGTCCCGGCGCAGCGGCAATCGCGCGATGGACGAAATCGAGTGCCTCCTCGACGGCCCGCTCGAGTGGCCGACCGAGCGCGAGGCCCGCGGTGATCGCGGCGGAGAGGGTGCAACCGGTCCCGTGTGTGGATGACGTGTCGATACGCGGATGCGTGAAGCGCCGCGTGGCGCCGTGCTGCACCAGCACATCCACCAGCGTGGCGGTATCCGCGAGGTGGCCGCCTTTGACGAGCGCGGCGCGCGCGCCCAGCGCGAGGAGCGCGCGACCCGCTCGCTCCATTTGATCCGGCGTCCGCACTGCCTCGTCGACGAGGATCTCCGCTTCGTTGAGGTTGGGCGTGATGAGGAGCGCCAGCGGTGCCAGCCGGCGTCCGATCAGCTGCTCGGCGGCGCGATCGAGCAGCCGGTCGCCCGACGTGGCAACCATCACGGGATCGAGTACGTAGGTGGTGAGCCGATGCTCGGCGACGCGTCGGGCGACGGTCTCCACGATGTCGGGAGATCCCAGCATCCCGCTCTTGAGGGCGGCGGGTCGCAAGTCGGCCACGAGGGCGTCGATCTGCTGCGCGACGAGCGTCGCCGGGAGCGCCTGCCAGGCGAACACGCCGAGCGTATTCTGCGCCGTCACCGCGGTGATCGCGGTGGTTCCGAACACGCCGAACTGATGAAATGTCTTGAGATCGGCCTGAATCCCCGCCGCGCCACCGGAGTCCGAGCCCGCGATTGTGAGCGCGATTCTCATGTGTTTGGCAGGCGTGGCTTGGCGAAAGCAACGGCACAGGCAATTTTACTGGCACCTGTGACCGGCACGAGGACGCACATCCGCAGTAATCTGCAGTCGACCGTCCGCGATCTCCAACGCCGCAAGGCGCGCGGCCGTCGCGGTCTCGCGGTCGTGGAAGGCGTGCGGCTGGTGGAGGAAGCACTGGCAGCGGGTCTCGAGTTCAAAGGCGCGCTCGTCTCTCCCGACCTGGCACGCACGACCCGCGGGCAAGCGCTGACGGCCGAGCTGGCCAGCCATGCGATCGCGGTGGAGGAGGTCGGGTCCCGGACGTTCGGGGATCTCGCGGGGACGGACACCCCGCAGGGAATCCTCGCGATCGTGCAGCCCCGGCTGTGGGCGCTGTCCGATATCGCCGGCGGACCGATGCTGGTGGTGGACGGCGTCCAGGATCCGGGCAACGTCGGTACGCTGATCCGGACGGCGCACGCGCTCGGGGCCTCGGCGAGCCTCCTGCTGCGCGGCAGCGCGGATCCGATGAATCCGAAGGCGTTGCGCGCGGCGATGGGAGCGACGTTCCGGCATCCGGTCGTGCAGCTCGACGATGGTCCGTTCATCGCGTGGGCGCGCGAGCGCGGCGTCACGTTGTGGGCGGCGGCCGCCGACGGCGTTGCGCTGAACCGGGCGATCGACGCCCGGACCTCACGAAAGGAAGAGGGGCTGATTGCCGTGATCGTCGGGAACGAGGGCGCCGGGATCAGACCGCAGCTCAATAGCGTCGCGGCGCAGCGCGTCGCGATTCCCCTGGCGCGCGGCGCGGAATCGCTCAATGTCGCGGTGGCCGCCGGCATCCTGCTCTACGAGGTGGTGCGTGGGCGCTAACGTCGTCATCATCCTCGGTGCCGTGCTGCTCGGCTTGTGCTTCGGCAGCTTCCTCAACGTCTGCATCCTGCGGTTGCCGCGCGACCAGTCGTTGCTCACGCCGCGCTCGACGTGCCCGAACTGCAAGCAGCCGATCGCCTGGCGTGATAACATCCCCCTGTTTTCGTGGCTCTGGCTCCGCGGCAAGTGCCGCTGGTGCCACAAGCCGATCTCCAGGCAGTACCCGCTCATCGAAGCCCTCGTCGGGTTGCTGTTCGGCGCGTCGGTCCTGGCGTACGGTCCCACCTTGCATGCCGTCGCCGCCGCGCTGTTTGGAACGATCCTGCTCGGTATCGCGATTACGGACGCGCGCCATTACATCATCCCCGACGAATTCACGTGGGGAGGTCTCGTGATCGGTCTGGTGCTCGCGCTCGGGGGCGGCGTCCAGGGATTCGTCCAGGCGCTGCTGGGCGCGACGGTCGGTTTCGTACTGCTGTGGCTCGTGGGACTGGCGGGGACGTGGGTGTTCAAGGAAGAGGCGATGGGCGGCGGCGACGTGAAAATGATGGCGATGGTCGGCAGCTTCGTCGGGTGGCGCGGCGTGTTGCTGACGGTGTTCGCCGGCGCGGCACTCGGCTCGCTGATTTTTGTCCCGCTGTCCATCAAGAAGAAGCGACTGGTACCGTTCGGGGTATTCCTGGCTGTCGGCGCGGTGGTGGCCTTCGTCTTCGGTGACGCCATCATCGCCTGGTACGGGCATTTTCTCAAAGGCGACTGACGAGCGATGGGCAATCCCTTCGAGGGACTCTTCGATTCCGGTGACGTGCTCGAGCGCGTCGGCATCGACATCACGGCGCAGGCGCGCCGCGGCGATCTCGAGCCGGTGCGCTGCCGCGACGCCGAGGTCGCCCGGGTCGTGGATATTCTGCTCAGGCAAGGGAAGAACAATGCGGCGCTCGTGGGGAAGGCCGGGGTCGGCAAAACCGCGATCGTGGAAGGTCTGGCCCAACGCATTGCCGCAGGAGACGTCCCGCCCGCGCTCAAGGATGCGCGGATTCTGGGACTGGATCATGTGTCCATGCTGGCAGGCACGTCCTTCCGGGGCCAGTACGAGGACCGGATGCGTCGACTCGTTCAGGCGCTGCAGGCCGACCGCAATCTCATTCTCTTCGTGGACGAACTGCACAACCTCATCGGGCAAGGCACGGCGATGGGGGCTGCGATGGACGCGGGGAACATGCTGAAGCCGGCGCTCGTCCGCGGCGACATCCGCGTCATCGGCGCGACGACCGGCGAGGAGTATGCCAAGTGGATCAAGACCGATCCCGCCCTCGAACGCCGCTTCCAGCCGGTCACCATCGAGGAGTTGGACGCGATTCAGACGTGGGAGGTGCTCGTCGCCCGCCGGCCGCGGCTCGAGCGGCACCACGCCGTCGCAATCTCGGACGACGCGCTGAAGGCCGCGATCGTGCTGACCGACCGGTTCGTGCCCGACCGCGCGCGTCCCGACAAGGCGATCGACGTGCTCGATGAAGCCTGCGCGCATGCCCAGGCGACTGCGCTCGTCTCGCCGGAGCTCGACAAGCTGATTCGCGACCGCAAGAAGGTCGAAGCACTGATGCGGCGCGGGCTGTCCGAAGAGACGGTACCCGAAGAGCCGATGCCGGATCTTGCCACGGTGCTGCAGCGATTTGGCGAAGAACTGAACGAGCTGCTGGGCGGCGAAGGTCGCCGCAAGAAGCCGCAGGAAGAACCTCCGCCGCCCTCCGGCGACGTCCGGCGCCCTTCGGCGCTCGAAGACCAGCGGGCCGACCTCGACGGACGCCTGCGCGCCGAGCTCGAGCGCCAGGGCATCGTCGTAACGGGGAAGGAAGTCGCGCGCGTGGTAGGGGTCGCCATCGGGAAAGGAATCGAATGGGCCGGCTGACGCGATCCGCCGGCTGGGTCGCGATCCTCATCCCCCTCGGAGCGTGCCGCGAGCGTGCGCAGGCGATTCAGAGCGAAGCGGAGCTGAAGGACATGGTGCATCACATGATGCCCATCGTCGCGCAGACCACGGGACTGTCCTTCAAGCGCGAACCGCTCGTCCTGCGCCGGACACGCACCCAGGTTCGCGACTACCTCATTCACAAGATCGATCAGGACCTGCCACCCGCCGAGCTCGGCGGACTGCAAGCGGCGCTCCGCTTGTTCGGGCTGATTCCCGATACGCTCGAGCTGCGGCCGACGATGATCGACGTGCTCACCGAACAGGTTGCCGGCTATTACGATCCCGATTCCAACGCCCTCTACATTCCCGAAGATGTCGAGCCGCTGCAGCTCCGCGTGGTGGTGTCCCACGAGCTCGTGCATGCGCTGCAGGATCAGTACGTCCACCTCGATTCGATCATCGAGCAGCGCCACGCGAACGACCGGCGGTCGGCGGCGCAGGCGATTCTCGAGGGCCAGGCGGTTGTCGCGCAAATTCCGGTGCTTATGCCGGAACAGAAGCCCGACACATTCCCGCTGGGCTGGTTCTGGCAGCAGCGCGCCGCGATGGCGGCGCAACAGGCCGGGATGAAGCAATTCGCGCGCGCGCCGCTCTGGCTTCGCGAAGGCCTCATCTTTCCGTATCTCGGCGGTGCTGACTTCATCGTCTGGTTCCGCCACAAGTACTTCGGCCGGTCCGTGCTCGCCGCCATGCCGCATTCAACGGAGCAGATCCTGCATCCCGACCGCTACGCGGCACACGACGAGCCGACCGAGGTGAGGTACGCCTCCGGCGAGGCGGACACCGTGCAGTGGGAAGACAATCTGGGCGAGTACGAGACGCGGTTGCTCTTTCAACAGCTGCTGGGCAATGAAGCGGAAGCGACGAGTCTCGCCACCGGATGGGACGGCGACCGCTACCAGGTGCTTGGTCCCAAGAGCGACGTCCTGGTGTGGTACAGCGTCTGGGATGACGCTCCGGCCGCGGGACGGTTTGCCGCCGGGCTGCAGCGCGCCTGGGCAAAGCGACGGGCAGCGGGGGGCCGGCGGTCCGAGGTCAAGCAGTTGACGATTGACAACAGGCCAGCGGTGCGGCTCGTCGATGCTCCAGCGGACTGGAAGGGGTGGCTCGCGCTCCCGACCGTGCACCTCAGCGGAGGAAACGAGTAATCGTGTAGATCAGCAGTCCGACGAGCCCGCCGACCAGTGTGCCGTTGATGCGCACAAACTGCAGATCTCTCCCCACCGCAAGCTCGAAGCGTCGTGACGTCGCGGCCGGATCCCAGCTCGCCACGGTCTGCGCGATCAGGTCACCAATCTCGTGGCGATACTTCTCGACGACACTGGCCGTGAGGTCGATGAGCAGATCGTCGATCTCGACGAGTAACGTCGGATTTGACAGCAGCGCCACGCCGAACTCGCTCAGGCCGCTGTCGAGCGGGCTCGGGTTGCCGTCCTTCCCGCTCCCGTAGTTCGCAATCGACTCTCGAATACCCTCCCACAGCCGGCGCGACATGTCGTCGCTCGCCGCGCCCATGAGCCACTCTTCCTTCAGCGCCTCCGCGCGCGCGATGACCTCGGGCGAATGCTGCAGCCGATCGATGAAGTCCCGAATCGCCGAGTCGAACGCGCCGCGCAGTGGATGGGCCGGATCATTCACCATGTCGTGCAACAGCCGCTCTACCGCGACGATGATCTTCTGGTAGATCTTGTCGTCCAGCACCGGCGGCACCCACCACGGTGTTTCGGCGCGCACGCGCTCGCGAATCAGCTCGCGGTTATTGCGCACCGCGTCCGCCGCGAGCCGGACTGCCGCGTTGAGCAGCTCCTTCTGACGGTTGTCGCCCAGCGCCATCGCCAGTGTCTTGCCGAGGGCCGGCGCGACGCGGAACGACATGACGCGATTGCGCACGACCTGCGTGATGAGATCCTGCAGCTCGTTGGGGGGAAGCGAGTCGAGGGTCTTCACGAGACCGCTGGCGAACTGCCGCGAGATCTGGCGCGCGTGCTCGCGGTCGGCCAGCCATTGCGCGGCCCGCTCGGCGGGGTGGACCCGGCGCAGATTCGCGGCGATGACCTCGCGCGACAAGAAGTGGTTCTGCACGAAGTTGCCGAGGATCTGACCGATGCGCTCCTTGCGCGTGGCGACGATCGCGGTGTGTGGAATCGGCAGGCCGAGCGGATGGCGGAACAGCGCAGTCACCGCAAACCAGTCCGCCAGGCCGCCCACGAGCGAGGCTTCGGCGGTCGCGCGCACGTAGCCGAGCCAGGGGTACAGCGGCTCGTAAATGCTGGCGGCCACGAATACCAGCAGCGCGACCCCGAGTAACGCGGTCGCCCGCCGCTTCATGGCATTCAAGCGGGCTTCCCGCTCGGCGTCGTCCGGGCGCGACCACTGTGGGATTACCTGTTGCGCCTGTTGCGTCTCGCGGATCTGGCCTGCCATAGAAGCCAAGATAAGACCCCCACTTGGTTTGCGGGTACTCGCCATTTAGCTTGCTACGCTTATGTTTACGGCCCTTTCCGAGCAGCTGACCGGGGTACTGAACCGGCTCAGAGGTCGCGGGGTGCTCTCGGAAAGCGATGTTACCGACGCGCTGCGCGAGATCCGCCGCCACCTGCTCGAGGCGGACGTGAGCTTCGAGGTCACGCGGGGATTCGTCGAGCGGGTGCGCGAGCGGGCCGTTGGCGCGCTGCAGGTCAAGGCGGTCAGCCCCGGCCAGCAAGTCGTCAAGCTGGTGCACGACGAAATCACGACGCTCCTCGGCGGCACCAGGTCCGGCCTCGAGTTCGCCTCCGTAGGTCCGACGGTCATTCTCCTCGTCGGGTTACAGGGATCGGGGAAGACAACGACGGCAGCCAAGCTCGCGCGGCGGCTGAAGCTCGAGCAAAAGGCGCCGGCGCTGGTCGCGGCCGACATCTACCGGCCTGCGGCGACCGAGCAGCTGCGCCAGCTGGGTCAGCAGATCGACGTTCCGGTATTCGGAGCGGGAAGTGGGAATGTAGGGGCGCAGCATGCTGCGCCCGTACCTGACCTGGTCAAGCAAGCGCTCCGCGAAGCCGAATCGGCGCGCGCCCGGACGGTGATCATCGATACCGCCGGCCGCCTGCAGATCGACGCCGAGATGATGGACGAGCTGCGCGGCTTGAAGGCCGCCGTGCCTCCGAAGGAAGTGTTGCTCGTCGCCGATGGGATGACGGGGCAGGACGCGGTGAAAATCGCGCGCGGGTTCCACGAGGGTGTCGGGCTCACGGGCGTGATTCTGACAAAGCTCGATGGTGACGCCCGCGGCGGCGCGGCCCTCTCGATTCACGGTGTGACCGGCGTGCCGATCAAGTACATCGGCGTCGGCGAGAAGACGGATACGTTGGAGCCGTTCGACCCGGGCCGCATGGCGGGACGGATCCTCGGCCAGGGTGACGTGGTGGCGCTGGTCGAGAAGGCGGCCCTCAACGTCGATGCGGAGGCGGCCAAGCGTCTCGAGCAGAAAGTCCGGTCCAAGAAAGGCATGGATCTGCAGGACTTTCTCGTGGCGCTGAAGCAGATGCAGAACATGGGGCCGCTGAAGCAAGTGCTGGGGCTGTTGCCCGGCATCAACGCGAAGGCGTTGCAGGGCGTCTCGCTGGACGACAAGCGCCTGAAGCACGTCGAGGCGATCGTCTTGTCGATGACGCCGGAAGAACGAGCCGATCCCAGCGTGTTGAACGGCAATCGCAAGCTGCGGATTGCCAAAGGGGCCGGACGACCGGTGCAGGAAGTCAATCGCCTGCTGGAGCAGTTCCAGCAGATGCGCAAGATGGGCAAGTTCTTAAAAAGGATGTAGGGCACACTATGGCAACACGAATTCGGCTGCGGCGGGTGGGGCGGAAGGGTCAGGCCTATTTCCGGATTGTCGTCGCGGACTCCAAATCGCCGCGCGACGGCCGGTTTGTAGCGGCAATCGGCCACTACAATCCCCGCGCGAATCCCGCGGTGATCGCTGTGAACGCCGAGCAGGCGCGGGCCTGGCTCGAGAAGGGCGCGATGCCGACCGATACGGTGCGCTCGCTCCTCAAGAAGGCCGGCGTACTAGGCAAATCAGCACCGCCCGCGAAGCCCGCCGTGTAGTCGGGCGGCTGCGCAAGCCGCACGGCCAGCACGGGGAGGTGGCGGTGATCCCCCTCGTGGAGAATCCGGGGACGGTGTTCGTGCCGAAAGCGCGAGTGTACGTCCTGACCGAGGAGCGCACGGTGTTGGCGGGTCCGTTGGTCGTCGCGCGGCGCCGCTCCTATCATCGCGAATGGCTGCTCGGCTTCGAGGGCGTGACGTCCCGCGCCGCGGTCGAAGAGTGGCGCGACCAATTGGTCGCGGTGGACGAGTAGCGATGCTCAGGATCAACGTGGTGACGCTGTTTCCGGAGTGGTTCACGGCGCCGCTCTCGTCGAGCATCCTGGGGCGCGCAGCAAAAGCGGGGCTCGTGCAGTATCGCGTGGTGCAGCTGCGGGATTACACGCACGACAAGCATCAGACGGTGGACGACGCGCCGTACGGCGGAGGCGCGGGCATGGTGCTGAAAGTGGAGCCGTTGGTGGAGGCGGTGGAGGATCTGAAGGTTGTGGGTCCGATCGTGCTCCTCTCCGCGCGCGGTAAGCTGTTCACGCACGATACGGCGGTTCGATATTCATTGGGCAGTGAGCTGACGTTGCTGTGCGGGCACTACAAGGACGTCGATCAGCGCGTCGCCGAGCATCTGCACGCGGAAGAGGTTTCGATCGGCGACTTCGTGCTGTCGGGCGGCGAGCCGGCGGCGCTGTGCGTCGTGGACGCGGTCGCACGACTGCTGCCCGGCGCGCTGGGAGATCACGAATCGGCGTCGAGCGATTCGCATTACGAGGGGCTACTGGCGCCGCCCAGCTACACGCGGCCGCCCAGCTATCGCGGGCTCGAGGTACCGGACGTATTGTTGAGTGGCGATCACGACAAGATTGCGGCATGGCGGGCGGCTGAGGCCGAGCGCCTCACGCGCGAACGCAGACCGGATATCTGGAACAAACTAGACGTCTAGGCGTCGAGACGCCTAGCAGGAGCGTAGGTATGGAGAAGCTGAGAGCGGTCGAGCGCGAAGGTCTCAAGACGGACATCCCGGCCTTCGCTCCCGGCGATACGGTGCGCGTCATGGTGCGCGTGCGCGAAGGTGAGAAAGAGCGCCTGCAGGCGTTCGAGGGCATTTGCATCGCGCGGCGCGGTGGCGGCGTCAACGAGACGTTCACCGTCCGCAAGATTTCGGCCGGGGTGGGCGTCGAGCGCATCTTCCCGCTCCACGCGCCGTCGATCGCCGAGATCGGGCTGATGCGGAAAGGCCGTGTGCGGCGCGCCAAGCTGTACTTCCTGCGGCGCCTGGCCGGCAAGGCCGCGCGCATCCGTGAGAAGCGCGGCGCGGGGCAGGAGCTCGTGGTCCCCAGCACGCCGGAACCGGAGCAACCGCAGACGTGAGACACCGCCGCCCGTCGCTCAAACGCGAGGCGGCGTTGTGGAGTGAAGGCTGCACCATCGTCGCCGGTATCGATGAAGTCGGCCGCGGTCCCCTGGCTGGTCCAGTGGTCGCCGCGGCCGTCGTCTTTCCGATCGGTGCCAAGCCGATCCGCGGGCTCGATGACTCGAAGGTGCTCAGCGCGGCGCAGCGCGAGAAGTTCGCGGCCAAGATCCGCGAGCGCGCCTTCGCCCTGGCGGTCGGCGCCGCGAGCGTACGGGAGATCGACCGGCTCAACATCCGGCGCGCGTCGATTCTCGCTATGGAGCGCGCGCTGCGCCGCCTGCATCTTGCGCCGTCGCATGTGCTGATCGACGGGTTGCCCTGTCCCGAGCTCGGCTGCGCGCACGAAGCGATCGTGGATGGCGATGCACGGTGCCATTCGATCGCGGCCGCGTCGGTGATCGCCAAGGTGCTGCGGGATGCGCTGATGGACCGTCTCGCCGCCCGGCATCCGGGCTATTTCTGGGAGACGAACAAGGGCTATGCGACCCCTGAGCACCTCGACGCGATTCAACGGCTCGGCCCCACGCGGCACCACCGCTACAGCTTCGAGCCGGTCGCCCAAATCGAGCTGCTAGCGGTTTCGACCGCGACGTAACCCTTTCAAGAAGTCCGGCAGCCGCCGTGTATTGAGGATGTCGGACGCGGTCAGCCAGGCCCGCCGGGCCACGGCGACCGCGAACCGCATGAACGAGAGCTCGCGGGTGTTGTGGGCGTCCGTCGAGAGCACGAACCGCACGCCGTGCGATTTGGCCGCGGCAGCCAGCGTGTCCGGCAGGTCCATCCGCTCGCTGCCGTTGATCTCCAGCAGGCATCCTGCCTTGGCGGCGGCTTTCGCGACGACGTCGAAATCGAGCGGATATGAGGGACGCTCGGGCACGATGCGGCCGGTGGGATGGCCGATCGCATCCACCCAGGGGTTGTCGATCGCGCCGAGCAGGCGGTCGGTGAGCTGCCGTTCGCTCTGCTTCAGGCCGTAGTGGATGGTCGCCACGACGTAATCCGCTTCCACGAGCACGTCGTCTGGCAGGTCGAGCTTCCCATTCTCCAGGATGTCCATTTCGACGCTCTTGAAGACGCGGAAGCCGCGTATGCCCGCATTCAGTCGGTCGATCGCTTTCCATTGCGCGCGGATCTCCTCGGGCGTCTGACCGGCCATGGACGTACGCGGAGAGTGATCGGTGATCGCGATGTATGCGTAGCCTAGCGCGCGAGCCGCGTCGACCATCTCGGCGAGTGTCGCCTTGCCGTCGCTCGCGTCGGTGTGCATCTGCAGATCGCCGTGGATATCGTCCAGCGTCACCAGCTTTGGGAGCTTGTGTTCCTTCGCCAGGGCGATTTCGCCGCGGTTTTCGCGCATCTCGGGCGGAATCCAATCGAGGCCAAGAGCACGATACACGTCCTGCTCGGTACGGCCCGAGATGCATTTCGTGCCTTTGAAGACACCGTACTCGTTCAGCTTGAGTTTCTTGGCTTGCGCGATCTTCCGCAGCTCGATGTTGTGCGCCTGCGAGCCCGTGAAGTACTGCATCGCAGCCCCGAAGCACGACGGCTCGACGACCCGCAGATCGACCTGCAGTCCGCTCGAGAGCCGCACGGTCGAGCGCGTGTCGCCCTGAGAGGCGACCTGCGTCACTTCACCGAACTTCCCGAAGCGTTCGATCACGGCGGGAGCTTTGGCCGGAGCGCAGGTGACGACGATGTCGAGATCGCCGATGGTTTCTTTGCGCCGCCGAAAACTGCCGGCGACGTCGATCTCGTCGATCCCACCACCGGCCTTGAGGTACTCTAGGATCGCCCGCGCGTACTGCTCGGCCTCGTGGAGCACCATGCGCTTCGCACCGTCGCCCGCGCCCGCGATGCCTTCGCGGATCTTTTCGAGCAGCTTGGGTCCGAAGCCGCCGAGCGTCGCGAGCTTGCCCTTCTCCAGCGCGGCTTTGAGATCGGCGACGCTGTTCACTTTCAATTGGTCGTGGAAGAGCTTGACGCGCTTCGGGCCCAGGCCCGGAATGCGCAGGAGATCGAGGAGACCGGGCGGGACCGTCGCGACGAGTTGCTGGCGCTGGGGCATGCTGCCGGTCTGGACGAGCGCCGTGATCTCTTTGGCAATGCCGCCGCCGATTCCGGGGAGATCCGTGAGGTCGAATTCGCCACCTGCGACGAGCTCGGCGATGGGATCAGGGTGATCGGCGACCGTGCGCGCCGCGTTGCGATACGCCCGCACTTTGAAGGGATTGCCCGCGGAGATTTCCAGGAGATCGGCGACTTCACTGAGGGCACGCGCGATTTCGGTGTTCTGCATGCCGTGAAAACTAAGGCTTGCGGAGCCTCGTCAGGGGTGATAGGCTAGCCGCTCCGAAGATATCTTTCCCATCCAGTCGGAGGCCGAAGCAATGGTGCGCAAGCTCCTCGGACCGGTCGCATTCGCTTTCGTATTCCCCGTTCTCCTCGCCGCGCAGTCGCAAGCGACAACCGGAATCATCCGCGGCACCGTCACCGATCCCGCGGGGGCGCCCGTCGCGGCGGCGACCGTCACACTGCACGAAACCCAAACCGGATTCCAACGCCAGATCACGACCAACGAGCGCGGCATCTTTATCGCCTCCCTCATGCCGCTGGGCACGTACGACGTGACCGCGCGCCGGGTCGGCTTCAGCGAGACGCGGGCCACCGGCGTGCGGCTGGGGGTGGGCGAAACGGTCGACCTGACACTGGCGCTCGCCGCGGTGCAGCTGCAGGCGGTCGTGGTCGAGACGACGCAGCCCGTGGTGGAAGTGAGCAAGACCGAAAACTCGACGCGCCTGCCCAACAGCGCGATCGCGGGGCTGCCGAATAACGGCCGCAACTACCTGAATCTGACGCTGCTCACGCCGCAGGTCGCGCTCGTGCAGGGACCGGACGGCGACGAGCTGACGATCGCCGGGCAAAAAGGCATCCACAACAACGTCGCGGTCGACGGCGCCGACTTCAACAATCCGTTCTTCGGTGAGCAGCGCGGCGGGCAGCGTCCGGCGTTCACGTTCAATCTCGACGCCGTGCAGGAGATCGTGGTGCTCCCGGGCGGCGCCAACGCGGAGTTCGGGCGGTCGTCCGGCGGGTTTGTCAACGTGATCACCAAATCGGGCACCAACCAGCTGCGCGGCTCGCTGCACTATTTCGGGAAGAACGACGCCCTCTCGGGTACGCCGGTGCACGCGGGCGTGACGTACCAGCCAGACTTCAGGCAGCACCAGTTTGGCTTCACGCTCGGCGGGCCGCTGAAGCGCGACAAAGCATTCTTCTTCCTGGCCTACGACCAGCAGATCTACGATGAGGTGAAGCAGCAGTCGCGGCCGCCGAGCGCCGCGTTCGACTCGCTGCGCACGTGGATGAACACGGCGTATGGCGGTGCGCTGGCGGGCGACTTTGGCTCGATCTCCCGCACGAACGACGCGCGCGCCCTGCTGGCGAAGTTCGACTTCCACCTTTCCGACCGGCATTCGCTGTCGCTCAAGTACAACTACACCTGGTCCGAGCAGCAGAACGGCACGTTCGACGTCGACACCTGGGCCCGCAGCGCCAACGGGTTGGAGCGAGATCACTCGAACGCCGTAAACGGCAGCTTGGTGTCATACCTGTCGTCCAGCACGTCGAACGAATTCCGCTTCCAGTACTCGCGCGAGGATCGGCCGCGTCCCTACGACGGCCCCCGCTCGTCGTTGCTGGGTGCGAATCGCGCCGATCCGCCGGCGGCCCGGCCATTCCCGGATGTCGCGATGGACTTTGTGAACCATTTCCGGTTCGGCTTGCCGTTCTTCCTGCCGATCGATTATTACGACACGCGGGTGCAGGTGCTCGACAACATTTCGCTCAGCAAGGGCAGCCACTTCTTCAAGCTGGGCGGCGAATACAACCGGGTGAACTCGGTCCAGACGTTCATCGGGTTCGCCAACAGCCGCTACATCTTCAGCGGGGTCCACGGCTTCCTGAGCTATGTGGCCGACTCGACTTACGTCGAGTGCTCGGGTGGAGCGACGGGAACCAACCGCACCTGTCCGGCCGGCCAATCGATCTCTGGGCCGGTCCTGCTGTACCTGCAGCAGGCGGGCGTCGGTCAGTCCGTGCGGGCGTCGGGCACGCAGCAGATTCCGCAGGACGAGCTAGCGGTCTACATCCAGGATACGTGGAAGCCCGATCCCCGTTGGACGATCAACTATGGCTTGCGGTGGGAGGCGCAGCTCGAGCCCGATCCGATTACGCCGCCGAGCCAGGTCTTCTTCGCGCCGTTCATCGGGAAGACGGTCACGAATAGCACGGGCACATACGCGTTCCCGTCCGACGGGACGATTCCGTCCGACAAGAAGATGTGGCAGCCACGGCTGGGAATCGCGTTTGATCCTCAAGGCAACGGCCGGCAGGTCTTCCGCGCCAACGCCGGGCTGTACTACGCGCGCATTCCCGGCCTCAACCTGGCGTCGACGCGCAGCACCAACGGATCGAATGGACTCACCTATTTCCGCAACAGCGCGCTCACTGGCGTGCTGGGTCCCGTTCCGGGGTTCGGCAACCTGCTGCCCGACGCCGTGCCGGCGAGCTCGGTGTTCTTCCCCGACGTCTTCGTGTTCGACAAGAATTTCCAGAACCCGCGCACGCTCAACGTGACCCTGGCGTACGAGCGGCAGCTTGGGGCGGACCTCGGCCTACTGCTCAGCTACACCTACGCGCGGACCGACCATCTCACGCGGTTCATCAACCGCAATGACCCGGTCTTCGGGAGCCCCTGGTCCAGCGGGCTGCCGCCCGCCGGATCGAATGGGATCACGACCCTGACCACGGTCGAATCATCGGCTTTTTCACGCTACAACGGCTACACGATCGGCCTGAAGCGCGTGCTCGATCCCAACTTCCAGTTCCAGCTCAACTACACGCTGTCGTTCGACAAGTCGGACGACGACAACGAGCGCGATCCGTTCACCTTCCGCTATGCGCAGGCGAACAATCTGGGACCCGAGTACAACTGGAGCGACCGCGATCAGCGCCATCGCTTCAACGGCTGGGCCTTAGTCAAGCTCCCGGGCGACGTCTTTCTGGACAATCGCGTGAGCTACTACTCGGCGCAGCCGATCTCGGCGAGCTGCGGCCCCTGGTCGGGAAATCCGTTCGCTCCGCCCGCCGGCCAGCGGGCCACCGGCCCCGCGGACCGGATCTGCGGCCCCAGCGGCGCGACCGTCTTGCTGCGGAACACGCTGCGCAAGGACAACGCATACTTCTCGTGGGACGTGCGCATCTCGCGCCCATTCCCAATCGGCACGCGGAGCCAGGTCGAGGCGCTGGTCGAGATCTTCAACTTGACCGGGAAAGACAACTTCCGCGATCCGTCTTACGGCAATCTGGTCTTCAACTTTGACGGCACGATTCGCAGTGGGCTTGGCGATCCGCGCCAGGTGCAGGCGGGGGTGCGCTGGCTGTTCTAACAACGCCGCTCAAGGACGGTAGCTGAGACGACGGTACGGGACGGTCGGAGCTACCGTCCCGTATCGTTTTCGAGCAGGACGATGCCGGAGAACCGCTTGAACTGAGCGCGGCGCTTTTTTGAAGCGAAGAGTCCCAGCAGTCGCCACAGCCATGCCATCTTCGGCGCGCGTCCCAGCCGTAGCGCCTCGTCGAAAATCGCGTGGTATTCGGCTTCGCCCCACCCCGCCGGAGCGAAAAACGCCGTCCCCTCCTCTGGGAAGAAAAGCATGGGCGCGTTTCCGGCGCGCAGCTGATGCCCCCAGGTACGACTGAGAAACTGTTGTAGCGCCGGGGATCCGAGGTCGATCAGCCACCAGCGGAACGCGGGCTGCTCCGAGAGATCCCGGGCGAGGGACATGACGTCCTCGGGCGTCAGATACACGAGCAACCCTTCCGCGATGACGAGCGCGCGCTTGGCCGCGGCGCCCACGCGCTGGAACAGCGCGCGCCGTGCTGTGTGAGCGGTCAGGTCGGTCCGCACGAACTCGACGCGGCAGCGGGGTCGCTCACCCCTTAGTGCGCTTTCCTTATACGAGAGGATTCCCTCGAGGTCGACGTCGACCCAGTGCAACCGCGACGGGAGATCGAGACGGTAGGGCCGTGCATCGAGACCGGCCGCGAGGTTGAGGACGGTATCGACGCCTTGCTCCGTGACGAGTCGCATGATGATTTCATCCATCACGGCGGTCCGCACGATCATCGGCCACGCCCACCGGCGGCCTTGCGGCATAGACGCGAGAATCTGTTCGCCGCTGGGCCCGGCTAAGCGCCGCGCATACGGATCATGAAACAGGGCATCTGATCGCTCGCTTTCCATCGCGCGGTACATCGCAACCCAGCGAGCGGTGTCGGAGACATTGGAAATTGGGTTGGTCGGCGGGGACATGCGCGCAAAACCTAACCTCCCCGACTATCTTTCGCCGGGCGAGCCGGTAGCTCAGTTGGTAGAGCAACGGACTTTTAATCCGTAGGTCCCGGGTTCGATCCCCGGCCGGCTCATAGGCCACACCGGTCCTTCATCACCGCTTCATATACGGCCAGCCAACATCCTACCCGGTACCAATGGCTGAAATGAGCGTGCTGATTGTCCGGCTGACAGATTCCTTCAGCGACTTCTGGCCGATCCTGGCTCGAGAGCTGGAGGTGTCCCTCGTCGAATGGCGGCCGGCGGACGGTGAACCGCCTGCCGCCGGCGCTGCCATCGTGCTCGTCGCCGCCGGAGGAAGCGAGCTCGACCTCCCGTCGTTCCTTCACCAGCTCAGCATCCCATCCGATGTGCCCATCGCTGCCGTCGGCGCGGCCGCAAGCCACCGTCTGGCCGCCCACGCCGTCGCTGCGGGCGCCGCGGACTACTTCGCACTTCCCGAAGACCGCGAAGCGCTCCGCGAGTTTGCGGCCGCGGCGCTGACCCGCCGCCGCGCGACGCTCGCGCGCGCCAGCCATGCGCGCTTCGAGGCGGAGGCGCATGCTTTCCGGGAAATCGTGGGCGCGAGTCCCGCGCTCCGCACCACCTTGGAGCGCGCCGCGCGCGTGCTGCGCCACGCCGATGCGACCGTCCTGATCACCGGCGAGACCGGAACCGGGAAAGAGCTGCTGGCGCGCGCCCTCCACTACGGCGGGCCGCGCGCCGCCGCGCCGTTCGTCGAACTGAACTGCGCGGCGATCCCGGCCCAGCTGCTCGAGAGCGAGCTGTTCGGTCACGAACGCGGGGCTTTCACCGACGCCAAGACCGCCAAGCCGGGGCTGTTCGAGGCCGCCGACGGCGGCACCCTGCTGCTCGACGAAATCAATCGCCTCGCCCCCGAGCTGCAGGCCAAGCTGCTGCGAGCACTCGAGGACAAGACCACGCGGCGCCTCGGCTCGACGTCGAGCCGGCGCGTGGATGTGCGGATCGTCGCCGCGACAAACGGCGATCTCGCAGCCGACGTCCGCGACGGCCGGTTTCGCGAGGACCTCTTCTATCGGCTGAACGTCGTCAGCCTGCATCTGCCGGCCTTGCGCGAGCGGGGCGACGACATCCTGCTGCTCGCCGAGGCGTTTGTCCAAAAGTTCAGCACGCAGTACGGGCTGCCGCAGCCGGCCCTGCGTCCCGACGTCCGGCGCATCCTGCTCGCCCACGCCTGGCCCGGGAACGTACGCGAGCTGCGCAACGCGATCGAACGCGCGCTGCTGCTTTCCGCCCCCGGCGAGCTGGAGGTCGGCGAGCTAACGCCGGCGACGCGAGCCAGTCCCGCGGGGCCGTTGCCGTTCCCGGCACGCCTGGACGACATCACACGGGCCGCAGCGCGGGCGATGCTCGACGCAACCGGCGGCAATCGATCCGAGGCCGCCCGGCGGCTCGGCATCTCGCGGTCAAGACTCCAGCGACTGCTGGAAGGAAATGATGGAGAGACGGATGTACCTGTATCGGAGTGAGGCAGCTGGCCCGAGACGTTCCAGGTCACCCTGCCCAACTGCTGATACGACAAGGCAGTCTGCTGGTCCGCCGCCTGCACCTCACGGGCGGTTGAACCTTTCCCAGAGGAGTCCCGTGATCCGTCGAGTCCTTGTTGCCCTCACCGGCGCCGTGCTCCTCGCGTGCTCCGACAGCGCCGGACCCACAACCGTGCCCGACGCGGCGCTGCACATCATCAGGCAGGCAGCAACGGCGCCTGCGCTCGCGGCGACGCAGGCAAGCTTCTGGGCGAAGGTCGGGGAGGGCCGCGAGCTGCGTTTGCCCTATAAGGGCCGCACCCCCACCGATAGCGGAGAGGAATTCCTGCGCTTCGAGGTGCCTGGCGACGGGCTGCTTCGGAAGCCGGACGGGAGCGCGTTCCAAGCCGGCGATTCGATCCTCATCACCATCACGATCGTCGATTCGTCGCGCTTTCTGTTTCGCTTCGAGCCATCAGGCCTCCAATTCAATCCCGCCCAGCCGGCGCGCCTCAAAGTCTATTACTACGAGGCGAACCCCGATTTCAATGGCGATGGCATCGTCAACGCAGCTGATACGACGATCGAACATCAGCTGGACGTTTGGGGCCGGGAGTCGGCCAGTGGGCCCTGGTTCCAGAACGGGTCCGTAAAGTTCGAAGAGCTCGAAGAGATCGACGCCAACCTCCTCTCGTTCACCGAGTACGCCATTGCCTGGTGATGGGTACGTCATGATCGAAGCCGGCGGTTCCTGGGCTGACGAATGGGCCTTCTTCCGAGAGTTGGAAGGCTGGTCCGCTGCGGGCCGGCATCGCGACGTGCTCGACGCGCTGCAGCGGCTGCCGCCCCCCGTACGTGAAGGGCGCACGCGCAGTGCGCTGCTGGCCGCGGAAGCGAACGGCCGCCTCGGCAATTCCGGCGAAGCCGCGCGCTGGGCAGACCTGGCGGGGACGCTCGCGCGCTCGCACGGTGAGGCCCATGCCGAGCTTCGCGCCCGCAATTATCGAGGCGCCATCGCGCTGCGGCATGGCGATGTCGCCGAGGCTGAGGCGCATTTTACGGCCGCGATCGAGATGGCGCGTGCACTGCACGATTACACCGCCGAAGCCCGCGGGCTCAACAACCTCGGCATTCTGGCCAACATCCGCGGTGATCCCGAGGCCGCACTCGCCAACTACCGGCTCGCGGTGGTCGCCTACCAGCAGGTCGGCCAGGTGCGAGGCATCGCGGAGACCTACCACAACATCGGCATCAGCCTCCGAGACCAAGGCAATCCGCAGGGCGCGCTCGGCGCCGCCGAAGAAGCCGTCCGCCTCGCGGCGCAGGCGGGCGACGAACAGTTGCTCGCCCTCGCCTCGACTGGCCGGGCGGAGCTCCACCTTCTGGTCGGCGACCCGGCGTTCGCGCGCGCGGAGCTGCAGCGTGCCGAGGAGCGCTACACGCGGATTGGATTCCACGCGGGGTTGCCGGAGGTCTGGCGCGTACAGGCCGCGGTGGCCCGGGCGACGCGCGACTTCGCGACGGCCGTGTCCACGCTGGAAAGGGCTGCAGCTCTGGCTACGCAGTTCGCCAGCACGGATACTCTCGCCGACATTGAGCGCGATCTCAGCCTGGCGCTGACGGCGCGCGGCGATGTCGCCGGCGCTCGCGCGGCGCGGGAGCGCGCGGCCGCGCTGTATCGGAGAATCGGCGCGGTCCGCGCCGCGGAGCGCCTGAGCCCGGCCTGAGGTGCCTCGTTTCGAGCCAGCACCGCCCGTCCCGAGTCACGCCCGCCGAAGCATGAAGACGCAAGCGCACTGCTCGTAATCACTTAAGAATGGTACACCGATTGCCTCCCCCGTTCTGCCGCATGAGTTGTTCGCTCAGACCACTTCAGCGGGGGAATCATGAATAGCAGGATCCGTCTTCTTGGCGCGCCGGTCGTAGCCGTTTTGCTCGCGGCCTGCGCGGACAACACCGGCGGTCGTCTGACGCTCGCTCTCTCGTCAGTGCGTCCCGGAGCCCCAGTCGCCAGCGCCGGTCTTTCGGGCGCCGCTGCGTCGCCGGCCGTCGTCACCGCGGGCGACAGCACCATCATCGCACTGGGCAACGACACGCTGATTCTGCGCAGCGCGCAGCTGGTGCTCCGCAAAATCGAGTTGAAGCGCGTCGAAGCGGCCGTGTGCGACAACGTCGAAGGCAACGGCGACTGCGAGGAGTTCGAAGTCCGCTCGACCCTGGTCTCGCTGCCCCTCGGGGCGACGGCGACCAATGCGCTCGTCGCGGTGAACGCTCCGGCGGGGATGTACGACAAGCTCGAGTTCGAAATCCACGCGCCCGAGTCGTCCGACGATGCAGCCTTCATCGCGGCCAATCCGAACTTCGCTGGCGTGTCTGTCCGGGTCACAGGAACGTTCAGCAAGGCGGGCACGCGCAGTGACTTCACATTCACTTCCGACGTGGATGCGAGTCAGGAAGCGCAGCTCTCGCCGCCGCTCACCGTCACAGACGGTCAGCCGGCGAACCTGACGCTGCGGTTCGATGTCTCCACTTGGTTCCTGGGTGGGGCCGGGACTGCGTTGGTCGATCCGGCGTCGGCCAACAAGGGCCAACCCAATGAGAGCGTCGTGCGGGGCCACATTGAAGCGTCGTTTGAGGCGTTCCGTGATGACAACGAGGACGGTCACGATGATAACGGGGTCGATAACTAGACCGTAGGCCCCCGGTTGTCAGGCGAGGGCATCGGAGGCAAATTCCCTCCGATGCCCTCCATCGTGTGGATCGATGGGACGTGGTACGACCGCGGCAGCGCGGTCGTTTCTGTATTCGACCACGGCCTCCTGTATGGCGACGGCGTGTTCGAAGGCATCCGTGCCTACGGCGGCCGCGTCTTCCGCTTGGATGCCCACCTCGATCGCCTGTACGGGTCCGCCAAGGCCATCTGGCTCGACATCCCCATAACTCGAGAGGTCATGGCCCGCATGGTCGAAGAAGGTGTCGAGCGGAGCGGGATCAAGGACAACTACATCCGACTGGTGGTGACGCGCGGCGTGGGCGATCTGGGTCTGGATCCCCGGAAATGCCCCAAGCCGACCGTGTTCTGCATCTTCGATACGATCAAGCTGTGGCCCCAAGACCGGTACGAGAAAGGGCTGACGGCACTGACCGCCGCCACACCCATTCATCACCGCGAAGCCCTCTCGCCGCGCGTCAAGTCCCTGAATTACCTCTCGCACATTCTCGCGAAAGTCGAAGGCATCGCCGGCGGCGTGGACGAGGTGATCATGCTCGACTCCGCGGGCTATGTGGCTGAGGCGAGCGGCATGAATCTCTTCGCCGTGTCCAACAGCACACTGCGCACACCCCCGCCGTACACGGGCATCCTGCGCGGCGTCACGCGCGACACCGTCATCGAGCTGGGCCGCGAGGCTGGATATGGCGTGGAAGAGTTGCCGATGAACCGGTACGATCTGTACACGGCCGACGAAGTGTTTCTCACGGGAACCGCTGCTGAAATCGTGGGAATCTCCAAACTCGACGGCCGCGCGATCGGCACAGGCGTGGCCGGACCCGTCACCCGAGACCTCGCAACCCGCTTCCGCGCCTACGTAACTCGCGACGACTAAACGCCGCCTAAACTATTGACTGGGAAGCATCTAAGCCTCATATTGGGGGCCCTTTGCGCCCCTTTTCCGGGCTCGAGGTGAGCCATGTCATGGCGAGTAATTGCGCACGGGGACCAGGTTTGGCATGTGGATGCGGTCGCCGAGCGTCGCGCGAATACCGCCGCCTGGCAGCTCGTGCTGTCGTTTCGCGCCGCGTCTGAACCGCTGGTGGGTCGGCGCTCGTTCTGGACGCCGTATCCGCTGGAGGCCACCTCGAAGTCGTCGCTGTTCATCCAGGCCGAGCGCATTTCCGACGCGGCGCTCTCGCAGCTGCTCGCGGAGCGTCTGGCGTGAGCACTGCCGATCTGCAGGATCTGCGTCGCGTCGTTGGAGCGGTGACGCGGCTCCGCGGCGAGACGGTCAAGCATGTGACGGTGCGGTCTGACGTGCGGCACATAAAGGTGGAGTTCGATAGCGGGCTGATCCTGCTCATCTCGGCGGAGCGCGACGCGCAGGGGCGCCGGCGCCTCGAGGTCGACGTGGTCGAAGCCGTGCAGGACGCCAGTGTGAAGCAGCAGATCGAAGTGCGCTTCGACTGAGGTTCCTCGGACGTGCCTGACGAGCGGCTGCGGTTTCAGGAATTCGGGTTTCAGCGGCTGGCCAACGGCCGGTGCCGCGCCAAGGTGGTGTTGACATGGTCCGATGGCCGGCGGTTCGAAGGTTCGTCGGACGGCGTGTCGTCGCAAACCGGCGAGCTGCGCTGTTGTGCCGTTGCAGCCGTGAACGCGCTGGAGCAAGCGGTACAACCGCGACTCACGTTCGAGCTGTTGGGCGTGAAAGCGGTGCGGGCGTTCGATGCGACGGTAGTGATCGTTTCGTTGTCGGCGCGCGCAGAAGAAGCGACGCGGTTGGTGGGATCGTGCTTGACGGAGGTCGATCCGCCCCGTGGCGCGGCGCTTGCGGTCTTGAACGCGACAAACCGTCTACTTGGGAATTACTTGGCGACACGATGAGACGTCTGACCGGGTTCGGCCTTTCAATGATGAGCGCAGCGGTGATCGCCGCCTGCGCCGGGCACCCCCTTGTTCGAGCGGCCGCTCCACCAGTGCCCCCCCCCATGCCGACGCAGCCTGCCGCACGTGATAGCTCGGCGGTACAGCTCGGCACAGCACTGGCCAGGGTGGAGCAGGACTCCGCCGCCGATCAGACCGCGCTGGACAGCCTCCACGAGCGTTCCCCCGACTCCCTGAGCCCCCCCCGCACGAACGTGGCGGTGCGGGGCGAAGACGTCCGGCAGGAGGCAGAGAATCTGTTCGGGGCCGATGCCAACGCGACGTTCGACATCGACGTCACGAACTACGTGGGCAACCGTCGCGTGCTCGAGTACCTCGAGTTCTTCCAGCTCGACGCCCGCGACCGTTTCGAGATCTGGCTCTCTCGTCTGGGACGCTATGAAGGCATGATCCGCGAGCGGCTGCGCACGCGTGGCCTGCCCGAGGACCTCGTGTACCTCACACTCATCGAAAGCGGGCTATCGAACACCGCAGTCAGTCGCGCGCGTGCGGTGGGAATGTGGCAGTTCATGTCGACGACGGGACGCGGCTACGGTCTGCAGATCGACCCGTGGGTCGATGAGCGGCGCGATCCGTTCAAGGCGACAGACGCCGCCGTCAATCACTTGCAGGATCTCGTGCAGCGTCTGGGGAGCGTCTATCTCGCGGCGGCTGCCTATAACGCGGGCGCCGGCCGCATCGAGCGGGAGATCCGCCGGCTGCCGGGCGTGCCTGATTCCGTGGACGACCAGACGTTCTTCGAGATCGCGGGCCGCCGCCACCTGCGCCGCGAAACGCGGGACTATGTGCCAAAACTCATCGCCGCGGCGCTGATCGCCAAGCAGCCCTCGCGGTACGGCTTCACCGACATCCAGCGACTGCCGCCGCTCGTGTTTGATGAAGTATCAGTGCCGGACGCGACCGGCCTCGACGTGCTGGCTCGCCTCGCGGATACGAGCGTCGCCGCCCTGCTCGAGCTCAACCCGCAGTTCGTACGCGGGATCACGCCGCCGGGGCGCGGTGTCGTCGTGCGCGTCCCGCGAGGCAAGGGCGCGGCCGTGGCCGAGCGTTATGCCGATCTCCCCGTCACCGAGCGCATCACGTTTGTGGACCACTACGTGACCTACGGTCAGACGCTCTCGACCATCGCACAGCGCTACAAGGTGACCGTCACGATGCTGCAGGCCGCGAATCCCCGCCTGCGGGCGCACGCCCTGCGCGTGGGCCAGCGGGTGATCGTGCCGATGAGTGGGCGGGTGGTCCCGCGCGGCGCCTGGAGCAATCCACCGGAGCCCCGGGTCCGCCGCGCGTCAAGGCGCTACAGCTCAGTTACCGCTGCTCCCGACTCCGATGGCAACACCCGTCACCGCGTCGCGCCTGGCGAAACCGCCAGCGGCATCGCCCACGAGCACGGGATCGGGCTGACCGCGCTACTGGAAGCGAATGATCTGACGATGCGGAGTGTGATCCGGCCCGGCGACGTTCTGCTGATTCCGAGCCGGTAAGTCAAGCCGGCACCAGAGGTTAGTGGTGCCGGAATCCCTTCATCACTTCAGCTTCATACCCGTTCGCAGGGTTGCGACCGGCGCCCAACAGCTGCTCGACCTTTGCCGGGCCGCGGTTATAGGCAAGCAGCGCCAGCTGCATGTTGGCCGGATAGCGATCCAGCAGGTCCCGCAGATACCGGAACCCGATCCGCAAGTTCGTATCACGGTCATACAGCTGCTGCGTCGTCAGCCCGGGCTCGTAGAGCCGGGCGGTACTCGGCAGTACCTGCGTGAGGCCGATGGCACCGACGTGGCTGATCGCCCGCGGGTTGAACCCGGACTCGACCTTCACCAGACGGAACGCGAGCCCGGGATCGATGCCTTCGCTGAGCGCAACGTCGTACACCGCCGTCGCCATGTCGGCCGGCAGCCGGTAGTGCGTCGAGTACTGCATGATCGCGTTGACGCGGTCGAGCTGTAGCCGGGCGACTTCGAGCTCGCCCTGCTTGGCATCGAGTTGCTGCCGGAGCGACCGGAGTTCGCCCAGGAGCTCTGACCCGGAGGCCGGAGCCCGGTCGGCATCGGTCGTCGTGCCTCCAGCCCATCCGCCCACGGTACTGACGAGCAGAGCGGCCAGCACGATAATTCCGCCGCGCACAACCAGACGTTGAGTTTTCGTTTGCATATTCCTCCCTGTTGCACTTTCTGTGTGTCAAGCTGTAGCCACTACGTCAAGCGTCCCTCAATCATCACGTGGAACCTTTTGCTTCTCCACGAGCCGTATGTCGCCGATCACCATCTCTGCGTCGACCGCTTTCGCCATGTCGTAGACCGTCAGCAGCGCAATGGCAACCGCGGTCAGCGCTTCCATCTCTACGCCGGTGCGACCAACCGCCCGCACGCTCGCCCGGACCCACACGCCCGGCAGCGATTCGGCCAGGCTTGCTTCCACCTCGACATGATCGAGGCCCAGAGGGTGGCAGAGCGGGATCAGCTCCGCCGTCCGTTTCGCCGCCAGCGTTCCGGCGACCTCGCTCACCGCTAGGACATCGCCCTTGGCGATCGCCTGCTCGGCCACCTTCCGATACGCGTCGGGCGACATCCGAATCGTTCCCGTCGCCACCGCTGTGCGATCCATCAACGGCTTGTTGCCGACATCCACCATCCGGGCGCGGCCGGCCTGGTCCAAGTGTGACAGTTTCACGACAGCCGTATCTGGTGCAGGTCTTCCGCCAATACGGCAGCGAGGAGCTGCGGGTTCACATTGCCTTGCGCCATGTCGCGTGCGTCCAAAACCAGCGCGATCGCCTCGACCAGCTTCCCCGTATCGCCGCCACGCTGAGCTTCGCTGCGCAATCGACTCGCCAACGAATCGAGCATGTCGGTGAAGCCCCCGCGCGCCTGAAACGGCACCTGACCCAGCGCGAACAACCATGGAGCTTTCAGAAAGCGGGCTGCTTGGTCGCCTCCCGGCCCCCCCGGCTGTCCGGAACGGACCGGTATCGTTGCAAAGAGCTTGCCAATGCACCCTTCAGCTGTCGTAACTCGTTGTGCCAGTTCAGCTTTGTCCGTAATCCCGAGCTTTTGCTGCGCGAAAGCTGTCACATCACTGTCGGCGATTCGTGCCAGACGAACCAGCACAACACGCGACAAAATCGTCGGAAGCAGGGCGTTGGGATCGGCCGCCGTCGTAATGATGATCGAATCGGCCGGCGGTTCCTCCAGCGCCTTCAAGAGCGCGTTCGCGGCGACTTCCGTTCCCAGCTGCGGTATGAGCCGCTCCGCATCGCCGACAATGAAGACTTTGCGCGTCCCAATCGCGGGGGTCAGCGCCAGGCGCCTCAACAGGAGGCGCACAGCCGCGACCGGATGACTGGCCAATCCGGCTGGCGGTCCATAGAACGGTTGCTCGCGCCGGGCCGACATCTCCTCGGCGAGCGCGTCGGCAGCGAGTTCGACCTGCTTGTCCGCGTCAATCCCGCCACCGCGTTTTCCCAGCTCCAGCGGCACAAACCAGTGCACGTCTGGATGCTGTAGCGAGAGCACGAGCCGGCAGGAGCGGCATTGGCCGCACGGCTCCTGGGTAGAGCCCGGTGCCTCGCAGTGGATCAGCTGGGCGAGCCAAAGCGCGAGACGCTGCTTTCCGACGCCACGGGGTCCGGCAAGCAGCAGCGCTTGCGGCAGTTTTCCGGAGGCGTGGGCGCCCGCCAGTCTAGTCCTAACCCTTTCGTGCCCGATGAGGGGCGGTAAAGGCATGGGCGCAATCTAGCTGGGGGGTCAGTGCGCGGCGCCACGTATGGCTGGAAGTCCTTATAAGGCAAGCAAGTACAATTGTACAACCGGGCTTGCGCCAACTTAATACAAAGTCGCCACACGACTTACACTGTTAAGTGAGCGCGCACTCGCTAGATAATAGCGATATTATCGATTTTTTTCGGGACTTATTCGGGGCTCTGGCGACCGGCTCTTGAGGACGTCCCGCACTTTGCGAAGCAGTGCTGGTGGGCGAAAGGGCTTTTCGAGATACGCGAGACCGGGCTCGAGCATCCCGTGGCGGACGACGGCGTCATCGGTATAGCCCGACATGAAGAGCACGCGCAAGTCAGGTCGGCGGGCTTTCAATTGATTGGCCAGCTCGCGGCCGCTCATTCCCGGCATGATGACATCGGTCAACAACAAGTCCACGTGCGGCTCGCCGGTCGCGCCGTTCACTAACGCCAGGGCAGCCAGTCCGTCGGCGGCTTCGAGGACCGTGTAGCCGTTCCGCTTCAGCAGCTGTCGCGTCACCGAACGGACGGGCGCTTCATCTTCGACCAGCAGAATCGTCTCGCTGCCGCGCAGGACCTCGGGCGTCACGTCTCCTGATTGCTCGATCGGATCCGCGGGCTCGTCCACTCGCGGCAGGTAGACGCGCATCGCCGTCCCTCGCCCAGGTTCGGAATAGGGCCAGATATGGCCGCCGGTCTGCTGCACAATGCCGTACACGGTTGCCAGACCCAAACCCGTGCCTTTGCCGCGGACCTTCGTGGTGAAAAACGGCTCGAAGACACGGGCCTTGGTGTCCTCGTCCATGCCGACGCCCGTATCTGTGACCGCGAGCATGACATAGCGGCCCGGTTTGACCGAAGGATGCTCGGCGGCGTATGACTCGTCCAGCTCGACGTTGCGTGTTTCGATCGTGAGACGCCCCCCATCGGGCATGGCGTCGCGGGCATTCACGGCGAGGTTGACGATGACCTGCTCGAGCTTGCCGGGATCTGCCCGGATATTTCCCAGCCGTGGGTGAAGGACCGTCGCGAACAGGATGTCTTCGCCGATGAGCCGCCGCAGCATCTTTTCGAGATCGGGGATGAGCGCGTTGAGATTGATGACCCTGGGCTGCAGGACCTGACGCCGGCTGAACGCGAGCAGCTGCTGTGTTAGCCCGGCGGCGCGTTCGGTGGCCCGATAGATCTCTTCGACGTCGCTTCGCCGCGGGTCGTCGGGCGGGAGATCCGCCATCAAGAGATCCGTGTAACCGCCGATCGCAGTCAAGATATTGTTGAAGTCGTGCGCGACGCCGCCCGCGAGTCGTCCGATCGCCTCCATTTTCTGCGACAGGACGATCTGTTCCTCGAGGATGCGGCGCTCGGTGACATCGCGGTAATTGATGACGATCGCGCCCACGCTCGGGTCGTCGAGCAAGTTGGTGAAGACGCCTTCGAGATGGCGCCAGGTGCCGTTCTTGTGGCGGACTCGGGCCGCGACGTGCAAGCGCGATCGCGGTCGCGTCGTCACCTCCTCGAGGCGTAAGAGGACGGCAGCGCGATCATCGGGGTGGATCAGCTCCATGGCGTTTCGTCCCACGAACTCCGCAAGCTCGTAGCCCAACAGCCGCGTCGTGGCGGGACTCCCGTACAGAATGCTCCCGTCGGCCCCGAACAGCGCGATCGCGTCCCAGCTTTCTTCCACGAGGGCGCGAAAGCGCCGCTCGCTGATTCGGAGCGCGGATTCGGCGGCCTGTTTGTCCGCCTGACTTTTCGCAAATGCGAGCGCAGCCCGGACAGCCGGGCCGAGCCGGATGAGGTTGGTTTTGAGGACATAGTCGGCAGCTCCCGCCTTGATGCATTCTGCCGCGGTTTCCTCATCGAGGCTGCCGGTGACGATGAGCAGGGGAACGGCCGGGATCGTCTGACGCAGGATCTCGAGCGCCATCATTCCGCCGAATCCCGGGATGGTGTAGTCTGCGAGGACCACGTCGGGAGCAAACTCGGTCAGGGAGCGGCGGAAGGCTTCAGCCGTGTCGACGCGGCGCGTCTCGCATTCGAGTGCCGCGCGTCGCAGCTCCCGAATCGACAACTCGGCGTCCTCCGCGCGGTCCTCCACCAGCAGCACGCGCAGACGCTCGGAGGTCACGGATTATTGCGGCGGGTGGTTCAGCAACAGCCAGTACAGGCCGACGTCCGAGACCGCCCGAGCGAATGCCTCGAAGTCCACAGGTTTCACGATATAGCTGTTGGCGCCGAGCGCGTAGGCCCGTTCGATATCGGGCTCCTCGCGGGAGGACGTCAGGACCACGACGGGAATGCTCTTCGTGCGCGCTTCCTCCTTGAGCCGCCGCAGGACTTCGAGACCGTCCACCTTCGGCAATTTGAGGTCGAGCAGCACGACTTTGGGAACGGGGCTGGCGCCGTTGGAGAAAAAGTCGAGTGCTTCGGCGCCGTCCCGACAGAGAAACACCTGATTGGCGAGGTTGCGCTGTTTGAGCGCCCGCAGCGTGAGCTCCGCGTCATTCGCGTTGTCCTCGACGAGCAGGATTTCGACGCCGGTTGGCATCAGCGCTCCTCGCACGGAAGGGTGAAATAGAAGGCTGCGCCGTGATCCACTTTGCCTTCCGCCCAGACCCGCCCGCCGTGGCGTTGGACGATCCGCTTGACGATCGCGAGCCCCACCCCCGTTCCGTCGAACTGCTCCGTACTGTGCAGCCGTTGGAATACGCCGAACAGTTTGTCGGCGTACCGCCCGTCGAATCCGGCGCCGTTGTCCTTCACGAAGTACACCGTCTGATCGCCGTCCGGCTGGGACCCGACTTCCACGTGGGCGTCAGCGCGATCGCGGGTAAACTTCGCGGCGTTCTGCAGCAAGTTGCTCATCACCTGGCGCAACAACGGCCGATCGCCGTGCGCGGGCGGTAGCGGATCGATCTGAATCACGAGCGAGCCCTTTCTCCCCGCATCCGTGCGCCGGACCTCGTCGGCGACGGTGCGCGTCAGCTCCTCCATGTCCACGACACCGGTCACGATCTCCTTGCGGCCGAGCCGGGAGAACGCGAGCAGGTCGTCGATCAGCTGGCCCATGCGGCGGGTGTTCTGGTCGATGACGCCGAGTAACCGCTGCGCCTCGGGATCGAGCTGCGCCTGGTGGTCCTCGAGCAGCATGCGCGCGAAGCCATGTATCGCCCGTAGCGGGGCCCGCAGATCGTGGGATACGGAGTAGGAGAACGACTCCAACTCGGCATTGGTCCCTTCGAGCGCCTGAGTGCGCTGCGCAACCTGGGCCTCAAGATGGTGGTGTGAGCGAGCCACCTGCTCCGCCATGGTGTTGAACGACCGCGCCAACCGGCCCAATTCATCGTCGCGCCCGATCGGAACCCGGGGCTCGAGATTGCCGGCGGCGATGGCTTCAGCGGCCCGCGTCACGCCCACCAAGGGCTTCGTGAGCCGGCGGCTTCCCCACCAGGCGATCAGGATCCCGGCGATGACAATGAGGAACGCGAGCGGTGCCATTGCGTTCAGGTACGCGCGCGGGGGCGCGAGAATCGCCCGGCTGGGCAGCTCGGCGACGACCATCCACGGTGTGCCTGGCACGGGCGCCGCGCTCGCGCGTCTCACCTCGCCTCGTTCGTAGCTGACCGGCGTACGGCTCGTGAGCACGCTGGACGGCGGTGCGGGAACGATCGTGGCGAAATCCGTCCAGGGGTCACCCGACGCGTTGCCGAGCAGCAACGTGACATCGCCGCCGGCGAGGCCGGTCAACGTGGCACGCGTGCGCTCGCTCAGGCTGAGCCGCGCGACTTGCTGCACGATCCCGCCGCCGGCGCGCTCCGCGCCGCCGCTGGCCGCGGCGACCGCGATAAAGAGCGTCGTATCGCGGCGCATCAACGGGCCGTACCGGGCCGAGTCCTTCCCCGGCGAGACGAGCACGCTATCGGCGATCGTGAATCGGCCCGTACGCAGCAGCAGCTTGCCGCTGAAGTCCCGCAACTCGAGGCCGGCGTTGCTTGCCGTATCCGTGGTGATGCGGTGCATCGCCGCGAGCGCCGCTTCGCGGTCGCTGCGTCCGCCGGAGCGCAGGAACGCGACGACCGCGGGATCCTTCGCCAACGCCGTGATCCGTACGCGCCCTTGCCCGGTCTGAAACAGATCGGCGAGGACCTTGGTCGCGAGCGGAAGTCGTTTGTCCGCGAGCGCTCGGGACGCCTGCCGAACCTCGCCGTATCCGATCGTCAGCTGCGCGATCGCCACCGCCACCAACAGGATCGTCGCGAACAGCGGCAACTTGTGCTCGATGGACCACCGCATCAGGCCGGCCCCGCTTTCAGGACCTCGCTGACTTTACGAGTAACCGCTTCGGTTGTGAACGGCTTGGCGAGATAGGCGACGCCCGCCTCCAGCATGCCGTGATTGACGATCGCGCTGTCGGGGTACCCGGACATGAACAGCACTCGCAATCCGGGGCGCGCGGCCCGCAGCGTGTCGGCCAGCTTGCGCCCGTTGGTGTCGGGCATGACGAGGTCAGTCAACAACAAGTCGATCGGCCCCTGGTGCCGCCCGGCAATGTCGAGTGCCGAGCGGCCGCCGTCGGCCTCCAGCACGACGTATCCCTGCGTCGCGAGCGCGCGGTGCGTCAAGCGCCGGAGTTGTTCGTCGTCTTCCACCAGCAGCACCGTGCCGCTCCCCTGGCGCGCCGCCTCGACCGGAGCGGTCTTCCCGATATCCTCCGGCAAGGCGTCCAGCGCCGGTACGTAGATCTTGAAGGTGGTGCCCTTGGCGGGCTCGCTGTACAGCCAGATGTTCCCGCCGCTCTGCTTGACGATGCCGTACACCGTGGACAGGCCCAGTCCCGTGCCGCGCCCGGCCGGCTTGGTTGTGAAAAACGGCTCGAAGATACGCGCTTGCGTCGCTTCACTCATGCCACATCCGGTATCGGTCACGGCGAGCATGACGTAATCGCCGGGAATCACGGAGACGTGCTTGGCGGCATAGTTCTCATCGAGCGTCGCGTTGGCAGTTTCGATGGTGAGCGTGCCACCGTTCGGCATCGCATCCCGCGCATTGATCGCGAGATTCATGATGACCTGCTCGAGCTGATTCGGGTCGACGCGCGCCGCGTCGAGATCGTCCGCGAGCTGAATCTTGAGCGCGATATTCTCGGAAAGCAGGGACCGCAGCATTTTGTCGAGGTTCATCACCACGCCATTGACGTCGACGATGCGTGGCTCGAGCACCTGCTTGCGGGAAAATGAGAGCAGTTGGCGAGTGAGCGCCGCGGCACGGCGCGCCGCCTTGCGAATCTCTTCGAGGTCCTCGAGTTGCCGGGAGTTCGCGGCGAACTCCGCGGTGAGCAGGTCGGTGTAGCCCACGATGGCGGTCAGAATGTTGTTGAAATCGTGAGCCACGCCGCCGGCCAGCTGACCGACGGCTTCCATCTTCTGTGACTGCAGCAGCTGCTCTTCCAGCTGCTTGCGCTCGGTGATTTCCGTGGCAACGCCGAGCAGCGTCGGCGTTTCCTCGCCGGGCATGCGGAGCGGGATCTTGATGGTTTGAAACCAGCGCGTCTGCTTAGTGTGGGGATTGGTGACCGGCTCTTCGGCAATGAACTTGGGCTGGCCGGACGACATCAGCTCGCGGTCGTCGCGCAGAAAATGCGCGACTTCCTCCGCGTTGGCATTGAAATCGGCGTCGGTCTTGCCGAGCAGCCCCTCGACTGTTGTGCCGTAGGCCTCCGCTGTGGCCTGGTTCACGAGCACGAAGCGGCCGTCCCAGTTCTTGACGAAAATGAGACTGGGATTCGCATCGATGATCTGATGCAGGAGACGTTCGTGACGGTGCAGCGCCTCGCGCTCCTGTGCGCGTTCTAGTGCCTCGAGCACCGCTGGCCCGAGACGAACCAGTCGATCCTTCAGGATGTAGTCGGTGGCTCCCGCTTTCAGATAGGAGACGGCCGTCTCTTCGTTGAGCGATCCCGTGACGAGAATGAAAGGAGTATCGGGCCGCAGCTGCCGCGTCTTTTCCAGCGCCATGCGACCGTTGAACACGGGGATATTGTGATCGCACAGAATGACATGCGGCGCAAAATCGGTCAGCGCCGCAACGAACGCAGTTTCGGTCGTGACGTGAAGGATTGTGGGTGCGGGCCTGAGCCGTCCGAGCTCGCGCTGGATGAGCTCGAGATCGTTCGGGTCGTCCTCGAGCATGAGGACGCGCATCTCTTGCATGCACACAGTTTTGGTGATGCCGGAAAGCGTGTCTGTCGGCGGTGGCGAGCCCTGCTAGTAGGGCTTTGCCTACGGGAGGATTACGAGGAGGACCTCAATGCCGCTGGACTGACGAGCCCGTGCTGCGTCGCGTAGAACGTGAGTTCGGCGTTGGACCGCATCCGGAGTTTGTGCAGCAACCGGGCGCGATAGGTGGTGACGGTCTTCGGCGAAAGGCCAAGCTGTCGGCTGATCGCGGTAATGGGCCGACCGGCGGCAAGCAGCCGCAGCACCTCCAACTCTCGGTCGGACAGCTGCTCGTGCGGCGCGGGCGGTGGCCCGCCGAGGCCGTCCGCAACGGCTTGCGCCATCGCCGGGCTCAAGTACTTGTGCCCCGCCATGACGCGCTCCAGGGCGCGCAGCAGCTCTTCCGGCGCCGATTCCTTGGTGAGGTAGCCCGACGCCCCCAGCTCCAGCATCCGGAGCGCGAGCTGGTCTTCGGGGAACATCGTCAGGATCAGCACCGGCAGCTGTGGTCGCGTGGCGTGGAGCTCGCGGAGGACTTCGAGTCCGTGTCGGTCCGGCAAGCCGAGGTCGAGCAGCACGACATCCCAGCGGTCGCTCGCCGCCAGCGACATCGCTTCCGCGGCGGTGCCGGCCTCTCCGAACTCCACGCCCTCCGGAAGTCCCTGCAGGATCTGGATCAGCCCGCGCCGAACCAGGGCATGATCGTCGACGACGAGGATCCGGATCATTGCCGGGCTCCTGACGCCGCAGGCGGAAACCAGGCCGCCACACGCGTCCCGCCCTCCTCGCGGGGCACGACCTCCAGAACGCCCCCGTGCGCGGCGGCGCGCTCGCGCATCCCCAGGATGCCGAGGGAGCCGGGTCCCATCGTGCCCGCTTCGGTAATGCCGGTGCCGTCGTCGTTGACCTCGAGCGTCACGCATCCGCTCTTGGTGCCCAGGTCGATCTCCACTCGCGTGGCCCCCGCGTGGCGCAGGGCATTTGTGAGGGCTTCCTGAACGATTCGGAACAGCGCGGTCGCGAGCTCGCCGTCGATCGCGTCATTCACCGCGTCGATCCTCGCCTCGCTATAGATCCCCGTGCGCTCAGAAAAATCTTGCGCCAGCCACTCCAGCGCAGCCGGAAGGCCCAATTGGTCGAGGATAGGCGGCCGCAAGTCGGTCGCGATACGGCGCACGCTCTTCACCAGGTCGTCGACCATCACCGCGGTCTCATGCAGACGCATGCCGAGCCCGGGCGCTTCTTTCGACGCGGCGTCCTGCGCGGCCGAGAGCTGGAGCTTCAGCGCCGTCAGCGCCTGCCCGAGGCTGTCGTGAATCTCGCGCGCGATCCGAGTACGCTCGTCTTCGCGGATGTCCTGCTGCCGAGTCGCGAGGCTGCGGAGCGCCGCGCGGGAGGCGCGCAGCTGCTCCTCGGCGCGCTTGGCTTCCGTGATGTCGCGAAATGTCCCGAGCGTGCACTCCTGGCCGCCGAGCACGATGCGGACGGCCGAGAGCAGGCCGGTGCGCGGCGGACCGCCGGCCGACTGCACGGCCAGCTCGAAATCCGTCACCGCACCCGTTTTCGTCAGCATGTCGATCAGCGTCGCGCGGTGAGCCGCGTCGATGACGCCGAGCTCCACCGTCGTGCTGCCGACAATTTCGTCGCGCGGGCGATTCACCAGACGGCTGAAGGCTTCATTCGCATCCAGGATCCGGCCGTCCGACGACCGCGTAATCAACAGCGGCAGGGCGTTCGCGTAGAACGCCTTACAGAAGCGTTCTTCCGATTCGACCAACGCCCGCTCGGCGATCTTACGGCGCGAGATGTCGCGCGTGATGGCTAACGCGGCTTGAACGGTGCCGGCGGCGCTCCGCAGCGGCACGGCGTTGGTCGAGAGCCAGCTTCGTTTTCCCTTCAACCCGATGATCTCGAACTCGAGCGTGGCGGATTCACCGGCAAAGACGCGGCGGTTCAATTCAATGAATGCGGCACGGTGCTCGGGAGCAAGGACGTCCACGATCGGACAACCGCGCACCGCCTCGAGGCTGTCGGCCTCGACCATCGCCAGCCCTGCCGGATTCATGTCCAGCAATCGGCCCTGGGCGTCGAGGAGCTTCACACATTCCGGCTCGCTCTCGATGATCGTGCGGAGCCGAGCTTCGCTCTCCCGGAGCGCATCTTCCGCGCGCCGGCGCTCCGTGATGTCGAATGCGAACCCGACCACTCCCACAATGGGCCCGCTGCCGTCACGGAGCGGCTCCACGCGCGCGCTGAAGATGCGTCCCTGGAAGCGGGTTTCGTAGGATGCGGACTCGCCCCGGAGCGCGGCGCGATGGGCGGCGAGGACGATCTCCCGGTCTGGCGCGTCGACAAAGGTGCCGATCGGGATGCCTTCAATGGTCGCCGGCAGATGACCAAACTGTGCGACGACGCCGCCGCACCGCGACGTGAGCAGGAGGTCTGCGTCGGTCGACCACATGACGGCGGGTATCTGGTTCACGAGCTTGACCAGGTGCTCGGTCGCGATCTGCGTCGCGGCGTGTGTCATGATGCTACGGTACCCTTTTCAGGCTCACGCGTCCAGCACGTCGCGCACCTTGCGCGCGAGAGTGTCGGCCGAGAACGGCTTCTGCAGGAAGGCGCTTCCCGCAGGCAGGCCGCCGTGCTGGACCACGGCGTCGCCCGGGTAACCGGACATGTACAGCACGCGGATTCCCGGCCGTTGCGCGGCCAGTTTGTCGGCGAGCTCTGGGCCGGACAGGCCCGGCATGACTACATCGGTCACGAGCATATGAATCGTGCCGCCGTGGCGCTCGACGACGCGCAGCGCGGCGGCGGGGTCGGAAGCGGCCAGCACGACATACCCCTGCGCCTCGAGCGCGCGCCGGCTCAGGCTGAGCACGGCAGGCTCGTCTTCGACGACGAGCACCGTCTCCGTGCCGCGAGCGGGACGGCCCCGTGCCGGACTCACCGGCGCGTCGGCGGGCTTCGCGATCCGGGGCAGATAGATCTTGAAGCTCGACCCGCGACCCACCTCGGAGTACACCGACACGTAGCCGCCGCTCTGTTTGACGATGCCGTACACCGTGGCGAGGCCGAGCCCGGTCCCGCGACCGACCTCTTTGGTCGTAAAGAACGGCTCGAACACATGGGCGCGGACACTGGCGTCCATCCCCACGCCGGTATCCGTGACGGCAAGCATCGCGTAAGGGCCCGGAACCGACCCGAGATGGGTCTGCGCGAATGCATCGTCGAGATCGACGTTGACGGTTTCGATCGTGAGCTTGCCGCCGTCCGGCATCGCGTCGCGCGCGTTGACCACGAGATTCACGATTACCTGCTCGATTTGGTTGGGATCGGCCCGGACATGTCCCAGATCGGGTGCCAGGACCGTGACGAGCGCGATGTGCTCACCAATGAGCCGGCGCAACATCTTGTCCATCTCCGCGACCACGACGTTGAGGTCGAGCACCTCCGGCTGGAGCATCTGCCGCCGGCTGTAGGCGAGCAGCTGGCGCGTCAGCGAGGCCGCGCGCTCGGAGGCCTTGCGGATCTCCTCGACATCGCCGCGGTTGGCGTCCCCCGGCGGCAAATCCCGCAGCAGGAGCTGGGTGTTGCCCAGGATCGCCGTCAGCAGGTTGTTGAAGTCGTGGGCGATGCCGCCCGCGAGCTGGCCGACGGCCTCCATCTTCTGCGACTGGCGGAACTGCTCTTCGAGATGCCGCTGGTCGGTGACATCGCGCTGCGTGCCCCACACCCGCACCAGATGGCCGTCTTCGATGAAGCCGACGACGTTATTAAGGAAGACGCGGACTCTTCCTTCCCGATCGTGCTCACGCGTTTCAGAGTCGGACACGCGATACCCGGCACGGAGGAAGGCGCGGATCTGTTCCCGGTTGGCGGGATCGGTGACGTTGTGCAAATCGGAAAGACGCGTCCCTACGAGCTCACGGGCTTCGCCGTAGCCGTACATGCGCGCCATGGCGTCGTTGCACTCCGCGATGCGGGCGCCCGCGTATAAGCGATCGATCTGCTCCTCCTCCGACAGCGTGATCGGGACGGGGGGATCGATTTCCAGCCGCGAGACCCCTTCCGAGCTCTGGGCAATGAACGAACGATAGCGCTCCTCGGCGCGACGGCGGTCCGACACGTCCATCCCGATCGCGAGCCAACCGCCGCCGGTGAGCGGCGCGTTCGCCCAGATCGTATCGAGCACCGCGCCCCGTTTGGTGCGCGTGCGAAAGTCTGTCCACTGGCCGACCGGTGCCCCGATCGAATCGCGGAGCCGCTGGCGCTCCGCGGGGTCTGGATAGAATTCGGCGAAAATGTCGCGCTCGCGCGCCTCAGCGATTTCGTAGCCGAGCGTCCGGGTCCATTCGCGATTGCCCCACTGGAGGCGACCGTGATCGTCCAGGAACACCAGCATCACGGGGATATTGTCGACGATCCGCTGCAGCAGCTCGCTCTGCTCGCGCCACGCGTCTTCGACGCGCTTCCGTTCGATCGCCATGGCCATCTGCGAGGAGACGAACGTGAGGATGTCACGCTCGCTCTCCCCGTAGCGCACGCCGGGGGAATACGTCTGCGTCACCACCACCCCGATGGTGCGGTCCTTGACCTTGAGCGGCACGCCGAGCCAGTCGATCGAGGGTGCGCCGATCAGCTCCGCTTCCCCGGCGGCCACAAGCCGTTCGTACACTTCGGGAGTGGCGAGCAGCGGTTGCCCGGTGCGCAGGACGTACTCCGTGAGTCCCTTGCGCAGCTTGCGCGGCGGGATATCGCGAGCGGTATCGTATTCATCCACGAAATAGGGGAACTCGAGCCGGTCCTTCTCCGCGTCGTAGAGCGACACGTAGAAGTTCTTGGCGGGCATCAGCTCGCCCACGATCTCGTGAATCGCGCGGAGCAGCTCCTGCAGGTTGTCGGCCGTGTGGGCCGTGTGCGAGATGCGGTACACAGATTCCTGAACGCATTCCGCGCGGCGGCGCGCGGTCACATCGCGGAAGCTCCACACCCGACCCACCGAGCGGCCGTTCAACCGCAGCGGAATCGAGTACCGCTCGAGGATCCGGCCGTCCTTGAAGGTCAGCATGTCGAAGCTGTCAGACTCGGGCTCGGCGTAGCGCTCCTGGATTCCATCCACGAACAACTGCGGATTGATGAGCTGCTCCTGCACATGCTGGATCAAACGCCGGCGACCGGCGGCGTCGTTGTTGGCGGCGATGAACGTCGCAGGCAGCTTCCAGATCTCCTCGAAGCGGCGGTTGTGGGAGACGATCTTCCCGTCGAGGTCGACCACCAGAATGCCGTCGGCGGTCGACTCGAGCGTCGCCTGCAGGACGGAGACAGTGAGCGAATCGACGACCCTACGGGGTTTCTTCGCCCTCGGCTTTGGCTTTCGACGGCGCTCTGGCATGGGCCGAATTTACGGATGAGAGGCCCGGTGACCAGCCTCACGGGCGCACAGGCCTCTCGTGTCTAGCTTTCGCACCCTTCCTACCAGCACGGAGCGGGGTTGCGCCCCAAGCGGTTTCAGTGGCTCGGCGTCGCGGAATCGAGCCGCGCGGAGCAGCAACTGCGTGCCGCGGCGCGGCAGCAGGAGGCGGTGGCGCACCTCGGCCAGCAAGCGCTCGCGGGAGCGCTGCGTGCCGACTTGTTCGACATCGCCGCCAAGCTCCTCGCCCGCGGCCTCGACGTCGAATTCAGTGAAATCCTCGAGCTGAAGCCCGAGCACCGCAGCCTGCTGCTCCGCGCCGGCGTAGGATGGCAGGAAGGTCGCATCGGCAGAACCCTCGTCACCGCTGACCCAGGAGCACTCCCGGGCTACGCGCTCAGCGCGGCGGGGCCGCTCGTCGTTCAGGATGTCGCTTCCGAAATCCGCTTCACCATCCCTCCGCATCTCGAAGCGCATGACGTTGCCAGCGGTGTGTGTGTCGTCGTTCAGGGCCGCGAGCGTCCCTGGGGCGTGCTGGGCGCCTACAGCGCGCAGCCGCGAGAGTTCAGCGGCCCTGACGTCCTGTTCGTCCAGGCGCTCGCCCACGTGCTCGCGACCGCGCTCGAGCGCGCGCGCGTCGAGGACGCGCTGCGCAAAAGCGAGGAGCACTTCCGCTCGCTGACGGAAAATGCCTCCGACATCGTCACGATCCTGGGGGACGACGGAATCCTGCGGTATGTGAGCCCGTCGGTGCAGCGGTTGCTCGGCTATGGCGCCAACGAGCTGCTGGGTCGCAACGCGTTCGAGTTCATGCACCCCGACGACCTCGGGCCGGTGATGGAAGCGCTCGCCGATGCGATTCAGCGCCCCGGCTCGCCCTACACCGCCACGTTCCGGTTCAAGCACGCCGACGGCTCGTGGCGGATCCTGGAGTCGATCGGTCAGGCCAAGCTCGACCAGCCCAACTCGTACAGCGTCATCGTCAACTCCCGTGACGTCACCGAGCGCGTCCGCCAGGACGAGATCCTGCAAACCAGTAAGCAGCGACTCCGCACCGTGGTGGCCGGCGCGCCGGTCATTTTCTTCTCGCTCGATCCCAGAGGTGTGTTCACCCTCGCGGAAGGGAAGGGACTTCACTCGCTCGGGGTCCGGCCGGGCATGCTGCTCGGCAAATCGTTCTTCGAGCTGCTCGGCGACGTGCCGCAGGCAGTCACCGATGTGCGCCGGGCACTCGCGGGGGAGTCGGTCACGGCGCGGGTCGAGCTGTTCGGCTTCGAGTTCGAAGCCCAGTATTCGCCGGTGCGCGAGCGCGACGGCAGCATCACCGGTGTGGTCGGGGTGGCGACGGACATCACGGAGCGTCGCCGCGCCGAGCAGGCCGCGCGCCGCGCCGACGCCGCCAGCCGTACGCTGGTTCAGCAGGCGCCGTTCGGCATTTTCCGCGCGACTCCTGAGGGCGCGCTCCTGTCCGTGAACCCGGCGCTCGTCGAAATGCTCGGATACGAATCGGAAGCCGAGCTGCTGAGCCGGCACCTGGACCGGGACGTCTTCAAAGAGCCGGCGGCGCGCGCGCGCTATTTGTCGCAGATGAATGGCGTCCAGGGCGCGGTCGAGGCCCAGGCGGTGTGGCGGCGCAAGGACGGTGAGGCGATCACGGTCCGCATGTACGGCCGCGCGGTGCGCTTTGAAGATGGCCGCGTGGAGTGTCAGGAAGTCTTCGCCGAAGACGTGAGTGAGCGGCGCGGCCTGGAGGAGCAGCTCCGGCAGGCGCAGAAGATGGAGGCGATCGGCCAGCTCACCGGTGGGATCGCGCACGACTTCAACAACCTGCTGACGATCATCCTGGCGAACGCGGAGTTGCTGTCTCGCGGCCCCGATGAAGCCAGCCTGCGCGATATCATCTCTGCGGCGGTCAGCGGGCGGCTGATGGTGAATCAGCTGCTGGGATTCGCGCGGCGCTCGACCCTGACGCTCGAGCCGGTGCACCTGGGGCACCTGTTGAACGATCTCGCCGCCGTGCTGCGGCGGGTGCTGCCGGCCGATATCGAGCTGCTCGTGTTCGCCGACGAAGACCTCCCCGAAGTATCGGCCGACGGCCACGCCGTCGAACAGATCCTGCTCAACCTCGTCAACAACGCCCGCGACGCGATGCCGGACGGCGGCGTGCTGCGTCTGGAGACGAGCTGCACGTGGATCAGCGACGCGCAGCGCGCGGTCGTGGGCCCGGGAGCGGCGTCGGAATACGTGTGTCTGGCCGTCGACGACACCGGCGCCGGAATGGACGAAGCGACGCGGCAACGCGCCTTCGAGCCGTTTTTCACCACCAAACCGGTGGGAAAGGGGACCGGCCTCGGATTGGCGACGGTGTACGGATTGGTGAAGCAGCACGGCGGTTTCGTCCAGATCGACAGCGCGCCGGGAGCCGGGACGCGGCTGCGCATCTACTTCCCTGTGGCGGAGGAGATGAGCCGTCGCCGGGCGTCCGGTTCACATGAGCAGTTGACCGTGCCGACAGAGAGTGGGAAGGAGACGGTGCTCGTCGTCGAAGATCAGGCCCAACTCCGACGCGCGACGGTCTACACGCTGGAGCACGCCGGGTACAACGTGCTGGCTGCCGCTGACGGGATGGAGGCGCTGCATTTGCTCCGCCACCATCCTGCGCCGATCCATCTCGTCTTTACCGACCTGGTGATGAGCCGGCTCGGCGGTCGCGGGCTCTATCAGATCGATCGCCGCGAGGGGCGCCAGACGCCTTTCCTCTTTACCAGCGGTTACGCCGGGCGGGGGGAAGACCCGCTCGATCCCGCATTGCCATTCCTGCCGAAACCGTGGACGAGTGCCGATCTGCTGATGCGCGTGCGCCACGTGCTCGACGGAGCCAAGCAACGGACGAATTAGACAGCCAGGCAGGCGTCCCGAGCGGCTTGGACGAGGCGGTCGACCAGCGAATTGGCGGGTAGTCGGCAGGCGAGCGCGAGCCAACACGCGATCGGCGGCTCACGGAACGGACGATAGACGATGCCGTTCTCCTTCTTGCGATACGCTGCAGCGGCGGCCTCGCTCACTACGGCCCACGTATCTCCAGCGGCGATCTGGACGTTCATCGTAGGTGCTTCTCTCGACCGCTCGAGCTGTCGCTCCGGCACGAGCCCGCGCTCACGGAGTGCCGTCTCGATGATGGGGAAGAATCCGGGCCAACGCCGCGGCGCTGAGTTGAGCCACGTAAGCGCACGGAGCTGAGCTAACTGGATGGAGGGCTGCGCGGCCAGAGGGTGACTGCCCGGGAGCAGGACGCCGGTGACGGACGCGTCGATCAGCCGGTGCGCCGCGAATCCCGGGACCGGCCACTCGGCGATAAAGATCGATACTACGTCGACGCGGCGTTCCCTCAGGGCGTGGAATATCTCGCCGTCGTGGCTGCTCGAGATTTCGATCTGCGCCTCGGGATTGGTATCGCGAAACTTCGCGAGCAGATTCTCGAGGTCGGTTCCGTAGGCACCCAGCTCCCCATGGGCGACGCGCCGCGATTGGCGGCTGCGCTAAAGCTGCGCTCCTCGGCAACAGCGACGAAGTACCGCAGATGGCGTAATTCCATTTGCTCTTTGCTAGTCTTTGATATACAATGATTCACACTGCTATGCAAGACCGACCGACGCCGGACCTGCTCGACATCCGCGAGGCCGCGGAGCTTCTGCGCGTCAGCGAAACGTCGTTGCGTCGCTGGACCAATGCGGGGCGGCTGCCGTGTTTTCGCATCGGGGGGCGTCGCGAGCGGCGGTTCCGGCGCGCCGACCTGTTGGCGTTCATCGGCGTAGCTCCTCCGCGCAATCACTTTTGCGGTCTGTACACGAGCGATCTCGGTCGAGTACGTGAGGCCGCGGCATTCCTGAGCGCCGGTCTGCAGTCAGACGCGCGCTGCCTGCTCGCCGCTGACAAACCTCTGCAGCGCGACGTCGTCGCGCAGCTAGATCAGAATCGTCCCGCGATCCGCAGTGATCTGAAAGCCGGACGGCTGGTCGTCGCCGAGTATCGTGCCTCGGCGGCGGCGCAGATCGAGTATTGGCAGGCACAGATAGGCGCGGCCGGCAAGAGCGGTATTTCGCGTGTGTACATCGTCGGGGACGTGTCAGGCGGGGCTTTCAGCCGGATGGCCTTTGCCGAGAGTCTGGCGTACGAGGCCGAGTATAGCCGATCCATTGCGCGGGCGTTTCCGGTGACGACGCTCTGTCTGTACGACGCGCGCAAGATTTCGGGACTCGATGCGGCTGCTGTCATCCAATGCCACGACGGCCCGCTTCATTGAGGCCTATCGCTTGCAGCGCTAGCTGCACTACCAACAAAGCATTTGACGCTTCTCGTCCCTCAAGCGTGTGTAGGTTGTGCGGGGACTTGTAGGGGGTTGCCGACTACCTCGAATGCCGGGCGGGCAGGAAGGACGTTGAACCTTGGCACGCATCCTCGTGATCGATGATCAAGAACCGATTCGCCGTATCGTGCGACGGGCATTGGAGCAGAACGGTCACGAGGTGTACGACGCCAGCGACGGCGAGCTGGGGATGGAAATCCTCGAGAGTCAGTCCTTCGACCTCGTGGTCACCGACATCTTCATGCCGGGCCAGGACGGCATCGTCACCCTGCGTCAGATCCGGACGCGCTTCCCCGCGCTGAAGGTCATCGTGATCTCGGGCGGGGATTCGACCGGGCTCATGGACTTGCGTCAGGACGCCGAGCTGCTGGGCGCCGTGAGCACGCTGCAAAAACCGTTCAATGCCCGGGAAATCATGGACAAAGTCCGCGATGCACTGGCTGGGAAGGAGGGGGCGTAACTAGGGTACGAGCGTAATGATGGAGAGGCCGATTTCTACCGCGATCAGGATGATGATTATCCACTCCAGCATTTCCGTCCGCCGGCTCGTTGCGCGGTCGGTCATTTTTGCATAGATGCCGTCGATCGTTTGCAGCTTGCGCGAGATGCTCGTATCCCATTCGGAGAGGTGAAAGCGTCGCGACGCCAGCGCGTAGACGCGCGCCAGAAACTGATCGCCCACGAGCTTGAGTGCGTTCGTCACCTGCTCGAAGAGAATGGCGGCGTCGAGCTGGAGCCGGGCGAGGCTGCGCAGGTCGGGACCGACGGGGGCGAGCCGCCATTTCCGCCAGCGCCGTCCGAGCAACGTGTCGTATGCGCCCTCGAGCACATCGTCGAGCTCATGATCGAGAAACCGCATTTCCAAAAGCTGGGTATTGGCGAACTCGATCAAGTCGCGCACGTCCTCTCCCTCCGGGTCGAACAGAATCGCGGCGTCGGTATCGATGATCGTCGCGTCGTTAGGGCCGAACGAGAGACGGAGCGCGGTGGCGTCGGCGATTTCCTGCTGCGAGAGGGAGTGCCGCGCGGCGCGCAGCACCTGCGCGACGGTTTGCGCCTGACTCGTCCAGAGCATCGCGGCGTCGCACGGCTGGGTGAACGAGGCTACGTGGAAGATCGAATAGTCTTCGACGAATTGGGCGACGTGCGGGCGCGCAGCGGCGTCGCCCAACGCCTCGATCAGCGTTTCCACGTGCCGGCGTGAGTCCCTCAAGAGGCGCTCGTTCCCCCACAGCGCCTCCGCGAGCGACGGCAGGCTCGTGAGCGCACCGCTGAGCGGAATGGTGTAGCTCACGGACACGGCGCCAAAATCGTAGAGCACGATCTCGACCCCAGGCGTCGTGCGATAGCCGTCCACATTCTGGGGCTCGCCGCCGCGTGTCACGCGCAGGGGGGCCGGCCGGTACTCGAAGGAAGCCGGGGCGCGGCGCTTCTGTTTGATCGTCTGCCGTTCCGTGCCCGCGAACAAACGACGCTCGGCCTCGTCCAGATCGATGGCCTGGGCGACCTCGTAGGCGAACATCGGAAAGCAGGTACCTGCGGCGATGACGGGATCCACGACAGGAAAGCTATCGGAGGGGTAGCTCCCGAGGCGGGACTCCAACCTGCGACCCGTAGCCTGAGCGAGCCGGGCGCGCCTCCCGCAGACCGTGCAAATGAGGCTAAAACAGCAGCGGAGTCTCCGCCAGTCGAGCGGCCGACCAGCAAAAAGTCGCCCCCGAAACCGTCACCGAAACCGTCACCGCGCAAGCAGCACTCGTGAGCGGTGGCGTCGACGATCGGTCCGCGACCCAGAGCGTAGAGCGGGGGTCTCCACAGCGGAGTGTAGACCAGCGGTCTCCAAAGAGGGCGGGTCCATGCGGGCGGCTGTTTTTGTTCTCAGGCCGCACCCTCCAGGACCCCCAAATCCCTCCACGTCCGTCCGGGACCGGCAAACACGACGGCAAACAACGCAGCTACAGCGTATGGGGTTCAGGGTGTCGCGGGTTCAAATCCCGCCGTCCCGACTGAGTGAAGATCAGGCTCTGGAGCGGCTTTCGCTGTGGGGTTTCGGAAAAGACGGCAACCCCCTGAACTCTGCTCAGGGGGTCGCG
>Ga0209161_10000113_pt1 | contig 57907 bp, 48 predicted proteins | sample GraSoiAngelo_155_FD_186169 | JGI IMG/M metagenome (GOLD analysis project Ga0209161, IMG submission 186169) | Grasslands soil microbial communities from the Angelo Coastal Reserve, California, USA - 14_1009_13_30cm (SPAdes) (version 2) | ecosystem: Environmental > Terrestrial > Soil > Grasslands... | reverse complement strand
CTACGCCGGCCCTCACATCGAGTTCAGCACGATCGTCGACCCCGCGGTGCGCGCGGCGACGACCCGGCCGACCTACCTCCTCGTCACACTCAGCATGGGAGGCGAATTCTAAATGCACTGGTCCCCCTCTACTCAGTCTCCTGTTCCCACGATCCCCCGCACTCCGCCGCCGGTGCACCGGGAGCGCCGCCGAGCGCCGCGCGCACCCCGAGCGCCGCTGCCGAGTCTCGTCACGCGCCTGGCGCAGCTCGGCAAGATCCTCAGGCCCACGCCGCACGTGCCGCTCGCCGTGCCGGGTATGCAGCTGTTCGCCAAGCTCGAGTACGTAAACCCGGTCGGCAGCATCAAGGACCGGCCCGCCTTCTGGATCCTCAAGCAGGCGGCGGTACGCGGTGAGATCTGCGACGAGACCACGGTGATCGAGTCGTCATCGGGGAACTTCGCGTCTGCCCTCGCGGCATTCACGCGCCTCGTCGGCTTGCGTTTCATCCCGGTGATCGACCCCAACATCTCCACGACCTACGAGTCGTTCCTGCGGCGCACCTGTGATAGGGTGGTAAAGGTCGAAGACCGCGACGACACCGGCGGATTCCTGAAGACTCGCCTGCAGATGGTGCAGCGGCTCTGTGCCAGCACGCCGCACGCCTACTGGACGAACCAGTACGGCAATCCGGACGCCGTGGACGCGCACTACCACCTCACGGCCGGCGATATCTGCGCCGACTTCGACTCGCTCGATTACGTCTTCATCGGCGTCAGCACGGGCGGGACGATCGCCGGCATGTCGCGCCGGCTGAAGGAGTGCTATCCGAAAGTGCGGATTATCGCCGTCGATACCGAAGGGTCCGTGATTTTCGGCGATGCTCCCAGGAAGCGCCATATCCCAGGCGTCGGGTCGAGCATCGTGCCGCCACTCCTGGCAGAGGCCCTTATCGATGATGTCGTCCTGATCCCCGAGCGCGAGACTGTGGCGGCGTGCCGCGAGCTCCTCGTGACCCACGGCCTGTTCGCGGGCGGCTCGAGCGGCACCGCGTTCGCCGCGATCAAGCGGTACACGCCGAAGCTGACTCGCACCAGGAATCCCAAGGTGCTGTTCCTGTGCGCGGACCGCGGGATGCCGTACCTCGACACCGTGTTTGATCCGGCGTGGGCCAATGAACTTTGAACTCTCGGTTATCAACGGGAAGACGGTCAGCGACATCGTCGGCGCCCATCGGGCCGAATGCATCGACGTCGTCGAGCACGCGTATCTCGCGCACGCCCGCGGGCAGGCGATCAACCCGCACAGCTACTTCCTGCGCTTCCCTGAGAAACCCGACTGCCGGATCATCGCGCTGCCGGCCTTCATTGGAGACGGCTTTGCCGTCGCCGGGCTGAAATGGATCGCCAGCTATCCCGGCAACGTGCAGAAGGGATTTCCGCGCGCGTCGGCTGTGCTCATCCTGAACAGCTACGAAACCGGCTACCCCTTTGCCATCCTCGAGAGCTCGATCATCTCGGCGGCGCGGACGGCCGCGTCGGCCGCGCTGGCCGCGTACTGGTTGAGCGGGCAGTCGCGCAAGGCACAGTCGCTCGGCATCGTGGGCACCGGGTTCATTGCGCGCTACGTCTACGATTTCCTCGTCGACACCGGCTGGGCGATCAAGGAAGTCCGGCTCTTCGACACGTCGCCCGCCGAGAGCGAGACGTTCAAGAGCACGGTCTGCCGCGCCGAGCACCACAGCTCGATCACGGTCGTCCCCCACGTGACAGACCTGCTCAGCGCTTCGGACATGGTGGTCTTTACGACGGTCGCGGCCACGCCGCACATCGCGGACCAGTGGCTGTTCGACCACAACCCGCTGGTGCTGCACATCTCGCTGCGTGATCTCGCGCCCGAGGTCCTGCTCCGCTCCCAGAACGTGGTCGACGACGTCGAGCACGTCATGACCGCGAACACCTCGCCGCATCTCGCCGAGCAGCTCTCGGGCAACCGCAACTTCGTCACCGGCACGCTCGCCGAGGTCATCCAGGGACAGAAATCGGTGAACCGGAGCCGCCCGATCATTTTCTCGCCGTTCGGGATGGGGATCCTCGACGTGGCGGTCGGGAAATGGGTGTACGACCAGGCCGTCGCCGCGGGCGAGGACCGGCGCATATCGGACTTCTTCTACGAGACGGTGCGATGACCGCGGTAATCGAGACCGGCGTCGAAGCGAGCTTCGCCGAGCTGCTCGCGGGCGTTTTGCGCGTCGATCAGGTGAGCGTCGACAGCCACTTCTTCGACGAGCTGGGCGCCGACTCGCTGCTCATGGCGCAGTTCTGCGCGCGCGTGCGAAAGCGCGGCGACCTGCCGCCCGTTTCGATGAAGGACATGTATGCGCATCCCACGATCCGACGGCTGGCCGTCGCGGTCGCGGACGCAGCGCAGCCTATCCGCCCATCCGCCCAACCGCCGTCCCCGACACCGACTCTCGCCCGCGAATACGTGCTGTGCGGCGCGCTGCAGGCCCTCTTCTACCTCGGCTACTCGTACCTGGGCGTAGTCGCCGCCATCGCGGGCTTCCAGTGGATCGTGGCGGGATCTCATGGTGTGGAGAGTTACCTCCGGCTGGTGCTGTTCGGCGCCGCCGCCTTCTTCGCCGCGTGCGCCGTTCCGATCGCGGCCAAGTGGCTGCTCATCGGCCGCTGGCGGCCCGAGCGCATTCGCATCTGGAGTCTCGCCTACCTGCGCTTCTGGATCGTGAAGTCGCTGATCCGGGCGAACCCGGTCGGCTACCTGTTCGTCGGCTCGCCGCTGTACGGGCTGTATCTGCGAGCGCTGGGCGCGAAGGTGGGGCGCGGCGTCGTGATTCTGTCACGGCGCCTCCCGGTATGCACCGATCTCCTGAGCATCGGCGCGCACACGGTGATCCGCAACGAGGTGGTGTTCAACGGCTACCGGGCCCGCGGCGGGCGGATCGAAATCGGGCCGGTCACCCTGGGTCGAGACGTCTACGTCGGTGAAATGGCCGTGCTCGACATCGACACGTCCATAGGCGACGAGGCGCAGCTCGCGCATTCCTCCGCGCTGCACTCCGGCCAGGCGGTGCCGGCCGGCGAGCGCTGGCACGGGTCTCCGGCGCAGCAGAGCGACGTGGATTACCTGCGCGTGCCGCCGGCCCGCTGCGGGACGCTCCGCCGGGCGCGTTATGCCACTCAGATGTTGCTCGGCATTCTCTTCGTGTACATGCCGCTGCTGCTGGCGGGCGTCGATCTCCTGTTCGCCGCGGTGTCGTCGCTCGTGCGCGGTTTGTTCCTCGAAGGGCTGGTGTTTTCGGGGCTACTCCTGTTCGGCGCGACACTCGTGGGCCTCGTGGTGGCCGGCGCCCTTCCGCGCGTGTTGAACCGGTTCATCCAGCCCGACACCGTCTATCCACTGTATGGCTTCCGCTACAGCGTGCACCGCGCGATCGCGAAGCTGGGCCGCTTGGAGTTCCTCCCGCTGCTCTTCGGCGACAGCTCGTTCATCGTCCACTACTTGAGCTGGCTGGGTTGGCGCCTGCGGCCGATCGAGCAGACCGGCTCGAATTTCGGCAGCGAGATGATGACGTCGAACCCGTTGCTCACGTCGGTCGGCCGCGGCACGATGGTCGCCGACGGATTGAACGTGGTCAATGAGGAGGTCTCGAGCACTTCGTTCCGGGTGTCCCGCGTTGCGATCGGTCCGCGCACGTTCATCGGCAACGACGTCATCTATCCCGCGGGGGGAGCGACCGGCGCCAACTGCCTGCTGGCGACCAAGGTGATGGTGCCGCTCGACGGCGAGGTCCGTGAAGGCATCGGCCTGCTGGGCTCGCCGCCGTTCGAGATTCCGCGCTCGGTGGAGCGCGACAGCCGCTTCGACCATCTGCGCACGGGCGAGGCGCTGTGCCGTGGCCTGGCCGCGAAGAACGCGTTCAACCTGCGCACCATCGGCATCTTCCTGGTCACACGCTGGCTGGGCCTGTTTTTGATCGCAGCGATCGACCTGGCCGCGGTTCATTTCTTCTACGGCGTTGCCGCGCAAACGATCATGGCGACGCTGTTCACGCTTAGCGCCGTCGTCGCCGCCGTCTACTACGCCCTGGTGGAGCGTTGCCTCGAGGCGATCAGCCCGCCGCCGCCGGCAATCTGCTCCATCTACGACCCCGACTTCTGGTGGGTCGAGCGCGTCTGGAAGCTGCATCCGTTCCATTTCTTCCACCTCTTCAACGGCACGCCGTTCAAAAACGTGATCTGGCGGCTCATCGGTGTGCGCATCGGTACGAGGACGTTCGACGACGGCGTGTACATCTCCGAGCCGACGCTGACCGTCGTCGGGGACGACTGCGCGCTCAATGAGCGCAGTAAGATCCAGTGCGACTCGCAAGAGGACGGCACCTACAAGTCCGGCCGCACGCTGGTGGGCGCGGGCTGCACGGTCGGCGTCGGTGCGTTCGTCCACTACGACGTGACGATGGGTGACGGCGCCGAGCTCGCCGCCGATTCGTTTTTGATGAAGGGAGAGGCGGTTCCAACCGGCACGCGATGGGGTGGCAATCCGGCGAGGGAGATGTGAGGCCAGTTCGTCGTCAGGAGCGTATCGAGGCCATCGACATCCTCCGCGGCGTGGCGATTCTGGGAATCCTCCTCGTCAACATGGGCCTCTTCAGCCGACCTGAAGGTCTGCCCGCTGGAGCAATGGACCGGCTGATCTATTTCTTTGCGCAAGAGAAGTTCAAGGCCCTTTTCTCCTTTTTGTTTGGGTTGGGCCTGGCGGTGCAGATGCTGCGCGCAGAGGAGCGGGGAGCACAGTTCCTGCCGCTCTACGCGCGGCGCTTAGGTGTCCTGTTCCTGATTGGCGTGGCGCATTTCCTCTTTGTGTGGGACGGCGACATCCTGCACGACTACGCGCTACTTGGGCTTGTGTTGCCCCTCGTTCGCCACAGCTCGCCCAAAACCCTGCTTGTCGGGGCAGGTGCCCTGCTCGCGATTCCACTGTTGTTCTTTGGTCTCACGACGGCCTCTTCCATCACCGGCCATGTGAATCCACAGGTGAAGGAATGGATCGCGTACGAGAATGGGCCTGAAGCTGATGGGACAGTCGCCGACGTCTCGGACACGTACTCGCGCGGCTCCTATGGAGGGTTGATCGCACTCAGAGCGAGCGAGTTGCCCCGGGACATGTCGCCGGATACCGATGACGCCTATGTGCTCGCCCTCTTCCTGCTCGGACTGTATGCCGGACGGCGCGGGATCTTTCACGATATCCCCGCCCATCTCTCGGTTCTACGGCGCGTGCAACGGTGGGGGTTGATCGTCGGCGTAGCCGGAAACGTGGCGTTCGCGGTGGGAGGATCGTTCGATCCGTCGCCCACGTCGGTCATGCAGAATGTGGGAAGGCTGTGTTTGGTCGTCGCCGCACCGGCCATGATGCTCTTTTATGCCTCGACAATCATTCTCTTGACGCAACGCGAGACCTGGCGGCGACGACTCGCGCCACTGGCGGCGGTCGGGCGCACGGCACTCAGCAACTATCTGCTGCAGTCGCTCATCTGCACCACGGTCTTCTATGGCTACGGCCTCGGCCTCTTCGGCAAGGTCAGCCCGTCGCTCGGCCTGCTCCTCACCGTTGTCATCTTTCTGATCCAGATCCCCTTGAGTGTGTGGTGGCTCGGGCGCTTCCAGTTCGGCCCGGTGGAATGGCTGTGGAGATCGCTGACGTATTGGCAACGTCAGCCCATGCGAGTGAGCGCAAGCGTGGCGCGTGTAGGGGCCCAGCATGCTGCGCCCCTACCGCCGGGGGCGATGACATGAGCGAGCGCGCTCTGTCGATCCTCGCCGGGCCGAGCCGAGTACTTCCCGAGGCCCGGGCCCATGAGCTCTTTGAGTCCGAAGCCCGGGCACGTCCCGGCGCGATCGCCGCCGTGCACGGCGACCGGCACCTCACGTACGGCGAGCTCAACGCGCGCGCCAATCAGGTGGCACGAGCGCTCCTGGCGCGCGGGCTCGCCCGCGAAGGGGTCGTGGGCGTCATGACCGAGCGAAATTTGGACTGGCTGACCGCCGTGCTGGCGATTTTCAAGGCTGGCGGCGTCTACTTGCCTATCGAGCCGCATTTCCCGACCGAGCGTATCGCAAAGATGGTCTCGCGCGCCGGCGCGAAGCTGGTGCTCACCCATCCGTTGATCGAAGCGGCCTATGAAGAGGGACATGCCGCGAGCGATCTGGGCAGCGCGGTCGCGCGCGACCAGCTCGCCTACATCTACTTCACCTCCGGCTCAACCGGCGAGCCCAAGGGCGCGATGTGCGAGCACCTTGGATTTCTCAATCACCTCTTCGCCAAGATCGACGATCTGCACATAGGCGCGGGCACGGTGGTGGCACAGACGGCGCCGCAGTGCTTCGACATCTCGCTGTGGCAGCTGGTCTCGGCGCTCCTCGTGGGCGGGCAGACGTTGATCGTGGAGCAAGAGACGATCCTCGATGCGAACCGCTTCCTCGCCAAGATCGCCCTTGGCCGGGTCAACATCGTCCAGGTCGTGCCATCCTACCTCGAAGTTCTCGTTTCGAGTCTGACGCAGAATCCGCGCGAGCTGAATGACCTGCGCTGCGTGGTGGCCACGGGCGAGGCCCTGAAGAAGGAGTTGGTCGAGCGTTGGTTCGCGGTGCAACCGCGGATCAAGCTGGTGAACGCGTACGGGCTGACCGAAACATCGGACGACACCAATCACGAGATCATGGACCGCCCGCCGTCCGGGCAGCGCGTGCCGCTGGGCCGCCCGATCAACAACGTTCAGATCTCCGTCGTGGATGACGACCTCTCACCGGTGCCCCTCGGCGAATCGGGCGAGATCGTCTTTGGGGGGGTGTGCGTCGGCCGTGGATACATCAACGACCCCGAACGCACGCAGCGCGCGTTTCTGCCTGATCCCCACCGCCCCGGCCAGCGTCTCTATCGGAGCGGCGACTATGGGCGCTGGCTGCCCGACGGGAAGCTCGAGTTCCTCGGCCGCCACGACGCGCAGGTCAAGATCTCGGGCTTCCGGATCGAGATCGGCGAAATCGAGAACGCGCTGCTCCGCGTCGCCGGTGTGCGCGACGGCGCGGTGGTGGTGAACAAGAACCTCGTGGCCTTCTATGCCGCGGAGCAGCAGCTCGACGCCGCCCTCATTCGCGCGAAGCTCGCGGCGGCGCTGCCCGAGTACATGGTGCCGCCGGTCTTTCATTGGCGGCAGACGCTGCCGCTCACGGAGAACGGCAAGGTCGACCGGAAAGCGCTGACGGTCCTCGCCACCGAGCTCGAAGCCGCCGAACAAAACGGCGAGCGACCGAGTACGGCCACCGAGCAATGGCTGGCCGCGGCGTGGGCGAATGTGCTCGGCATTCCCACAGAGCAGATCGGCACACAGGACAGCTTTTTCGACCTCGGCGGCACGTCGCTGACGGCGCTGAAGCTCGTGATCGCGCTCGATCGTGCGGTCACGTTCAAAGATCTCACTGCGCACCCGAGTCTCGCCGATCTGGCGGCGTTGCTCGATCAACGAGGGGAGTTCTCATGCTCACTGTAGGACTTGAGCGCGTCGATCGCGACGCGGTTCGCTCTGTCGTCGCCGAGCAAGGCGCGATGCGGATTCGAGGTCTCGGGCTGCGGGATGCTGCCGAGGCGGAGCAGGTGTTTCGGCAGCTCGGCACGTTGATGACGGAGACGGAAGCGTTCGCGCCCCGCACCCGCTACGCGCCCGGCGTCTACTCCGCGACGAAATGGCCGCCCAACCAGCCGATGTGCGTGCATCACGAGCTGAGTTACGCGTGTGAGGTCCCGAGCCTCATGCTGTTTGCCTGCCTCGTGGCGCCTGAGGTGGGCGGCGCCACCCCGTTCGCCGACGGCGCGGCCGTCCTCGACGCGCTCCCTCGAGACCTGGTCGAGCGCTTCGAGCGGCAGGGCTGGCTGCTGGTTCGCAACTACAACGACGACATTGGCGCGAGTGTCGCCGATGTATTCGGCACGAACGACCGCGGCGCCGTGGAACGCTACTGTCGCGCCAACGCGATCGACTTCGAGTGGCGGGATGGCGGTGGGCTGCGCACGCGGCAGCGCCGCAACGCCGTCGTGCGGCATCCCCTGACCGGGCGGCGCTGCTGGTTCAACCAGATCGCATTCCTGAACGAGTGGACGCTGGCGCCCGACGTGCGCGAATACCTCGCGGAGGTCTACGGCGCGGACGGGTTGCCGTTCAACACGCGCTTCGGCAACGGCGATTCGATCGGCCCCGATATCGTCGAGGCGATCAACGAGACGTACGAGGCCCACACGGTGCGTGAGCCGTGGCAGGCTGGCGACCTGCTGGTCGTGGACAACGTTCGGACTGCGCACGGCCGGGAGCCGTTCGAGGGACCGCGCGAAATCGTGGTGGCCCTCGCCGACCGCGTGCGGCTGGAGCGGTGATGAGCGAGGTCCGCTGTTGGTCCGCGCGTCTCGACGTCGCTCCCGATCAGTTCTACGGCACGCTCTCGGATGATGAGCGCCGCAGGGCCGCGCGGTTTCGCTTTGAGCGCGACCGGCGGCGCTTTATCGTTGCGCGCGGCGAGTTGCGTGAGCTGCTCGGACGCTACCTCGACACTCGGGCGAGCGAGCTGCGGTTTGTCTACAACGCGTTCGGCAAGCCTGCCCTGAGTCCGGAATTTGGCGGCCGGCTCAAGTTCAATCTGTCGCACTCAGCCGATCTTGCGCTCATCGCAATTGCGACGGACCGGGAAGTCGGTGTCGATGTCGAGTACCTGCGGCCGGATGAGCCGCGGACCTTCTTCGAAGCATGGACGAAGCAAGAAGCCTATGTGAAGGCTCGAGGCGAGGGGCTTTCGGATGGGCCTGTCGTGTTTGCCGAGGGCTGGTCGCTGCACACGTTCGAGCCTGCCCCTGGCTATCTCGGCGCGCTCGCGGTTGAAGCAGAGCGCGGCCCGTAAACTGTTTAGCTTTCCCAGCCATGCTAAAGCGCGCCGTCGTCCTTCTCTCGGGAGGCGTCGACTCCACCACCATCCTCGCCATCGCGACCGCCGAAGGCTACGCGTGTTACGCGCTTTCCTTTCGGTACGGCCAGCGGCATAGCATTGAGTTGGACGCAGCTCGGCGCGTGGCAAAGGCGCTGAGCGCTGTCGAACACAAGATCTTGGACATCGATCTGCGGGAATTCGGCGGTTCGGCGCTCACAGATGACGTTGCCGTCCCCAAGGACCGGACTTCTGACTCCACTATCCCAGCTACTTACGTCCCGGCGCGCAACACCATCTTCCTTTCATTCGCGCTCGCGTGGGCCGAAGTCCTCGGCGCCCAAGACATCTTCATCGGCGTCAACGCGCTCGATTACTCGGGCTACCCCGACTGCCGGCCCGAATACATCGCCGCGTTCCAACGCATGGCCGACCTGGCCACCAAGGCCGGCGTCGAGGGGTCGCAGCGCCTCACGATTCACGCGCCGCTGATTCATATGAGCAAGGCCGACATAATAAGGAAGGGACTCGCGCTGGGCGTTGATTACGATTTGACGTTCAGCTGTTACGATCCGTCGCCCGACGGAGCGCCCTGCGGTCACTGTGACTCCTGCCGCATTCGCGAGCAAGGATTCGCTGCCGTATGAGCTATGCTGTCAAAGAGATCTATTACACGTTGCAAGGTGAAGGCGCGAATACGGGTCGCCCCGCCGTCTTCCTCAGATTTGCGGGTTGCAATCTCTGGTCAGGCCGTGAAGAAGACCGGTCGACCGCGATCTGCCAGTTCTGCGACACGGACTTTATCGGAGGAACGAAATTCACCAGCGCCGAGCGACTCGCTGAAGACGTGGCGAGCCAGTGGTTTGGTAACGGCACCTCAAAGCGTTTCGTGGTCGTGACCGGCGGCGAGCCCCTGCTGCAGCTCGACGAGCCGCTGATCGCGCGCCTCCACGCTCTCGGCTTCGAAATCGCAATCGAAACGAACGGCACGATCGCCGCTCCCGAGGGACTCGACTGGATCTGCGTGAGTCCCAAAGCCGGCACGTCGCTCGTGCAACGGAGCGGCGACGAATTGAAGGTCGTGTATCCTCAAAGAGGAATGATGCTGGAGGGTTTTGAGCGACTCGCGTTCGACCACTTCTTCGTGCAGCCGATGGACGGCCCCGACGTCGAGCAGAACACCGAGCTCGCCGCGCGCTACTGCCTCGAGCACCCACGCTGGCGGCTGTCACTACAGACGCACAAACTGTTAGGCATTAGATGATGGAGATTAGAAAGGCTTTCACGATCGAGGCGGCGCACCGGCTGCCGAACCTTCCGCCCGGCCACAAGTGTGCTCGGCTCCACGGCCATTCATTCAACGTCGAGATTGCGTGCGGGGGACCGATCGACCCGCACAAAGGCTGGATCATCGACTATGCCGACATCAAGGAGGCGTTCCAGCCGATCTACGACCAGCTCGATCACAACTACCTGAACGAGATCGGTGGACTCGAGAATCCCACGAGCGAGCATCTGGCACTATGGATTTGGGAGCGGCTGAAACCGGAGCTGCACAATCTCACGGCGGTGATCGTGCACGAGACCTGCACCACGACCTGCGAGTACCGCGGCCCTACTCTCCCCGACTAGCCTCGGCCACGAGCGCGATCCCGCCGCGCACATTCTGCGTCACACGCACCGTGAGTGATTTCGGTTTGATGGCGTAGACCACGTCGTCGGCAATCTGCGCCGCGAGCGCCTCGCAGAACGCCCCTTCGTTGCGGTAGGACCAGAGATAGTACTTGAGCGACTTCGATTCGATGCACAGCTCGCGCGGCGCGTACTCGATGATCACGGTCCCGAAGTCGGGTTGGCCGGTCTTGGGACAGATCGACGTGAACTCGGTCCCGGTCATCGTGACGAGCTGCACGTTGGGCGCGGGGAACGCCTCGGCCTTCAGCACCTCGCGCGCTTCGCGGGGGTTTTCGGGCTTGGGCAGCGGACCAGCGGCAGGCAGCTTCTTGGGCGATTTCATCGCCGGGAATGTAACTCCAGCCCCGCTTCAGCTCGCCGCCGCCGCTTGCTCCGCCCCCTCCCCCACCACAACTCCGGCCGCTTCCCCTTGCTCCGCAATCGCGCGCCTGAGCTCCCGAATCTGCTCGTCCGTATGCCCCGCTTCCCTGAGCTTGCGATTCATCTCGACCGTCTTCACTGCCGCCTTGAGCGTCCCCAGCGCCAGCAGCGCGCACCCCGGCCGTGCCTCCGCGATGTCCCGGCCCAGTAGATCCATCATTGTCTCAGGTGCGAAAGACAAGATCTCATCAAACGACGGATGATCGCGATTGACCCGCTCCGCAAGAATCGACGCCGCGGCTTGGCTGAGCGTACAGCCCACGCCCTCGAAGCTGACGGCGGCGATTCGGCTTGCTCCCTGGTCCCCGGTCCCCGCTCCCTGCTCCGCCCTTAGATACATCGTGACGATGTCCCCACACCCCGGATTGCCGCCCGGCACGCGCGCGTCCGCGTCCGCCAGCGCGCCCTTGTGGCGCGGGCGGTGGTAATGATCGACCAGCCAGGCGATGCGGGTCTCGCGATCCATTTACGGCTTCTCGATCGGCGATCGCACGAGATTGCCCCACTCGGTCCACGAGCCGTCGTAATTGCGTACGTTCGTGAAGCCGAGGAGATAGGTCAGCACGAACCAGGTGTGCGACGAGCGCTCGCCGATCCGGCAGTACGCGATCACGTCATCGTTCGCGCCCAGCCCGTTTTCCGCCTCGTAGATCGTCCGCAGCTCCGTCGCGGGCCGGAACGTATGCGTCTCCGGTGTCACCGCCCGACCCCACGGAATGCTCTTCGCGCGCGGGATGTGCCCGCCGCGCAGCGCGCCTTCGTTCGGATACTCCGGCATATGGAGCCGCTCGCCGCGATACTCCTCGGGACTCCGCACATCCACCAGCTTCCCGCTCCGCTTCACGTGCTGCTCCACCTCGTCGCGGAACGCGCGCACCTTCGCGTCGTCCCGCTCGCGCACGGTGATGTTGCCCTGGGGATACTTCGGCACGAGCGTGACCAGCTCGCGCCCCTCGTCCGCCCAGCGCAGCCGGCCGCCGTCCAGGATCCTGAGCTTCTCGACGCCGAACAGCCGGAATACCCAGAAGGCGTACGTCGCCCACCAGTTGTTCTTGTCGCCGTAGAAGACGATCGTGGTGTCGCTGTTGATCCCCTTGGCGCGCAGCAGCCGCTCGAAGCGCGCGCGATCGACATAGTCGCGCACCAGCGGATCGTTGAGGTCGGTCACCCAGTCGATCTTCACGGCCCCGGGGATGTGGCCCGTCTCGTACAGCAGCACGTCCTCGTTCGACTCGAGTAGGCGAACCTTCGGATCGTTGCGATGCTCCTCCACCCACTGGGTGGAGACCAACACTTCAGGGCGGGCGTAGCCGCGCGCCGAGATGTCGGTTACCTGTGCTAGGGTTTCTGGCATGTCTTCTCCTTTTGCGAATAATTGCGCGTACGACCCCTCATCCATCCTGGACAAAAAAACGGCTGCGACCCCTGATCCATCCGGGACCACAGCCGCGTCACACTCCAAAACACCTCGCGCTACACTACGGCCGCCTCCCGGGCAAATGGGGCATGCTACAGGGACACATTGTGTAGGCCATTAACTAGGTAGCTAGGCAGCTCAGTAACCGATGTCAAGCGAGGACAACGCACGGCGAAACGTGACCTCGCGTTCACCCCGGGTATGACGCTGCTGCGTATCAAGGTATCTGGAAACCACTCACCCACTAAGGAGGCGGCAATGAGCGGCGCAGGGCCGCCCGATCCGCGTCGTCCCGCTGCGAGGCGGCGGGCTCGTAGGTGCCGCGCCCCCGGTCCGCGCGCCCGCGAAGGCGCAGCTCACCTATCGGGGTGGGCCACTCTTGAGCGCCGTCCAAGTCGTCACCGTCTTCTGGGGCGCGGCCTGGAACGAAGCCACGGCAGACGCCACGGCGCAGAGCCTGAACGCCTTCTTTCAATTCGTGGTCACCAGTCCGTATATCGACCAGCTCGGCGAATACAACACGCCGCAGCAGAAAATCGGCGCGGGGCGCTATGTGGGAACGGCCCGCGCGGTCGTGCCGTACCCCAATTGCTCGGGGTGCCTGGGCAACCTCACGACGCTCGACGCACTGACGTCCGTCTGCTCCCACGAGCTCGCGGAGGCGATCACGGATCCGGTGCCCGGCCAGGGGTGGTACGACGACGCCAATGGCGAGATCGGCGACATCTGTGCCTGGCAGAACAAGATGCTCGGCGCCTACGAGGTGCGGCTGCTCTGGTCGGAACCGCGCGAAGGCGTGTGTTTGAGCTTCGGCTTATATTCGGTGTCCATGCTCAACGCGTCGCAGCTGGCAGCCGCTACCGCGCCTCCGTCCCCGCTCCTCATCATCGCCGGCGCCGGCACCGGAAAAACCAACACCCTCGCGCACCGCGTCGCGCACCTCATCACCGCGGGCGCCGATCCAGGTCGGATCCTGCTCCTGACGTTCACGCGGCGTGCGGCGGACATCATGACCCGTCGCGCCGAGCAAATCGTCGGCAAGAAGACGCGAATGTCGTGGTCGGGAACGTTTCACTCGATTGCCAACAGACTGCTACGGCTGCATGCGAATGCGGTGGGATTAGATCCCAGCTTCACCCTCCTCGATCGTTCGGACTCCGCCGATCTCCTCAACGTCGTCCGCTCGGGCCTCGGCTTCGCCACGCTCCCAGCGCGGTTCCCCAGAAAAGATACCTGCCTCGCGATCTATTCGCACGTCGTGAACACGCGCGGGGCGATCGAGACCACACTGAAGCATTCGTTCCCCGCGTACACTGACTGGGTCGAGCAGCTCAAGGCTTTGTTTCGGGGCTATGTGGAAGCCAAACAGCAGCGGGCCGTGCTCGACTACAATGACTTGCTGCTCTATTGGCGCTTTCTCATGGATGCGGCAGCGGTGGGGAGGCGTTTCGATCACGTCCTCGTGGATGAGTATCAGGACACGAACACGTTGCAAGCCGAGATCGTCTTGAAGCTCGGCAAGTCGATCACCGTGGTCGGGGACGACGCGCAAGCGATCTACGCGTTCCGCGGCGCGACGGTGCGCAACATTCTCGACTTCCCAACCCACTTCGATCCGCCCGCGACCGTCATCAAGCTCGAGCAGAACTATCGCTCGGTGCAACCGATTCTGGAGGCTTCGAATGCCGTGATAAGTATGGGGGGTCAGGGGTTTGTGAAGAATCTCTTTTCCGAGCGGCGGTCAGAGCAGAAGCCGCTGCTCGTGGCGGCGCTGGATGAGCAGACGCAGGCGGACTATATAGTAGAAAGGGTGCTGGAGCAGCGCGAAGCGGGCATCCTCCTGCACCACCAGGCCGTCCTGATGCGCGCGGCGCACCATTCCGATTTCCTCGAAATCGAGCTCGGCAAGCGGAACATCCCGTTCGTGAAGTATGGCGGTCTCAAGTTTCTCGAAGCGGCCCACGTCAAGGACGTGCTCTGCATCCTGCGCTGGGCAGAGAATCCGCGGGATGATGTCGCGGGATTTCGGGTCTTGCAGCTGCTGCGGGGAATTGGTCCAGCTCAGGCGCGCCGAATACTCGGGGACGGGGGACGCGGGAAGGGGGACGGGTACGCGAGTCTCTGTGCGCTGCTCGATGCGCTCCGCACGGCGACGCAATGGCCGGGACAGCTTGGGATGGTTCGGAAGTGGTACGAGCCACACCTGGAGCGTCTCTACGAGGCACCGTCGGTACGATTGGCAGATCTAGAGACCCTCGAGAGCCTCGCCACGCATCATGCCTCGCGAGAGAGTTTCCTCAGCGATCTCACGCTGGATCCACCCGAAGCGCTCGGCGATCTCGCCGGTGATCCCCTCATCGACGAAGACTATCTCATTCTCTCGACGATCCATTCGGCCAAGGGCCAGGAATGGGATGTCGTCTACATTCTGAACGTGGTGGACGGCTGCATCCCGTCGGACATGGCGATGGGGAGCAAGGAGGAGATCGACGAGGAGCGGCGGCTGTTGTACGTCGCGATGACGCGGGCGCGCGATCACCTCTACCTCATCCAACCGCATCGGTTCTACACGGGGACGAGTCGCAGAAATGGCGACCGGCATGTGTATGCGCCGCGGACGCGGTTTTTGCCGGAGGACGTGCTGGCGTTGTTTGAAAGAAGGGCGCGGGGGGCGGGGGGCGGCGAGAAAGAGGCGGCGGCGGCGGGCGACCACCACGGCGCGGGAGTCAACGTCGCGGCGAAGCTGCGGGAGATGTGGTCATAGCTTTTGATACACGACGACCTCCCATGCAAATGTTCGCATTTTCTGAAGCGCCGTGAATCCCACAGAACGAATCACCGAATCTATCGTGTCGACGGAGTGGACGTACGAACGAAACGGATTCCGCCACAGCCAACGAAACGCGTTCTGCATGCCGACCACGCTCCGCTCCAGCCAATTGTCGCGCGGATAGACAAGGCCATACAGCCGACTACAGCGCTCGGCTGAAAGCCGCACGAGTGGCTCCATTTGTGCGTAGCAGCAGACCACCCGATCGAGTGTGACGATATCGGCTGTTGGAATGCGCGGTGCGAGATCGACGAAGTCGCCGACCTGGAAGGTGATGCGCTCACTGACGCCCTGGCGTGCTGCCTCCTCGCGTGCCGCCGCGAGGTAGGCCGCGGAGACATCGACGCTGGTCGCGGCGCGCGCGCCCGCCTTGAGCAGCTCGAGCTGGATCGCGCCCACGCCGCCGCCGATGTCGAGCACCGTGCGCTGCTCCACGCCGGCGCGGACCAGCGCGTCAATCAGCGCCCGCGTCGTCGCCGCAGGCCCGGCCTCGCGGTAGTCCCGGAGGTCTCCGGCCGCCCGCTTCTGATCGAATTGACAGACCCACGCGGGACCGTCACAGCAACTCATCGCCGGCTAAACTAGCCTCGCTTGCGCCGCTCCGTACGTCCCTCCGGCTTCGCCTCTTCGGCGCCGGTCTCATTCTGGGTAGCGAGATGGGCCGGGAACAGCTCCGAGCGCAGCCACACCCCCGGCACCGGCAGGGTGACGATGAACTCCTGCGACGCCCGGGCCGGTTGCGCCGGGCTCGAGGTCAGCGCGCTGCGCCACTCCGGCGACGTGTGGGCGACGGAGCGGAGCGGAAAGGCGACGTAGTTGCCCACGCGATCGACCACGCTGTTCTCGATCAGATCGGTCAGGGGGTGACCGCGGGGATCGCGCAGCTTGGCGAGGGCAAAGAACCGTTCCGCCGGGTCGCCCGCGGCGATGATCGTGGCCGAATAGTAGGCGAGATGGGCGACGATGTGCGCGTACACGCGCTGTTCCGCCGCGGCCGGCACCGCGTCCGGACCGCGCACCAGGTCGAAGTCGGCGCCGAGGGTCCGGTCCAGCAGATTGCGGCGCAGGGCGTGCCCGAAGCGGCGCACCACCTCGCGCGCGGCGATGTTCGGCAGCCGGAAGGGCACGAGGAGCGCCGGGCGAAACCGCGGCGTCCGCACGATCACGCGATGGCGTTCGATCGGCTCGACAAAATGATAGGTGAGGACCCCCTCGGACCGCATGTTGCGCAGCGTGCGCAGCGTCGCGCCCGCGGCCTTCTCGCCGTTGAGCTCGGTGACGCCCAGCGCGCGGCGGCGCAGCGCCTCACAGTTCCGCGCGGTGCGCTCGGCGAGGAGCTTGACGGTGTCGGCGGCGGCGCTCGGCAGGTCGGCGGCGACGCACACATCGAGCGGCACGGCGTCCAGCCCGTCGCCGATCTGGCGCGCGCCCACCATCTTCGCGACGATTTGGAGCGGGCGCTCGCGCGCGTCCGGCGATTTACGCCAGCGCCCGTCCGAGATCGCGAGCTTCACTTCTTCGCCGGGGCCGAGCGAGATGCTGTACAGCGTGGCGCCTGCCTCGGCGCCGAGCGACTGCCAGACGAGCTCGATCTCGATGAGGACGCCGTACCGCACGGACGTCGGGTCAGGATTCGATTCGGCGGTGATGTCTTGGTCTTTCGGGAGCACGCCGATGCGTGCAAACCGCATCACGTGCCCCTGATGCTGTGCCGCCGGGGTGATGGCCGGAGGCTGATTAGCCGCCGGCGCGGCAGCCGCCGCAGGGCTTGCAACAGAGAGATCACGAGGAGCGGTGAGGGGAATGGTATCGTCGGGGAGCGAGCGGGCGTCGAACTCGATCGCTTCTTCGTTGCGCAGCCCGACGCGGAGCCGCAGCCGCGGCTGATCGTGCTTGGGGATTCGGACGAGCCCGTCGCTGTCGCTCACCCAGTACCCGCCGGAGCGACCGCCACTCTCGAGCACGCTGACCGGGACCCCGGGGACTGCCGCCCCCGTGTCCTGATCCACGATTCGGAACGTCCAAGAGTCCTGCCAGCCGGTCATAGCTCGCTCGCCGAGGATAGCCTAGGTCCACGGCAACTTGAGGGCCAGATCGCCTAATACATTGTCTTCCAGTGAGTTACGTAAACTGACCCAGCTGAGACGGGTGCGGCGGACGCCTCAATGAGCATGAGCTGTGGAGTTGTGCAACCCTGCCATTGGAGGGGAATTGCGCGGTTAAGATTGGCGTCATGCAGCCTCGGGTCACACGCTCCAGGCTCCACGTTGCCTTCGAAATCGGCGTCATCCTCAAGGGGCTGAACGGCCTGCTCGAGCTGATCGGCGGGACGCTCCTCCTCGTATTCCCGCCCAGCGCGATCGAACGCTTTATCGTGGGACTCACGCAGAACGAGCTCAGCGAGGATCGGAACGACGTCATCGCCACGAGCCTGCGCGCGGCGGCCCGGCACCTGACCTCCGACGCGCAGCTGTTCGCCGCGATCTATCTGCTGGCTCACGGCGTGGTCAAAGGCTTTCTGGTGTACGGGCTACTGCGGGAAAAGCTGTGGGCGTTCCCGTGGGCGATCGGCGTGTTCGCAGGGTTTGTCGTCTACCAGGTGTATCGCTACTTCGTCGAGCCGTCAGGCTGGCTCATCGCGCTGACGGCGCTCGACGTGTTCGTCATCCTGCTGACCTGGGCGGAATGGCGGCGGATCAGAGGTACCGAGCCACCGCCATCGCCGCGAGAGTGAAGAGCAACAACACCGTCACGACCTTCCCGAATACGTTGCCGCGCGCCCTGAGCTTCTGGAGCTCCGCCGAGATGGTCGCGCGATCCGCCGGCGCGCTTGTGGCCAGCGATTCCTGGAGCTTCACCGACCGCAGCATCGCCGGTCGCACGACGACGATGCCGATGAGGAAAGCGATCAGCGCCGCCGCACCACCCCAGCCGAACGCCTTTCCCATCGCTGTCCGCATGACGGCGTCCATGTTGCCGCCGGACAACCGCTGCATCAACCAAAACCCGGAGATCAGCGTGATGAGTGCGAAGATGGGCAGGATGATGGGGATGCGCTTGCGTGCCAGCGCGCCCATGACCTTGCCGGCGTCCGGCCCGGCCTCGGCGAGGGCAGGCATCAGGAAGAGCACCTGGAACGCCATCATCCCTACCCACAAAGCACCGAAGAAAACGTGGGAAAAACGCAGCACGATCTGCAGCATGGTGGCACGGCTCCGCGCGTCGGTGGAGCGGAGAATCTAGATCCTGCACGAGCGCGACGCACGGGCAAAGCGACAGGCCCGGGCATCCTAGAGAAGGACACCCGGGCCTCCATATGTAAACGTGCTTAGTTACCCGCGGGCGCGCAGCCGCACGTCGATATCGGTAATGATGTCATGCGGCTGGCCGCGGTTCATCCAACCACGATGGCGGCCATGATCGCCGTGCTCGTCCTCGCCCTGTTCATCGTGGTCGCCGTGCTTCCGACGGTCGCGCTGTTCCCACAGACCGCGCACCGCGACGCGTTGGCCGTTTGGCGTTGCGAAGATCCGGACGATCTCATCGTCGCCGCGCCGGGCCCAGATGATGCGGTTGGGACCCGAGCGCTGCACGCGGTACACGGTCCAGCCCCGCGTGACCAGCACGTCCTGCGTCACCACCACGACGCGATCGACGGGCACGACGTACTCATACTCGACGGGCTCGGCGTAGACGAACTCCGCGCTCGTGTATCCTGGCGCGCAGCCCGCGAGACTCAGCGTGGCCGCGAGCACGATCAGATCACGTTTCATAAGGCGCACCTCCTCGGGAAGACTGTGCCGCTCCTATGACCCCGCTTAAGGCCAGATGTTTAACGGTTCCGCGTGACGGATGTCACAGGTTGCGAGGTCGAGTAGCTTCAGGGCATGGACCGCTTAGCCTATCCTCCAGCGCACTCGGTCGCACATACGGTCGAGGAGCACTTCCGCCGCCACATCCAGCGCGCCGCGATCAAGGCGGAGGTGCCCGAGGCTGCGGCGATCGAGCGGATCATCAATGCCGCGTTCTGGGCGAGTCTGCGCCGCGAGGAAGGCCGCGCCCCGACGATTTCCCTCGCCTATCTACCGCCGGAAGCGGGCGGCACGGCGCTGTTCGTGGAGCGGCCGCTGCCGCTCGACCCTGCGACGCTCACGAAGCTCGCCCCCGCCGTTGAGCGGCCCGGGATTCATCTGGGGGTGTGGAAGAACGGCGACGGACTGTCGGTCTGGGGAGCGACGCGCGTCATCCCGCCGCTGTGCTTTGTGCTGGAAGTCATCGAGCCCGGCCTGTTGGTGATCAAACACCGCCGCGCCGATCCTGACGGCAAGTTCGCAAACGTGGCAGTGCTGGAGGGCGATCAGGTCAAAATGGTGGACGCCGAGGGGACCCTGGCGTCCGAGTGTCCCGATTTTGTCGCGACACTGTTGGGATTCGATCCGGCATCCAGCGATCCGGACAACGTCCTCTTGCCACTCGCGCTCTCGATGCGCGCCCACAAGCACGGCGGCTCATTGCTGGTGGTGCGGCATGGGACCGACGCGTGGCGCAAGTCGATCGTGTCCGTCCCCTACACCGTCGCGCCGCCCTTCTCGAAGCTCGGCGACCTGGTCCGCAAAGGTTCGCGCGACGTCGCCTTCAAGGAAGCGACCGACGCGATCGGCGGGTTGACGGCCGTGGACGGCGCCGTCGTCCTTAGCGATCGCTGGGATGTGCTCGCGTTCGGCGCGAAGATCGGGCGGACGGAATCCGGCCCATTCGTCGAACAGGTGCTGGTACGCGAGCCGATCCTCGGCCATACGCCCATCAAGGTGCCCGCATCGGAGGTCGGCGGCACTCGCCATCTGTCCGCCGCACAGTTCGTGCACGAGCAAAGAGATTCTCTAGCGCTTGTCGCTTCGCAAGACGGCCGGTTTACAGTCTTCGGATGGTCTCAACGAGCGCGGTTGGTACACGCATATCGTGTGGAGGCTCTGCTGCTCTAGCGCTCAGGAAGGCGCTATAGACGGCCTCCGACCACCGACCCTTGCTGCGCTCGATCTCTTGCAGCGCGGCTTCATTCGACATCGCGGGACGATAGGAACGCGCGGTCGTGAGCGCATCGTACACGTCGACGATGCCCACGATCTGCGCCGCCACCGGGATCTCGTCGCCGCGCAAGCGATCGGGATAGCCGGTGCCATCGTAGCGCTCGTGGTGCCAGCGGATGATCGGCTTCAGGTCCCACGGGAATTCCACCGCCGCGAGTAGCTCGAGGCCCCAGATCGGGTGCATCTGGACGACCTCGAACTCTTCGCGCGTCAGCGGGCCGGGTTTGTTGAGGATCTCGTGCGGGACGCGCACTTTCCCGAGGTCGTGGAGGTAGGCGCCGAGTCGGATCGTGGTTTGGGCGGTGTCATCGAGCTCGAGCTGGCGCGCCACGGCGAGGGACCGCTGCGCCACGCGCTCGCAGTGACCGAATGTGTAGCTGTCCGCTGATTCGATCGACTGGCCCCACTCGCGGACGACTTCGAAGTATGTGCTCTCAAGCTGGGAGACTTTGCCGCCGACATACACCAGGTCGATCCGTGCATCGAGGCGCCCGAACAGCCGGTGCGCCGTATTCAGCAGTGCGAGCGCATCCTGATTGCGGCCCATGAGCTGCATGAGGAGTGCGAGCTCACGCACCGCCTCGGCCTCGTTCAGCACCGAGCCGGCGCTCACGGCGAGCTCGATCGCCGAGCGGAGCCGCGACTCGCCAAGCGCTGGGCGGCCGGTGTCGCGGTACACCATCCCGATGATCTTGTAGGCTTCGGACTTGTCGGCGCGGGAATCGAGCTGATCGAAGATCGCCAGCGCCGCTTCGGCCATGCGGCGGGCCTGGTCGTAGCGCTCGCGCATGAAATGCGCCTCGGCATGGTTCACGAGGCACATCCCCTGCAGATACACGTCACCGGCACGCTCGGCGATCTCGAAGCTCTTGCTGAAGTAGCTGTCCGCCCAGTCATACTGCCGCAGGTCCGTATGGGCGATGCCAAGATTGACGTACGCCGTAGCCGAGCCGTGCTCGTCGTTCGTGGCGCGATAGGCCGCGACGGCGCGCTCGTAGTGCCGGACGGCATCGACCAACTGCCCTCTGATATTCGCGAGAATGCCAAGGTTCTGCTCGACGCGCGCGAGCAGCTCGCGCGACTGGCCGCCGCGCTCGAGCGCCTGGAGGAACTGGGCGCGCGCCTCTTCCAGCGCGCCGGTCCGCAGCGCCAGCCCACCCATCGTGTTCAGCGCTTCGGCGGCGAGGACGTCGTTCGCGAGCCCGCACGCGATTTTGTAGCTGCGGCTACACAGGTCGCGCGCCCGGGCCGATTCGTTGCGATGATGGAGCACCACAGCGAGCCGCCGCAGCGCCTCGGCGAGAATCGGTTTCTCGCCGGCCCGCTCGGCGGCGGAGATCGCGGCTTCGTAATAGTGCACGGCTTCCGGAATGCACGCGGCGCGCTCGCGACTGCGCGCTTCGTGCAACAGGTCCGCTGCGCCACTCTGCAACGTGAGACTACTCACCAAGCGACCACGTAATCCGAAAAGTGATTGACCTTACCCGTCACCATCTTTGACAAGAGGTTGTCGAGTGACAGGAGGTACGAGAGAATGTTGAGATTGTCGTCGGTGTACGCGATCCGCTTGGGCAGCAGGATGCCGAGCAGGCTGCAGTTGGAATAACTCATCGAGAGCGCGGCGGGCGTGAGGAACTGCAGCCCTTCCGGCTGGAATTTGACGGCGTTGACGCCGAGTCCGGTGGGCGCCGTCATCGTAATCGCCGTCGGCTTGAGCAGTGCGCCCGGTGGGACGACCAGCGTATGCGGTCCGGCGGTGATGCTGCCGCCCAGCGGCCCGATCGTCGCAGTCGACTGAGCGTAGGGCAGGTTCGAGCACTTCAGCAGCCCTGTCGGCGCGAGCAGTGAGCCGATGAGACTGGCTTCCGGTGCTGGCGTGGGCGGGACCGCTGGGGATGTCGGTGACTGACTGCACGACGGTGAGACGAGCAAGACGAGCAGCAGGACCGCGAGCGCGCGAACGGCCTTCATGGACCTTCTCCTCAGCAAGGCGTACGGAGTTCTGGGGGACTTGGCGAGGTACAAAATGGGACCGTGCTGGGGTCTGCGCGGTGAGAAATGTCACATTGGTGACGTCTTGGAACTCTATTAGGGTCGTTTTGGCCCCGTTTGCGCCCAGTAGAGCGTAACCCCATAGTAGCGCGCATGTCTGCGCCCACATCCGCACCGGAAGGCACGCTCGCTAAGCTCGGCCGCGCACTCGGTCCGAAGTACGAAGTGCGCCGGGTGGTGGGCTCGGGCGGCTTCGCGGAAGTCTATGAGGTGTGGGATAAGGACTTAGAGCGCCGCCTGGCGGTGAAGGTGCTGCGGCCCGATGTCGCCTGGACCAGCGGGATGATCGAGCGCTTCCAGCGCGAGACCCGCGCGGCCGCCCGGCTCGAGCACCCCAACATCCTGCCGATCCACTTCGTGGGGGAAGGGGAAAGGCTCGCGTATTACGCGATGCCCTTCGTCGATGGGATGTCGCTGGGTGAATTATTGAAGAGATCTGGAGCACTGCCGCCCGAGCGCGCGCTCGCGATCATCATTCCGATCCTCGACGCGCTCGATCACGCGCATGAAGCCGGCCTGCTGCACCGCGACATCAAGCCCGACAACATCATGCTCGATGTCGCGCGCGGCCGGCCGCTGCTCGTGGACTTCGGGATCGCGCGCCGGCTCGACAGCGATGCCCCCGCGGGACTCACCCAGACGGGCCTCGTCATCGGCACACCGCACTACATGAGCCCCGAGCAGGCGCTCGGCGACCCCAACCTCGGCCCCGCCTCCGATCTCTACTCGCTCGGCGCTGTGCTTTTCCAGATGGTGACCGGCGCGCCACCATTCGACGGCGAGTCGTCACAGCAGATCGTCGGCAAGCACATCGCCGATCCGCCGCCCGCGGCACACGACGTCAACCCCGACGTGCCGCGCGAATTGTCGGATGTGATCCTCCGGTTGCTTGCGAAGCAGCCCCGCGAACGCTTCGCCTCGGGCGGCGAGGTGATCGCCGCACTCGAAGGCGACAAGCAACCCAGTACGGTGCGCTCACGGGCTAGCGCGGCTCAGGCAGCTACCCAGCTCCTGGTGAGTGGGGCGCGCACCGCTCCGACCACACGTCGGCCCGTTGGCACGTCGGCACGACCACGTCGTCTGGGATGGGTGGTTTTGACCATCGCGCTTCCCGTACTGGCACTCGGCGCCGGCGCGCTCTTCTTCCGTCAGCCCACACTCGTCTTCGAGAATCGCCTGACCGACATGGTCGCGGTACAAGTCGGGGGCGAAGAGCGGCGCATACTGCCCGGGGGCTCGTTCAACCTCAAGCTCGAGCGCGGCCGCCGGCTCGATCTCTCCTGGCAGCTCGTCTCGCGGCTCGGCGTTTCGCTCGGCGACACAATCCGGATCGCGAACCCACGCGGCACCACGCATCTTGCCGCGACCGCGCGACCGGCGCACGGCGCGTTCTTTGAACCGCTGATCACGAACGAAACGGGCGAGCCGCTGGCGATCACCGTGAACGCCGGCCTCGCCGGCGCGCAGCGCTGCGGGTGCACGGTTCCCCCCGGCGCCGTGCGGATGGCGATCGGCTACTACCCCTTGTTCGAGAACTCGACCGTGCGGGCGGAGGCCGGCGGGGAGGGCCGCTCGGCCACGTTCACGAATTTGGGAGCACAGGTCGATCCGACGCGCGGCATTGTGGGACTTCTGTTTCGGGCTGAGGATCTTCGCGCGACTCGCTGATACGTTTTGGCCGGTTGACCGATCTCTTAGCTCTTGGGTGGCGCCGGCGCCGGCACCGCGTTCGCCACCGGCTTGAGCGACCGCAGGTACGCAAACACCGCGCGCAAATCGTCATCGGTCATCAGGCCGTAGTCCTGCCACGGCATCGGCGGAAGGATCGCGCGCCCCGTACCCATGTGCTTCCCGGTGCGCATCGCCTGGATGAACAGCGCCGGAGTCCACGCCGCGAGGCCGGTCTCATGCGGCGTGAGGTTCGCCGCGTAGCTCGTCCCCCAGGGACCCGCCCATGCGGTCCCATCGGCGTTGCTGAGCGCAGCCCATCCGGCCAGGTTCGGGAGGCCGGCTGGGACCGCGGGCAGCCGAGAACTCGCCGGATAACCCGCCAGCAGCCGGGTCGCGTCCAGGCTCATGCTCGTCGCCGTGAAGATCTTGGGCGTGTGACAATCGTTGCAGCCACCGATGGCCGCGATATACGCGCCGCGCGCCACGGGATTCTCCACCGGCGTATTCGCGGCCGGCGGGCGATTACAGGCGACAGCCATGAGTAACACCACCATGACGCGACTCGCGAGACTCGGCATGAGCGCTCCAGAGTAAGAGGGTCTTACCGCGTCAGGGCAACAATGCGATCGAAGCCGGCCGGTGTCGCGGCAGGGAGTGCGAGTGTGAGACCGGCTTCGGTCTGCGCCACCGCCACCACCGGACCATTCGGCCACATCCGCGCCCGCCAGCGGCCGGGCAGCGGTGGCAGCGCGAGGGCTCGGTCACTCCAGTCGAGCACGTGCACGAAGACCGTGTCGCCGCGCTGCGTCGTCACACCCCAGCTACGCGGCGCGATCGGACCCGCGCGCGTACCGTAAATCGACCCGCCATAGGTCGTCATCCAGTCTCCAATGGCGTGCAGCCGCTCTTCGGCCTCCGGCGGGATCGTACCATCCGGCCGGGGGCCGATATTGAGCAGGAGATTCGCGCCCTGCCCCGCCGCTTTCGCCAGATAGTGAATCAGGTCGCGCACCGATTTGTAGTTGTGATCGGTCAGGTTGAAACCCCACGAATCGTTCATGGTGAGCGAGGTTTCGAGCGGTAGCCCGCCGATCGTCTGCGTGTTAAACCCGGCGGTGTTCGCACCGGGGAGATCCTGCTCGAATGTCTGCACATCCTCGCCCGCCAGGGGCGCCTGGTGGTGATTCGGCACGATCAGCGCAGCGGGCTGCAGCCGGTGTATCAGCGCGTACGTCTGGGGCAAGCGCCAATCGGCGTCCGGTTTGTCCCACATGCCGTCGAACCAAATGCCGCCCACCGGTCCATAATTCGTGAGCAGCTCGGTGAGTTGGGCATCGAGAAAATCGAGGTAGCGGTTCCAATCCCCGCTCTCGGGACGTCCCGTTTTGCGACCGGTCGAGCCGCGCGGCCAATAGTCGGGATGATGCCAATCCAGCTGGGAGTAATAGAAGAAGAGCTTGATGGCCTGACGGTGGCACTCGTCGGCCAGCTCTTTTAACGGATCGCGTCGCCACGGCGTCCAATCCATGACGTTGTAGCGCGTCGCGCGAGTCGCGAACATGGCGAAGCCGTCGTGGTGGCGCGAGGTGATCGTGATGTACTTCATGCCCGTACGCTTTGCGAGCGCGACCCAAGCGCGGGCGTCGAACTTCACGGGGTTGAAGGTGGTGGCGAGCCACTCGTAGTCGGGGACCGCGATCGGGCGATTCTGCATGACCCACTCGCCCTGGCCGAGGAGGCTGTAGACACCCCAGTGGATGAACATTCCGAAACGGGCGTCGCGAAACCATTCGCGTGACGCGAGGCGCTCGGCGGGCAGGGAGTCCCGGCCTTGCGCGAGCGCGAGGACGACGACGAGGGTCGTGAGAATAGGCTCAAACTGAGGTATATTGCGGAAGATGCTAGCCCTACTGTTGGTACTCGCTCAGTCTCCAGTAACCGTGCAGCTCAATCACGATCAGTTCACGAGCGGCGATCACGCGCGGGTGTACGTGCAGAGCGCGCAGGATGGGCATCTCGTCGTACTGCATGCGGATCCGGACGGTCGCATTCGCGTGCTCTTCCCGCTCGATCCGCGTGACGACGATTTCATCCGCGGCGGCAGAAAATTCGAGCTGCGGGGCCGCGCCGATCGCGATGCGTTCCAGGTCGAGGGCGATGAAGGCTCCGGTACGGTGCTCGCCGCGGTATCGCCCGACCCCCTCAGCTACGATGCATTCGTCCACAACGACCACTGGGATTTCCGCGCCCTCGGCGGCCCCTCCTCGACAGTGCGAGACGACCCGCTCGCGAAGCTGCTCGACATCGTGCAACGCATGTCCGGCGACTCGAGTGGGCGCTTCAACTATGACGTGACGACGTATGTCGGTCGCGCCAATCGGCTCGCCTCGGCGAACGGGTACGGCTATGGCTACGGATGGGACTACCCCTATCACTTCGGGGTCGGATTCTACAATCCGTTCTGCGGCGATCCGTTCTGGGGTTGGGCGAACTGCTTTGGGTACGGGTTCGGGTACCCCTTCGGGTTTGGCTATCGGATCTCGATCGGCTACCGGTTTGGCTGGGGCTTCCCGTACACCCGCTTTCGGCCTTACCCACCGCTGGTGTTCAGCAGGCTGCAGCCGCGCGTGCGCTACGAGCCGGTGCCGGTTCGCCCCCGCGTCGGGTTGAGCCCGTCTCCAGTTCGCACGCGTGACTTTGCGCCGCGCATCTTCTCGCGACCACTGCCGCGCGCGTCAGGTGGCGGCTGGAGCAGACCGGCGATGCCCCGTGGTGGTTCTTCGGGACGGTCTTTCGGGGGCGGTAGGCGTCACTAGCCAGGCTCCGCAAACAATCCAACTTCTGAAATCGCTGGGCACACTGGCGCCTGTGTAATACGCAGGCGCACGCGCGATGTCGTAATCCGCGGGCCGCGGATCAACCGGCAGTTGCCGATGCTGGTCACGCTGGCGACCTCGCTCCAACCTCCATCCTTCCACGCATCAACGCTTACTGCTTCGATGCGCTGGCCCAGGGGCAGGTGCTCCCGGATGCGCACGACGTTGAAGGTTGTCGGGCGAGCCAGGTCGAGAACCAGGCTGGGCGTTTTCACGTCGTCATCCGTCGCCCAATAGGTCACGCGGCTCTCGTCCAGCACATTCCCGGCGGAGAACCGCCGGTCTCGCCCATTGCCGCGCGAGTTGCTGGCGCTGACGTGCGCGCCCGCCGCGAGGTTGGCGGCGAACGTCGCGTCGATGATGCGGTGGAACTCGCGGAGCGACTGGACGTCGTTCTCGTGAATCCGCCCGCGCCGATCGGGGGGCAGGTTGAGCAGGAACGATGCACCGCGCCCGACGGACGAGTAGTACAGATCGACCAGCTGCTGCGCTGTCTTCACCTGGTCGTCTTCATGCTTGTGATAAAACCAGCCCGGCCGGATCGATACGTCGCACTCGGCGGGCACCCAGTGCGTCCCGGGCCGGTCGCCGCGATTCAAGCGCGCGATGTCGGCGCGACCCGGCGCAAAGTCCGCGCTGTTCTGCGTCGCCCAGCAGGTCTCGCCGGCGATGCCACGCTCGTTGCCGACCCAGCGGATGTCGGGACCCGCGTCGCTGAACAGCACCGTGTTCGGTTGTAGCTCGCGCACGAGCTGCCAGGTGTTAGGCCAGTCGTAGTAGGTGCGATTGTCGATCTCGCGCCGCTCGTAGGCGCCGCCGTAGTACCCGTCGCCACCGTTCGCGCCATCGAAGAATATCTCGAACACCGGTCCGTATTCGGTGAGCAGCTCGCGCAACTGATTGCGATAGTACACGAGGTACGCAGGCGTGCCGTAGTCCTTGTGATTGCGGTCCCAGGGTGAGAGATAGACGCCGAACCGGAGTCCCTGGCGCGCGCATGCTGCCGAGATCTCTTTCACCACGTCACCACGGAACGGACTGTACTTGACCGAGTGCTCCGTGTATCGCGACGGCCAGAGACAGAAGCCATCGTGGTGCTTGCAGGTCAGGATCAGGCCCTTCATCCCGCCGTCTTTCGCCGCGCCCACGATCTGGTCGGCGTCGAAGTCCGTCGGATGGAACAGCGCTGACGATTCGTCGCCGTCGCCCCACTCGCGGTTGGTGAATGTGTTCAGTGTGAAGTGGAGGAAGCCGTAGAACTCGAGCTCATGCCAGGCTAACTGGCGGGAAGCGGGGAGCGGGGGAAAGGGAGCGGGAGCATCGATCAAACCTGTAAATGCGATGCCGGCGGCGCCGAGCGTGGTGGCAATGAACTCGCGTCGATCGATCACTCGTTTAATGTACCGCTCCTCGCACGACCCGCGGCGGCGTAGTAGCATCCGTCGTGCCCTATCTGCTCGCGGTTCTGTCCGCCGCCTTCTATGGCGCGGCCGACTTCACCGGCGCGATTGTGACACGACGCGTCGCCGCCATTCCGGTGGTCTTGCTGTCGCAGGCGAGCGGCTTGGTGTTGGTCGCGTTGGTCCTGCCGCTGCTTCCGACCGCAACGCCGCGGGCGGCGGATCTGTGGTGGGGCGGCGCCGCGGGCCTGGCCGGCGGCGTCGGTGTCGCCCTGCTGTACCACGCCCTCGCGATCGGTACGATGTCGGTCGTGGCCCCGACTACCGCGGTGGCGGCTGTCGCCATTCCCGTCATCTCCTCGATCGCGCTGGGCGAGCGACCTGGCTGGCTCGCCGTGGTGGGGATCCTGCTGGGCATCGCGTCCATCGCGTTGGTGAGCCGCCAGACGAACGTGCCCACGGAACAAGGTCAACGGTCGGGCCTGGGCGCAGCGCTCGCCTCTGGTGTCGCGATTGGATTGTTCTTGCTTGTGCTGGCACAGACGCGCCCGACGAGCGGCCTCTGGCCGCTGCTGATGGCGCGCGCCGCGTCCGTGGCATTGTTTGGCGTCGTGGCCATAGTGGCACGCCGGTCGCTGCGGATGCCGGCGCGGCTCGCGGCGCTCGCCGTTGGCGGCGGCACACTCGACATGCTGGCCAATACCCTGTACTTGCTGGCGGCGCAGGTCGGTCCGCTCAGCCCGGTGGTGACGCTTTCCTCTTTGTATCCCGCGAGCACCGTGCTGCTCGCGCGCATCCTTCTGGGCGAGCGCCTCAATGCATGGCAAACGGCCGGTGTGGCCAGCGCGCTCTTCGCGGTGGTTCTGATCGTGCGCGGCGCCAGCCATGGTCCATGATCGAGTGTCTGCCTTAGCGCGCGACCTTCGCGACCGTATCCCACGTCCGCGTCGTCTGATCCTTCCCGAACGTCTTCTCGATCAACCCCATGAACACGGGGCCTTTGGGAGTGGGCAGATAAGCGCTGAAGATCTCGCCGTCTTTCATTGTGAGGATGCGCGCGCCGTGCAGCTCGACCGGCAGCTTGATCTTCCCCTTGGGGCGCCCGCGCAGAAAGGTCACGATGCGTTTCGCGTCGGGACTGACCTTGAACGGCTTGTAGGGATCCCTGGCGAGCAGGTCCCGGAGCTGCGCGATGGGTCGGACGATCGTGAAAAACGCCCGCCCGAGCTGATCGGCCATGGCGGCCTCAGCCTGCTGCTCCACCGCCCGTTCCGACGTGCTACGGGCATCGAACACGACATTGCCACTTCCCAGCACGGTTTTGACGTCGGTGAATCCCGCGGCTTCGAACGCCGCCTTCAGCGCCGGCATCTTGCAGTTCATGGGCATGACGCCGCGGAGGAACGCCGCATATCGTGGCATGACCGAAAGTTAGCGTCTTGTCGAAATCGCCCAACCCCAAACGACTATCTGGCGAAGCGGGCATATTTCGGAACTTTCTGGAGGACGCGATGAAATACCTGTGCCTGGTTTATCAGGAAGAGAAGCAGGAGCAGCACGTTCCGCGGGAGCAGATCGAGCAGGCCAAGAAGGACTACTGGGCCTTTACCGAAGACATCAAGAAGAGCGGCCACTATGTCGGCAGCAATGGCCTGAAGCACACCGACGCCGCGACGACGGTGCGCGTGCGCAACGGCAAGCTCGCGACCACCGACGGCCCTTTCGCCGAGACCAAAGAACAGCTCGGCGGCTACTTCCTCATCGAGGCCAAGGATCTGAACGACGCCATCCAGGTGGCGGCGCGCATTCCCTCTGCCAAGTGGGGATCCATTGAAGTCCGCCCCATCTGGGGATAACTGTTCACCGCTGTGGAGGAGGCCATGAGATACCTGTGCTTGATTTACGAAGACGAGAAGTGGTGGGAGCGGGCGACGGAAGCCGACATGCAGAAGGGCATGGCCGAGTACGGCGCGTTCACCGAGAACATCAAGAAGAATGGCAACTACGTCGGCGGTGAGGCGCTGCAGCCTACCAAGACCGCCAAGTCGGTCCGCGTTCGGAACGGCAAAATCTCGACGACCGACGGGCCGTACGTCGAGACGAAAGAGCAGCTGGGCGGCTACTACCTGATCACCGCGAAAGACTTGAACGACGCGGTGCAGGTGGCGTCGCGGATCCCCGGGGCGAAGAACGGCACCGTCGAGGTCCGTCCGATCATGGAGTTCAACAAACCGTAGACACGATCGAGTCGGTCTACCGCGCCGAATCCCGCCGCGTCCTTGCCACCCTGATCCGTCTCCTCGGCGACTTCGATCTCGCCGAGGAGGCGCTGCAGGATGCGTTCGCGGCGGCGGTCGAGCGCTGGCCGGTCGAGGGCGTGCCGACCAGCCCGCGGTCCTGGCTGATTTCGACGGGACGCTTCCGCGCGATCGATCGGCTGCGCAAGCGGCGCCGCGAAATCCCCGGTGAGCACGACATTGCGGAGGAGACTCCCGAAATAGAGAACTACGACGTCGTGGATGACCGCTTGCGTCTCATCTTCACCTGCTGTCACCCCGCGTTGAATCCCGACGCACAAGTCGCCATGACGCTGCGCGAAATCTGCGGTCTCACCACCGAGCAAGTCGCGGCGGCGTTCCTCACCACCGCGCCGACGCTGGCGCAGCGGATCGTCCGCGCCAAGACGAAGATTCGCGACGCCCGAATCCCCTACGAGGTGCCGGAGCGCGCCGACCTTCCCGAGCGGCTCGCGAGCGTGCTGCACGTCGTCTATCTCGTCTTCAACCAGGGCTACTTCACCCGCGCCGATCTCGCCACCGAGGCGATCCGGCTGGGCCGGCTGCTGGTCGATTTGATGCCGGAGCCTGAAGCGATTGGCCTGCTGGGGCTGATGCTGCTTCACGACGGGCGCCGCGCGACACGAACGAATGCCGCCGGTGAACTCATGCCGCTCGAGGAGCAGGACCGCTCGCGGTGGAACAGCGAGCAGATACAGGAAGGCGTCGCGCTCGTGGAACGCGCGCTGGCGTCACGAGGTTTTGGCCCCTACACGCTGCAGGCTGCGATCGCGGCGCTCCACGCCGAAGCACCGACCTCCGCGGCGACCGATTGGGCTCAGATCGTGGGGTTGTACGACGTGCTGCTCAGGGCCGAGCCGTCACCGGTGATCGAGTTGAATCGCGCCGCGGCCGTCGCAATGCGCGATGGGCCGGAGCACGGGCTCGCGCTTATCGATACGATTCTCGCACGCGGCGAGCTGCAGGACTATCATCTCGCGCATGCCGCGCGCGCGGATCTGTTCCGGCGACTCGGCCGCAAGGCCGAAGCGACCGCAGCCTACAAACGAGCGCTGGAGTTGACCGTCGAAGAGCCGGAGCGACGGCTCCTCGAGCGGCGTCTCAGGGAGTGCGCCTAGTCCGCGGGATACCAGTTCTTGTCCCACGCATGCGGCTTGAGTTTCGCCAGCATGGCGGGGGACAGCGAGCCTTTGGCCGAGACCATTGTGTTTTGGCGGACGTGCGCCGGGCGGCGCATCCCCGGGATCACCGTCGACACCTCGGGCGCTGAGAGACAGAAGCGCAGTGCCAGCTCGGGCAGCGTTTCGACCTGGTCACCGAGCACTGTCGCCAGCGCTTTCACGCGCCGCTCAGCCTCGGCCTTGCGATCGCCGGCGAAGTACCCCGCGCGCCAATCCCCGGCGGGGAACACCGTGTCGGCTTTGATCTGGCCGGTAAGCGCGCCCTCGTCGAATGGCACGCGCACGATGATGCCGAGCGGCTTCTGTTTGGCGAGCGAGAAGAGCGCTTTTTCGGGAGAGCGGTCGTAGATGTTGTAGATCACCTGCGCGGTCTCGAAGATGGGGTCTGCCAACGCGCGCAGCGCGGTCTCAGGCGCGTGATCGTTGATCGAAATTCCCCAGTGCAGGACTTTTCCTTCTTCTTTCAGACGTACGATCTCCCGGTATGTCGCTTCCCAATCGCGATCCGCGAGCCACGCGTCGTTCCACACGTGGAGCTGCTGCACGTGCAGCGCCTCCATGCGGAGATTCTTGAGCGATTGCTCGGTTGACGAGGCGACGTACTTTTTGGGGAAGACATCGCCGAGCTTGTAACCGGCCTTGCCGGGCCACTGCCGATTCTTCGGTGGGATCTTCGTCGCAACGATCGCCCGGCCGGCGCGGATCTCGTGCCTCAGCTCTTCGCCGATCAGGCGCTCGCTGTGGCCGTCCCCGTACGCCAGCGCCGTATCGAAGAAGGTGATACCCTGCGCGATCGCCTCGTGCAGCGCCTTACGACCTTCGCTGTCGTCGACGCCGCGCCACATCTGGCCGCCCAGGCCCCAACCTCCGAGGCCGATCTCGCTGATGTGGTAGCCGGTGTTGCCCAGAGTTCGCTGCTTCATCTGACCTCGATGTGGAGGGTGCCGGTTGTGAGCCCTTTCGATTCGGCGGTCAACCTGATCGTTCCCGGCTTCCTGCCCGCGCGAACAATGACAAGCGCCTTGCCATTGAACAGTCGCACCTGCGTCGCGTGGAATGACGTGTGGCTGATTTGATCGCCGTTGTCCACGCCCACAATCCGCGCACCACCGCTCACGCGGAATCTGATCAGCGGCTCTGCCGTCGGCACAGCGACACCCCGTCGATCCTGGACCGTGACCGTCACGAACGATAGGTCGCTGCCATCCGCGCGGATCCGGGCGCGATCCGGGGCGAGCGCGATCCGCGCTGGTGCGCCAGCGGTCCTGATGATGGCCGTGGTCGTGGCGACTCCGCCTGAGCGCGCGACAGCTCGCAGCGTCCCGGGCCTGTACGCGACCCGCCACATCACGTGGCCGACGTCGCCCTCCTTGCGCCTTACGCCGAGAAACGCGCCGTTCAAGTACAGCTCCACCTGCTCTGCGTTCGTGTAGGCCCACACATCGACCGTATCACCCCGCGTCCAGTTCCAATGCGGGAATAGATGCAGCATCGGCCGCTTCGTCCACACGCTCTGATACAAGTAGAACGGATCCTTCGGAAACCCCGCCAGATCGACCGCGCCGAAGTAGGAGCTGCGCGCCGGCCACTCGTACGGCGTCGGCTCACCCAGGTAATCGATCCCCTGCCAGATGAACATCCCTGAGAGGAACGGATAGCGCTCGAACAGCCGCAGCGATTCTTCGTGCAACGAGCCCCAGAACGCGCGGCTGTTGTCGTAGGAAGAGAGCCGGCCATTCTTGGGCGGCTGCGGTCCGCGGTTCTTCTCGTATGGGGTGTAGTAGACGGTGATGCTGTCGGAAGGTTGTGTGTACACGCCGCGGGAGTTCAGAGCCGACATCGCTTCGGTGATGATGAACTTCGCGCCTGGGTACTGCGTCGGGAAATCCTTCCACACCTCGTGGTGATAGTTGTGGCCGAGCAGGTCGAGCGCACCGGCATGAAAGACGGGATTCTGCAGGCTGCCGTTGTTCGCGGCTTGCGTGACGGGTCTGGTCGGATCAAGCGCGTGTACGATCCCGGCGAGCTCGCGCGCGATTGGGGCAGCGGTGCTGTCGTCATTGGTCCACTGCTCCATGACTTCGTTCCCGATGCTCCACATGAAGACGCTGGGGTGATTGCGGTCACGGAGCACCATGTCCGACAAGTCGCCGACATGCCACGCGTCCCAATCGAGATGATAGTCGTACTTGGTCTTTTCCTTCTTCCACATGTCGAACGCTTCGTCCAAAACGATGAAGCCCATGCGGTCGGTGAGGTCGAGCAGCTCGGGCGCGGGGGGATTGTGCGAGGTGCGCAGCGCATTGGCGCCCATCGCCCGCATGATCTCGAGCTGGCGCTCGATCGCGCGCGTGTTCACGGCCGCGCCCAACGCGCCCAAGTCGTGATGCAGGCATACGCCGCGGATCTTCACCCGCTGGCCGTTGAGATAGAAGCCTGAATCGGCCCTAAAGACGAACGATCGGACGCCGAAGGGCGTGGGGTAATTATCGCACGGCGTATCGCCGCACATCACGCGCGCGACCGCGCGATAGCGATACGGCCGCTCGAGCGACCACAGCACGGGACGCGGGATCGTGACGTCCTGCGTGAGTTCGACCACCGAATCGCCCGGGACGCTCGCGTCGGTTGATACCGCCGCGACTTCCTTGCCCGCAGAGTCGGACACCGTCGCGCGCAGCACGATCGGTTGTGTGACGTGTCGTTCGTTGCGGATGGTCGTCCGAATCGTCACGCGGCTCGACTCCGCGCTCACCGCCGGCGTCGTAATATAGGTCCCCCACTGATCCACATGAACCGGGTTCGTCGTCACCAGTCGAACGTGGCGGTAGATGCCGGAGCCCGAGTACCAGCGCGAGTTTGGCTGCTGGGAATTGTCCACGCGTACCGCGATCACATTGCGTGCCCTGCCGTAGCGGAGGTGCGGCGTGAGCTCGTAGCGGAACGAGCTGTAGCCGTACGGTCGCTTGCCGAGCGACCGACCGTTGATCCACACCTCGCTGTTGCGATACACGCCGTCGAACTCCACGAATACGATTTTGCCACTGTCGGTCGCGGGCACGGCAAACGTCTTGCGGTACCACGCGATACCGCCCGGCAGGGCGCCCCCCGCTACACCCGCCGGATTCTGGTCGCTGAAGGCTCCCTCGATGCTCCAGTCGTGTGGCAGATCCAGCGTACGCCAGCGGGAGTCGGCAAACGTCACCTCCTGCGCACCGGACACGTCGCCCAGATGAAAGCGCCAGCCGCGATCAAAGCTCACGGTTTCACGCTGGACCACGAGGAGCATCACGAGCGCGAGCACGGATCAGCCTCGGAAATAGACATAGGCCGCGAGAATCAAAACCAGCACCACGGCGGACGCGATCACTTCACGGCCGCTCCAACTGGCGCGGGACTGGGCACGGTCTTCTGTCGTGACCGTCCCGTACGTCAAACCCGCCACCTGTTCCGGCGCGGGCGGCGCCGTCGCGTAGCTCACCACGACCATGACCACGACCGAGATGATGAAGATGAAGAGGCTGTAGTACTGGAAATAGAGATTGTTGACGATCCACAGGAACGAGCCCGGTGCGTAGCCGTCGGCGAAACCCGCGAGATGCAGGCTCACGGGGGTGTCCACGGCCAACCGGAACACGCCCAATACAAATCCAGCGAGCAACGCGGCGAGGCAGCCCTTGGAGTTCAGGCGCTTGTTGAAGATGCCGAACACGAACACCGTGAAGATCGGTGGCGCGAGATACCCCTGGACTCCCTGGAGGTAGTCGTAGAGGCCGCGCGCGCCCTGAATCACCGGAATCCATAATAGACTGATCACGACCATCGCCGCCGTGGCGGCTCGGCCCACCCACACGAGCTGGTGCTGTGACGCGTTGGGTTTGAACTTCGTGTAGAGATCCATCGTGAACAGCGTCGAAGACGCGTTGAAGGCACCGGCCATAGAGCTCATCAGTGCGGCGAGCAAGCCCGCCACGACAATTCCCCGGAGCCCCGCGGGGAGCAGGTCTTTCACCATCAGCGGGAATGCGGCCTGCGCCGCCTGGGAGATCGCGTTCCCCTGAGCGTCCACGATGGCGCCCAGCCCCGGGACCTTGCCGGTCTTCGCAAGCGCGAGCGCGATCAATCCCGGAATGATGAACAGGAAGACGGGCGAGAGCTTGAGGTAGGAGGCGAAGATGCTCCCTTGCCGGGCGGTGCGCTCATCCTTTGCCCCGAGCGCGCGCTGCACAATGTACTGATCCGTGCACCAATACCACAGGCCGATGATGGGTGCACAGAACAGCATGCCGAGCCAGGGATAGTTGCCGTTGAAATACCACGCGATGCGGCCGCTCTCCTTCACCGGCGCCCACGTGCCCTCCATCCCTGCCGGGACCAGCGGTTTCCAAAGGTTGAACAGATCGGGATCCAGCACGTGGCGCAGCTCGTGCCAGCCGCCGAGCTTCGCGAGGCCGAACAGCGTGAGCAATCCCGATCCCCCGACCAGGATGAACGTCTGCACCGCGTCCGTGTACGCCACGGCCCGCATTCCGCCGAGCACGGTGTAGAGACCGGTGAGGAGCAGCACGGCGACCGATCCGATCCAGAAGCTGTTGAACGTAGCGCCGCCCAGCCGGAGCGAGACCTCGGGCAACAACGTCGCGAACACGACGCCGCCGGCGAAGATCGAGACGGCGAACTTCGTGAACACGTGCGCCACGAGCGTGATGACGGAGAGCACCCAGCGCGCCGTGGGTGAGAAGCGCCGGCCGAGAAACTCGGGCATGGTGTAGACGAGGGCGCGGGAATAGAACGGGACGAACACCCACCCGAGCACGAGCAGGCACCAGGCGTGGAGCTCGTAATGGGCGAGAGCGACGCCGCTCGTCGCGCCGGCGCCCGCCAGCCCCACGACGTGCTCCGAGCCGATATTGGACGCGAAGATGGAGGCCCCGACCAGGAACCAGCCGAGATTGCGGCCGGCGAGGAAGTAGTCATCCGCCGTGTCTCGGTTGCGCTTTGCAACCCACCAGGCGACGCCGAGCAGCAGGGCGAAATACAATCCGATGATGACCCAATCGAGACCGGCCATTGCGGAGCGAGACTACACGCCGCCGATTCCCTGTCAAGAAAGCCCGTCAGGAGGTGTCTCATGACCCTGTCTCGCCGTAACGCCCTGAAGCTCGGACTCGGCGCCGGGGCGTACGCGCTTCTCCCCAAGGCCGCGCTGGCCGAGACGTCGCGCCTTGCCGCGTCCGCAGCCGGCGAAGCAGGTACGGTCCGCGCCCGGCCACTCCCGCTGTCGGCGATGCGACTCACGGGCGGGCCGCTGAAGCGCGCGCAGGAGCTGATGGCGAGCTACCTGCTGCGACTCGATCCCGATCGCATGCTCGCCTACTACCGCGAGCGCGCGGGACTCGCGCGCAAAGCGGAACCGTACGACGGCTGGGACGGCGGCGGCCGCAATCTCACCGGCCACATTGCGGGCCATCACCTCTCGGCAGTGAGTGTCATGTTCGCGGCGACGGGCGACGCGCGCTTCAAGACCAGAACCGATTACATCGTGCGGGAGCTGAAGGAGGTCCAGGACAAGCACGGCGACGGCTACCTGAGCGCGCTCGAGGGCGGGCGCGAGGCGTTCGCGCGCCTCGCGAAAGGCGAGATACGCTCGGCGGCGTTCGACCTCAACGGCCTGTGGTCGCCGTGGTACACGCTGCACAAGACGTATGCGGGGCTGCGAGACGCTTACCGCCACGCCGGCAATCGCCTGGCACTCGAGGTGGAAAGAAAGTTCGCGGCATGGGCCGAGGGAATTCTCGCGCGGCTGAGTGACGAGCAGCTCCAGCACATGCTGAACACCGAGTTCGGCGGGATGAACGAGGTGCTCGTGGATCTCTACGCCGACACGGGGGACGAGCGCTGGCTCAAGTTGTCGTACGCGTTCGAGCACCGCGCGTTCATCACGCCGCTCGAGCGCCACCAGGACGACCTCGCGGGCAAGCACGGGAATACGCAGGTGCCGAAGCTCATCGGCTCGGCCGAGCGCTACCGCTACACCGGTCAGCCGGCCGATCTCCTCGCCGCCGCGTTCTTCTGGGATCGCGTGACCCAACACCACAGCTTTTCGAGCGGCGGCCACGGCACCGACGAGTACTTCGGGCCGCCGGATCGCCTGAACGACCGCGTGGACGGGCGCACGTGCGAGACATGCAACACCTACAACATGCTGAAGCTCACGCGGACGCTGTTCTCGTTCCAGCCGGACGCCCACTACGCCGATTACCACGAGCGCGCCCTGTTCAATCACATCCTGGCGTCCATAGACCCCGAAGACGGGCGTGTGTGCTACATGGTCCCAGTGGGACGCGGCGTGACGCACGAGTATCAGGATATGGATCACAGCTTCACGTGCGATGTCGGGACCGGCATGGAAAGTCACGGATACCACGGCCTGGGCTTGTACTACGAAGCGGGCGACCGGCTGTGGGTGAATCTGTTCGCCCCCTCGACCGCCGAGTGGAGCGCTGCGGGTGTACGGCTCGCGATGGAGACCGATTTTCCGGAGGGAGAGCGCGCGAAGCTGACGTTCACGTTGCGCTCACCCAAGGCGTTCACATTGGCGATGCGCCGCCCCTATTGGGTAACCGACGGTTACCGGGTGAGCGTGAACGGCACGCTGGTGGAGCAGCCGGCACCCGCTGCCAGCGACAGCGGCCAAGCGCGTCGCGGGTCGTACGACTGGCCGATCCCCGTGGGCTCCTACATCGAGATCGCGCGCACGTGGAAGAGCGGCGACGTGGTCGAGGTCATGCTGCCCAAGTCGCTGCGCCTCGAGCCGCTGCCCGACAATCCGAAGCGCGCGTCCATCATGTGGGGGCCGCTCGTGCTCGCGGGTGACATCGGGCCGGAGCGCCGGCGCGGCCAAGTGGAAGGCGAGGATCTCGAGCCGCCGCCTGCCGTGCCCGTCTTTGTGACGGATAGCGATGACGTCGCGAACTGGGTGAAGCCGATCCCAGGCGGAAACTTTACGACGGACGCCGGCCGGGAGCCCGACGGCACGGGGCGTACCCGCAGTGTGAAGCTGATGTCGTTCTATCGCTTGCACCGGCGCACGTACTCCACCTACTGGGATCTTTTCACGCCGGCGGAATGGGAAGTCCAGAAGGTGGCGTACGCCGCGGAGGCGGAGCGGCTGCGGCGTCTCGAGGCGGCGACGGTCGCGTGGCTCCAGCCCGGCGAAACCGTGTTCGAACGGCAATTCAATTATCAGGCGGGGGAGAACGTCTTCCCGCAGCGCATCATGGGCCGGCCGGGACGTTTCGGCCGCACCTGGTTTTCTTACGATCTGCCGGTCGAGCCTGCACACCCGATGACGCTGATCGCGACCTATTACTCCGGGGACCGGCGCGGCACACCCGCGGACTTCACGATTCTCGTGGACGGCACGCAAGTTGGGACGCAGCAGGTCACGTTCGCCGATCCGCCGCGTTTCTACGACGTGGAGTACGTCGTACCCCCCGCACTCGTGCGGGACAAGACCAAGGTCACCGTGCGGTTCGACGCGAAGGCGCGGAGCCAGATCGCCACGATGTTCGGTTTGCGGATGATTCGGGGCGACGCGCCGCGCTGATCAGGCCGGCGCCCAGGCCTTCGCTTTCGCAATCACCGCGGCCATCTGGTCGCGGTATTTCGTGAAGGTGTCGTCCACCACCATCAGGGTCGGGATCAGCCCTTCACGCTGTGACAAGCCCAGAGTCTCCGCATTCCAGCGCCCAAACCCCGACTCGTGCACGCCGCTCGAGCCGCGCACTGGCGCCGGAGCCGACAGGTGCGAGAAGAAGCGGGCGTAGGGCACGCCGTGGGGCGAGTACACGTGGTAGAGCGGGATGAACTCGAGTAGCGCGTCGTAGAGAAACTCGCCGCAGCACAGCACCTGCGGGTATTTCTGGCGCAGCTCCGCAACGAGGCGGCGCGCACCCTCGTGCATGTCGGCGCGCGTGTTGTTCGTCCAACCGCCAATGATGTCGAGGAAGTAGGCGTCCACGCCGTAGCGCTCGATGGCGTCCGCGATGCGGCCGGTGAGCCAGCGCCGCCACGACTCGACGCCCAGGTTCATGTACGCGAGCCATCCCTCCTGGTGGCGGTCGTTGTCCCAGTCCACCCAGTTCAGATCCATCGTGTCACCGTCCACCTTGGCCGTCGCGGCATCGGCCATGACGGCGAACGACGGTTGGTGGCGGTTCGCGGCATTGGCGCCGAACATCGGCATGATGCGGAAGCCGAGCCGCTGCGCTTCTTTCACCAGACGGCGGAATCCGGCTTCGCCCCCGAGCCGCTCCGCCGCGCGGTACTCCGGGTAGTCCCAGTAGTAGCGCCCGTCCCACGCCGAGATGAACGCGAGCACCCGGTCAGCGGGAATTTGGGTCGCGATCCATTTCAGGATCTCGAGCATCTTGGCGTAGTCGTTGAAGACGTAGCCCGTGTAGTGCATTCCGTGCAGCGTGACGACGAGCGCGGTGCGGCGCAGCCACGCGGGGACATCTCGACGCGTCTCCCAGCGCGGAAAGTGATAGGCGCGCGCCACGTGGGCGTAGTGTGGGGCGACCGCGGCGTCGAGCGTCGTGCCGCGGCCGATGCGCCACGTGGGAACCTGGACCCGCGACTGGTCGAGCCAGCCCTCGACCTCGTGCACCAGCTCGACGCGGTAGCCCTGCTCCCCCGGTTGGAAGTAGAAACGCTTGGTCCGTACATGGTCGTCGAGCGAGGAGAGCGCGACGAAGCTTTGCTCACTGCTTTGCACCACGGCGAGCGGCGTCCCCATGCCACCCGCCGAGTTCCCGCCGAACAGGTCGCCGCCACCGAAGGGGTAGCCCCAGAGAATCTCGTCGTCCTTCGGATCGAACGGCCCGCCGCCGCCGGTCGAGAGCTTGCCGCGCGGGATGCCGCGCACGACGGTCGTCACAGCCTTGATCGGCCGGTCCAGTTCGGCGCTGACGTCGCATAGGATCGCGTCACCCTCTATGTGCAACCGCGCGGTGACACGTCCGGGCGCGCGCTCCTGACCACCGGCCCACACGAGCCCGCCGGCGGTCAGGTCGAGGCCCGTGTCGGTGGCCTGCGCGGTCACCTGGCTCGCGTCGAGCCCATACGCGTTCTCGCGCGTGAAGACGAGCACGCTGAAGCGCATGCCGGCGAACTCGACGGACGGCTCGGGGAAATCGAAGCTGAACTTCTGGAATGCGCGCCCCCGCGGGGGTACAAAGACATCGCTCGTAGACGTAAGCGACAGCACAGGCGCAAGCCGACCTTCGAGCGGCGGCACGGGGATCATCGCGCCCGCGCCCGCCGCGCCCACCACCTTCAACCAGTCTCGACGCGAGAGGGGGCTCATCGCGAAACGCTCCTGCCAAACCGTTGATAGATAGGGTCGTACGCCCGGTGGATCTCCGGGTCGGGGGGCGCGAGCGGGCCGCGGGTCAGTGTGCGTTGGGCCGCAGTCTTGAGATCGGGAAACGCGCCCGCTCCCACGGCCGCCAGCAGCGCCGCGCCGTACGCCCCTCCTTCCTCGCGATTCACCGTCGTCACGGGTAGGCCGAAGATGTCGGCCTGTAACTGGCGAATGAAGGGATTCCTCGCTCCACCGCCCGTCAGCAGCAGGTAGTTCGGCATAAGTCCCAGCTCCTGAAGAATCGTGACCGAGTCGCGCAGCGCGAAACACACCCCCTCGAGCACGGCCCGCGTCATGTGGGCGCGCGAGTGCGCGAGGCTCAGTCCCACAAATGCGGCGCGCAGCGATGCGTCGCGATGCGGCGTCCGCTCTCCCTGGAGATACGGCAGGAACGTCACACCATCGGCGCCGGGTGGGATCGCCGCCGCCTCATCGACCAGCACGACGTCGCGTTCCCGCTCCGGCAGCTCGCGCGCGCATTGGTCGCGATACCACGCAACCGCGCCGCCCGCCGAGAGGACGACGCCAATGACGTACCACACCCCGGGCGCAACGTGGCAGAAGGTATGGGCGCGCAGCTGCGGATCGACGCGGGGCTCGGCGGTCGGCGCGAGCACCGTGCCCGACGTGCCCCAGCTCGACACCGCTTCCCCGGGATTGATGGCGCCGACTCCCGCCGCGCTACAGGCGTTGTCGGCACCGCCGCCCACGACCGGTGTGCCGGCCACGAGCCCCGTGAGCTTCGCGGCTGACGGAGTGACCCGGCCGAGCACGGCGGCCGATCCTCCGACGTCGGGAAGCAGAGACGGGGAAAGCCCGACTGCGTCGAGGATTTCACGACTCCAGCGCATCTGGGTCGGGTCGAACATCAACGTACCCGACGCGTCGGACGGCTCGGTGGCAACGGCGCCGGTCAGGCGCAGCCGCACGAAATCTTTGGCGAGGAGCACGGTGGCGAGCTGCGCGAACGCATCGGGCTCGTGGTTGCGAAGCCAGAGCACCTTCGGAAGCGTGAAGCCTTCCAGCGCGGCGTTGCATACCCATTTGCGCAGATTCGCTTCGCCGCCGGCGCGCTGCACGATCTCGCGGCACTCGGCGGTCGTCCGGCCGTCGCACCAGAGCAGTGCCGGCCGGACCACCGCGCCGTGCTTATCGAGGAAGACCGACGAGTGCATCTGTCCGGAGATTCCAATGGCGTCGATGCGCGCGCCCGGCTGCTGCGCCCGCAGATCTCGAATTGCGGCCCGGGTCGCTTCCCACCACGCTTCGGGATCCTGCTCAGCCCACCCCGGTTGTGGTGTAGCGAGATCGAGTGGAGCAGACGCGGCAGCTTCGACGTCACCGCTCGTGCTCACGAGAATGCATTTGACGCTGCTCGTCCCGATATCGAGGCCGAGGAACAATCAACGCACTCCGAGCAGCAGTTCCATGGTGAGCTGATCGAGCCGCTCGTAGGCGTAGCCACGCGTGCGAAGGGCGACCAGATCGAATGTCCTGCCGCGCAGCTCCTCAAATGAACCGGCCGGCTCGGCGGCGAGCTCGGTGCGCAGCTGCTGGATCTCGGGGTCCGCGTTGAAGCGCGCGACTTTCTCTTTGAGGATCAGATACGTGCGCATGCTGCCCGCCGCGAAGTCCCACACGCCCGCTTCGTCTTCGGTCCGGTATGCATGGCTGTCGAAGTGCCGCATCCCCGGCCAGCTCGCGTCTTCGAGCAACTTGACCAGGAAGAACGCGCCCTTGGGATCGTCGCTGCCGAAGCGCAGATCCTGGTCGAATCGTCCGACCTGCTGCCCGTTCAGGTCGATATGAAAGAGCTTGCCCGCTTCCAGCGCCTGCGCGACGGCGTGCGAGAAGTCGAGCCCCGCCATCCGCTCGTGCGCAACTTCGGGATTGACACCCACCATCTCTGGATGATCGAGCGTACAGATGAACGCAAGCATGTGGCCGGTCGTCGGCAGGAAAATGTCGCCGCGCGGCTCGTTCGGCTTCGCCTCGAGCGCAAGGCGCAGGTCGTAGCGCTGCGCGCGCACGTATTCGCACAGATAGTTGATGGCGTCGCGATACCAGGAGAGAGCGGTGCGCGGATCCTTGGCCGCGTTGGTCTCGACGCCTTCGCGGCCGCCCCAGCAGACGTACGTCGTGGCGCCGAGCTCGACGCCGAGGTCGATCGCCGCGAGCGTTTTCTGCAGCGCGAACGCGCGGACGCGCGGATCGCGGCTCGTGAACGCACCGTCCCGAAAGGCGGGATCGGAGAACAGATTCGTCGTGGCCATCGGCACTTTCATGTCGCCGTCCGCGAGCGCCTGCTTGAACTCGCGCACGATTCGGTCGCGCTCGGCGGCAGTCGCACCGGCCGGGACGAGATCGTTGTCGTGCAGATTCACACCGTAGGCGCCGAGCTCCGCCAGCTTCCGAACGATGGTGACGGGGACCAGCGGCGACCGCACCGGCTCGCCGAAGGGATCGCGTCCGGGATTGCCGACGGTCCAGAGCCCAAAGGTGAAGTGGTGCTCGGGCCGGGGCTGATAAGCGTCCTTGCCGCCTCGCATCATCCCGGCGATACTCGGCTCGCTCCGGCGTCTTGTCAAACCGAGAGGTGCATGGTCTGGGAACAGCGTTGGCATCCGCTGCGGCGTGAGTGGGTGATCGTGTCCTCCCATCGCAACGAGCGTCCCTGGCAGGGCGAACGCGTGGCCGACACCGCCCACTCGGACCTGCCACGCTACGTCCCGGATTGCTACCTCTGCCCCGGCAACGCGCGCAGCTCCGGAAAACGCAACGAGCAATACAACGGCGTGTACGTGTTCGACAATGACCACCCGTGCGTTTCACCGGCTGCGCCGGCTCCCCCCGCTCCTCCCGCGGGCATCCACCGCAATCGTCCGGCGCGCGGGTTGTCGCGCGTCGTCTGCTACTCACCACGCCACGATGTCACGCTCGCGCAGCTGCCCCAGCCCGAGGTCGTCGCGTTGTTGCGGGCGCTGCAGGCGCAATACCGCGAGCTGGGGGGGCAGCCGGACGTGCGACACCTGCTCGTGTTCGAGAACAAGGGCGAGGTCGTGGGCGTGAGCAATCCGCATCCCCACTGTCAGATCTACGCGACGAACTTCGTGTTCAAGACGATCGAATCGGAGGCGATGGCGCAGGCCGAATACGTCGCCGAACACGGCCGGCCCTTGTTTCAGGAGATCATTCAGGCAGAGGAGGCCGACGGTCGGCGCGTGCTGGTGCGGCGCGATACGGCCTTGGCTTTTATTCCCTACTTCGCGCGTTACCCCTACGAAACGTTCGTGGCCCCGCGCGCGACGCGGGCGAGTCTCGCCGATCTCACGACTCCAGAGCTCGACGACTTCGCCGCCGTGCTGCGCGAAACGCTGATCCGGCTCGACAACCTATGGCGGATGTCGTTTCCGTACGTCATGGTGCTGCACCAGGCCCCGACGGATGACGGGCCGCACCCCGGGTTCCACTTTCACATCGAGATCCATCCCCCACTGCGCAAACCGGGGCTCCTCAAGTATCTCGCGGGACCGGAGATCGGCGGCGGGAATTTTCTGAACGACACCGCGCCGGAGGAGAAAGCGGCGGAGCTCCGGGCGGTCGCGAGCGTGCACTATGCGCAGGGCGGCAGGGGCGGCAGAGACGGCAAAGATGGCTGACGTGATCACTGCCGAGCGCCTGCTCGAGCCCATCCAGTCGCTGCACAACTCGATCCGTGATGCTGTGGTGGACGCGTGCGCGAGGCAGGCTCCCGAGCAGCTCGCCGCCAAGCGCGGGGACGAGGGAGACACGATTTACGCAATCGACCGCGTGGGAGAAGAGGCGCTCGTCCGTGGTCTCGCGAATCTTCCGAGTGACGAGCCCGTGTGCCTCATTGCGGAAGGACTCGCCGAGCCGCTCGCGTTCCCGCGCGACGCCCGGGAGCAGGATTGCCGCTGGCGCTTGCTGGTCGACCCACTCGACGGTACCCGCGGACTCATGTACCAGAAGCGCAGCGCGTGGGTTCTGACCGGTGTGGCTCCGAACCGGGGCGCGGCGACGCGTCTGTCCGACGTCGTACTCGCCGTGCAGACCGAGATCCCGCTGCTCAAGCAACATCTCTCGGATCAGCTGTGGGCGTTTGCCGGAAAGGGGATGCACGCGCGTCGTTGGAGCCGGCTGACACGCGCCGCCGAGCCGCTCACGTTGCGGCGCTCCGGCGCGGCGACTATCGCGCACGGCTTCGCGACGATCGTGCGCTTCTTTCCAGGCGCGCGCGAGGTCCTGGGCGCGATCGACGACGAGGTTGTTCACGCCCTCGTCACACCGGAACCCGGCCGCGCCGCGTCGTTCGAAGACCAGTATGCGTCCACCGCGGGCCAACTGTACGAGCTGTTGGCAGGCCACGATCGTTTCATCGCCGACCTGCGCCCGCTCGTGAAGTCGCAGAGCTTGTGCTGCCATCCTTATGACGTGTGCACCGCGCTCATCGCGCGTGAAGCGGGCGTGATCCTCACCGATCCTCGGGGAGCGCCGCTCGACGCGCCCCTCGACTTGACCACCGATGTGGCGTGGGTCGGCTACGCGAACGAGAGCCTCCGGAGCGCGATCGAGCCGGTCCTGCAAGGCGCGCTGCGGCGCCGTGGCTTCCTGAAATGAATTGGTTTCAGCCGGCGCTCGATCTGCTGCAGTCGTTGCCCTCCACGCCCGACTCTCGACTGCGCAGCTTCTTTTCCGCCGAACACGCCGTGTCCATCGCGCGCGCGCCGGGTCGACTCGACGTGATGGGTGGCATCGCCGACTACAGCGGCGCGCGCGTGCTGGAGCTGCCGCTCGCGTGCGCGACGTTTGCGCTCGTACAGGCGCAGGACGCATCGCGCTGCGAGGTTGCAAGCCATCGGGGAGATCGCTGGGATTTCTTCGCGACGGCGCTTCCGCTCGCGCCCCCCGAGGAGCTCGCCACCTGGTTTCGCAACGCTCCGGCCGATCGCTGGGCGGGGTATGTGGTGGGCGTCGTACAGGCGCTGCTTCCACCAGGATCCGGCCTCCGAATTCTGATCGACTCCACCGTACCGGAAGGCAGAGGCGTCGCATCCTCCGCAGCGCTGGAAGTCGCGGTTGCCGCCGCGGTCGCCGCGAGCTTCGACATTCGCATCGAACCGGCCGACCTGGTCGCGCTGTGCCAGCGTGTCGAGAACCAGGTGGTCGGCGCGCCCTGCGGGATCATGGATCAGATGACGAGCGCGTGCGGCAAGCAGGATCGGTTACTGCAACTGCGCTGCCAACCGGGCACGATCGAAGGCTACGTCGAGGTTCCTGCAGGTTACCGATTCTACGGCATCGATTCCGGGATCAGCCACGCGGTCTCGGGGGCCGACTACGGGACGGTCCGCACTGCAGCATTCATGGGACTGCGCATCCTCACAACCGAAACCGCGTGGCGCGGACGCTATCTCGCGGATCTCACACCGGCGGAGTTTTGGCAGTTCGCTCCGTGCCTGCCCGAAGAGATGACCGGTGCTGATTTCCTCGAGCGCTACGGCGGCATCAGCGACACCGCGACCGTCGTGCACCCCGACCGCCGTTATCCCGTGCGCCGTGCGTCAGAGCACCCGGTCGGCGAGCAGGCGCGCGTGGACCGCTTCGCGCGGCTGCTCTCCACGCTCGTGCATCATCCCGACGCGGCGAACGAATTGGGGCAGCTCATGTACGCCTCACACCAGAGCTACAGTGCCTGTGGCTTGGGCAGCACCGGCACCGACGCCATCGTCGAGCGGATCCGCGCCGCGGGTCCCGAGCGCGGCGTGTTCGGCGCGAAAATCACCGGCGGCGGGAGTGGCGGCACGGTCGCAATCTTTGCGACGAGCAATGCGGAGAGCGTTGTCCGCGACGTAGCAGCGCGATACAGCGCGGAGAGTGGTCGCGAGGCGCACGTGTTCGCAGAGTCCGGGCCCGGAGCGGCAGAGACTGGCGTACTGGAACTGAGGACTTAGCGCTGCCCCGTGACGACGAGCGTCGTCGAGAGCCGAATGTCCGCGGAGGAGGCGCCCGCCTCCACCACCACCGGCACGTTTTCGATTGTCCAGCGGTGGCCTACCGGGTCCCAGTAACGCAGGGCGGAGGCGGCGAGCGGGAACGTCACGGTGCGCGTCTCGGCGGGCTGGAGGGTCACGCGCCGGAAGCCCCGTAGGTCGCGCTTGGGGCGCGCCACCCGAGAGCTGGGGTAGCGCACGTAGAGCTGCACGACTTCGTCACCGCCCCTCACGCCGGTGTTGGTTATGTCCACCGACACGTTAACCGTGTCGCCACCCCGTAGCGTGTCGCTGCTGGTCCGGAGGCGGTCGTAGCGGAAGGTGGTGTAGCTCAGGCCGTAGCCGAACGGATAGAGCGGCGCACCCTCGAAGAAGCGGTAGGTGCGCCCTGCCATGCGGTAGTCGTCGAACGGCGGCAGATCGGCCACGTCGCGATAGAAGGTGACGGGGAGGCGACCGCCAGGATTGTAGGTGCCGAACAGGACGTCCGCGATCGCAGTGCCACCTGCCTGGCCGGGATACCACGCCTCCAGGATCGCGGGCACGTGCTCCTGGGCCCAGGTCACCGCCACCGCGCTGCCGCTCAGCAACACGAGCACCGTGGGCTTTCCAAGCGCCGCGATGCGCTCCAACAGATGTTCCTGCGGCGCGGGGAGGTCGAGGCTCGTCCGGTCGCCGCCGGAAAAGCCCGGGACCGCGACGCGCATTTCCTCACCCTCCAAACGAGCGGTGAGGCCTAGGCAGAGGACGACGACGTCAGCCCGCCGTGCTACGGCGACCGCTTCGGACTCCAGGGCCTCACGGGGTGTCGCCCACAGGAGCTGGAGCTCAGCCTCCCCGTAAGATTCTTCGCCGTCCACACGCAGGCGGTAGCTGCGGCCCGCCGTCAATTGCAGTGGTTCGCTCTGCGCAAAGCGCGGGTCGGGGAACTCGCCGTCGTGCGTTGGATAGACCGATTGCACCACCAGGCTGTCGTCGAGATACAGCTGGAACTTGACGGTGCCGACGAGCGCGAGTCGGTAGGTGCCGGTGTGCCGTGGCCGCAGGGTGCCTGTCCAGCGAACGCCGAAGTCATCGGCGTTCATGTCGGCGCGCGGAGCATTTTCGCCCCAGTGAGAATCGAGTGTGGAGTCAGTTCGCTGGAACAGCGGGGTCCCTGTCAGCGCGCGGCTCGCGTAGAAGGCCACGTCGAGTCCCCGGCGCCCCCTCGCAGTCGACAGAACCGCTGCGGGAACCGGCGCAAGCACCGAAAAGCCGTCCGCCAAGTCTGAGCCGAGGGCGTACAGGACGCGCGTGCGCGGTGAGACCGCCTCGCGGATGCCGCGCAGCGGCGTGACGGGATCTGCCGGGATCCCGTTGTAGTTGCCGAGCAGCATACGCCACTGGTCGGCGTTGGGACCGATGACCGCGATCGTTCCCAGGTCACGCCGCAAGGGCAGCAGATTGCGCGCGTTCTTGAGCAGCACGATGGACTCGCGCGCCACGTCGAGCGCCAACGCCCGGTGCGACGGCTCATCGAGCACGCTGATCGGGATGCGCGCCCAGCGCACCGAGTCGGGCGGGTCGAACATCCCGAGCCGGAACCGCGCCAGGAACAGCCGGGTGACAGCGCTGTCGATGGCCTGCTCGGTGATGAGCCCCTGGTGCACAGCGTCGAGCAGGCTGCCGTACTCGCGCCCGCAGTCGAGGTCGGTACCGATGCGGACCCCAAGGGCGGCCGCTGCGGCGGCTGTTGGGACGACGCGGTGCCGTTCGTACATGTCGTCGATCGCGCCGCAATCGGACACGACGTACCCGGGAAACCGCCACTCGCCCCGGAGAATGGTGTCGAGCAGCAACGCGCTGCCGCAGGCGGGCGACCCGAACACCCGGTTGTAGGCGCACATCAAGGAATACGCGCCGGCCTCGCGGATGCCCGTTTCGAAGTGCGGCAGGTAGCTCTCGCGGAGGTCCCGCTCGCTCACGACCGCGTCGAACTCATGGCGGAGTGGCTCCGGCCCGGAGTGCACGGCGAAATGCTTCACGGTCGCGATGGTCTTCAAGTACCTGGGATCGTCGCCCTGCAACCCGCGGATGAACGGGACGGCCATCCGGCCGGTGAGATACGGGTCTTCGCCGTACGTCTCCTGCCCGCGTCCCCAGCGCGGGTCGCGAAACAGGTTGATGTTGGGCGACCAGACGGTGAGGCCTTGATAGCGCTGGTGCTCGCCGCGCCGCTCGTAGTCGTGATGCTTGGCGCGAAACTCGTCGGAGATGACCGTGGCCATGCGGAACACGAGACTGTCGTCCCACGTCGCGGCGAAGCCGATCGCCTGCGGAAAGACGGTCGCGAGCCCCGAGCGCGCCACTCCATGGAGACCCTCGTTCCACCAGTTGTACTCGGGGATGCCCAGCCGCTCGATCGCCGGCGCGCGGTCCATCATCTGCGAGACTTTCTCCTCGAGTGTCATGCGCCGCACGAGGTCGCGGGCGCGCTGTTCGAACGGCAGGCTCCGATCCTGCCATGCCGGAGTCTGAGCGCCGGCGGCGCCGGCGAATACGGCTGCGAACAGGACAACAAAGCGAAACACGGGATTGCCCCTTCTGGGAACGAGAGACAAAATGATATTATGACTCCTCTTTGGCGACCCCCTCTGCTACTCCTGGTGGCGTGCTGTCTCGTCCCCGGCGCCGCCTCCCAGACCGATCACCCCGACCCCGACCCCTGGGCTGCGCCCGCGCGCGGATCGTGGGTTCGCAGCGGAGCGGTCGCCGCGGAGGACGTGGTGCTCGCGTCACAAGGGAGTGGCGCCGAGATCGTGGTCGGCGCCGCCGAGCCGCTGAATGTGCGCCAGGCCGCCGCCTTCCTCGCGGGCGACATCGAGTCGATCAGCGGCTACCGGCCGCCCCTCGTCGCGACGCCGACCCCCGGCAGGACGAGCATTCGTCTCGTCACGCTGGGGACCGAGCGGCTCCCCTCCGTGATCGATGCGTCCAGGCTGCGGGGGCAGTGGGAGGCCTATCGCGTCGTCACCGCACCCCGGACCGTATGGCTGGTCGGGTCGAACCCGCGCGGCACCGCCTTTGCGGCCTACACGCTCTGCGAGCGTCTCGGCGTCGACCCGCTCTATCTCTGGACCGGGTATGTGCCGGAGCATCATGACCCCCTCGTCCTCAAGGCCACGCGCTTCGCGCAGGGACCGCCGGCGTTCAGGTATCGCGGATTTTTTCACGACGACGAAGACATCCTGCCGCGGCCGTTCGACGCGCGTGGGTATCCGCTCCAAACCGGCGACGTACCGCTCGCGTGGTACCGGCGCTTCTTCGAGACCGCACTGCGGCTGCGCATGAATATGGTGGCGCCGTACGTGCGCGTGCACCGCCGCTTCGAGGTCCAGCAGCTCGCGAGCGACTGGGGCCTCTACTACACCTCACATCACTACGACATCCTCGTTTCCAACCCGTTTGGCATGACGACATTCAACCTCGCGACGGAGCGAGGTGTGCGACCCGACTACGATTGGTTCACGAACCGGGACGGCTTGTTGACCTACTGGCGCGGCGGCGTGGAGGAAAACCACGACCTGGACGTCATCTGGCCGGTGGGCCTGCGGAACACGTCCGATCGCCCCTACACCTGGCCCGAGGGAACCGCGGACTCGAGCAAAGCGCGCGTGTTCCGCGAAGTGATCGGCCTGCAGACCGCCATGGTGCGCAACGCACTGCCACCGGGGCGCACGCCGATCTTCCACCTCACGATGTACTCGGAGATGTTGGACCTGTACGCCCGAGATCCCGCGGCGTTCGGGCTGCCGGACGATGTGATCATCGTGTGGCCGGACGACAACGACGGCCACATGCGCGGGCTTCCGACCGATCGCGGACGTTGGAAGCACGGCGTCTACTATCACCTGGCGTACCTCGGCGGCAATCTCAGCAAGCAGACCACGCACATCGTGGCTCCCGCCACGATCGCGAGCGAGTTCCAGAAGATCGTGCAGGCCGGGGCGACGGAGTATATGCTCGTCAACGTCTCGGAACTGAGGGACTACGTCATGGGCGCGCGCCTGATCGCCGACATCACGTGGAACGCACCCGCCGTCTATGCCGCGCCCGACCCCGCAGGGCGATTCGTCTGCTGGTGGACACAAGAGTATTTCTCTCCCGGTGTCGCGAACGCACGGGCGGTCTACGACCGCTACCACGCCCTGCTCGACACGCCCGACAAGCTGTGGTATGCCTCGGACGCGGCGCTGCATCTCGTCGACCGACTGTGGCGCCGAGTGACCGGCCAGCCGTTCGCGGCGTTCAACCCCGACACGCTGGCCGTGCTGCAGGAGCGCCTCGTCCGGCTCGACAGCGCGCTGAGCGCCACAGCGCAAGCGGAATTCACGATGACGGCGGCGCAGCAGCAGTTCTTCTCCGTTGACGCCGCTCTCGGCCTGCGGATCGACGAACGCCAGACGAGAGCCGCGTTGCTGCTGGCGGACGCGCTCGCGGCGACGGATTCGATAGCGATGTGGCGGCAGGTTCGCGAAGCGCTGACGCCGCTCGAGCAGCTCGAGGTAGAGTTCACGCGCGCCGAATACCCGCCCTTCGACCGCTGGTACCACGAGACCTGGATCCGGGCGGGCTTACAGCGCAACAACCCACACCGCGCGTACGTGGTGTTGCGAGCGTTCATCGCGTCGCGCCGCCGCTCCGAGCCACCGCCGGGCTTCAGCCAGCCGCCGCCCGCAGCCGGATCGAACCCGTCCGTGCGCACGCCTTGAGAATACGTCGCACGTCGGCACCCTTCGCTTCGCTCAGGGCAGGCAGTCGGCACGTCGCAGCCGGCCACCTGGCCCGGTTGCTAGCGCTCGCGACGTTCACAGCCTGTGCGCGACATTCAGCTCCAGTTGTTGACCCGGCGCGCGCGACGCGGTGGCTCGGCACATGGACCGCATCGCCGCAGCTGGTCGAGCCGCGCAATATGCCCCCCGCGCCGGGGCTGACGGGGAGCACGTTGCGTCAGGTGCTCCACGTCTCCGTCGGCGGGCCAATGATTCGGCTGTGTTTTTCGAATGCGTTCGGCGGCACGCCACTCGCTATCACGTCCGCGCACGTCGCGCGTTCGCAGGGGGGTTCCGCGATCGACCTCGCAGCTGACCGCAGGCTGACGTTCGCCGGGGCGGACTCTGTGCGCATCGCACCCGGTGCCACCGCAACCTCCGACCCTCTCGACTACGACGTCGCCGCGTTGAGCGACCTCGCCGTCACGATTCAGATCGGGGCCGCGCCCGCCGAGGTGACGGGACATCCTGGTTCGCGAACCACCTCGTATCTCCAGGCTGGCGACTGGCTGACCGCGGCCGAGCTGCCGGAGGCGGTGACGACCGATCATTGGTACGTGCTCACGGGACTCGACGTGGCGACCGAGGGAAACGGCGCGGCCCTGGTCGCGCTCGGTAACTCGATCACCGACGGGCACGGCTCCGGCACGAACCGCAACAACCGCTGGCCCGACAACCTCGCACGCCGTCTCCAAGCGGACCCACGGACTCGTCACGTCGCCGTCCTCAACGCGGGGATCGGCGGCAATGCCGTGCTGACGGGCGGCCTCGGCCCCACCGCGCTGTCGCGCCTGGACCGTGACGTGCTGTCACAGGAGGGGGCTCGCTGGGTGATCCTGCTCGAAGGTGTCAACGACATCGGCGGCGCGCGGCAGCCCCGGACAGCGGCCGCCGTCGCACAGCGACTCCTCGGCGGGTACCGCGAAATCATCGACCGCGTCCACGCCCGCGGGTTGCGGATTTACGGCGCCACACTTCCACCGTTCGGCGGCTCGCAGTACGACAGTGAGGAGCGCGAGGCGGCGCGGCGGACCGTCAACGACTGGATCAGACGGAGCGGCGCGTTCGACGCGGTGATCGACTTCGACGCATGTCTGCGCGATCCCGCCCAGCCCACCCGGCTCCTGCCGTCCGCCGACTCGGGCGACCACCTCCACCCCAACGAAGCGGGGTACCGACTCATGGCCGACGCGATCGATCTCGCGCTGTTCGTTCCGTGACTTGGGCGCGCGTGCTGATCGCCGCGCTGCTCGCGGCGTCGCCGCTCACCGCGCAGCAGCTCGCCTTCACGCCATACCACGCGAACGGCACCTACGCGGTTCGCGAGCGCATCGGCTGGCACGTCTCCGTCGTCCCCGGGCAGAGTGGCGCGGGAACGTACACCTACACCGTCAAGCGGGACGGCCTCTCCGTGATCGCTAGGGGAACGCTGGACCTCAAGACGGGGCGTGCGACGATCGAGACGTCGCTCGAGCGGCCGGGAATGGTGCTCGTCGAGGTGCGGCCGGCTGCGGGGACGCCGGAGACGGGCTTTCACGGCGCCAGCAAGTCCGAAGTGGGCAGGGTCTTGCTCGGCGCGGCTGTAGCACCGCTCGAGATCCGGTCCTCAGGACCGCCCCCGCCCGACTTCGACGCCTTCTGGGCGACCCAGCTGCGCCGGCTCGATTCCGTGCCGCCCGAGCCGGTGCTCACCCCGCGCGCAAGTGGTCGTGCGGACGTCGAGTACTTCACGATCCAGATGAAGAACGTGGACGGAGCGCACATCTACGGTCAACTCGCCAGGCCGGCAGAGCCGGAGCGCGGGCCTTTCCCTGCGCTCCTCATCCTGCAGTGGGCGAGCCCGCCGTACCCGCTCCAGCGCGAGTGGGTGACCGACTATGCGGCGCAGGGGTGGCTGGTGCTGAACGTGGAGCCACACGACATACCCTCCGACATGCCGCAGGCGTTCTACGACGCTCTGCCCCAGCTGATCAAGAACTACCGCCTCATCGGGCGACACAGCCGCGAGGAGAGCTACTTCCTGCCGATGTACCTGGGCGACTACCGGGCGGTCGAGTACCTCGCGAGCCGCGCCGACTGGGATGGCAAGACGCTCGTGGTGATGGGGACGAGCATGGGAGGCCAACAAGGCTTCGCGGTGGCGGGCCTCAACCGGCGGGTCACGGCGCTCATCGCGAACGTCCCCGCGGGTTGCGATTTCCTGGGCCCGCTGAGCGGTCGCGCCGCACCATACCCGAACTGGGATGTCGAGCGGCCGGACGTACGGCAAACGGCCGGCTACTTCGACGCTTCCAACTTCGCTCCACGGATCCGGGCGCGCGCGCTGGTATCGATGGGCTTCATCGATGAAACGAGTCCGCCGGCAGGGGTCTGGGCCGCCTTCAACCTTCTGGCGGGGCCCAAGGAGGTCGTTCCCCTCGTGGACGCTCCCCACAACCACCTCTCCACGCCTGACGAGGTGCGTCCCTGGGTTCAGCGCTCCGCCGCCTGGCTTGCAGATTTAGTACGATGAGCAAGCGCGTCGCGGTGGTCACGGGCGGGTACGGTGTGCTAGGCGGCGCCATCGCCTCTGGGCTCGCGCGAGCGGGAGATGCGGTGGTGATCCTCGGTCGCCGTGCCGAGCCCGCCGAGGCGAAGGCGGCCACGATCCGCAAGGCCGGCGGCGATGCGTCCGTCCTCATCGCCGACGTCCGGGACCCGGAGCAGCTGCGGGCCGCGCGCGAGCGGCTACTCGGCGAGCGCGGACAGGTGGACATCCTGGTCAACGCCGCCGGGGGCAACGTCGCGCGCGCCCGGAGCGACGAGCGGCCCGTGTTCGACGTCCCGCCTGACGCCATGGACGAGGTGCTTCGCCTCAACTTGCACGGCACGCTCACCCCGTCCCTCGTCTTCGGCGAGACCATGGGGCGGCAGGGCTCGGGCTGCATCGTCAACATTTCGTCGATGGCGGCGCGGCGTGCGCTGAGCGGCGTGCTCGGATACACGATCGCCAAGGCGGGCGTCGAAGCGCTCACGGCGTGGCTGGCCGCCGACCTGGCCCGCCGCTACGGCGACCGCGTGCGCGTGAACGCGGTGGCTCCGGGGTTCTTCGTGACAGAGCAGAACCGTAACGTGCTCCTCAATCCCGACGGCTCCTACACCGAGCGCGCCCGCGCGATCATCGCGCAGACACCGATGGGAAGGCTCGGCAGACCGGAGGAGATCGTCGGGGCAGTGCAGTGGTTGTGCAGCGACGCGGCGTCGTTCGTGACGGGCGTCGTGCTCCCCGTGGATGGCGGATTCAGCGTCTCCAGTGGCGTCTGACCCGGTTGGTAGCCAGGTGCCCCGGGTGAGGTGGACCGTCGTGGCGCTGCTGTTCGCGGCGACCACGGTCAACTACATCGACCGTCAGGTCCTCGGCATCCTCGCGCCGACGCTGACACGCGAGCTCGGCTGGCGTGAGACGGACTACGCCGCGATCGTGTCGTGGTTCAGCGTCGCCTATGGCGTTGGCCTGCTCGGCATGGGGCGCTTCCTCGACCGCATCGGGGTGCGGCGCGGACTCGCCTGCTCCGTCGGTCTCTGGAGCCTGGCCGCGATGGGTCACGCGCTGGTCCGCACGGTCACCGGGTTCAGCGTGGCGCGCGCCCTGCTCGGCATTGGCGAGTCGGGCAATTTTCCTGCGGGCGTGAAGGCTGTGGCCGAGTGGTTCCCGAAACGCGAGCGGGCGCTCGCGACCGGGATCTTCAACGCGGGCAGCAACGTCGGCGTGGTGCTCGCCGCGCTTTTGGTCCCGTGGATTGCGCTGGCGCTGGGGTGGCGGTGGGCGTTCGTCGCCACGGGGGCGCTCGACCTCGCCTGGCTCGCCGTGTGGCTCACGATCTACCGGCAGCCGAGCGAGCGCCCGCGGCTGGCGGACGCCGAGTTGGCGTGGATCCGCAGCGATCCGGTGGAGCCGGCCGGCCACGTCCCCTGGCGCAGTCTGCTGGCGCGACGCCAGACGTGGGCGTTCATCGTCGGCAAGGCGATGACCGACCCGGTCTGGCTGTTCTATCTGTTCTGGCTCCCCAAGTTCCTGGATGCGACTTTCGGCGTTCGGCTTGCGGGACTGGCCGCGCCGCTCGTCGTAATCTACGTGGCGGCAGACATCGGGTCGGTCACCGGCGGGTGGGTCTCCGGCGCGCTCATGAAGCGCGGCTGGAGCCTCAATCGCGGCCGCAAGACCGCGCTGCTCATCGCCGCCGTGTGCATCGTTCCGACGACGCTCGCCCCATCGGCCCGCAGCCTGTGGGTCGCCGTCGGCGTTGTGGCCGTGGCCGCCAGCGCGCACCAGTGGTGGTCCGCCAACCTGTTCACCACGGTGAGCGACATGTTCCCGCGCCACGCGGTCGCGTCTGTCGTCGGCCTGGGCGGGTTCGCGGGAATGGTCAGCGCCTTCGCCTTTCAACGCTGCACCGGTGCCATGCTCGAGGCGACGGGCGGTAGCTATGCGCCGATCTTTGCGGTGCTGGGGCTCGCGTATGTGGGGGCGTTGGCGCTGCTGCATCTGCTCGCCCCGCGGCTCGCCCCGATCGCGGTGCGCGGCGCGGACGTGGCGTAGCTTGCCGCCCGTCAGTCATCAAGTCAGTTTATCACCATGAAGATTGCCGACATTCGCGCGACCCCCGTGTCGGTGCCGCTCGAGGCGCCGCTGCGCCACGCCAACGGCTGCCACTGGGGCCGCTTCGTGCGGACGATCGTCGAGGTCGAGACCGACACGGGCCTCGTGGGCCTGGGGGAGCTGGGGGGTGGTGGCGAGAGCGCGAGCGCCACGGTCCAGGCCCTGAAATCGTACCTCGTCGGGCGCGACCCGCGGCGGATCGAAGAGCTGCGCTTCCTCATCGCCAATCCGACCGCGTCGCTGTACAACCAGCGGACGCAGCTGCTCGCCGCCGTCGAGTTCGCCTGCCTCGACCTGCTGGGCCAGGCCTGGGGCGTGCCCGTATCCGAGATCCTCGGGGGCCGCCTGCGCGATCACGTGCCGTTCGCGTCGTACCTGTTCTTCCGCTACGCCAACCCCGGAGACGGCTCGGGCGAGGTGCGGACTGTGGAGCAGCTCGTCGCCCAGGCCCGCGCCTTGAAACAGCAGTCCGGATTCGGCACCCACAAACTCAAGGGCGGCGTGTTTCCACCGCGCTACGAGCTGGAATGCTATCGCGCCCTCGCGGCCGCGCTCCCGGGCGACAGCCTGCGCTTCGACCCCAACGGGGTCTGGTCCACGGAGCAGGCCGTCTGGTTCGGCCGGCACATCGAGGACCTGAACAACGACTACCTCGAGGATCCGGTGTACGGGCTGCATGGGATGCGGCGTGTCCGCGAGCGGGTCCGCATGCCGCTGGCCACGAATACGGTCGTGGTCGGGTTCGAGCAGCTGGCGGCCAACGTGCTCCAACCCGCGGTGGATGTCATCCTCCTGGACACGACGTTCTGGGGAGGGATCCGCCCGTGCGTGAAGGCCGCGGGCATCTGCGAGGCGTTCCAGTTCGGGGTCGCCGTGCATTCATCTGGGGAGCTGGGCATTCAGCTCGCGACGATGCTGCATCTCGGCGCGGTCGTCCCGAACCTCACGTTCGCCGCCGACGCGCACTACCATCACCTCGTCGACGACGTGATCGCAGGCGGGAAGAGACAGTACTGCAACGGCACGATGCCTGTGCCGACCGCCCCAGGGCTCGGCGTCACACTCGATCGCGAGCGCGTCGCGCGGTATCACCAGGAGTTCCGACGCCTGGGCGCCTACCCCT